>C688J18823_10000200_pt1 | contig 33573 bp, 30 predicted proteins | sample HopSoiMetagenom1_FD_18823 | JGI IMG/M metagenome (IMG submission 18823) | reverse complement strand
AGAATCCTTCGCACTTTGAAGACCTCTCCTCGAAAGCTTTCCAACCGGCCGATCCTAGCAAGCGCCTGCCCGCCCGGCAAACAAAAGTGTCCGGTAATCAATTGTTTGCGCCTACACAGGAACCGGTTCCCATACGCGGACGGCGCTACGCTGGCACAACAACCGGACTTTCCAGCGGCATCCCGTCATGCGACATTCCGCGCGCTTTTTCCGACTCGGGGTGTGTGAATGGACGACTTCGACCGCGCCGCAGCACGCTGCGTCTTCGTGGGCATCAAGGGCACCTCGCCAAGGCCCGAGGAGCTGGAGCTGATCCGCCGCGGCGTCGGGGGCGTGATCCTCTTCTCCCGCAACGTGCAGGACCCCGCACAGGTGGCGGAGCTGTCGCGCTCGCTGAAGGCCGCCGCCATGGGTCCGCTGCTGATCTGCATCGACCAGGAGGGCGGCCGCGTGCAGCGGCTGCGCCCGCCTCACTGGACGGCCTGGCCCAGCATGCGCCGCCTCGGGGAGATCGATCAGCTGGGCGGCGTGGGCGCCGTCAATGGCACCGCCGTCGCCGAGCGGGTGGGCCGGATGATCGCCGACGAGCTCGCCGCCTGCGGCATCGACCTCGACTTCGCCCCGGTGATGGACGTGGACACCAACCCCAACAACCCGGTCATCGGCGACCGGTCCTTCTCCCGGGACCCCCGACGCGTGGCCCGGCTGGGCGTGGCGCTGGCGCAGGGCCTCGAGCGCGGCGGCGTCGCGAGCTGCGTGAAGCACTTCCCCGGGCACGGCGACACCTCGCAGGATTCGCACCTCACCCTGCCGCGCCTCGCCCACGACAAACACCGGCTCTGGGAGGTGGAGCTGGTCCCCTTCGTGGCGGCGGCGCGCGCGGGGCTGGCCTCGGTGATGACGGCGCACGTGCGCTTCGAGGCCTTCGACCGGCTGCCCGCCACGCTCTCGCCCGTCTCGCTTTCGCTCCTGCGCAAGGACGTCGAGTTCAAGGGATGCTGCATCTCCGACGACCTGGAGATGCGCGCCATCAGCGACATCTGGGGCGTCCCCGACGCCGCGGAGCTCTCGGTGGCGGCGGGCTGCGACGCGGTGCTCGTCTGCCATACGCTGCAGGCGCAGCACGACTCCATCGACGCCATCGCCCGCGGGGCGCGGGCCGGCCCGCTCTCGCGCGAGCGGTTGGCGGAGGCGTCCGCGCGGGTGCAGGCCCTGCACAAGTTCGCGCGCCCGGCCGGCGCGATCGATCCCGCGAAGGCGGCGGCTGCCTGCGCCAGCGAGGAGCACCGCACCTTCGCCGCCCAGCTGACCGAGGCGGCGGTCCGCGCCGAGCGGCCCATCGACCCCACCGAACGACGCGTCTGACGCGGCGCGCGTTCTCTGGACCGTACCCTCCAGGCTCCCCGATACTGCCGTTTTCTCGGGAGCCCACACAAATGACCTTCGATCCGCGGCTGCGCTCGCCCAAGGAGCGACCGCTCTTTGTCATCGCCCTCTTCCTCTCCGGCATCGCCTGGCTCGTCCTCCTGGTCTCCATCGTCGGGGCCCTCTATGGCCTGGTGGGCCTGGCCTTCGTTCTGATGGCGCATGCGCTGCTGCTCGCCCACGTCCGCGGGAACGGAGTGCGCGTGTCGGAGAACCAGCTTCCCGACCTGCACGCCCGCTGCAGGGAGATCGCTTCGAAGCTCGGGCTGACGCAGGTCCCCGAGGTCTACCTGCTGCAGTCGAACGGGCTGCTCAACGCCTTCGCCACCAAGCTGCTTTCTCGCCGCTACGTGGTGCTGCTCTCCTCGTTGGTCGAAGGATGCGAGGATCCCGGCCAGCTCGACTTCGTCATCGGCCACGAGATGGCGCACCTGGCCGCGGGCCACCTCAGCTGGAACGCGGTGCTGCTGCCCTTCCGCCTCGTCCCCTGGCTGGGACCCGCCTACAGCCGCGCCTGCGAGTACACCTGCGACCGCGCCGGGCTGGCAGTCTGCGGCGGCCTCGAGCCGGCCGCGCGCGGGCTCGTCGTTCTCGCTGCCGGCGGCAAGACCGCCGCCCAGGTCAACCTGGACGCCTTCATGGCGCAACGGGCCGAGACCGGCGCCTTCTGGATGGCAATCCTCGAGTTGTCGAGCAGCCATCCCTTCCTCTGCAAGCGGGTGGCGGCGCTTCAAGAGTTCGTCCGGCCGGGCTCGGTTCCAGAGGTGGGCCGCAACCCGCTGGCCTATCCCTTCAGCCCCATCTTCGCCATCGCCGCCGGGCCCACCGGCGGGGCCGGCGCCATGGGGCTGGTCGTCATGATCGGCATCCTGGCGGCCATCGCCGTTCCCAACTTCATCAAGTTCCAGGAGCGGGCCAAGCAGAAGGCGGCGCAGCAGCTGCGGCACCAGATGCTGCAGATGCAGCAGGACCAGGAGCCCGACGAGCCCTCCGAGGATGGGCAGCAGGCCGTTCCTGCCCGCCACCAGCAGCCCGCCCGATAGCGCGGAATCGAGGGCGCGCTACTTGCGGGTGAGCGCGCCCTCGCCGAGCAGCGCCAACGCCCCGAGGAGCAGGAGCGCGCTCCACAGCGGCGTGCCGTGCGCGCCCTCCGCCGCCGCCGACGACGCCGCCACCTGCGCGGAGGCCGCGCCGCCCAGCTGGGCTTTGAGCTCGCCTTCGTCCACCCGGCGCAGGTCGCTCTCCCGCGGATCGAGCGCGGCCACGAAGGTGAGCGAGGGTTCCTCACGCATCTGCGCTCCGGGCGGCGCCACCAGCGCGCGGTACTGGCCCGGCTCGGAGACCGCGACGATGCCGTCGTCCGGGTGCGCATTCTCGCGGCGCAGGGGGAGCGGCTTGCCGTCCGGACCCAGCACCCGCTCTACCCGCGTGCCGGAGGGCGCCGCCACCGTGCGCTCTGCGCCCACCACGGCCGGCGCCGGCTGGCGCTGCTCCAGCGCGTCGGCCAGCCAGCTCACCGACTGCTGCAGCACGGGCAGGAAGGAGACGCGGATCGGCCAGTCCGTCCAGGAGTGCGAAGCGGAGCTGGTGTAGAGCAGCACCTGCCCCGCGCCGACGCGCGCCTCGATCAGCGCGGGCGCGCCGTCGTCGTAGGAGGCGAGGGTATGCGCCCGCGCGCCCTGCTCCGGCTTGAGCAGCGCGTAGCGGAAGGTCCGGGCGCTCTCCAGCCCCTCGCGCTCGAGCGGGCCGAAGACGCGGAACAGCGGATGCGTCCACTCCATCACGCCAAAGCGCGCCGCGTGCTCCTCGGCCCCCTGCGCGCCCGGCTCGGCGGCGGTCTTGATCAGGTGCAGCGGGCGCGGCAGCAGCTCGCCCAGCGCGTCGTTGTAGGCGTCGGGATCGACGTGATCGCCGAGCGCGATGAAGAGACCCATGCCGCGGTGCATGACCGCCTGCCGCAGCTTCTCGGCGAAGGCCTTCTGCGGCGCCGGCACGTTGAGCAAGAGCACCACGTCGTAACCGTCCAGCGAGACATTGGCGGCGGCGTCGGCGTCCAGGGTCTGCGCGGCGATGCGCCCGAACGTATGGGCCGGCGCCAGCGCGGCCTCGACGAAGAAGGCCTCGTCCCTGCTGCGCAGCGAGGAGGGCGCGCCGTCGACGATCAGCGCTTTCACGTCGCGGGGCACCTGGACGGCGAAGTCCTGCCCGTCGTCCTCGTCCAGGCCCTGCGCCTCCTCGCGGGCGAGATCCACTCTTCCTGTAACCAGTCCCGCAGGAAGCACGGCTCCCAACGTCTTGCGCGCGGTGCCGCGGGGAGGGACGTCGACGAAGCCCTTCGCCACGATGTTCTGGCCGATCTTGAGCGACACCTGGAGCCCGGAGACGGGCCGTGCGCCGTAGTTGGCGACGGTGGCCACCACCTCGTAGCCGCGCTGTCCCAAAGACGCCGAGGCCCGCACCGCGGTTGCGATCACCGCCGCGTTGGACAGATCGCCGCCCTGGCCCGCGTCGACCAGCACCACGTTGGGGCGGATGGCCTGGCTGCCGGCAGGAGCGCCGGCCGGCGGCGGCACCAGCGGCGGAGGCGCGTCCAGTCGGATGGCGTGCGCCGCCAGGTCGCTGAAGGCGATGATCCGCTTGCCGGGAACGGGGCTCTCTCCCAGCGCGCGGGCCGCCGCTGCCAGGCAACCCGTCATGTCGCTGCCCAGCCAGGTGGGTTGCGCCGACTGCAACATCCGCCGCGCGGCCAGCCGATCGAAGGACGGGGAACCCAGCCCCGAGGAGATGCCGCCCGGCCCGGCGCAGAGGCCCACCGTCGCCGGCTCATCGGGCCCGAGCCGTTCCAGCGCCGCCAGCGCCTCGGAGCGCGCCTTTTCGAAGAGCGTGTGCGATCCCACGCGGTAGCGCATCGAGAGCGAGGCGTCGATCACCAGCGCGGTGGCCTGCGGCCCGCGGGCCTGCGAGGCCTGCACGCCGCGCGGGCGCAGCGAGGGGCGCGAAAGGGCCAGCGCGACGGCGGCGATGAGCAGGCAGCGCAGGGCGAGCAGGAGGATCTGCCGCAGCCGCAGCCGCCGCGCCTTCTGCCGCTGCGAGCGGAGCACGAACTCGATGGCTCCGAACCCCAGGGGCCTGGGCCTGCGCTGGTTGAAGAGGTGCACCAGGATGGGCAGCGCGATGGCGCAGAGCCCCCATAGATACGCCGGGTGCGCGAACTGCAGCACGCTCAGCTCCTCGCCCCGGTGCGCGCCATGCCTACGCGGCCTCCCTGCGCTTGAGCAGAGTCAGGAGCACCCGATCCGGCGCGGCGTCGGTGGCGATCTGCTGGACCTCGACGTCCGCCCGGGCCAGCTCGCGGCGCGTGCCTTCGAGGAAACGGCGCATCTCCGAGAGATAGCTCTCGCGGATCTGCCGGGGCTGCGCCTCGATCTGGCGGTCGTCCTCCAGCGAGAGGAAGCGAGTGGGGTCGTCGAAGGGGAAGTCCAGCTCCTCGCGGTCGTGCGTCTGGAGCAGGAGGACGTCGTGGCGCCGCGAGCGCAGCATCTTCAGGGCAGGCACGCTGGCCTCGGTGGCGTCGAAGAGATCGGAGAGCACCACGATGAGCGACCTGCGCCCCGCCTTCTCCGCCGCGAAGTCGAGGGCCGCAGGCAGCACGGTGGGCCCGCGGCCGGTGGCGGTCTCCAGCATGTGGAGCAGCGCCTGCACGTGCGTGGGCGAGGAGGCGAAGGGCAAAAAGTCGCGCACGCCTGCGGTCGTGCCGCCGTCGCCGGCGATGCAGAGCGCCACCTGGTCGCCCTGCCGCGACAGGAGATAGGCCAGCGCCCCCGCGCAGACCGCGGCGTATGCAGCTTGGTCATGGCGCCGCGGCCGTAGGACATGCTGCCGCTCGCGTCCACCACCAGCATGGCGCGCAGGTTGGTCTCCATCTCGAAACGCTTGACGTAGTACTTGTCCAGCTTGGCGAAGGCCCGCCAGTCGATGTGGCGGATCTCGTCGCCGGGCGCGTACTCCTTGTGCTCGGAGAACTCGACCGACTGCCCGTGGTGGGGACTCTTGTGCAGCCCGGTCAGCACGCCCTCCATCACCTTGCGGGCGCGGACTTGCAGCGGCCCCAGCCGGGCGAGGAGCGCCGGGTCCAGCGTCACGGCCGGGTTTCTTTCAGCAGCTCCGCGATCACCTTGCGCGAGTCCACCCCCTCCGCCTCGGCGTGGAAGTTGGTGATCACGCGGTGGCGCAGCACCGGCTCCGCCAGCGCGCGGACGTCGGTCACGTCGGCGGCGGGCCGGCCCTGGAGCGCGGCGCGGGCCTTGGCGGCGAGGATCAGCGCCTGCGAGGCGCGTGGGCCGGCTCCCCAGCTGACGTGGTCCTTGACGTGCTGGCCGGTGGCGGTATGCGGCCGCGTGCGCCGCACCAGCTCCACGGCGTAGCGGATGACGTGGTCGGCGGCGGGCACGCGCAATACCAGGTCTTGAAGGCTGCGGATCTGCTGCGGCGAGAGCACCTTCTCCACCACCGGCTGCGCTCCGGAGGTGGTGGCGCGGACGATCTGCACTTCCTCGTCGGCGCTGGGATAGCCGACGTCCACCATGAACATGAAGCGGTCGAGCTGCGCCTCGGGCAACGGATAGGTGCCCTCCTGCTCGATGGGGTTCTGGGTGGCGAAGACCAGGAAGGGCTCCTCCAGCGGATAGGTGCGCCCGCCGGCGGTCACCCGGTGCTCCTGCATGGCCTGGAGCAGCGCCGCCTGCGTCTTGGGCGGGGTGCGGTTGATCTCGTCGGCCAGCAGCACGTGCGCGAAGACGGGGCCCGGCACGAAGCGGAAGGCGCGGCGGCCGGTGGTGTGGTCCTCCTCCAGCACGTCGGTGCCGGTGATGTCGGAGGGCATCAGATCCGGGGTGAACTGGATGCGGCTGAAGGTGAGGCTGAGCGCCTCGGCGAGCGTGGAGATGAGCAGGGTCTTGGCCAGCCCGGGCACGCCCACGAACAGGCAGTGCCCCCGCGAAAAGAGCGCGATCAAGAGCTGCTCGATCACGCCCTCCTGCCCCACCACCCGCTTGCCGATCTCCTGCGCGATGCGCGCCCGTGCCCGCGCGAGCTCCTCGATCAGCTCCGCGTCCGAGGGCGCAGCGAGCGCACCGTTCACCGCCAGTTCACTCATGTTGTCCCTTCTGCTGCGTCGGGGCCATTCCCGCCGCCAGGAGGAGCGCCTTCTTCTCGCGCGCCTCCAGCTCCCCATCCTTCAGCCCCTTGGCCACTTCCACGTAGGTGGCGTGCAGGTCGGGGTCGAATGGATCCACGGCGATACCGTTGTCGAGCGCAACCCTTGCTTTGTCCAGCGCCCCGCGCTTGAGCAGGACCTTGGCGTAGAGCGCCTGGGCCGCCTCGTCCTCCGGGTCGCGCTCCACCGCCGAGCGAAGCGCCTCCTCCGCCTCGGGCAGGTGCCCGAGCTGGAGTTGGGAGAACGCGTAGCGGCGCGCCACCAGCGGGACTTCCTGCGAAGAGCGCTGCCGCGCCCGCGCGTACTCGCGCGCCGCCGCCGTCCAGCGCCGCCGCGCGTAGAAGATCTCGCCCAGCCGCGCCGCCCGCTTGCCGTCGGCGTCCAGCTCGGGCTCGCGCGGAGCGGCGAGCTCTCCGGGCTCGGTGCGGCCCTTGGCGTCCTCCTTGAACACCAGCTTCTTGGCCACCGCGGGCCGCACGTTCTTCTGCGAGGCCGCCTTGGGGCGCGGCCGCGCCACCTCGGCGCGCCAGTCCGCCTCGAACTCCTTGAAGCTCTTGCCGTACGCCTGCGCCACGGCCGCCTCGTCGCTCATCCCCGCCGCCATGGCAGACACCAGCTCTGTGAGCGCGGCCTGCCCGCCGCGCTGGTAGAGCAGCCGGATGGCCGCCTCCACCTCCGCGAAGGCGAGCGCGGCCTGCTCCTGCGTCGGCAGCATGGCGATGGAAGGATGCATCTTGGCGAAGGGGATCAGCTTGCCCTTCTTGGCGGCGTCCTGGAGCAGCGAGAGCGACATCTCGTCCACCGCCATGCCGGGGGTGCCGCGCCAGCGCGTCTCGAGGAACTTGGCCAGGCCCTCCTGCAGCCAGATGGGCACCGTGTTCCGGCCCTTCTGCGTCACCAGGTAGTGCACGAACTCGTGCGAGACGGTGTCCAGCCAGGGGTAGCCGCGCAAGAGCGCCTTGGGGCTGGTCACCATCAGCCGGCTGTACTTGCAGAGCGCGATGGTGCCGGAGTTCTTGATCTGCTCCACCGTCAGCGGCGAGACGTGCGCGAGCGCCTTGGCCGACTCGTAGATCTCGACGCGGATCTTGCGCGCGGGCTGGATGCCCAGGTCCTTGGTCAGTCCCGCGTAGGCCTTTTCCAGCGCGTCCAGGGCGTAGGGCGCGAGCAGCGTGTCCTTGCCCGGCCGCGTCCGGAGCACGAAGTGGGCGCTCTCGAAGACCTCGTCCCCGCGCGTCTCGTCCGCCGCCGCCTTGGCCAGCCTTGCGTCCGACTCCAGCGCGCCCTTGCCGGCGCCGCGCTCCTCCGCCTCGGCGTAGGCCTTGTCCGCCTCCTCGTACCTTCCCTCCTCAAAGAGGACGCGGCCGCGGAAGTAGGCCGCCTCGGGCGAGTCGGGATGGTGCTGCGAAAGGTCGTCGAGCGCCTTGGTGGCGCCTGCCAGGTCCCAGGCCTCGAGCTGCGCTTCCACCTTCTCGGCGGTATCGCGCAGCGGCGCGGCGGCGAGGAGCGCGCAGAGCAGGGGGATCACTTCACCAGCTCCTCGTAGTACTGCTTCACCCGCTCCTTGTACTTCTCCGGCGGCGCCTGCTTCATCGCGTCCAGGAGCTCCTTGCGGAACTCGGCCGGAGCGCGCGACGACTCGGCGTCGGGGATCTCGACGCGGTCGTGGCGGACGCCGTCGGACTCGGGCCCCTCCTGGTCGCCCTCGTCGTTGCCGGACGGCTCGCCCCAGGGCATGGGCATTCCGCCTTGCCCTCCGCTCTTGCCCGCCTGCTGCGCCAGCTTCTCCATCGCGTCCTGGAACTGGGAGAGCTTGTCCAGCGCCTGCTGCTCGCCGGACTGGGCGCCGCGCGGCTCGGATCGGAAGAGGCGCTGCTCGGCGCCCTGCATCCCTTCCTGCGCCTGCTGCAGCATCTGCTCGTGCTGCGGCCCGAAGATGGGCACCTTCTTGCCCACCTCGCCCAGCTGCTCGCGCAGCTTGCCCAGCTGCTCCTTGAGGCGGCCCTGCTCCTGCCCCTGCTGGCGCAGCCGCTGCATCTGTTCCTGCGACATGCCCTGGCCTTCGCGGGGCAGCGCCTGCTGCAGCTGCTGCACGATTTCTTGAAGGGGCTGCTGCGCCTCGCTGGCGCCGCGCAGGCCCTTGCGCACGCCGGCGGGGTCGCGCGAGAAGCCCGGATAGCGCTGCGCCACCTGGTCCTCCATGGTCAGGCGGCCCTGCAGCGTCTCGACCGCCCTCTGCGCGCGCTCGGCCAGGTCCAGCGCCTCGTCGAAGTCGTTGACGTCGAGGGCGCGCGACAGGTCGGCGGCGCGCCCCTGCGCCATGTCCAGCGTGTCCTCCAGCCCCAGGTGCTCGGCGACCTTGGGGTCGATCTGCGAGATGGCCTTGCGCGCCTCCTCGGCCTTCTGTTTCAGCTCCTGCGCCAGCTGCTTGCCGCCACGCTGGTCGAACTTCTTCTGCGCGTCCTTGTGCAGCTCGCGCCGCACCTGGGCGGTGCGCTTCTCCAGATCCTGCTCCTTCTGCTGCAGCTCCTTGAGCTGGCTCGCCGCTTCCCGCAGCGCCTTGGCCTCCTGCGCGTACTGCCCGCCCTGCTGCTGGCCGGCCTTCTGCTGCAGGTCGTTCTCCAGCTTCTCCAGCTGCTGCGAGAGCCGATCCAGATCCTTGAGCGCGTCGTCGATCTTGCCGCTCTGCAGCTTCTTCTGGATGTCGGAGAGCTGGGAGAGCAGGTCTTGCTGCTTCTCCATCGACTGCGCCGCTTCCTGGTTCAGGTGCTCGTCCTGGATGCCCTTGGCCAGCTCGGACATGCGCGACATCAGATCCTGGATGCGCTCGCGCAGCCGCTCCACCTCTGCCAAAAGCTCCTTGCGGGTGGCGTCGTCCGGCGCCTTGCGCAGCTTCTCCGCCAGCCGGCTCAGCTCGCGGCGGGAGGCGGCCAGCTCCTTGCCCAGCTCCTGCATGGCGTCGAGCCGGGCGCGGTCGAGCAGGTCCTCGAGGTAGAGGATGTCCTTCTCTTCCTCGCGGATCTCGTTGGCGAGCGCGGTGGCCAGGCCTCGGGCCGTGCCCTCGCGGCCGGCGGAGCCCCGCGAGAGCGGCGCGCGCGAAAGGCTGGTGCGCTGGATGGCCGGCCCGAGCCCCGTGGACGCGTAGCGCAGGGCGCGGCCCACGGCCCGTGGAGCCAGTTTGTCCTTCAAAAGATCCGTGCCCGCCGCGTAGAGCTCCTGCGAGAGGGTGCGCGCGTCGCGGTCGCGCTGGCCAGTGCGCGCATACCAGGCGGCGGCGGCATCCGCGTCGGCCGGCGCGGGCGGCTCCTCCATGCGATCGGCCGCCAGCGCCACCAGCCGTTCCCAGAGCGCCTGGGCGCGGATCAGCGACTCGCGGCTGTGCTCCGCGGCGGAGAAGACCTTGATCGCCTGCGTGGCAGAGACGCCGCGTTGTGATCCGTCGACGGCGTCGTTGTCCTTCGCCTCGATGTGGTAGCTGACCTTGTCGCCGGGGCGCAGCTTGAGCGGCGCCATCTCCCAGTTGTAGGAGCCGCGCAGCCGCCGGGCCGGCGCCGGCGGCGTCTGCACCACGATCCGCTCCTCCTTCGCCCCGGCGCGCTGCCACACCAGCGCGAGCTGCGTGAGCCCGTAATCGTCCGCCGCGGACCAGCTGATGGGGACGCGCCCTTGCGCATCGACCTCGAGCACGGCTTGCTTGGGGGTCTCGATGTTCACTTGCGGAGCCTGGTCGGCGACGATCTCCACCGGCCGCGAAGGACCCTGGGCGATGGTGCGCCCGCGCGCGTCGGCGAAACGGAGGCTCCAGGTGCCGGGCTGCGTGAGCTGGAAGCTGCCGGAGAGCTGGCGGTGCCCCTGCCCCGCCGCCTCGAGCTTCACTGCCGCGCCGTTGACCACCGCGAACGCCTGGGCCAGATCGCGGTCGGCGCGCGCGGCGATGCGCACCTCGGTCCCTCGCGGCGCTCTCAGATCCCCGGCGGTTCCCTCCTCGGTGCGCGGAGGCAGCCCGGTATAGGCGGGATAGAGATAGGTGATGGAGAGATCGCCTGCGATGGGCGACAGCTCCACGGTCGGAGCGCCGTTCTCCCCGCGCAAGAGCCGGGCGGCCCCCTGCGCGAGATTGCGGGGCGCAAGCCACGCCGCAAGGCCCCAGAGCAGGGCGCATCCGGCCAGGGCAGCCAAAGGTCCCCGCAAGGACGAGGCGGGCAAGGCCCGGCGGACGTCGATCGCGCGGGCGGCGGCGGCCGCGCGCACGTGCAGCAGCGCCAGCAACTCGGTGGAGACGCCCTCCGTCCGCTCGGAGGCGAGCTCGACGCTGCTGAGCAGCTCCGAAGGCCCGCCCAGCAGGCGCGCCAGGAGCGCCGGATGCCGCGCCCGGGCCGCGGCGGTCTGCAGCGGCGACCGCAGCGAAAACCAGACCACGCCGCCGATCGCCCCGGCCGCCAGCAAAAGGGCGACGGCGCGCGCCAGCAGGGTGCCGTCCACGCTGGCGAGCAGCGCGCCGGCCAACGCCGCCAGCAAGAGGCCCGCCAGGAGCAGCGCCAGCCCGCGGGCCGCGGAGAGCAGGCGCGCCCGCGACCGGGCGCGGCGCAGGAACGCAACGATCTCGCCCTTGGCCCTCTGCCCGTCCAGGCCCAGCTGCTCCCGGCGTGACCGCGGCGGGGGTTCGCCAAGTCCGCCCAACGTGGGGATGTTTTCGTGCAGCTGCATCGCGGGGTCGTTCCTTAGTAGTCCTCGCGCGTCAGGACCGCATCACAGTCTAGACAAGGATCCGGCGTCCAGGATTCCCACGGAGCCCTTGCTGCCTCGCTTCGTTCCTTTTTGGTACCTTGCCGCACCCGCTGGGAATTTTGTGAATTTGCCCTCCCGCAAGGCGTCCGAATGACCGAGGTCCCCAAGGAAGCGGGCGACGATCGGGCGCTGGTCCGCGCGGCCCAACGGGGCGACGCACAGGCGTTCCGCGCGCTGGTGGAACGCTACCAGCGCCGCGTCGTGCAGCTTGCCTTGGGAATGGTGAAGGACGCGGACGAGGCAATGGACATCACACAGGAGACGTTCGTCAGGGTGCATCGATACCTCCCCTCCTTCAAGGGCGACTCGTCCTTCTTCACCTGGACGTACCGCATCGCCATGAACCTCTGCCTCGACGCGCAGCGGCGCAAAGGCCGCTCCGAGCGGGTGGACCTCGAGCAGGGGGACGAGGCCGAGATCGAGGCCGCCATGGAACCGCCCTCGAATGCCCTGGCCGGTCCGCAGCGGCAGGCGCTCAACGACGAGCTGCGCGGCAAGCTCGAAGAAGCGCTGGCGAGTCTTTCGGAGAACCACCGCGCCATCCTCCTGCTGCGCGAGGTGGAAGGGTTGAGCTATGAGGAGCTGGCCAGGGTCCTGGGCATCCGCAAGGGGACGGTGATGAGCCGGCTTTTCCACGCGCGGCTGAAGATGCAGGGCAAGCTGCGCGAGTACCTGGGCGAGGACGCGCCGAAGGAGGACGGGGAATGAAGGGCTGCGAAGAGGTGGTGCCGCTGATCGGGCCCCTGCTCGACGGCGTCCTCGACGACGACGACCGCGCCTGGGTGGAGGACCACGTGAGCGGTTGCGCCGGTTGCCGCGGCCGGAGGGCGCTGACGTTGGCGCAGGCGCAGGCGCTGCGGGAGGTGCTCGCGGGGCGCGCCGCAGCGCTGCCCCTGGCCGGGCTGTCCGAGCGCGTGCTCGCCCGCGTCCGCGAGCAGCAGCGGGCCGTGATGGGGGGGCCAAGCGGAGTCTTCTGGCGCGAGCTCTGGTGGGCGCACCGCGGGGCGCTGACGGCGGGCTCCGGCCTGGCGCTGGCTGCCTGCATGGCGGTGGCGGTCTTCCTCGGGCCGGGCGGGACGGCGGGAAGCGGCCCTGTGGTGGCTGACAACTCGCCGCAGCTGGAAGAGGTGGACTTCGGCACGCACGACGGCGCGGTGCTTCAGCTCGCCGGGCAGACGACGGTGATCTGGATGTCGGAGGACAAGGGTGTGCCGCAGTGAAGCTGGCGGCGCTTGCGCTGGCCGCGCTGCTCGCCCAGGCCGATGGCGGTGCGCCGCTGAACCGGGTCCGCATCACCGTCCGCGCCATCGCCGCCACCAACGACCCGGCGGCGCCGGCGGGAATGGATCCCAAGCTCGCCCCCATCGCGCCGCACATCGAGAGCTTTGGAGAGCAGTTCCGCTTCCGCAGCTACAAGCTGATGGTCGAGCAGAGCTTCGACCTGGACTGGAAGGCCCCTGCCGAGATGGAGCTGCCCGGCAGCCGCAGCCTCCAGCTCAGCCCCCGCCAGCTCGACGCCGACGGCAGGATCAAGGTGCACCTGGAGCTGCTGGGCGAGCATCCGGCCCATTCGCGCAAGCTGCACACCGACTATGCCATCCAGCGCGGCGGCACCATCCTGGTGGGCGGTATCCAGGTGAACCCAGGCGACGAGAAGGCGGGCAAGCTGCTCATCGCCATCACCCAGCAGATGGAGAAGTAAGGTAGTCTCCCCGCCCCCTTCGTCCGGAAAGGTCCTTCGATGCGCCTCGCACTTGCACTCGCCCTGCTCGTCTCCGCCTCCGCTTCCGCGCAGGCGCTCAAGACCGACGACGAGAAGTCGCTCTACGCCATCGGCTACCTGGTGGGCAGCCGCAATCTCGGGCCCCTCAACCTCAAGCCGCACGAGCTGGAGATCGTCAAGCACGGCATCACCGACGGCGCCAGCGGCAAGAAGGCGCAGGTGGAGCCCGAGGGGCAGATGGAGAAGGTCAACGCCTTCGCGCAGTCGCGGTCCTCGGCGCAGGCGGAGAAGGAGAAGTCGGCGGGCAAGGAGTATCTGGAAAAGGCGGCCAAGGAGCCCGGCGTACAGAAGCTGCCCTCCGGCCTGATCTACAAGACGCTCACCGCCGGCAACGGGCCGACCCCCGCCGCCGCCACCGACAAGGTGAAGGTGAACTACGAGGGCCGCCTCACCAACGGCACCGTCTTCGACTCCTCGTACAAGCGCGGGCAGCCGGCGGAGTTCGCGCTCAACCAGGTGATCAAGTGCTGGACCGAGGGAGTGCAGAAGATGAAGGTGGGCGAGAAGGCCCGGCTGGTCTGCCCCTCGGACATCGCCTATGGCGACCACGGCCATCCCCCGAGCATCCCCGGCGGCGCCACCCTGATCTTCGACGTCGAGCTCCTGGGCATCAACGGCAAGTAAGCATCGACGTCGCCGTCTACGCTCGCGTCAACGTCCGAAATCACCTCGATGTCGGACCCCTTTGGCATCTTGCCAAGCGATCATCACTTCTGTACAAGCGTACAGTGATCCCAAAGGGAGGCATAGAGTGGCGAACGCGGACAAAGAGAAGGCGATCGAGCTGGCTGTTTCTGCCATCGAGAAGCAGTTCGGCAAGGGCGCCGTCATGCGCCTCGGCGCCGACGAGCCGCTGGTGCAGGACATCGCGGCCATCTCCACAGGCAGCGTCTCGCTGGACCTCGCGTTGGGAGTGGGTGGCATCCCGCGCGGGCGCGTGATCGAGGTCTACGGGCCGGAATCCTCGGGCAAGACCACCCTGACCCTGCACGTGGTGGCAGAAGCGCAGAAGGCCGGCGGCGTAGCGGCGTTCATCGACGCGGAGCACGCCCTGGACGTCGGCTACGCACGCAAGCTGGGCGTGCGGACCGAGGACCTGCTCATCTCGCAGCCCGACACCGGCGAGCAGGCGCTGGAGATCTGCGAGATGCTGGTGCGCTCCGGCGCGGTCGACGTCATCGTCATCGATTCGGTGGCCGCGCTGGTTCCCCGCGCCGAGCTCGAGGGCGAGATGGGCGAGCCGCAGATGGGACTCCAGGCAAGGCTCATGTCGCAGGCCTTGCGCAAGCTCACCGCCACCATCTCCAAGGCGCAGGCCACGGTCATCTTCATCAACCAGATCCGCATGAAGATCGGCGTCATGTTCGGGAACCCGGAGACCACCACCGGCGGCAACGCGCTCAAGTTCTACGCCTCACAGCGGCTCGACATCCGCCGCGTCGGCGCCATCAAGGACGGGGAGACGGTGATCGGCAACCGCACCCGCGTGAAGGTGGTCAAGAACAAGGTGGCCCCGCCCTTTCGCGAGGTCGAGTTCGACATCCTCTACGGCCAGGGGATCTCCCGCGAGGGCGACCTGCTCGACCTGGCGGTGGAGAACAACATCGTGGAGAAGAGCGGCGCCTGGTTCAGCTACGGCGGCGAGCGCATCGGCCAGGGACGCGAGAACGCACGCGACTTCCTCAAGCTGCACCCGGCGATCCTCGGCGACGTGGAGAGCAAGCTCTACGAGAAGTTCGGGGTGGCGCGCCCCAACCAGCCTGCCGGCATTCCTACAGAGGTACCGCAGCCGGCGTCCCTGGAGGAGAAGCGCCGTGCCAAGGCGGCGAAGTAGGCTCCTCTTCGCGGAGTGGGGCGGGACAGGGGCGGGCTGTTAGAATCGCGCGGAGGAGCCCGCCATCCCCCGCCTCTTGCACGAGAACCAGCTCACCGAGCTCACCGCGGGCAGCGGTGAATGGCTGCTGGCCATCATCGGGGCGGTAGCCGCGCAGCCGCCGGTCCGTTCGGCGCGCACGCTTCCGCTGCGCGAACGGCGCGCGCTGCTCGAGGATCAGCTCCGCCAGAGCGGTCTGGCCTATGGAACGGGCGCGGCCGATGTAGCGGTCGAGTTGGACCCGTCCTCTGGACCTGGCACGCGCGCGTACGCCGATTTCACCGCTGGCCTCGTGCGCCTGTGCGCCAGCGCGGCGGCGCTGTCGCAAGCGCGCTGGTTCGTGGCCGGCGCTCCGTCCGAAGAAGGCGTGCGCGCGCGGCGCGCGCAGCTCCTGGCGGTGCTCGCGGCGGTGGGCGGCGAGACGGAGGCCGCGGCGCGCCTCTTCGCCGACCCGGTGGCAACGCCGAGCCCGCTGGAGAGGCTGGCGGCGAAGACTGCAGCGCGGCTCTCGCGCCGCTATCTCGCCGAGGGCGGTCCCTTCGCGGGGCTGCCCCTGCACAACGGGCTCTGCGCCGTCGAAGTGCGCGCCTGCGCTACGCTTTCGCTCGCGGCCTTCTCTCACGGGCGGATCAGCCCGGCGGCGGCCGCGCTGGTAGGGCGGGCGGCATTGATCTGGCGCGCGCTCCTGGTCGAGCTGCTGGCCGGCCTTTCGATGGGGCAGGAAGACGGCAAGGCGCTGGAGCGCGGCATCGAGCAGGTGATCCGCTCGCAGCGGCTGCCGGTCCGGGAGGCGCGCCGGCTGCGGCGTGCCCTCAGCCATCCTCGGCCTGTAGAGCAGGTCGCAGCCGAGCTGCACAGCGCGCCGATGCAAAGGTTCATGCTCACGCAGGTGCTGCTGGCGGCGCTTGTGGACAGCCGCCTGGAGACCGGCGAGGTGGCGTTCGTGGAGCGGCTGGCCGGCGCCATGGGCGTGGACGCGGCGCATCTGGCCGAGGTGGAGACCGAGGTGGAGAGCTTCTACCGCGAGCATCGCGACGCGCTGGCTGCCCTGCGCCGGGCCGAGGCTCCCGAGGGCCTGCCGCACGCGCTCACCACCCGGCTCGAGTCCATCGTCCTCGACAACCTCGATCGGCTCCTCCAGGAAATCCGCGAGACCCGCGAGCTGGCGGAGCTGCTCGCCAAGGCGACCGCCGGCACCGTCCTCACGGCGGCGGAGAAGGCCAAGGTGCGCGAGCAGCTGCTCGACCTTGCCAAGACCATTCCCGCGCTCGCCATCTTCGCCGCGCCGGGCGGGCTCCTGCTCTTGCCCATCCTCCTCAAGCTGCTGCCGTTCAACCTGCTTCCCAGCTCCTTCGTCGATCCGCCTCCGCCCCTCCCGGCGCTGCCGGAAGCGCGCCGGAAGTCCGGATCGGACTAGAGCGCATGTCACAACCCCTCCCGTCGCTGTCAGGCGGTGGACGGCGGGCCCGGCGCCTTGCGCCAGATCCCGGACATTCCGGGGCCGATCAGCGCGCGGCGGCCTTCCTGCGACTCGGCCCCCGGGCGCATCCTTCCTCGACGATGAGCTACCGCATCCACGTGCAGCCCGAGGCCGGAAGCCTGCTCCGCACCCTTGCCCCGCACGTCGTGCTCCGGCTTGGCCGCGCGCTCGCGGAACTGGCGGAAGCCATCGCCTCGGGGGAGCAGGCCGAGAGCAGCGAACTGCACATCGACGATTGCATCGTACGCTTCGCCGTCAACCACGCGAACCGCCTGCTGGAAGTGGTCCACGTCGCCCAGCGCGAAGAGCCGGCCTACGCGGCCGCGGCGCCGTAGAGACATTCTCCAGGCGGCTGCAAATGAAGAGGCCCGGCTCCTCGCGGACCCGGGCCTCGAAACGGCTCTACTGGAACCGTCTTACGCGAGTTTGCGCACGTTCTGCGCCTGCAGGCCCTTGGGCCCCTTCACCACGTCGAACTCCACCTTCTGACCCTCGGCGAGCGTCCGGAACCCGTCCGCCTTGATCGCCGTGTGATGGCAGAACACGTCCTCACCACCGCCGTCCTGCGTGATGAAGCCGAACCCCTTGGTATCGTTGAACCACTTCACAGTTCCAGTCGCCATTTGAGACGTCATCCTTCGCTAAAAGCGGGCCGGCTGAAATTGCCGGAATCCGGCGCCAAGGCGTTCACCCCCGCGCGCCATTTTTCCTACGGGCATCAACGAATCCTGTCAAGCCACCCCGGTTTCACCGCGCTGTTCAGGCGCTGGTGCCGGGCATTTCGCCCAACGGGCGGATGAGTACTTCGCGGGGCTTGGCGCCGTCGGCAGGGCCGACGATGCCCTCGCGCTCCATCCGCTCGATCATGCGCGCGGCGCGGTTGTAGCCGACCCGCAGCTTGCGCTGCAGCAGCGAGATGGAGATGAAGCGCATGTCGGCCAGCGCCGCCAACGCCTGGTCGTAGAGCTCGTCCGGGCCGTCGTCCTCGATCGCCAGGCCATCGCCGTCCTCGGCGCGCGGCTTGAGGATGTTGGCGTCGTAGACTGGCGCCCCCTGGGCCTTCCAGTGGTCGACCACCGCGTGGATCTCCTTCTCGTCCACGTAGGGGCCGTGCACGCGCGTCAGCGTCGAGGTGCCGGGCGGGAGGATGAGCATGTCGCCCATGCCGAGCAGGTACTCGGCCCCGGGCGTGTTGATGATGGTGGCGGAGTCGTGGCGTGAGGCCACCTGGAAGGAGATGCGCGAGGGGAAGTTGGCCTTGATCACGCCGGTGACCACGTCGGTGGAGGGGCGCTGCGTGGCCACCATCAGATGGATTCCGGCCGCGCGCGCCATCTGCGCGAGCCGCGCGATGTACGTCTCCACCTCCCGCGAGGCGACCATCATCAGATCGGCCAGCTCGTCGATGATGATGACGAGATACGGCAGCTTCCTGAGCGGCTCGGGCGGCGGCTCGGCGGGCGGGGTGAGGTTGCCCTCCGCGATCTTGCGCTCGTTCTCGCGGAGCAACGCCACGGCGGGATTGTCGGGCTCCTTTCGCTCCAGCTCCCCGTTGGCCGCGGCGGCCGAGAGCTCGTGCGCGTCCAGTTCGGGGTCGGAGAGATCGACGACCCGCTTCTCCCTGGGCGCCTTGTGCGGCCGGCGGGCGGCGTCGCCCTCCTTCTCCACCTTCTTGTTGAAGCTGCCGATGTTGCGGACGCCGCAGTCGGCGAGCAGCTGGTAGCGCCGCTCCATCTCCTCCACCGCCCAGCGCAGCGCCATGGCGGCCTTCTTCGCGTCGGTCACCACCGGCAGGAGCAGGTGGGGAATGCCCTCGTAGACCGAGAGCTCGAGCATCTTCGGGTCCACCATCAGGAAGCGCACTTCCTCCGGCGTTGCCCGCAGCAGCATGGAGACGATCATCGAGTTGACCGCCACCGACTTGCCCGAGCCGGTGGTGCCGGCGATGAGCAGGTGCGGCATCTTCGCCAGATCTGCGACGTACGGCATGCCTTCGATGTCCTTGCCCAGGCACATCGCCAGCTTGCTGTGCGACTTCTGGAAGGCGTCCTGCTCCACCAGCTCGCGCAGCACCACCGTCTGCCGCGTCTTGTTGGGCACCTCGATGCCCACCACCCCCTTGCCCGGGATGGGAGCGACGATGCGGACGCGCAGGGCCTCCATGGCCATGGCCAGATCGTCGGCCAGCCCTGCGATGCGGCTCACCTTGATGCCGGCGGCAGGCAGGAACTCGAACATGGTGACCACCGGCCCCGGACGGATCTGCGTCACCTGCCCCTGGATGCCGAAGGAGGCGAGCTTCTGCCGCAGCTTCTCGGCGGTGGCGGTGAGGCCGTCCCGGTCCAGCGGCACCGCCTGCGAGGCCTCGCCGGTGAGGACGGTGATGGGGGGCGGCACGAAGGCGCTGTGGCCCGGCGCCAGCGTGAAGCTTCTGCCCGGCTCCACCGCCCTGGGCGCAGGCGAAGGCGGCGCGTGCGGCCTGGGCGGCGCCTTCGGCTCGACGATCTGGGGAGGCGGCGCCGATGTCCGGGGCGGCTTCTCCAGCTGAAGCTCGACGGGATCGGCGGCGGCAGCCGGCTCCGTTTCCGTCATGGCGGCGGCGCGCGGGCCCGTCAGCTCCTTGCGGCGCTTCGCCTTTCCCGGATCGGAGGGGACGACCACCGGCTCGCGCGGATCCTGCGGCGGCTCGCCCGCCGCCAGCTCGGCCAGGGCGAGCGCCGTCTTCGTCGCCGCAGGCCGACGCGGCTCCACGATGCGCGCATTTTCGCCGGCCTCCAGGGCTTCCTCGCCAATGGAGACCGTGCGCGCCTTGGCGATGGCCGCGGCAGCGCCCTTGATGGCCAGCGCACCGCCGGCGACGCCCAGCCTGGCCGCGCTCCGCGCCGCGTGCAGCGCCCAGAGATCGGTCGCGATCACCAGCGCCGCGGCGGCCACCGCGCAGAGCAGCACCGCCGCGCCCGCCACCGACAACTCCGAGCGCGCCGTGCCCGCGAGCAACGCTCCCAGCGCCCCGCCCGGAGCGTGGCCCTGCAGGCGGGAGCGGACGAAGAGGTCGACGATGCCCATGGCGGCGAGCGAAAAGAGGAGCCACGAACCCGCCCGCCCGAAGGAGAGCCGCGGCCGTCCCACGATCAGCGCGCAGGAGATGGCGCAGAGAAAGAGCGCCAGCGCGTATCCGCCCACGCCGGAGAGGTCGAGCAGCGCGCCGGCGATGCGGTGGCCCACCGGACCGGCCCAGTTCTCCGCCGCCGCCCGCGGGCGGTAGGAAGAGAGCCCGAGCAGCAGGACGAGCGCAAAGGCACCGAGCAGGATGCCCGCCACCGGCCTCTTCCAATTCGGGCCGGCCCCTTGCGCCCCGCTCTTCCCCTTGCGCCCCATCCGCACCTCCGGACGCACCACCCCCGTGCGGGCGGAAAGCGCCTCAGGGGACTGTAAGGGGGGCCCTCGTTCCGTCAACTTTTCGGGCGGGCCCGCGCCCGAAACCGTCGCTTTACAGTAGAGTTGGCGCAGCCTATAGGTTCACGCCTTCCGAGGGGGAGACGCGACGATGGAAGTCCGCTGCGACAAGTGCCAGGCACGCTACCGGGTCGACGACGCGCGCATCGGACCGCAAGGCCTCACCATGCGGTGCGGCAAATGCCAGAACACGTTCCGCGTCACCCGTCCCCCCGCGGACGCGGGGCCGGCCCCGGCGAAGCCCGCGCCCGCCACACCCCCCGCGCCCACGCCCGAAGCGAGCGGCACCATGGTGTTTTCGGCGCCCACCGGCGCCCGCCCGACGCCGGCCGCGCCGCCCAGGCCGCCGCCAGCCCCGGCAAAACCACCGCCCGCGAAGACCGCTCCCGCTCCCGCGGCGGAGGGCGCCGGCCGCACCATGATGTTCCAGACCGGAAACCTCAAGGCCGCCCCGGCGCCCAAGCAGAAGCCGCCCGAACCTCAGGAAGCGCGTTCCACCATGGTCTTCGGGCAGCCGCCATCCGTTCCGAAGCCTGCAGCCTCCCCGACCAAGGCGGTTCTGTCCAAACCGACGCCCCCAAAGCCTGCCGCGGGCGACGAGGCGTCCGGGGCCACCATGATGTTTGGGTCGGCACCCCAGCCGACCCCCGCCGCCTCTCCGGCAGCGCCCCTCCAACCGGAGCCGCCGGCGACCACCGAGCCGGAGGCGGCCGCGAGGACCCAGCCCGAAGCGCAGGGGACGGACGCAGAACCGCCCGCCGGCATCGCCGCGGAACAGACACCTCCGCCGGAAGAGGAGGACGCCGCCGGTCTGGCGGCGCCCGAGGAGGAGACCGCGGTCGACAAGCCGGGAACCTTCGACAAGGCGCCCCCCAGGGGTCTGCTGATCGGCGTCGCGGCGGGCCTGGCAGCGCTGATCGTCGCGGGAGTCATCGCTATCGCGGTGAAGCGGCTGGGCAAGCACGCGCCGCCGTCCGCCGCGGTGGAGACGCTCACCTCCGCGCAGGCGGACGCCGACAAGGACACGCTCGCCTCGCTCGCCTCCGCGGAGGCCAAGGCAAGGGACGCGTTGGACGTGGCCGGCCCCCGGGCCCGCTTTCCCGAGGCGACCGCCGCGCTGGCGCGCATCGAGCTGCAATGGGCCGATGCCCTGAGCGACCAGGCCGCGCGGCTGGGCGACGACGATCCCAAGGCCGTCCAGCTGCGCAAGGACGCCGCTGCCAAAGGGAAGTCCGCTTTCGAGACCATCTCTTCGGCGACGAAGTCGAAGGACAACGAGGCCTCGCCTGACCTGCAGCTGGCCCTCGCCGACTATTACCGGTTCAAACAGTCGCCGGCGCTGAACCGGTACCTCAAAGCGGTGAAGGACGATCCGCGCGCCGCGCTCATCCAGGGGATGGCGGCGGCGCAGGAGGATGACGCCGGCAAGGCCGTGCCCCTGCTCAAGACGGCGGTGGCCAGAAGCCCGCAGAGCGCGCGCATCCATTTCCGGCTCGCGCTCGCGTATGCGGGCCTCAAGGATGATGCCAACGCCCGCGCCGAGCTGAAGGAGACGCTCAAGCTCTCTCCCCAGCACGAGCGCGCCAAGGCGCTGATGGACCAGCTGGGCGCTCCGAGCGCCGCGGAGCAGAAGTAGTTACAAGGACGGACGATGACCATCGAGAAACCCAGCAACCAGGAAGACGAGTACTTCGCCCGCGAGGATGCCGAGCGCATGCGCAAGCTCCACAAGGAGGAGCAAGCGCGCCTCACCCGATCGGAGCGGGAGGCGCTCCGCAAGCAGCACGCCGGCCGCTGCGCGAACTGCGGGGCGCTGATGGTTCCCGAGCAGGTGGCGGGAGCGACCATCCTCCACTGTCCTGCCTGCGGCGGGGCCTTCCTCGATCGCGCCTCGTGGGAGTTCATCCACGCGCAGGCCGAACCACAGGGCGTGATGGACGCCGTGCTCAACTGGTTCAAGTCGGCGAACAAGCCGTAGGAGTCGGACGTGGCCATCGATCGCGCGCAGGTGCGGCACGTGGCGCGCCTCGCCCGGCTGGCGCTGTCGCCGGACGAAGAGGAGCGGCTCGCTGCCCAGCTCGGGCACGTGCTCGAGTACATCGAACGCCTCTCTGCGGTGGACGTCGCCGGCGTGGAACCGCTCGGCTTCGCCGGCGATACGGCCGCGGCTCTGCCCCTGCGCGAGGACGAGCCGCGGCCGAGCCTGGCACGTGAGAAGGTCCTCGAGCAGGCCCCGCAGGCGGACGGTCAGGCCTTCGTGGTGCCGAGGATCATCGAATGAAGGCCGACCTGCTTCCGCTGTCGCAGGTCTCCGACGCGCTGGAAGCGGGGGCGGTCTCGCCCGAGGAGCTCCTGGAGGCGTCGTTGTCGCGCATCCACGCGCTCGACGGGCGCGTCCACGCTTTCCTGCGCTTGACCGAAAGCGAGGCGCGCGCCGCTGCCGCCGGGTCCGGCCGGCGCCGCGCCGCGAAGAAGCCGCTGGGGCCGCTCGACGGCGTGCCCGTCGCGCTCAAGGACATCTTCTGCACCGAGGGGGTGGAGACGACTTGTGGCTCGAAGATCCTGAGCGGCTACGTGCCGCCTTACGACGCCACCGTGGTCCGCAAGCTGAAGGAGGCGGGCGCCGTCATCGTGGGCAAGCTGAACATGGACGAATTCGCCATGGGTTCGTCCACCGAGAACAGCGCCTTCGGCCCGACGATGAACCCCTGGGACCTGGCGCGGACGCCGGGAGGATCGTCGGGCGGCAGCGCGGCGGCGGTGGCGGCGCGGATGGTCGCTGGCACCCTGGGAACCGACACAGGCGGATCGATTCGCCAGCCTGCCTCGCTGGTGGGGTGCGTCGGGATGAAGCCCACCTACGGGCGCGTCTCGCGCTACGGGGTGATCGCCTTTGCCTCCTCGCTCGACCAGGTCGGGCCCTTCGCCCAGGACGTGCGCGGCGTGGCCCTCTTGCTCGCCGCCATCGCGGGGCACGACGAGAACGACCAGACCTCCTCGGTGCGACCCGTGCCGGACTACACAGCGGCGCTGCCGCTGGGCGCGGCAGGCCTGCGCGTCGGCGTTCCGCGCGAGTACTTCGGCGAAGGGCTCTCGCCGGAAGTGGAGAAGGCGGTGCGCGCCGGCATCGACAAGCTGCGCGGCCTCGGATGCGAGGTGCACGAGATCTCGCTGCCCAACTCCCCGCACGCCATCGCCACCTACTACATCGTGGCCACAGCGGAGGCGTCGTCCAACCTGGCCCGCTACGACGGCGTGCGCTACGGACACCGGGCGAAGGCCGGCCAGCTGCTGGAGATGTACGAGAAGACCCGCGCCGAGGGATTCGGCGCCGAGGTCAAACGCCGCATCATGCTGGGCACCTACGCGCTGAGCGCCGGCTACTACGACGCCTACTACCTGCGCGCCCAGAAAGTGCGCGCGCTGATCCGGCGCGACTTCGACCAGGCGTTCGACTCGGTGGACGCGGTGGTCTCGCCCACCAGCCCCACCACCGCGTTCCGGCTGGGCGAGAAACTGGACGACCCGCTGGCGATGTACCTGAACGACGTCTACACGGTGCCGGCGAATCTGGCAGGGCTGCCGGGGATCTCGCTGCCCTGCGGATTCGACGGGAAGGGCCTGCCCATCGGGCTGCAGCTGATCGGCAAGCCCTTCGACGAGGAGACGCTGCTTCGCCTGGCGCACGCGGCGGAGCCCGCGACGTACCGGCTGCCGGCCCTGGTGGAGGATCGCTGAGATGCCGGTCGCCGATTTCGAGCCGGTCATCGGCCTGGAAGTCCACGCGCAGCTGCTCACGCGCACCAAGATCTTCTGCGGCTGCTCGACGCAGTTCGGCGCCCCGCCCAACACGCACGTCTGTCCGGTCTGCCTGGGTCTGCCGGGCGCGCTGCCGGCGCTGAACAAGGCCGCCGTGGAGATGGCCATCAAGGCGGGCAAGGCCTTCGGCTGCAAGATTGCCGCGCGCAGCGTCTGGGCGCGGAAGAACTACTTCTATCCCGACCTCCCCAAGGGCTATCAGATCTCGCAGTACGAGCTGCCCATCTGCGCGGGCGGCGCGGTCCCGGTGCCGGGCCTGGGCAAGATCGGCCTCGAGCGCATCCACCTCGAGGAGGACGCGGGCAAGAACGTCCACGCCGAGGCAGGCAGCGAGGTCGATCTGAACCGATCGGGAGTTCCGCTGATCGAGATCGTGGGCAAGCCCGAGCTGCGCTCGGCGGAAGATGCCAGCGAATACCTCAAGGCGCTGCGGCTCGCCCTCATCTACCTGGGCGTGAACGACGGGAATCTCGAGGAGGGGTCCTTCCGCTGCGACGCCAACGTCAGCGTGCGCCGCAAGGGAGCGGAGAAGCTCGGCACCCGCGTCGAGCTGAAGAACATCAACTCCTTCCGCTTCGTGCGCCAGGCCATCGAGTACGAGATCGGCCGCCAGGTGGAGGCGATCGAGGGCGGCGGCAGGGTGGTGCAGGAGACGCGCCTGTTCGACCACGAGAAGGGCGTCAGCCGCGCCATGCGCAGCAAGGAGGAGGCGAACGACTACCGCTACTTCCCGGAGCCCGACCTGGCCCCGCTGCTGGTGTCGGAGGAATGGAAGAACAGCGTCTCCGTCCCCAGGCTGCCGCAGGAGGTAACCGAGGATTTGATTGCGGCGGGCGTGTCGGCAGCCGATGCCCGCACCATCGTGGGCGACCCGCGCCTGGTCGAGGTGCACCGACGGGTGGGCGGCGACTCGAAGCGGGCGGCGCTCTTCGTCGTCGGAGAGCTTTTGCGCGCGGTCAACGAGAAGGAAGCCGACCCTGGGGCGCTCAGGTTCGATCCCGCCCTGGTGCGCGAGGTGTTCCGCCTTCAGGATGCCGGGACCATCTCCTCCACCGCGGCCAGGGAGGTGCTGGCGGAGCTGATCCGCACCGGCAAGGCGCCGCAGACCATCGTCGAGGAGAAAGGCCTCGCCCAGGTCTCCGACAACTCCGCGCTGGAGTCGGTGGTCGACGCGGTCCTCGCCAAGAACCCCGGCGAGGTCGAGAAGTACAAGGCCGGCAAGACCAACCTGCTCGGCTTCTTCGTCGGCCAGGCGATGAAGGACCTCAAGGGCAAGGGCAACCCGGGCATCCTCAACGGCCTCTTCAAGAAGAAGCTCGGCGGCTGACCGGCTGCCCTGCTAGCGTGCGGGGCCATGCGCCCTGCCCTGGCCTGCCTGCTCTTGCTTGCCGCCTGCAAATCCGGCCCGCAGCAGCGGGCGACCGGCTCCAGCAAGGCGCAGGTTGCGGACGAGAACCGCGCCTTCGTGCAGGCGCTGCGCGAGGAGCTCGAGGCGCTGTCGCACATCCAGGCGGTGCTGGGCTGGTATGCCGCCACCCAGGGCGAGACGCCCATCGGCAAGCTGACCTACATCGGCCACGACCGGCTCTTCCGCAAGACGGCGCTGGACGCGGTGGCGGCGGCGGAGCAGCAGCCTGGCCTGGGCCGGCCCGAGGCGTTGGCGCTGCGCTTCGTGCGCCGCGCCCTGACCGGCGAGATCGTCCGCCTGGCCACCGCCGGCTTCACCGACGAATTCCGCCACGCCGAGTCCTCCGCCACCGTCACGCTTCCCTGGAACGACAAGCCGGTGGCCTACAACGACCTGCAGAACCTGATCGCGCAGGAGGGCGATGCGCAGCGCCGCGCCCAGGCCTTCGCCGCCATGAATGCGGTGCGGGTGCAGAGGCTGAACCCCATCCTCGTGCGCAAGGAGCAGGCGGCGCAGAAGGCGGCCCACGACACGGGCTTCGCCGATTACGTCTCGCTCTCGGAAGAGCTGCGCAGCGTGAAGCTCGACCCGCTCTTGCTGCAGGGCGTGACCTACGTGAAGGCCACCGACGCGATCTTCCGCAAGACGCTCGACCGGGTCGCGCGGGAAGAGCTGGACACGCCGCGCGAGAATCTTCGAGTATCCGACCTGGGTCGGCTGTGGAAGGCGCCGCGCCTCGCCGCCTTCTTCGACAAGCAGCTCGAGCTCAAGGCGCTCTCGACCTTCCTCTCCGGCATCGGCCTGGACCTGCGCACCGCCAAGGGGACCGAGGTGCGCGTCGACGACAGCCTGAATCCCAAGAAGGTCCCGCGCGCCTTCGTGGAGCCGGTGGATGCGCCGGGCGACGTGCGCCTGTCGGTGAAGCCGGTGGGCGGGCTCGACGACTACGAGACGCTCTTTCACGAGGCCGGCCACGCCGTCCACTTCGCCAACGCCACCGTCGCGCCAAGGGAGCTGGTCACCCAGGGCTACGGCGCCCCCACCGAGGCGTTCGGCGAGTTCTTCCGGCACGCCTTCTCCGACCCGCACTGGCTCCTGCGCTACCGCGCCTTCCTCGAGGCGCAGGGCCGCCGCCCGCCGTCCGACTCCGACCTCGCCGCCATCCTGCGCTCGCTGGCGCTGCGCGAGATGATGTACCTGCGGCGCTACGCCTTCGCCAAGATCGCCTACGAGCTGCGCCTGCACGGGCGGCCCGCCGAGGAGATCGCCCCCGCCCTGGCCCTCCTCCCCGCGCCCGACAAGGCGAAGGGCGACAACCGCGAGCTGTACCGGCAGCTCTTCTCGGTGGCCTACACCTTCGAGCTCGACGACCAGGAGTCGCAGCTCTACCTCACCGACGTGGACGACACCTTCTATTCCGCCGACTATGCGCGGGCCTTCGTGCTGGCGGGCATGATGCACGAGGGAGTCCGCAAGCGGTTCGGCGCCGACTGGTACGGCGACAAGGAGGTGGGCCGGTTCCTGCGCGAGCAGCTCTTCGCCCCCGGCACCTCGCTCTCCTCCGAGGACGTGGCCGAGCGTCTGGGTTTCGGCAGGACGGTCGATTTCGCCGCCGCGGCCGCCCGGGCCGAGCGGCTGGTCGCGGAAGCGGACGCCCTGGAGAAGGCGAAGTAAGCTCCGCCCGTGCCCGCGCTGTTCGCTACCTTCCTGCTATTGGCGCTCGCGCTGGAAGCGGCCATCTCCTTCTCCTCGCCGCGCTCGCGCCGCTGGCTCAAATGGCTGCTCGTCCTCGCCCTCCTGGTGGCCTGGATCGCGCTCGGCTTCGCCGTGCGCGAGATCGTCGCGCGGACCTCCGACACGCTGGTGACGCCCGGCGGCGCCCGACAGCCGCGCCTGCTGGAGCAGGCCGCGCGCCAAGGCCGCACGCTCCTGGTCTCGCTGGGCGGCCCCGCCCTTCTCGTGTCCTTGCTCGGCTGGCTCGCCTTGCGGGCGACGCGCCCCAAGCCGCAGTAGAGTTCCTGCATGCAGCTGGTGAAGGTCGAGGGCCCCTGCGCGGGTCTGGAGGAGGTGCGCGCGCTCCTCGGCGAGTACTGGACCTCCTTCGGGTTCACCCCCTGCTTCCAGGGCTTCGACGAGGAGCTGGCTGCGCTGCCTGGCGCGTACGGCCCGCCGCGCGGAGCGCTGCTGCTGGCGCCGGGGGTCGGCTGCGTCGCGGTGAGGCCCATCGGGGACGGCACGGCGGAGATGAAGCGGCTCTACGTGCGGCCGCAGGGGCGCGGCACGGGTCTCGGCCGCGTCCTGGCGGAGGCGGCGGTGGCCCACGGCCGCGAGGCGGGTTTCGCGCGCATGGTGCTCGACACCATCGCCCCGAGGATGGCGGAAGCGGTGGCCCTCTATCGCTCGATGGGCTTTCGGCAGATCGCGCCGTACGCGGAGCATCCCACCCCAGGCGCACTCTGCATGGAGCTTGCCCTCCGATGAGCTTCCGCACGCTGTGGTTCGAGGACGGAGCGCTGCACCTGCTCGACCAGCGCAAGCTGCCGGCGCAGGTGGAGATCGTCACCGTCCGCTCGGCGCGCGAGACGGCGCGGGCCATCCGCGACATGGTGGTGCGCGGCGCGCCGGCCATCGGCTGCGCCGCTGCGTATGGCCTCGCGCTCGCGCCGCGCACAGGCGAGGACTTCGAGCAGGCGAAACAGGCGCTGCTCGAGTCGCGGCCCACCGCCGTCAACCTGCGCTGGGCGGTAGAGCGCCTCTCGCGCGTGCAGCCGCGGGCCTTCGAACCGCTGAAAGCGGAGGCCGATCGGGTCCTCGCCGAGGATCTCTCCGCCTGCAGGGCCATCGGCAGGTTCGGCGCGGGGCTGGTGCCCGACGGAAAGGGGATCCTCACCCACTGCAACGCGGGAGGGCTTGCGACGTCGGGCTACGGAACGGCGCTGGGCGTGGTCCGGGCAGCGCTGGAGAGCGGAAAGAAGTGCGCGGTCTTCGCCGACGAGACCCGACCCTGGCTGCAGGGCGCGCGGCTGACGGCGTGGGAGCTGCTGCAAGATGGCATCCCCGTCACCCTGCTTCCCGACGTCGCCGCGGCTTCCCTGCTCGGGTCGGGGCGCATCGGGTGCGTGGTGGTGGGCGCCGATCGCATCGCCCGCAACGGGGACACCGCCAACAAGGTGGGCACCTATCCGCTGGCGCTGGCGGCGCATGCCTCGGGAGTGCCGCTCTTCGTCGCCGCGCCGGTCAGCACCCTCGATCTTCGCGCTGGCAGCGGTAGCGACATCCCAATCGAGGAGCGGCCGCCACAGGAGGTCACGCACCTGGGCGCTTTGCGGGTGGCAGCCGAAGGCGTGACCGTCTTCAACCCCGCTTTCGACGTCACGCCCGCGCGCTACATCGCCGCCATCGTCACCGAGCGGGGCGTCGCCACCGCCCCCTACGAAGCAAGCCTGCGGGCCCTCGCCGCGCCCGGCGGGCAGATCGCTTGACATTCCGGGACCCTCTCCGCTAGATCGCCCGTTCCTTTCCGCGCCCGGCGGCGGGATTTCCCTGTCTGCCAGGCTGCCACAGAAGCGGAAGGGTACGAGGTTTCCGATGTACGCAGTGGTGAGGACAGGCGGAAAGCAGTACCGCGTCAAGGAGGGCGACCTCCTCAAGGTGGAGAAGCTGATCCAGGACGTGGGCGCGAAGCTCGACCTCGAGGTGCTGCTGGTGGGCGAGGGCGCCGACGTGAAGCTGGGCGCGCCGCTGGTCAGCGGCGCCAAGGTGCAGGCGGAAGTGGTTTCCCACGGCAAGCACCGCAAGCTCTGGCACTTCCGCACCCAGGAAGAGGGCTGGGATCGCATCCGCGGCCACCGCCAGCCCTACACCGAGATCAAGATCACGGGCATCTCCGCCTGAAAGGTTCGTAAGCCATGGCGCACAAAAAAGGTCAGGGTTCTTCGCGCAACGGGCGCGACTCCCCGGGGCAACACCGGGGCATCAAGGTGTTCGGCGGCCAGGCGGTGGTCCCCGGCAACATCCTCGTGCGGCAGGTGGGCACCAAGGTGCATGCCGGCCGCAACGTGGAGATGGGCCGCGACTTCACGCTCTACGCGGTCGCCCAGGGCACGGTGAAGTACCAGAAGGGCCGCGGCGACCGCGTGTACGTGCACGTGGAGCCGCAGAAGGCGCAGGCGGAAGCCTGACGGCGCGTTGAGCGTTCGGCGTTGAGCGTTCAGCGTCGGTTCCGGCAGCACGCTCGACGCCCGACGGGCGACGCTCGACTCGCATGCAGTTCATCGACGAAGCTGAAGTATTCGCCAAGGCCGGCGACGGCGGTGCCGGAGCCGTGGCCTTCCGCAGGGAGAAGTTCGTCCCGCGGGGCGGGCCGGCGGGCGGCGACGGCGGCAACGGCGGCGACATCCTGCTGGAGACCGACGAGCGGCTGACCACGCTGCTCGATTTCCGCTTCAAGCGCGAATACCGCGCCCGCAACGGCGAGCCGGGCCGCGGGCGCGACCAGAACGGGCACGCCGCGCCGGAGATGGTGCTCAAGGTGCCGCCGGGCACGCTGGTGCGCGACGCCGCCACCGGCGAAGTGCTGGCAGACCTGCGCGAGAACGACCGCCGCTGGGTGCTGGCCAAGGGCGGCCGCGGCGGCCTCGGCAACATGAACTTCGCCACCCCCACGCTGCAGGCGCCGCGCTTCGCCCAGCCGGGCACCGAGGGCGAGGAGAGGCGCGTCCGGCTGGAGCTGCGGCTGCTCGCCGACGTGGGGCTGGTGGGCTTTCCCAACGCCGGCAAGAGCACGCTGGTGTCGCGGCTCTCCCGAGCGCGCCCCAAGATCGCCGACTACCCGTTCACCACCCTGCAGCCACACCTCGGCGTCGTGCAGTACAAGGACGGCCGCAGCTTCGTGCTCTCCGACCTCCCCGGGCTGATCGAGGGCGCACACCGGGGCGCCGGGCTGGGGCACCGTTTCCTCAAGCACATGGCGCGCTGCCGCACCATCATCCACCTCATCGACGCCTCGCAGGACCGCGATCTGGCGGCGGACTTCGACGCCATCAACCGCGAGCTGGAGCTGTTCGATCCGGCGCTGGGGCGCAAGGCGCAGGTGATCGCCGCCAACAAGATCGACCTGCCCGAAGGCCGCGCCCGGGCGGAGGAGCTGCGCAAGAATCTCAAGCGCCGCAAGCTGGAGGTGCACCTGGTCTCGGGCGCGACCGGGGAGGGGCTTCCCCCGCTGCTCGACGCGGTGGTGCGCGCCCTCGACGCCGCGCCGATGCCGGCCCCGCTCGAGCGCGACGTGAGTCCCTTCTCTCCAGGGCGCGCGGAGGAGAAGCTCCCGCGCATCGAGGACGAGCGCGAGCGCGACCGCCGCGAGCGGGCGCAGCGCGCACCGCCCCTCACCGGTCGGCAGAAGGACGGCGTGCCCAAGGCCAAGGCCGCCGCGACGCTGGGCAAGAAACCGCGGGGCAAGCGGACGTGAGCCACCGCCGCCCGCCGCGCCCCTGGATCGGCCCAGCGCGCCCGGTGGAGGCGGCGGAGCTGGAAGGGCCGCGGGGGTTGACGCAGGAGGTGCTGCGCGGCGACGGCGAAGGGGAGCTGCCGCCCGCGGGGGAAGAGGCAGCTTTCTGGTGGGCGCAGCTGACGCCGGAGCGGCAGGCGCGCATCCAGTCGGTGGTCGAGGCGCGGCTGCGCAGCGTGACCGTGGTGCTCGATCGGCTGGTCGATCCGCACAACACCGCGGCCATCCTCCGCACCGCGGAGGGCGTGGGGCTTGCGCAGGCCCACCTGGTCCTGCACGAATCGGGGGACGCCGTCGCCCACCGGCGCGTCACGCAGGATGCGCACAAATGGCTGGACGTCTGCCCGCACCCCTCCGGCGCCGCGGCGGCGCAGGCCCTCCGCGCCGAGGGGTACGAAGTGTGGGCGGGCCACCTCGGCTCCGAGGCGCGGCTCTACACCGCGCTGCCCGCGGACCGGGCCGTGGCCCTGCTCTTCGGCAACGAGCACGAGGGGCCTTCGCCGGAGACGCTCGCCGCCTGCACGGGCACCTTCCGCATTCCCATGGCGGGGTTCACCCAGAGCTTCAACGTCTCCGTCGCCGCCGGGATGGCGCTCGCCCACCTGACCGCCGCTCGCAGGCGGCATCTCGGCGCGGCGGGAGATCTTTCCGCTTCCCAGCGCGTTCAACTCCGGGACCGCTTCACGCTGCTCGCGGCAAAGCTCGCCCGCCGCGTGAAGTCCGGCCGCTGACGCGAGTCCAACCCATATGGCCCTCCTGCTCGCCCTGCTCCTGGCCGTTCCCGCGAAGGACCCCGGCCGCGCCCTCGCCCAGCGCGTGCAGCGCTTCTACGCCCACAGCAAGGACTTCTCNGCGCGCTTCCGGCAGCACTACACCTACGTGGCGATGGGGAGGGTGGAGGACTCGGAAGGCACNGTGCAGGTGAAGAAGCCNGGGTCGGTGCGCTGGGACTACGAGAAGCCCGACAAGCGGACCNTGTACATCGAGGGCCGCACCCTCTGGATCTGGCGGCCCGACGACAAGGAAGCGCAGGTCAAGCGCGACTTCGGCGGCGACCAGCTCTCCAGCGCTTTCACCTTCCTCTGGGGCAAGGGCGATCTGCTCAAGGAGTTCTCGCCCAAGGCGGTGCCGGTTCCCGTCGGGCTGCCGGCGGGAGACGGGCTGCAGCTGACGCCGGTCAAGCCCGTGCCGGGCGTCGCAAGGCTGCTCTTCGTGGTGGGCAAGGACGGCCAGGTGCTGGCCAGCGTGGTCACCAACCCCCAGGCCGACGTCAACCAGATCGTCTTCAGCGAACCCAGGGTGGACCAGGGGCTCGCCGATGCGCTGTTCCATTTCGAGCCGCCCAAAGGCGCGTACGTGCAGGAATTCTGATCCGAGCGCGCCTGCCCGGAACGCGATAGAAGGCACATCGCCATGAAGCGACTCCTCGCCGCGATCCTGGTCCTCCTCGCCTGCGCTCCCACGCGGACCGTCACCGTCGGGGGCCGCGAGGTCCCCTACGAGCAGGCAGCCCGCGACGAGTTCGCCAAGGCCAAGGCGGCGCTGGACCAGGGCAACTACGAGCTGGCGGTGAAGCAGTTCGGCGCCTTCGTGCAGAGCTATCCCGACAGCTCGCTGGTGGACGAGGCGCTGTTCCGCCGCGCGCAGGGCCCTCTCCAAGGGCGGCAAGCTGCGCGAGGCCCAGGCGGAGCTTCAGCAATTCCTCGAGAAGCGGCCCACCTCGCCGTTCAAAGGGCCGGCAGCGGTGGAGCTGGCGCAGGTGCAGACCAAGCTGGGCCAGACGCCCACGCCCCCGCCGGCGGTGGACACCTCGCAGATGAGCGACAAGGACAAGGACCAGGCCGCTGCGGTGCTGGCCGAGACCTACGCGCGCTCCGGCCAGGCGGGCGAGGCGCTGCGCTGGTCGGCGCGAGCGCTGGAGACGGCGCAGCCCGCCGAGCGCGAGATGCGATTGCAACAGTTCGAGGCAGCGTTGGACGCGGCGCCTGCGCCCGACCTCGTCAAGCTGGTGGCCGAGGTGGACAAGAAGTCCGCCGCCTGGCCCGCCGCGGCGCTGAAGCTGTCGCGGGTGCAGCTGCACGCAGGAGACCACGCCCATGCCGGCGAGCTGGCCGCGGAGGTGATCTCCGCCGATCCGCAGGGACCCTATGCGGAAAGCGCTCGCGGCGTGCAGCGGGCCGCGCAAGGCGGCGCCAACCTCAAGCCCAACCTGATCGGCGTGGTGATGCCGATGACCGGCGATCTGAAGGGCTTCGCGGATCAGGCGCTCAACGGCATCGCGCTGGCGCTCGATCTGCAGGGGCGCGGCAACGTCCAGGTGGAGGTGGTGGACTCCAAGGGCGAGCCGGACGCCGCGGCGGAGGCGGTGGAGCAGCTGGCGCAGAAGGGCGCCATCGCCATCCTCGGTCCGCTCGGCATCGCCGAGGGCTTCGCCGCCGCCACCCGCGCGCAGCAGCTGGGCATCCCCATCGTCTCGCTCTCGCGGGCGGAGGGCCTCACCGCGCTGGGCGAGTACGTCTTCCGCGACATGCCCACCTCCAGCGCGCAGGCGCGCGCCGTCGCCGACTACGCCCAGCGCAAGCTGAACGCGAAGAGCTTCGGCATCCTCCAGCCGGATTCCTCCTACGGCGACGAGATGACGCGCTACTTCTGGGACGCGGTGGACGGCGGCGGCGCCGAGGTGCGCGCCTTCGAGCACTACCCGCTGCGCACCACCACCTTCAAGCCGTTCGTGCAGCACATGGTGGGCCGGACGGCCGCCGATCTGGCGGAGCGGCAGCAATTCTCCGACGAAGCGGAGAAGATCACCAAGGAGATCAC
>C688J18823_10000198_pt1 | contig 33584 bp, 29 predicted proteins | sample HopSoiMetagenom1_FD_18823 | JGI IMG/M metagenome (IMG submission 18823) | reverse complement strand
GCCTGGCATGTTTAAGGCCTGCGGCCGTTTGAAGCCGCAACGGCTCGCTGACGTCGGCATTCGCCGAACAGGAAGGCGCGCTAATGCAGCAATCGTTCGAGCGACGGATCAGGCTGGGCGCCTAACGATGTGGCGCGGGCGTAGTGGCGCTTCGCCAGCTCTTTGGCAGGCGGCTGTGCCGTGGCATAGATTACCGCGAGGTTGAAATGAGCGTCTGCGTAATCGGGGTTATCAGAAATCGCTTCGAGCATCTCTTTTTCGGCCGCTTCCTGCCATCCTTTCTGGCTGGCGGTGATGCCTAGATAATTGTGGGCAGTCGCGCTCTTCGGATTGATCCCGAGCGCCTTGGTCAGCTCAGTAAGAGCCTCATCGAACTTCGCCTGCCGATAAAAAACGATCCCCAGAGTCGTGTGTGAGAATTCATCCTTTGGCGCGAGCGCCACCGCTTTCTTCAGCGTCAACTCGGCGGCTTTCAACCGGCCGGTCCGAAAATAAACGACGCCGAGATTAGACAACGAATAAAGATTGTTAGGGCTTTTGGTTAGTATCTCCTGATATTTCTTCTCCGCGGTGCGGTATTTGCCGCGATCGAAGTTGTCCTTCGCATCGCGCGCCATGGATACGAGATTGTCGGGTACTTCAGGTTTAAAGCCGCCTGAAACATTGTCGCTACTGGGTGCCGGACCAGCATTCTCGGCTGCCTCCGATTTTCTGGTCTCGTCGCTTCGTGGCGTGGTCACGGTGTTCGTGGTCTTCTTGGCAAACGCGAAACTGGCATTGAGAGCTGTGGGATTATTATCCGAAATGGACACCACCGGTTGGCGCAACAACGCCAGCTCTTCATCACTCAGGCGGGTCACCGGCTGAGCCAGTAGCTCCACCTGCTGGGTCAGTGTGTCCGATTTCACCTTGAGCTTGTCGAATTCGGCCAGCATCAGCTTCTTCGCCTGGTCGCGGCGTGCCTCTTCCTGGCGCTCGCGAATGACAATGTTGCGCAGGATCTGATTCTCTTTCGTGAGCCGCGCGGTTTCTTCAGCGGTCACACCGCTCAGCTTAGCGTGCTCAAGTTGAGACGTCGCCTCGTCGAGCTGTGAACGCAAAGCCACGAGCTTCGTTTCTGAATCCTGATTCTGCTTTTGGCTGGCACCCAACTGCTGCTGAAGCTGATTGACCTGCTGTTTGATGTCCGCCAGTTCTTTTTCCTTCTTCGGCTTGTCTGCGGTCAGTTCCTGCGCTGCTTTTTCGGCGTCAGCGAGCTTCTGTTTCAAAGTGCTATTTTCCGCCATCAAGATCTGGATCTTCTGTTCGCCGCCCTTGATTCCCTTGAACTGAGCGAGCGCGTCATCGCGCTCTTTCGTTAGGCTGGCAACTTGTTTCTCCGTCTGGCTCGCCTTGTTTTTGGCGTCATCCCGCTCCTTCGCCATGGCGGTGATCTTTTTCTCCGCCTCTTCCATCTTGCTGTTGGCCTGGTCGCGTTCTTTTTGGGCTGTGCTCCGGCCCTGCTCCACTGATTCGAGCTGTTTCTTCAGCCCGGTGATTTCGGCACGGAGTGACTCCTGCGCTTTGGAGTCGGCGGATCCCGCGGTCTCAATTTTCTTCAATGAAGTCTGCGCGTGATCCAGTTGATCGCGAATCTTACGATCTTCTTTTTTCGAGTTCTCCAGGTCCGCCTGCGCCTTGTTGAGCTTCGAGTTCGTTTCCTCGAGGCGCCCATTCAAACTATCTTTCTCTTTTTCTAATGCCGAAAAACGGGTGCGGGTCTGGTCGAGCTCGGTTTGCAGCTCGTCAACGCGGCCCTGGAGTTTTTTGGTGGCTTCCCGAACTGCAGTCTCGTTCACAGGAGGCGCTGCTGGCACCGGCTGGGTTTGGGCAATAATAGGGGGCGGTTGCGCCGCAGGTTTTTGCGACCGCGGAGCCACTACTTCGACACTGGGCTCAGGTCCTGATTGTTCCGGCAGGACTGGAGCACCACCAGGCAGCGGCGTCGGCCCGGCGGTCAGGTCGGCCTGCGTGGCAGCTTTGTCCTGCACCCGCAGAATGTTTTCGGCCACTTTACGGCTGCGATACTCCACGATGGCCGGCTGCCAGTCGGAGTGCCGTTTGCGCAATTCTTCCAGTAAACTGCCGGCGAAGCGGTATTTAGCGAGGGCCGCTTTAAACTGACTGTCGTGCTCCAGCTTCTCGCCCTGCTGCGACGTCATGTACGCCTTCAGAAACGTCTCGCTGGGGTCTTCCGATTGCGCTGCGACTTGGAATCCCGGCGAAAAAACGAGGAAACCGATGAAAACAACCCGGCCAAGTTTTTTCATGCGCAAAAGTGGCCGAATAATAAACCACCAGCGCGCAGTTGCAATGCTCGCTTCCACCCGTTCTGCACCGGAAGCGAAGAGCGTGCCATCGTCCGCCGCTTTGCCTTTGCAAAGCTGCCCCACAAACCTAAAATTCAAGCTCACGGTGGTCGTAGCTCAATGGTAGAGCCCCAGATTGTGGTTCTGGTTGTTGCGGGTTCGAGTCCCGTCGACCACCCGGGCTGAACGTCTTACAACATCCCGCGCGGATGACTCTCAGTTTCATTCCGCGATCCTTGATTCTGAATTGCGATTTCGTCGGGACAGTGGCGACGCAAACACCGGTGGCATAACGGGTGCTAAAACCATTTCCCGATGAACAAAGTTGCTCGGGGCTCAAAGATCGAAACTGTTTCGCGGCGCATACCGGTAAATTTTTGGGAGCTGTTCCTCAAGGACGAGCAGCTGAGTGGTTGCGACAATCTGGAAAAATTGGTCGCCGGCTGCGAAGTTATCGCAGCACTCGATCACATCGACGAGCTGCTCGCAGCGTAACGAGCGAAGAGCGTCGGCGCCGCCCGGATTACGGGGGTCATGGCTCGTACCTAACGGCGAATCCTCGGCGTTCTGTTAGCATTTTCGCGTGCCTGGAGGGATTCGAACCCCCAACCTGCTGATCCGAAGTCAGCTGCTCTATCCGGTTGAGCTACAGACACGAAACGAGAGCTAATTGCTCCCGCCACAGACTACGTGGAATTCGAAGTTGGCAATAGTGTTTCGTGCACGAACACCGGCCACTTCAAACGTTGGCGCGGGCCGATCTAATCGTACCCGATGGGTTTTTCTCGACTTCGGCATAGGAGAGTCGTTCCTCTGATGGGGTGAAGCTGGCGGAAGCGCGGTCCGAGTTGGATGGGATGGTCGTTGAGATCGAGCTCACGCTCATCAGCATCATCCAAGGCGTCGCGCTCACATTTTTGATCGAACGAGCGCGGGACGTGGTCTCGTTCCACAATGCGGTTTACTGGCCATATGTTCTAGCCGGCCTTCTCGTGATATTCGTATTCTGGTCCCGCTCGGTCTTGCACATCATCACCGTCATTCGATGGCCGTTGGAATTTGGCCACAATTTCCTCTACATCGCCTGCGCCCTGGTCGAGGCGGTCATGTTCAGTCAATTAACGAATCCGAAAGCGTGGTTCGCTCTCGGCACCGTGTTCGGGCTGATCGGCTGGACCTTGTTTGCCTACGATTTAAGATTGATCAGAGCGCGCGAGACGGACAGCGCCGGCCCGGCAAGCGATCAACTGGTTCGGATCGTAAAATGCGATCAGCGACTGAACATCGCGTTTTTGATCCCCGGGGTGTTCGTCTGCAACCTTGTTTGTCTGGCCTGCGTGCGGGCATGGCCAGGTTTTTTTGTCGATCGGCAATTCCATGTCTTCCTGGCCGCCGCCCAGGTGGTTGGCTTTGGCACCTATCTCGCCTACGTCATTCGGCACTTTCGAAAAGCAGCGCCATTTGTCGCTCGAGCCCGAGGTGAATGGCGAAGTAGCCCTGAGCCTGCCGGCGATGAGGGTTGAAGTCGGAATTGAATTAAGCCTGTGAATTTGGTAATCATGACGCCTCTTCAGATGCGTCGGGTCCTGATCTCATGAAACTAATTTCACCGGAATCGCGTCCTGTTGGTTCGGCGGCAGTACCAGCGGCCCCCCGAACCATCGATCAGGTGATGGTCGAGGAACGGGCGGCTGCGTTCGGCAAACGAAGTATCAAGACATCAGCGAAACTCGATGGGCTGAAGTTGGCGATCTCGATGATGGATCTGACCACGCTGGAGGGAAAAGATACACCCGGCAAAATTGCCTTTCTCTGCCGTAAAGCGATGCAGCCGCTGGATCCTCACTACGGCGTACCATCGTGTGCCGCGGTTTGCGTCTATCCGAACCTGGTACGAGTGGCGAAAAAATTTCTGGGCGACTCAGGCGTGAAGGTCGCATCCGTGGCTACCGCTTTTCCGACCGGCCTGATGCCGTTGAAGTTGAAACTCGAAGAGGTCCGAACCGCAGTTCGCAACGGTGCCGATGAAATCGATATGGTGATCGATCGCGGTGTTTTTTTGGCCGGCGATCACAGCCGGATCTTTAACGAGATCGTTGCCACGAAGGAGGCCTCTGGGCCCGCCCATCTCAAAGTGATTCTCGAGACCGGTGAGTTGCAGACCTATGACAACGTCCGGGTGGCCAGTGAAATCGCCATGAGTGCGGGCGCCGATTTTATCAAAACCTCGACCGGTAAGATCTCACCGGCTGCGACCATGCCGGTGACGCTGGTTATGTTGGAAGCGATTCGCGATTTCTTTTACGAAACCGGTGTGCGAATCGGAATGAAGCCGGCTGGTGGAATCCGAACAGCGAAACAGGCGCTGGCTTATTTAGTGATGGTGAAAGAAACGCTTGGTGATGATTGGCTGACGCCCGATCTGTTCAGATTCGGAGCCAGCACCCTGGTTAACGACGTCCTGATGCAGATCGTCAAGAACGTCGACGGAAATTATCAGGGCGCGGACTATTTCTCTCTGCCGTGACCGGTGGTTAGGCCATCGTTCTGATGGCGATAGACCGTGCTACTGAGCCGGACCGGGCTGCACCTTCTGCATCGCTTTCACCGCGTCGATGAGGCCATACCCGTCCAGCAGCGAGAACCCGAACCCGTAGTTGTTCGAGAATATTCCCTTTAGGTTGTTATGTGTGGTGACGGCAGTGAAGCCGCCAAATTCCAGGTAGTCACCGGTATTACCGCCGCCATCCCCGATAAAATCACGGTCGATGCCAAATGAAAGCGAGGTGCCGTTCTTAAATGCGCCCGGGCGAAACGACAGAGTAATCGAAGAGATGCTTTCTTTTTGAGCCGGAATGAATGCGCTGATATCGCCGGGCGTGATGCCGACCATTCGGCCCAGGGTGAACGGAAACCCCGTCGCCGTGGTAGTGTCGAATTTCAAAAATGCTTCGGTTAGGTCGATTGTGATGGAGCTCAGCGATTCCTTTCTCTTGGCCGTCTCGAATGTGAGCGTAAAGAAGTTTGGATCACGCGAAGAGGCGTTGCTGCTATTGCCGAATCCACTCAAACTGACGGTGCCACCGCTGAACCGCTTGGTCCGATGGCTTTGCCTTACTCCCTGACTAACGGCCTGAGCGAAGAACGGATCAAGGTCGTGCTGCATGGTCACGGTAGTTTGAAGGATGTTCGTTACTTGAGCCGTACTCAACGATCCCGGCCCGCCCGCCTTCTGTAACATCAAGGCGCCAACGCCCGCGGCATGGGGGGCAGCAGCACTGGTTCCGAAGAAGTTTGGAAGACCGTCACCCTCGTAATCGTCGCCGAAGAAAGTGGTATTACCGCCATCGGGCGCCGCAATGTCAGGCTTTGGCCGGAAGCTACTGGTCGTTAGGCGCTTCCCGGCCGCATCGAAGAAAATAGTTACGCCGCCGGCAGAACTGAAATCCTCGACAAACGGGGTGAATGGCGGCGCCACCGGGTCCGACGGATCATCGTCGTAAACGTAGGCGGCTACACTGATGGCATCTAGTGCACTATTATGACCATGGCCGGACGGCGCCGAGGCTTGATAGTATTCTTCCGCGCCGACGCCTCCGAAATCATCAACCGCGAGGTAGCGAAGTTTGGTCGCAACCGGCGTCGCGGGACTGGTCCCGACCCGGGTGATCGCAATTTGATATTTGGCGTCGGTATCCGTCGCGTTCTCGACCAGGATGTCTTCGATCGCTTCCTGATTGGAAAAGTTGTCGGAAGTGCCGGAAACGGCAGATAGATAATTCCCGTCTGCATCAAAAACGAGGATGTTGTAATCCGTGGTCACCCCCGGAAAATTCGGCGGCGCCGGCGTTTGATCGAACGGATCGTTCCATTGGAACGAAAATTCGAGGGTCGAATCCGCACTGATCACGAAGGTTTGCGAAATGTCGACGGGACCGGCCGGATTCGGGTTGAAATTGTGGAAGCCGCCTGTCGTTAGGTTAAGAGGCACCTGGTTCAATTTCAAATTTTGATTTGGTAATCCGGCTCTGGCCACCGCATCCGATACCGGATGGAAGTCGGCCTGATATCCGCCGCCCTGGTAATTGGTGGCGGATGAAAAATAAAGGCACTTCGAGCCCGTTAACACCGAACTGTGGATCACATCATCAACTGCCTGGCTGATGATTCCGTCAGAGAACATCGGCTCCTCGGTATAAAGAATGTCATCCACGATAACCGAGCAATTGGCGTCGGTGCGCAGCTTCCGGATGTTGTCGGCAAAATCCATTTTGCTCACGAACGCCGTGGCGAACGCGAGTTTAGCCTTCGGCGCGACATCGTGAACGATCTGCAGCATCGCCCGCCCCTCATCCGAAGCGTCTGGATCTGGGAAATCTTCGATTACCTGGACGGCGTTGGGATTATTCGGATTACCCGGACCCGGCAAGTCGCCGCTGGCGACGTCTTCTGCGGCGTGAATTGTCAGAGGATCTCCCGCGAGATCTGTGACGGCCGTGTCGTAGCTGTCAGACAGCACGCCGACCGTTTGCCCCGTACCGTCGAAGCCCTGCTCATTCAACATGTCCGTGTGAAGCACAAATACTCCTCCGGATGTAGCTGCTCCGACGTTCTTTCGCGGACGGTGGCTGAGGGTAACGGAGAGTACGCCGGGCGACCGCGCGATGTCAGCAGCGCGGGCCGGGGCGACAAACGCCGTTAGACCACCCTGCCGATAAGAGGCGTTTTCTGAAATTACGTTCGCGCCAAGCTGCGTTAAACGTGCGCGAACCTCGGCCAGAGGGACCGTGCCGTTGAGATGAATTTCGACCAGGACGCGCTGTTCAGAGTCGCGGACGATCGAACGCTCGAATCGGCTGGCCTTGGCACCGCTTCTGTTCGCCGTTTTCTCCTGGTCCGGGGCCATGAGACGGCGTAAGCCGTTGTCGATGTTCGCCGGAAGATCCGTTTGAGCGATGGCGGTAAGCGAGATCAGCACAAGGCCGAGCGATAGAAGAACTGCGGGGGAGCGAGGCGCGGTTAGAATCATAGAGGTGACAATTTAATGGGAGCCCTCGAATATACGGGCCAGCCGTGTAAACTACTGAGCGGGAGTCCAAAAGGCAATCAGAGTCTTACGTTTATGCAAGTGGATTGGGTATTGTTTTTGCGTGCGGCCGACCGCCAGAAGAGCTAAAAAAGAATGGAGCGGATGGGTAAGGAACGAAAACGCCGGGATTCCACACTGGCAATTGTGCACGGTAACGGCGAACTCGCGGACCATCGCCGCCCGATCGCCGTGCAGGATCGCCGGCTGAATTTCGGCGATCGGTGGAACTATGCGCCGGCGCCCGAGAGCAGCAGTCACATCAAGTTGCGGCCGCGCTACTCTCTTTTCATTAACGGCAAATTCGTGGATCCGCATTCGAAGCGTTATTTCGATTCGATCAACCCGGCTACTGAAGAAAAGCTAGCCGGGATTGCCGAAGGCGACGCTTTTGACGTGGACCGGGCAGTCCAGGCAGCCCGCCGCGCGTATCAGAACTCCTGGGGAAAAATGTCCGGCCGCGAACGGGCCAAATACCTTTATCGGATCGCCCGGCTGATTCAGGAGAAATCGCGTGAACTCGCCATTATCGAATCGATGGATGGCGGCAAGCCGATTAAGGAAAGCCGGGACATCGATCTGCCGCTGGTCGCGGCTCACTTTTTTTATTATGCCGGATGGGCGGACAAGCTCGAGTATGCGTTTCCCGGCCGAACACCGCGCTCGTTAGGCGTGGCCGGTCAAATCATCCCCTGGAATTTTCCACTGCTGATGGCGGCGTGGAAGCTCGCTCCAGCCCTGGCGTGCGGCAACACGTGCGTTTTGAAACCCGCTGAGACGACCAGTATCAGCGCGATGCATCTGGCCGAGATTTTTCAGGAAGCGGAGTTGCCTCCGGGCGTGGTCAACATTGTGTCCGGGGCAGGGGAAACCGGCAGAGCGCTGGTAGAGCATCCCAAGGTGGACAAGATCGCGTTCACCGGATCGACCGACGTCGGTAAACGAATTCTTAGCGCCGTTAGCGGCACGAAGAAAAAACTGACGCTCGAGCTGGGAGGTAAGGCGGCGAACATTATCTTTGAAGATGCCGCGATCGACCAGGCGGTGGAGGGGATCATTTCCGGTATCTATTTCAACCAGGGTCACGTTTGCTGCGCAGGCTCGCGGCTGTTCGTGCAGGAGGGAGTGTTTCCGCAGGTGATTCGGAAGCTGCGCGATCGCATTTCTACTCTACGCGTCGGAGATCCACTCGATAAGAACACGGATATCGGCGCCATTAATTCGCGAATGCAGTTGGATAAGATTTGCGAGCTGGTGGACAGCGGAGTGAAGCAAGGAGCCGAACTGGTGCAGCCGTCGTTGCGTTTGCCGAAAAAAGGCTACTGGTATCCGCCGAGCTTTTTCACCGGCGTGACGGCTTCCCACCGCATTGCCCAGGAAGAAATTTTTGGACCGGTGCTGAGCGTGATGACGTTCCGAACCCCCGAAGAGGCGATCGAGCGGGCTAACAACACGCCGTACGGTTTAAGTGCCGGGGTGTGGACCGACAAAGGCAGCAAAATCTTTAAGATCGTCAACAAGCTGCGTGCGGGTGTCGTGTGGGCTAACACGTACAACAAGTTCGACCCGACAAGCCCATTCGGCGGCTATAAGGAAAGCGGATTCGGCAGGGAAGGCGGCGCGCACGGGCTCCTGCCATACGTTGCGCTGACATAGCATCCTGCGCGGGGCCGGCCGCTGTCAGTCTTTTCGCCGCGGCGGCTTCCTTCAGCTCTCCCGGAATGTGAACGGCAATCGAACGCGCACTGCCACTGGTTGGCCATTCTTTTTGCCCGGAGCGAATCGCCAGTCGTGAACGGTGTATCCGGCCTCCTGCGCAAAATTGTCCGTGGTCGCTTTGAGGATTCGGATACTTTTCGCCGACCCATCAGCGGTGACAGTGAACTCGGTGAGGGCGTAACCGAGTTGTCGTTTCCGGGCTTCGGCTTCCGGGAAAAACGGAGCAAAGCCGCGGACGAATCTGGGAGGTTCGTCGTATGATCCTTTCGGCGAAACGACTTGAAGGAAATTCGCCACCTGCTCCGGAGGCATGGGGTCGCCCTCGAAGGCGCGCCGAGTCGTTTCGCAGCCGCTTAGGAGGGTTGCGACAAGAAAGGTAACGACCGAAATGGAAACGGAAGGACGATTTGGTATCGAAAACATGATACTCCTATCGTTAGTAACGCAGAAAACATCGCGCAAAGGGATCAAATTTCCAAACGAGAACTCCGAAAAGTTCGTGCTTACGCAGGAAGTATAATACCCCCCCGGCGCGACGCCGCTCATCGGGTGAGGCCTTCGGACCGGTCTTAGTGTTCGGTCGGCGCGTTCGAATTCAGAAAAAGCAGGACAAAGGCGATTCCAAGCAGCGGCTTCAGGATCGCTTGCAGCAGGCTGGCGACGAATGCCGAGTTTGAGTTTCCGGAGTTCTTGGCGGCATCGCTGATCGCGTGCATGGCCATTTGCGGGTCGTGGGGAAGGGTAATCGCCAGTTGGAATGACTGGGATATTGCCGGCCAGTTCAACGCAAACACTACTGCGAACCACACCGAGGCAATGATTACGCCGCGCCACATCGGGCGTTTGAACCACGGTAATTCACTGCCGCTCCGGGCGAGTTCGCGGCTCCGGCGCAATGATTCGAGCGCACCGCAGTTTTCCAGCACGGCGAACTGCTGCCAGAACATGAAATTAACGAATAGCCGACTCGTTACCCACACCATGATGGCGAGGATGAGGAGGATAAGAAAGATAGAGACTACCGAGACACCGCTCAGCGCGATCGTCAGAATGACCGCGATCGGCATCAGCGTCCAAAATGCATAGCAAAGTACAACGAACACCCAAACGACGGCGACTCTCGGCCAGTATTTCACCGCCTCGTTCAGCGTCGCGAAAAACCCGATCCGCTCGCCGGCCGCGAACGCGGCGGTGAGAATCTGGATGCCGGCGATGTAAACTGGCATGAGAACCATCGCGAGGAGCATCATGCATAACGCAAGCAACTCTGCGGCAATGGTCCGTGCGCTCGCATCGGGGCCCGGAGCGCCGCCGACAAATGCGCTTGTGAGCTGACTACAAAGCGCCGGGCCCAGAACTAGCAATGTCAGCCCGAGATATTTGAAGAATCCTCGGGTGTAGAACGCAAAAGTTTCCGCGACGAGACTCTTGCTGTCCGGCCGAGGCGTGAATTGAGGCACCGCGGTTCGCTGCATAGGCGGCGGTGGTTCGGTTTCGAACAGCCCGGCGATGTTCTCTGCCTTTTGCCATTTCGCCTGACTGGCCATGCGAACCTCGTTCGTCGGCAAAAGCCTCCCCTCTTCCTGCCACTCCCGAAGAGTCGACACATCTGCTGGGCCATACTCTTTCCCGTCCACACGGATGAACCATTGTTCCGGCATCGGCCGTTAGAGTAGCCCATGGCTGGTCGTTGCAAAGCGCTGGCGATCGCGTCGCTATGATAAACATCACTCATTCGCTACTCATTGACGCACCGCATGAGATCAACCGTTGTCGCGATGCTTGAAGCAGCTACGCTAAACCCGACATGAGACTGCTGCTGATCGATGGCCATTATTATGTGTATCGCTCGTTTTTCGCGATCCCGAATTTGTCGAACTCCCGAGGCGAACCGACCAACGCGATTTTTGGGTTTACGAAAACACTCCGCCTGATGCTGAAGCATCTCCAACCCGACTACGGCGCCGTCTTTTGGGATGAAGGCCTGCCGCAAAAGCGTGTCGAATTGCAGCCGAACTACAAAGAGACGCGCAAGGAAATGCCGCTGCCAATGGTCCCACAGCTGGATTACATCCGAAAGCTCACTCCGATTCTGGGATTCAAGAACATTTCCCTGCCTAACACCGAGGCCGATGACCTGATGGGCTGTTATGCGATCGCCGCCTGCCGGCGCAAAGCCACCGAAGTAATCCTCGCCACCAATGACAAAGATCTTTTTCAGCTTGTCGGGCCCTGCGTGAAAGTTTACAGCACCGCGAAAGCGGATCTGCTAAATCCGAAGGATGGATTTGCGTTGTTAGGGGAAGAGCAGGTCATCGCGAAATGGGATGTCCCACCGGGTCGCATTGGGGACGTTCTGGCGATCGCCGGTGATTCGGTAGATAACATTCCGGGGGTGGGGCTCGGCCGAAAGGCGGCGGCGAAACTGATTCAGGAGTTCGGCGGGCTCGACCAGCTCCTGGAGAAGCTCGATCACGTAAAAAGCGACAAGAGTCGTGAGAAATTGAAGGCGGCTCGCGATCAGATTATCCAGAATCGGAAGATGGTTGCGCTCGACTGCGAAATTGAGCTGCCGGTTGGACTGGATGACCTGAAAATCGCGCCGAACTACCCCGAGCTGATCGCTCAGATGGAAAAGTGCGAATTTAAGTCGCTACTTCAGGAGGTCCGGGACGAAGCCGCCAAGATGAGTCCCGGCCTGCAAACCGAGCTAAAGCTCTAAGAGCAGTCAGACCTGGCAGGGTCGAGTTTACAGGGGGGTGGGCTGCCGTCACTGGAATACCAACGTAACCCGCTCCGGTTGAACGTGTTGAAACGAAAGATCCTGAGGGAGGCTAGACCCGGGCCATGACCGACGCTCCTCCACAGAAAAATCCTGACAAATCTTCAGATTTTTCGAACGTCCAATCCCCCCCACTGTCCAATTTAACAGGTTAAGGCGATTCGGGCGGCGGCACGTAGTTTCGTATTTGTTGTTTCTCCTTGGCGTGCGCTGCCCGAATCTTTTTGTACGGATGTGCCGCCGGTTGTCCAACCGCGCGAGCCTTTCCGCTCGCTGGCCCCATTACGGAGCACCCGTCGCTGCAACATTGGGTTGCCATGAGCATGGCCCCTGTGTTGTCCTCCTAACCCCAATCTTATGCCGGAAATCGACAAACCTTTTGGCATTCGCGGTTTCCTGATCGACACGCCGGAGATGGGCACTGTGCGCGCCCGTCCGAAAGGCGCAGTGGTCGTTCACAAAGGCAAAATCGTGGAGGCCGGCGATTACGACGATGTNCGCCGTGTTCAACGTCCCACGCCGCTGGAATGGCTCGATCGCGGCTCGGTGGTGATCTTTCCGGGCCTGATCGATTGCCACACCCACTTACCGCAGTATCCCGCTGTGGCTCGGGGCGAGAGCGAGTTGTTGCCCTGGTTGCGCGAGCATATTTTTCCCGTCGAGCGGGATTTCACCGGACCGAAGGCGCGGGCGCAGGCCCCTCTTTTTTTTCACGCGCTGGCCGCGAACGGCACGACGACGGCGATGATTTACACAGCTATTTACGAAGACAGCTGTGACGCAGCATTCGAGGCGGCTCGGGACAGCGGGCTTCGCATCATCATGGGTAAAATGATGATGGACATAGCGTCCTATGGCCAATTGCAGCCGAAGAAGGTCCTCTCGGTGTCCCTGGTGGAAAGCGAACGTCTCTGTCGAAAGTGGCACCGATTCGATCACGGGCGTATCGAGTACGCATTCAGTCCGCGATTTGCGGTGGCGTGTTCAGAAAAGATGATGCGAGGTGCGGCCGAGTTGGCGGAACGGTTCAACGCCTACCTGCAAACGCATTTGGCTGAGAATCGTGAGGAGATCGAGAAAGTCCACCACCTCTTCATGGGCGCTCACGATTACACTCATGTTTATGAGAAGTGCGGTCTCCTCACATCCATGACGATGCTTGGTCACTGTATTCATCTCAAGCCGCGCGAGATCGAGGCAATCGCCGTCGCGCAGGCGAATGTGGCGCACTGTCCCACGTCCAATCTTTTTTTGGGGAGCGGTTTGATGAAATTGGATCAACTGACAAAGGCTGGAATTGCCGTCGGCCTGGGTTCCGATGTTGCTGCCGGACCGGAACTGAACATGTGGCAGGTCATGCGTGCCGCGATTGACGTGCAGAAAGCCCGGACTGCGTACGAGCCTAACCTCCGCGCTATCCGGCCGGCCGAAGCGTTGTATCTGGCGACGGCTGGAGGGGCAAGGGCGCTCGGGAAATCCAGCGCCATCGGCACGCTTGAACCCGGAAAGGAGGCCGACCTCCTGCTTGTCGACATTGCTGCGACGCTTCCTTACGGAGGCGACCAGGGCCGGTTGGCTGATCTTTCGGCCGAGGATATCATTGCGCTCTGCATCTACCGCGGAGGTCCCCACGCCACGGTCGAGACTTACGTTCGCGGCAAATCAGTGTATCGCCGGCCGGATCCCAGCGTATGAAGCCGACACACGATCCAGTTGAGATTGCGCTGAAGGAAGACATCGGCGAGGGCGATGTAACGTCCACCTTTTTCGTGCCCGAGACCCTCCGCGCGGCAGCTCGAATCGTGTGTCGCGAGAAGGCAGTCCTCGCCGGCACCGACACCGCCACCGAAGTTTTTCGCCGGGTCGATCCTTCCGTGCAGATAGAGGTTATCCGGGGTGATGGCGTGGAGGTCGCACCAGGCGATTCCGTCCTCGAGATTCGGGGACTAGCGAGAGGTATTCTTCAGGCTGAACGCGTCGCATTGAACTTTTTGCAACGCTTGTGCGGCGTGGCCACTCTGACTCGGCAATTTGTAAACGCCGCTGGCGGCGATCACGTAAAGATCCTGGATACGCGTAAAACTACGCCCGGATTGCGCGCACTGGAAAAGAGAGCGGTTGTTGCCGGTGGCGGCGTGAATCATCGCTTCGGTTTGGACGACATGGCGCTCGTTAAGGACAATCATCTGCTGTGTCAGGCAGATTTTCTTCGTTTTGGCGAAGCAGTTAGCCGATTGCGTGCGGAACGTCCCGATCTGCGGATCGAAGTGGAAGCTGACGATCTTCGGCAGGTGCGAGCGATATTGAAGGTAGCCGAGGTCGACCTGATTCTGCTCGACAACATGCGCCCGGCGCAGCTCCGCGAAGCGGTCGCGTTAGGCAAAGGGCGGAACGTAAAATTTGAGGCCAGCGGCGGAGTGACTCTGAAAAATGTGCGAGTGATCGCAGCGACCGGAGTGGACTTCATTTCAATTGGGGCGCTTACCCATTCAGCGCGATCGATCGATCTTTCTCTTGAGCTCGGCGAAGTCGGCGTCTGATCGGCTGAACGCTGATCGTCTGCAGCGTGATGTGGGGACGGTGGTGATTGGCCGCGAGATCGTGGTCGTCGATCAAACACCGTCGACTAACGACATGGTGTATCAGCTGGCCAGGGAAGGTGCCACGGAAGGGTTGGTGGTGTTTGCCGAATACCAGACCGCGGGTCGGGGACAACGAGGTAATAAATGGCAATCGCCGCCGGGCAAGGGGTTATGCTTTTCAATTCTGCTGCAGCCCTCGATTCGACTGCGAGACTCGGCTCGATTAACAAGCTGGGTGGCAGAATCTGTTGCTTCTACCGTTGCTGGTACCTGCGAGTTGAAGCCCAGGGTGAAACCGCCTAACGATGTTTACATTGATGAACGCAAGATAGCCGGCGTGCTGGTCGAAATGCGCGCGCGACCGGGCGCAGCGCACTGCGCCGTCGTCGGTATTGGATTGAACATAAACGAGACCGAAGACGATTTTCCGGGGGAACTCTCTACCAAGGCCGCCTCGCTCGCGATGCTGACTGGCCGCCACCAGGATCGTGCTGCAATCGCTGTCGCATTGCTGCGCAATCTGGATGCATCCTACGCCCGGATTCAGGGCAGCTACGGCCAGTCGCCATAGCCCTGGTGCTGTCTCTTCTGGTTAGGCGTTTTCGCCTTTGTAATTTTGGAGCGCTCGCAGCTTAGCCAAAGCAGCGCCGCTATCGAGTTGTTCGCGGGCCATGGCAATGCCGTGATTCATTTCTCTCGCCAATTCTGCAACCACAAACGCCGCGGCGGCATTCGCCACCGCCATTTCGCGTTTCGCGCCTTTGATTTCGCCGGAGAGAATTCCTTCGAGAGCAGCGGCGTTTTCGGAGGCGGTCCCACCAGCCAGCTCTTCCATCGGGCACGGTTCGATGCCGATCCAGCGAGTGTCCAGGACGGCTGAAGTGATCTTGCCCTGGTCAAGTTCCACCACGGTAGTCGGGCCGCAGATCGAGACGTCATCCATGCCACCATTCACGTCGCTTAGTCCGTGAACCACCCACGCCCGCGACCGTTCCAGCCGCCGTAGCACATCACCGAAAACGCTGGTGAGGCGTGGCGCGAACACGCCGATCAACTGCCGTTTCGGCCGCGCTGGGTTTAACAGTGGACCAAGGAGGTTGAAAATCGTGCGGGTTTTCTGTCGGGCCAACCTTTGCCGCATGTCGGCCAGAGCGCGGAAGGCGGGATGATATTGCCGTGCAAAAATAAATCCCAAGCCGTGCCGTTTAACGCATTCGCGCAGCTGATCCGGCGGAAGCTGAATCTGTATGCCGAGTTTTTCCAGCACGTCCGCGCTGCCGCAGGCTGAGGTGACACTGCGATTGCCGTGCTTGACTACCGTTGCGCCACCGGCAGCGAGGATGAACATGATCGTCGTCGAAACGTTGAACATGTTGAGCCCGTCTCCGCCCGTTCCGCAAACGTCGATCAACGGTCCGCGTGCTTCCGCCTCGTCGATTTGTGGATCGATCGCGCGCTGGAGTAGAAGTTCGGTGAATCCGAAGATTTCATCAGCGCTTTCGCCCTTCTGATGAAGCGCGGTGAGGAACTCGGCCTTGGCCGCGTCGTCAACTTCGTCAGAGAACAATAACGTCACCGCGTACCCGATGTCGCTGCTGTTCAGGTCCAATCCGTTCCGAAGTTTCTCGATGAGTTCCTTCATGGGTGATCAGATCGCGCGAGCCTAACTGTTCGTCAGACCAGCTCCCATCGTTTTGAGCCAGTCGCGATAAATCTTGGGCGATATCTCCGAAGGTTTGATTTCGCTTCGTCCGCCCCAAAAAACATTGGTGTAGGAAACGGGCATCCCGATCTCGGCGAGATGGTGATCGATCGCTTCCTTATGGCGCAGCAACAACGCCTTGTCGGTGCCGTGGGCAACCGCCATGATGTTGACGTTTCGAAATTCCGGTCCCGCCTCACGCCAATAGCAGTGTGTCAAGATGTGATGACGGCCGACTTCGCCTCCAGCCTCCAATTCCCGGCCGATGGGAATGGCCCAATGAAATAGCGCGTTGAATCGAGTGACTCTCACGCCGCCCGATGATGGTTTCACGTGCTCGAGAAAGGTGGAGAAGCGCCCGAGGATTTTGCGTTCGGCCAGGTCCTCGGCAACCCGATAAAAGTCCTCGAGCGAAACGTTCGCTTCCGCGGCCCGTCCGACCCATGGGGAAGGTCTGATTTCGTCCACTGTGAATTCGCGTTTCAAGGCCAGGAGTACATCCCATTCCCGATCGGTTAATTCGATTTTCTGCACCGGCAACATCTGAGCCGGTTCATCGGCCTTGCCGCCCGGCTCGATCGTTTTTCGCCTAACATGTCCGACTCCGAGGCTGAAGATTCCTTTGGCCGGCATGATCCGGAACCGTTCGGCACTAACTTTGGTGGCCAGCATCAGGCAGTGCTGCTCGAGCGAAAAACCGCGAGGCACTTTTACCGTCGTCCACAGTTTGTAATCCGATCCCGCAGTTATCGTGTCGGTCGACCTAAGGACAACATGTCCTGAGAACGGATCAGACTGGAACATCCACTCAAACGCGGTCTCAATTTTTTCCGGAGCGACCTTCCAGGCGACTAGTGCGCCGTCGGCCAGGTTGGTGGCGAGCAGAGTTTGACGAACACGGCGAATCGTCCTGGCTTCCAACATTGCCGCGATCCGTGCGATCACCACATCAGCTTCCACACCGGAGCGCTCGGCGATCACGTCGAACGGTTCGCGGACGAAACCTTCGATTTTGTCTTCCGATATCGCTAGAATTTTGGCGTTGATCGGATCGGTATGTTCCACCGGCAGCATGTACCACAACAATGCGTCACAGGCCTTGCTGGTGCGAGGGCGATTTTGCAATGGCGCTGGTGATTCACGTCCGGTCTTGAACGTGACTGGCCAGGAGCGAAGGTTGGCATCCGGTGCTCAAGGCAGTTTTCTTCGATGCGGTAGGGACCTTGTTCCAGCTTCACGGAACAGTCGGTGAACATTACGCCTTGGTTGGCCGCGAGGTGGGCCTGGAACTTGATTCTGAGTTGTTAGACCGCGCTTTTGTGTCGGCGTGGAAAAGAATGCCCCGACGTTCTGCCGGTACTGGGCCGCGTGAAGATGATGACAAAGGGTGGTGGCGTGAACTGGTGGATCTTGTGATGGCCGATGCGGCTCCATCAGTGAATCCGCTCGACCGCGACAATTTTTTCGAGGTCGCTTACGAGCACTTCGCCGAAGCGGGGGTGTGGGAGCTGTTTCCGGACGTGTTCGACGTCATTGCCGAATTGTCCGTTCGGACGCGGCTCGCCGTCGTTTCAAATTTCGATGGACGGCTTCGAATGATCCTGGAGCAGCTGGGCATCTCGAAGTTCTTTTCCTATGTGTTCGTCTCCAGTGAAGTTGGCGCTGATAAGCCGGACCCGGAGATTTTTCGACGCGCTTTAAGTTTTATGGCTTTGCCTCCTGAGGAAGTAATCCACGTCGGCGACGATCCCGAGCGGGACTGGCAAGCCGCAGAAGCGGTGGGATTATCGGTGTTCCGGCTTCAGCGGCCGAACAACACCTTGCGCGATCTGCTGACGATCCTGTAGCGGCGGTCTGTGACCGCCGCTGGCGCGACGAAACAAGCGCCCCGTTTCTCTGTTGAAAAACTTCAGCCCATCTACACAGTGGTCTGCGCGAGTCCGTAACTCGATCATAGAAGTGTCCCCAGAGATGCTTTGGGTTGAAAATCTGGGCCGCTGACGTTACAAACTGCGACTCCACGGGTCGGTAGCTCAATCGGTAGAGCAGCGCCCTTTTAAGGCGTTGGTTCCGGGTTCGAGTCCCGGCCGACCCATTCCTCCGATGGGGGACCTGAGCTTTGATTTGCGGCGAGTCGCCGCTAAGAACTCAACCGCCGACGGCGATAAAAGCCGACAGCTGTAGCTCCCACCGCGCCAAACAGGATCAATCCCGCGGTCGACGGCTCGGGCACCGGCGTCAGCCGAAATGCGATAGCGTCGGTGTTTTCCGGCAGACCAAACAGGTCGGTCACGGCTCCACTAACGAGATTAATCGTGACGAGTTCTACGTTCGCCGGAGACAACTGATCGCTATTCGCAGCGTAAAGCACACCCGAACTGTTAAAGGCCAGCGAATTCATCGTGCCATTGCCCTGTTGGCCGCCGAAATCGTTAGGCGCTCCGCTGAGAGCCGGGCCAACGGTAACGGCGCCGGTGCCAAGATTTACCTGATCCAGCGTGCCGCGGGTAGCGCCTGGTGTGGCGCCGGTGAAGGATACATAAGCTTTCCCCGTCGTAGGGTCGATTGCCAATCCACCTCCGGTGGTGTTGGTCGACCCTGAGTTCCCAATCGTAGTAGCTACGCCTGTCGTTAGGCTGATCGTTGCTAACGAGAACGGGGTGCGGGCTTCCCAACCGTAAAGATTGCCGCTGGCGGAGAATGCGATGTCGCCGATGGCCTGATTATTCCCGAAACTGCCAATCACCGTCGCCGCTCCGGTGGTAGTGTTAATGGTTACCAAGCTACCGCTAACAGTATTGCCGCCGGTGGCGGCGTCAGTCACGTCACGAACGGTAACGCCATAAAGCGTTCCGTTGAGTGGATTGAAGGCGAGCCCGGTAATGCCGATCGCCCCGCCACCGTTGGCATTGGTGATATTTACCATGGAGAGCACATCCCCGTTGGTGGAGTTAACCTGATACAAGGTTCCGGCGGTGCCGTTGGAACCCGTCGCCACATAGATGGTCTGGGCGGTTAGACCGTAGGCGGCGCTAACGAGAATGAGCAGGCAAAGGAAAAGGCGGGTCAATGGTTTCATGACAAAACGGAAGGTGCAGCTATAGCGACTTCGGGCTTTCAAAGTCAAGCTGATTCACCACAATTTCTGTATAAACCCAAACTAATCAGGTAAATGTGCGGTTCGGGATGCGGGGCCCGCGGTGCGCGGTATCACAACCCATCGATTTGAGAGCTGGGGACGTCGCGTGTTACGGCTTCGGTGGTGGCGTTACCACAGCCGCCATCGACTTCAGCATTCGGCCCAAATCACTGTTGGTCGAAATAACAGCCGTCGTATCCTTCTCGAATGCAGCCCGCATTACTTCCAGGCTCCGGAGGAAAGAATACAGCTCCTGTGCGTCAGGCGTGTTGAACGCACCCGCATAAATCGCTGCCGCTTCGGCATCGGCCTTGCCTTCCATTTCCAGCGCTGTCTTCGTCGCGCCGGAGCTGATGGCCGCGACATCACTTTCTTTCTGTCCGCTGATGTTCGCCGCTTCGCCTCTTCCTTCGGATCGAAACCGCGCCGCGATCTGATGTCGTTCGCTGGACATTCGCTCGATGATCTTCTGCGCTACCGCAGGATTGTACTTGGTGCGCTTGAGTCTTTCATCCAGCAGCTCGATTCCAAAGTCGGCAATCTTTTGGCGTGTTCGCTCGGTGATCTGCTTTTCAATTTCCCCGCGGCCGAATTCGATGTCCGGCAGCGTGCTGGGCAACACCGTTCCGGTTTTCTCGAGCTCTTCGTCCCTGAGCGGTTTTCGACCTTTGGTCACGCGAATGATTTCCACCAGATCGTGATTCGCGACGGCGGTTCGGGTTTCGCTCCCAAGAATATCATCCAGTCGCGACAGTGCGCTGCGTTCATCGGCCAGACGGTTGTAGTAAAGAAGAGGATCGCTGATGCGCCAACGGGCAAAGCAATCCACGATCAGATAAAGCTTATCTTTGGTGGGACACTCAATCGGAGCGCCGTCCCAGGACAGAATCCGTTTATCGAAACGCTGCACCACATCAATGATTGGCAGCTTGGTGTGCAACCCCGGTGCGCTAATCGTTCGGATGACTTTGCCGAAGCGGGTAACGAGCACTGTTTCGTTCTGCTGAACGGTAAAGAGCAGCGTGCCCCATTTCAGCGCAGTCAGTAGAAAGAAAATGCCTAACAACGACATCAACCGGCTTTGCAGGAACCGCAACAGGGTGCGGCCGCCAGCGGAATCGGGCGTAACGTCGATCACGTTCATGGCGTGCCGGTCCTGGGTTGATCCGGCGGTAACAGGGGCAGGGTTTGCAAAATGCCCTTGAGACTGTCATCCACGATTACTTTCCTCTGGAGGTTCGGCAGAATCGCCTGCATCGCCTCGAGATAAAGGCGCCGCCGGGTGATTTCCGGCGCCTTGCGATATTCGCTCAACAGCAACGAAAATTTCTGCGCTTCCCCTTTTGCTTCGTTGATGCGCTTGAAGGCGTAAGCTTCAGCTTGTTTTTCACGTTCCTTGGCCTGGCCGCGGGCGTTTGGCACGGCGTCGTTGTAAACCGCCCATGCCTGATTGATGGCTGTCTGTTTTTCCTGCTGCGCCTGGTTCACCTCGTTGAACGCCGCTTGTACCGCCGGCGGTGGCCGCACCGTTACCAACTGCACCTGCTGGATCTGCAGCCCCAGATCGTAACGCGAACACAGATCGGCCAGTCGTGACAACGTTGCCGTCTCGATGTCATGACGACCAATCGTGAGCACTTCATCTACCGTGCGGTCGCCGATTACTTCGCGCATGACGCTCTCCGACAGATCGCGCAACGTCTGTTCCGGCTCTCGCGCGCCAAACAGATACACCTGCGGATCGGTGATGCGGTACTGCACCACCCACGGAACCAAAGCGGTGTTCAAATCTCCGGTGATCATCGTTTCGGTGTCTTCGGCTTGACGATCCTGCTGGTANTAGTTGGTGGCATTCTCGCTGCCGAAGCCGAACTCCAGTTTCAACAACCGCTGTGTCGGCAGGACGTGAATCCGGTCCACATAGGGAATGGCATAAGCCAAACCTGGACTAACGATCTGGTGATAAGCGCCGAATCGCGTTTTTACGCCGACCGAGTTAGCCGGAATGCTTTTGAAACCGAATACCAGCGTCAGCAGACTAACGATGATACCGATACAGGCGATGATGCCGAGGCCGAGGCGCAACGGATGAATCGGGTTTGAGCTTACAGAAACTACCTGGGCCATGGGCAGCGCTGTACAGTCGCGCGGAAACGGGCATGTTATGCAAGTCCAAAATCATCGAGATCTAGGTGGAAATGCGCGATTCCGACCGTGCCGTCGGCGCCGCATGGCGAACTTTGCTTCTCCTTCACAGCGCTGATAACGTTGTGGTTATCGAGGTATTCATATGAACAAAATGACTTTAGGAATTATTTCCATTATCTCCGCACTCGGTGTGGTCCAGGCGGCAGAGCCGCAAAAGCAGCCGGTCGCGGGCGCTCCTGCTCCCGACTTCAGTCTGACCAGTAACGAGGGGTCTGCGGTCAGCCTCAAAGACTTCAAAGGGAAATGGGTGGTGCTCTACTTTTATCCGAAGGATTTCACCAGTGGCTGCACACTCGAAGCGCAAAATTTTCAGCGTGATCTTCTCAAGTATCAAAACGCCGGTGCGGTCATCGTTGGTGTGAGTGTGGACAGCGCCCAATCGCACAAAGACTTTTGCGCAAAGGAAGGCTTGAATTTCAAGCTGCTGGCGGACCCGGACGGGAAGGTATCGACAGAGTATGGGTCGGTAATGGAACACGAAGGCGCCAAGATGGCGGCGCGAAACACTTTTCTGATTAACCCGAAGGGCGAGATCGCGAAGGTTTACACCGGCGTCAAACCAGCCGGCCATAGCGAGGAAGTGCTGAAGGATCTGGCGGCTCAGAAAAAGACCTGATTCATCCGTCTGCCGGTCTACGGTTGCTCAATCGGGTGAGCAATGAAGCCTCGCATTCCGCTAACGATGAGGGCGAAGCCGTCGTAGTCGAGCCGGGGCTGGACCGAAACGGAAACGACGCAGGTGGAATGCGATCTCCGAGCGCGTTGCTAATCAGAAGCGCCGAAGGCGCTCACAATAATCGCAGCTGCGATTGTGCGGCCGATCCCCGAAAACGAGAAGTCCTACCCGATCTTTTTTCGAAACCGCAATGCACAGAGAACAAAAAGCAGCACTGACATCACAAGTAGAATCAACAGCTGCGGCCAGTATTCGAAAAAGTGTGCGCCCCGCAGGATGATGGCCCGTGCCAGCGAGATGAAATAAGTGGCCGGCAGAAACGATCCGAGTGCGTAGAAGATCCACGGCATCGTTTCGCGAGGGAACACGAACCCGGAAAAGAACACACTCGGCAGCATGAACGTCATCGACATCTGAAGTGCCTGCATCTGGTTCTCAGCTTTGGTGGCGACGAGGAGACCGAGACTCAGTAGCGCGAACACGTACACGAAAGTAGCGAACGTCATTGCCAGGACGCTGCCCGCGATGGGGACATGAAACAGAAAGCGCATAATCAGAAACAAAATGATGGCCATGGTCATTCCGATGCAGAGATAGGGCACCAGTTTTCCCAGCATGAGTGCCCACCGGCTCAATGGACTAACGAGTAACTGCTCCAATGTACCTTTCTCCCGTTCCCGTACAACCGCCATGGCGGTGGCGAAAGTAGTGCCGATCTGAAGAACGATGCCGATCACGCCCGGAATATAAAAGTTCGGACTCCTCATCGTCGGGTTGTAAAGCATCTGAGGTCGGATATCGATCGGGATGTCCCGGCGGCCGGTCTGCTGGACTAACGACTCGAGCGACTGAGTCAGGGCAACGCTGACCGCGGTGTTCAATGCCTGAAGCGCAGTGGTTGAGTTAGACCCATCGATCAACAGTTGCACCTGTGCCGGCTGTCCATTTCGCAGCCGCTCGGTGAATTTCGGTGGAATCTGCAGTCCGGCGTAGGCTCGGCCGCGCCGGATGTCGCTCGCCATTTCATTGATGCTATGGACTTCGCCGACGATGCGGAACGTCTCGGTATTCACGAATCGATCCACGAATTGGCGGCTCTCTACCGTGCGATCTTCGTTGAACACCACCATCGCCATGTGTTTGACGTCGGTGTCGAGCGCGTAGCCAAACGCCACCATCTCCACGAGTGGCGGGAAGAACATGAAGAAGAGCGTCATCGGATCGCGCCATACGATGATGAACTCCTTGAACAAAATCGCACTGAGACCACGGAAGGGAACGTGTTTCATGCCGCTTGTTGCTGCTCCTGGCGCGCCGCATGATCGCGAGCGTGTTTCTCGCTCAACGTTACGAAGACATCTTCAAGAGACGGACCGATGTCATGGATTTCGATTTGGCCTATGCCCACCGCGCGCAGCGCGGCTTCTATGTGTTCGCGTTGAAAACGGTCATCAACCAGAAGATGCATGGACTGCCCGAATACCGTGGCGCTTCGCACCCCGTTCAATTGCTGCATTGCTTTTAGCGCCGTAGTCACGTGGTCGCAGGTGACGTCGAGCCTTCTGGTGCCTGGTGGGCTGACTTCAGGCAATTTCTTCAGATCATCCGGTTCACCCCACGTGATCAACTTCGACATGTAAATATAGCCGACGTGATCACATCGCTCCGCCTCATCCATGTAATGAGTGGTCACGAATAAGGTCATGCCTTCAGCGGCAAAACCGAATAACAGGTCCCACAGTTCGCGTCTCGCCACGGGATCAATGCCAGCCGTCGGTTCGTCGAGGAACAAAACGGTCGGCCGATGCATCAAAGAGCAGGCCATGGCCAGACGCTGCCGCCAACCGCCCGAAAGCAAAGCCGCGCGACGATTCATGTAAGGCTGAAGATGGGTGATACCGACCAACTCATCACGCCGCTGGATTAATGCGCGCCCGCTCAGCCCATAAAGTTTGCCTGAGAAAATCAGGTTCTCATCCACCGTCAGCTCGTCATAGAGTGAGAACTTCTGAGACATGTAGCCGATCATTTCTTTGATCGGATCGGTATCGTTTACGACATCATGACCGCCAATCCGCGCCGTTCCTTCGGATGGTTCGAGAATCCCGCAGAGCATTCGAATCACGGTCGATTTGCCAGACCCGTTAGGCCCGAGAAACCCAAAGATGGAACCTTTTCCTACCGTGAACGAGACGTGATCGACCGCTGTGAAATTGCCGAATCGCTTGGTCAGGTTTTCGCACTCAATCATTCCGCTCATGGATAAGTTGCTGCGCGGTTAGTGAACGTTCGGAAAGAAAACGTCGGCGGCCATGCCCGCACGAAGGCGATCGTCGGCGTTGGGCAGTCGAACTTTGATGCCAAACACCTGTCGGATCCGATCTTCGACGGTTTGCACGTTGCGCGGCGTGAACTCGGCCTGACGATTTACCTGCTCCACCACACCATCGAAATCTTTTCCGGGAAAGGAATCGACGCGCACCCGCACGTGATCGCCGATTTTGATCAAGCCTAACCAGGGCTCGGGGACGTAAACCCGGACCCATAGATGTTCGGGGAGGAGGAGCGTCGCAACTTCACGATTGGCCGGGATGACATCACCCACTTTTACGCTGAGCACCTCGAGGACCGAATCAGTCGGCGCTTTGACTTCCATTTCCGCAAGCTGCGCATCCACGTCCGCCAGTTGCGCGCGCGCCTGGGTTACCCGCATCTGCGCGGCTTCCACGATTTTTTCCTGGGAAAAGGCTGCGCTGGCCGCCTTTTCAGCGTCGTTAGGCGAAACGACCCGCCTGCGCAACAGATCCTGTTGCCGCTTGGCATCGTCCCGCAGGAATTCCAACTGAGCCTTCTGAGAATCAGCATCGTGAATAGCGGTTTGGATTTGGGCGGCGGCCAGGTCGCGCCGGGCCCGCATCTCGGTTGCTTCCAATCCCACAATTGGCTGGCCCGCTTCCAGGCGGTCTCCCTCCTGAGCATAGATTTTGTCCACCCGCCCGGGCGAGCGCGGCCCGACGTGCACTTCGTCCACTTCAATCGTGCCCGAAACAGCATTGCTCGGATGATCGCAATTCGTTAGGCCAAGCATAACGAACAGACAGAGCAAGACTACTACTGAACCGAAGCGAAATGATTCGGGCGCAGCGGTTTGACCCTGGTACTTCGGCCACATTCCTGGCAATCTCGCAGTCAAAACCCGCCGGTGAAAGCAATTCTTGAGACTGCGGCACTCGATGGTTCGTAAGAATCTCGCGTTAACGGCGCTCATTATGACATTGTAAGTAATCATGGCCGGCTATTCCGGAACGCCACTTCTCCAGAAACTGGGAATCAAACCCCAGACCGTGGTTGCGACGATCGACGCTCCTCCGGGTTATCGTAAGATGCTCGGCCCGGCCGCCGGATCACTGAACTTTAGCGACACGCCCCAAAAGGGAGCGGAATTCGTCCATGTGTTCGCGAAGGATCGCAGCAGCCTTGAAAAACATCTGAAGCGACTCAGGAGAACAGTCGCGGATTCCGGAACGGTGTGGGTATCGTGGCCGAAAAAATCGTCCGGCGTTGACAGCGACGTGACTGAAGATGTGATCCGAGCCATTGCACTGCCGCTCGGGTTCGTCGATGTAAAAGTATGTGCGGTGGACGATATCTGGTCCGGACTCAAACTGATGGTTCGCCGCGAATTTCGAAAAAAGAACAGTGAGCCATGAAAACGCGTTACCTCGATCACATCGATCTTCGGGTGAGAGATCTTGCCCGGGCCAAAGAGTTCTATAGCAAACTACTGCCGGCGCTTGGGTTTACCTGCGACCGCTCCGATGAGGAGTGGTCCACATTTTATGCAGCCGGCGGCGACAAACCGGACGCATTTTTTGGATTTACGGCCGATCCGGAACATCAGCCTAACGGAAGTCGGATTGCTTTTTGGGCCGAGAGCCGAGCGCATGTGGATGAAATCGGGGAACTGCTTCGGCAAATCGGCGGGCGTAAACTTGAAGGGCCAGAACTTTGTCGGGAATACTCGCCCGGTTATTACGCCGTCTTTTTCGAGGATCCAGACGGGAACAAACTCGAAGTTTGTTGTCGTGAACAACCAGTAATCAGCGGATGACGGCGTCGGGGCAAGAGGTTCACGTGCCAGATCGGAAGGGCGGTCCCCGGATTCTTGGCGACCATTACCGGGTCCGCTACCTCAAGCTGATTGCGGTATTCAAGATCCTAAAAGGAGTGTTCCTCCTGAGTCTTGGCGTATCGCTCATTTTCCTGAACAGCCGCACGCGCTGGATGGATTCGCTGTCGGACTGGGCGACGGACGAACTGTTGGTTGTACACAGCAAGACGCTCCATTACCTCCTGAACCAGTTGCAGCACATGCTCACCGGCGGCAACCTTCGCGCGACCGGAGTGTTGTCGCTGTTCTATTCAGCGGTTTTGTTCACCGAAGGAATCGGTGTGTATTTGCAAAGACGGTGGGCCGAGTTGCTGATGGTCATCGCTACTTCCGCGCTGATTCCGCTCGAGATCCACCATCTGTTCGTCAAGCCGAGCTTCACCGCGCTGACCATCCTGCTCGTAAACTGTTTTATTGTCTGGTTCCTGTACCGGGTTTTGAAATGGGAACGCCCGCATCGTGTCGCACCGGCGACGGCGGAGATGGCGAACGTTTAACCGTGCTCCTCGGCACGATTCCGAACGCCTTCAGCGCGGTTAGGGTTCGTTCCATGGGTAATCCAACTACGTTGGAAAAGGAGCCTTCAATGTCGGCGATGATTTCAGCGCCATGTCCCTGAGCGGCGTAGGCCCCCGCTTTGTCCAGTGGGTTAATCTTTGCGAGATACTCATCGATTTCTCGGGCGGTTAGGTTTTTGAATCGCACCACAGTCATCTCGGAAAATAATCTCACATTTTGGCCACCGAGGTGAGCGATGAACACGGATGAATGCACGTGATGCGATCGGCCGCTTAGTGAACGCAGAATGCGGCTCGCTTCGGGAAGGTCGGCTGGTTTGCCGATAATCTTGTTCGAAAGTTCCACAACCGTGTCGGCTGCCAGCACGACGCGCTCCGGCATTTGCCGCGCGACCGCCAAACCTTTCCGAATTGCATTCCATGCTGTGACTTCTCGCGCCGTCAGATGCGGTTCCGCGATTTCTTCGATGCCGGGCACAACGGTTTCGAAAGCAATTCCAGCTGCTCGTAGTAAGTCCGATCGCCTCGGTGAGCCGGATGCCAACAGGAGGATGGCTGAGTTTGGGGTTGCTCGTCGCCCGGCCTTTTTGCTCGAGTTCACCAGGACGCGTTCAGATTTAGAAGTTTGTGGGGCTCATCGGACTACCCGTTTGGGGTGCTGCGATTGCAAAAACCGCTTGGCATCCCAGAAGGTCCACGCCAGCTTAGATTTCATCCGTGCGGGCATAGCTTAATGGTAAAGTTCCAGCCTTCCAAGCTGGCCATGCGGGTTCGATTCCCGTTGCCCGCTGGGTTTTACAATAACCGGAAAAAACGCTAAAAAACTATTGACGGTGGGCTAGGGTCCCGTATACAACGGATGGCGTTCTAAAACTCTTACATTTATCAGGGCTATGAAAAAACTACTCGAATTGTCCCGCAGCGTCACCCGTGGCGCCCTCCTCCCTAGTCTCGCTCTTGGCTTGGGAGTCATGTTCTGGAGCGCTACTACCGCGGTCGTCAATGCGCAGGTGCAGACGGAGCAGGTCGAAAAAACCAAGCCGACTGACAAGCCCGGCAAAGGCAAGCCCGATAAACCGGACAAAGGCAAATGCGACGTTTGCCACAATCCGCACAACTATCACACCATCAGCATTCCCTGCGATCAGGTGGATAAGTTCCTGTCTAACCATCCCGGGGATTTCCGTGGTCGTTGCCAGGCCACGCCGGTTCAGAATCCTTAAGCTTTTTCAAATTTAGGAAAAGCCGTTGCGATTTCACTCGCAACGGCTTTTCTTTTGCCCCGGTTGGCGGCCTGAGGCGGCCATTCTTCGATCGCGTTTGTGACTCAATCTCGATATCTGCCGCGCTTTACTGAAGCGTTGTCGGTGTTTCTGCTGATCGTCGCTTTCCTGACGATCCAGACGTTGATCGGAGGCACCCGCCTTCTTTTCAGCCTGCCGGCCTACGCGATCGTCGCGCTGGTCGGTTTGTTGAGTCTGTTTTCGCTGCGCCGCCCGAAGCCGCCGGCGGACTGGCTCTGTCTCGGCGCGACCGTCCTGTTTCTCGGCTACGTCCTTGCTAGAGCGCTGTTGTCGCCGGTTGATTATCTCGCGCGCTCGGACATTTACTCTGTCGTTGCCGGGCTGATCGTGTATTTCTCCGTCGCGTCGGTGCTGACCGACTCGAAGCGACGAATGGCGATTTTTCTCTGTTTGCTCGGCTTCGCGCTGGTGCACGTCGTCGTCGGTGGTTTGCAATTTCGGGATGGCGAGAACTTCATGCCGATTTCGTTTCTGCAACGATACGATTACGGCCGAAGAGCCAGCGGCCTTTATGTTTGCCCTAACCACCTCGCCGGCCTGCTCGAGGTGCTGGCGGTGTTTGGATTGAGCCTCATCTGCTGGAGCCGGTGGTCGCGCTGGCTCAAATTGCTGGTCGGTTATGCCGTGGCTGTTTGCTATCTCGGGGTTGCCCTAACCGGGAGCCGCGGAGGTTACCTGAGTACCGTCGCCAGCGTGATTTGTTTTGCCGGGCTGAGCCTCCTTCTTCTATGGCAGGCGCCGCGCCGGTTATTCTGGACCTTCGCAATCCCGAGTGGATTGCTGGCGCTGCTGCTGGCCGGAGCCGTAGTGTTTTTTATTCAGCGCAACGACGTGTTGAGCGAACGCGCCAACAACGTCCTCGATGTCGGCAATATCCGGTTCGATCTTTGGAAGGCCGCCTCCCAGCAATGGCATTTGCAGCCTGTGTTCGGTACAGGCAGCGGCACGTATCTCTATTATGGCCGGCAGTTTCGAACCGACCGGGTGCAAATCGATCCGGTTTACGTGCATAACGACTATCTGCAGCTGCTGGCCGAGTACGGAGTCATAGCGTGTGTATTGCTGATTCTGTTTCTGGCGGTGCATCTGCGAAATGGCTGGAAGAACTTCGTGCGGTTAGGCCCAAACCGCGTCGGAAAATCGCAGCGCCTGCTAAGCAACGGACTGGCGCTTCAGGTCGGCGCGCTCAGTGNGGTGGNCGCCTATCTGGTGCATTCCGTGTTCGACTTCAATCTGCACATTCCAGCCAATCTTCTGCTCATGGCATTCGTGTTTGGGATTTTGGCGAATCCCGGCCCGATCGGCGCTTCCCAACCGCAAGCCCCGCGAGGTGCGACCTTGTTCTGGCGATTGGTTGCTCCGGCGTTAGCGGTCGTTATCTGCATTCAGTGCGTTCGTTTTCTGCCTGGCGAGTACTACACCGAGAAGGCACGGACCGCGTTACGGGATTACGATCCCGGCGCGGCGATTCATTTCGGACTGCAGGGACTCAAATGGGAACAGCGAAATCCGGATCTTTACCAATATCTGGGCAGCGCCCAGCTCGATCAGGCGGATGAACTTACGGATCCGGCTGCGCGCGCCTCCATGTACGAAGCCGCCATCGATACGTTCAAAAAAGGCCGGGTCGTCGCACCGCGCGAGAAGAGTTTCGCGATGGCACTGGGGATGGCCTACGACGAACTTGGCCGCTTCCCTGAGGGAGAATGGATGTTGGATGAAGCGATGAACTTGGACCCCAAGTTTGCACCCGCCAGGGACGTTTACCAGGAACACCTTCGCCGCTGGCGAGGCGAGAAACGAGCCGCTGCGGAGTAGTAATTCCTGACGCCGGAACAGGCGGTCAGGATCGTGGATTACACTCGGCTCGCTAGCTGCTTAGTTCGTCGCGAGGCACTTGCATCGCACTTCACTTTCACGCATCGCAAATGACGTCGGATTCTAAAAAATACATTGCTGAAATCGGCGCTTCCAACTACCCTCAACGACTCGAGCGGAACGCTCTTTCTGACCGCCGGTTTGAGATTATCTGCAGTAATGAGAACCCTTAAAGCTCACGCCGGTGTCTGCGCATTTCTGACGGTGGCGGTGTGTTTATTCGCACCGGCATTTGCGCGCGCCGAGGGAGAAGCGATCGGCGGCAGCACGCCAGAAACGCCGGTGACCGATTCAGGTTCCGGATCGACGATTGGTGTCGGGAATTTCTCGCGTTTCCCGCTGAACATCTCCGCCTCGGTTCACGGCGGTTATGACGACAATGTTAGCAACACCGACGCGTTCAAACAAGATTCCTGGTTCACAACCATAGGCGTGGTCGTCGGCTACGAGATGGGAAACGCCCGCACAAAACTCACCCTGTCTTCCACCTTCGGCTTTACCTATTACACGAGTGTCGCCGACAACGCATTCGAGCCGAATCTTAACTTGTCACTAACGTTGGTTCATCACATCTCGCCTCGCTTAAGCCTCGAGTTCGCGGGTTCGGCTGCTTACCAAACCGAACCGGACTTCCAGTACGGATTGAGCACCAATCGGCGGGCCGGTAATTACTTTTTCACGTCCGACAAGTTGAGCGCAAGCTATGCATGGGCGCCGCGGTTCGCGACCAACACGTCCTATAGCATCGCTGCAGTGAAGTATGATGATTCCGACGCCGGGACTTTTGAAGACAGAATCGAAAACACGTTCGGTAATGAGTTTCGGTTCCTCATCTGGCCCACGACCAATCTAATCGCCGAGTACCGTTTCCAAGTCGTAAACTACGCACACATCAACCGTGATTCGACTACTCACTACCTTCTGGGTGGCTTTGATCACGCCTTCAATCCTCGTTTAAGCGCGGTGTTCCGCGGCGGCGCGCAGTTTCGCAATTATGAGGAAACCGGCCAGCAGAATTCTCCGTATTTCGAAAGCTCAGTTACTTACCGGTTGGGAAAAGACACTTCGGTGGTTTGGGAAACCCGTTATGGAATCGAGGAAGGGGACATTGTCACGAACTCCACGCGGAAGACATTCCGAACCGGCATTCAGGGCCGGCATAACCTGACCTCCCGCATTTCAGCCAACCTGGCGATGTATTACTCGAACGACGATTACGGCGAAACTCGCTTGTTGGATCCGGTTACGGGCAAGTTCGTCGTGAACCCATCGTTCACCGAGGATTCGTTCAATTTCGATCTGTCGCTTCGATATTCGCTGACCCACTATATGGGGATTGATCTCGGCTACGACCACACCACGGTCAGCTCGGGCGCGGCGAATCGTGACTACTCCCGCAACCGTGTCTGGGGCGGGTTGAACGTCACTTTTTAAAAAAACCATAACTCTGTTTTACTCCGCAGATTTTTGCGGTACAATTCCTGTTCCTCTCGCGGGCGGGGTGAAATCTTCATGGCTCAAAACGACGACGTAAAACTACACTTTCTCGACTATTGGCGTGTAATCCGCGTTCATTGGGTGCTGGTCCTCCTGGCTTTTTTCCTGGTGCTGATCACCGCGGCAATCGTCAGCTACTTCCAACCTCGGGAATATCAGTCCTCGGTCTTTATTGAGGTTAAATCGACGGCTTCAAATCCGCGGATCTTCACAAATGGTGACCCGAACATCCCAATCCACGATCCGCAGCTAGCCCCGACAGTTTTTCAGGTGATCCAGCGGACCGGAATTCTATATCCGGTGATCGAGCAGCTGAAGTTGCAGGATAAATGGGCTCGCGATGGCGTTCGGCCCACCAAAGAGCAGGCGTATGCGATGCTTCGCAGCAAGCTGGACGTCGATGAAGTGCGAAACACCGATCTCCTTCAGATTAGCGTGTTCAACACCAATCCGCAGGAAGCGGCGGACATCGCGAACAAAATAGTTTCCGTTTATCAGGACAAGCGCGTGGAAGAGGAGAAAGAGATCCTGAATCGCGCGGTCACGACGATGAACGAGGAGGTCTCAAAGCAGCAGAAACGCGTAGATGACTCTGCCACTGAGATGTCGCGGATTCGCGAACAAGAACACATCATCGATCTGAACCCTGAGGGAACGGAAGACACCCAGGCACCAATCAATAACATGGTCGTTAAGCAGGAAACGGCTGTGAACGAAGCCGATACCAAGGTTGCGACACTTCAGTCGCAACTCGACCAGATCGAAAAGCTGAAGGGGCAGGATCTGATGCGGATGCTCGCGACGTTGAACATCCAGGATCCAACGATCCAGAAAATAATGCCTAACTATCAGGAAGCGGTCGCTCAGGAGGCGTTGCTACTGAATTCCGGTTTTGGCGAGAATCATCCGAAAGTCAGAGCGGTCCATGCCACTCAGCAGGTTTACTCGAAGCAGCTTGAGGAGCAGGTAAGCAGCATCCGCGTCGCGTTGGAAAAAAACCTCGGCACGGCCCAGGCAACCAGTAACGAATTGCGCCGTCACCTCGAGGAGATCAACTCCAAGCAACTCGCGAATAAAACTCTCGGAGCGAACTACACCCGGGCGAAGAACACTTACATCAAAGAGAAGGCGCTGCTGGATGGTGTGCGCACTCGCGCGCAAAGCCAGACCATGGAACTGGCCATGCCGCGCGTAGCCGTTAGCGTGAAGCAGGTGGCGGAGCCGCCCAGTTATCCGGTTCGTCCACGCGTAGGGCTGAATTTAATGCTCGGCGGTCTGGTTGGTCTGGTGGTCGGCCTCGGCCTCGCATTCTTCATCGAATATCTGGACACCAGTGTGAAGACGATGGAAGACGTCGAAAACCTTCTCGGACTTCCGGTTCTGGCGATCATTCCAAAGAACATTCATCTCCTGCACAAGGATCAGGGTGATACGCCCGACGCTGAGGCCTACCGGATCCTCCGAACGAACATCGAGTTCAATCGCAAGAGTCCGCAGGCGAATACAATTTCGTTAGTCAGCGGCGGACCGGGTGAAGGGAAGTCGACGACGATCGCCAACCTCGCATTCATTTCCGCCCAGGGCGGGTACTCGACCCTGGTCGTTGACGCTGACCTCAGGCGGCCGGTGCAGCACGATATTTTTGAACTCGATAACACTGTCGGTCTAACGAATTATCTCACCACTGAGATGGACCTTCACGAGGTGATCTTTCCGACCACGGTCGAGAATTTATCGCTTCTGCCCAGCGGTATTCTGCCATCAGACGCAGTTGGCATCCTGAATTCTCAGCGGATGTCGGATTTGATCGCCGAATTGAAGCAGCGATATGACATTGTCTTTTTCGATTCTCCCCCAATGCTTGGAGTCAGCGATGCCTCAGTCTTGGCGAGCGAAGTCGATCAAACCATTATCGTCGTCCAGCACCGGCGTTTCCCGCGGGCAATGCTCACCCGGGTGAAGCAGGCTGTGATC
>C688J18823_10000197_pt1 | contig 33648 bp, 28 predicted proteins | sample HopSoiMetagenom1_FD_18823 | JGI IMG/M metagenome (IMG submission 18823) | reverse complement strand
GGAGACGGCGTCTTCGGGGTGTTGCCGGAGGACGCCGCCCCATGAGCGCCGTGCGGATGCGGGCGCGGGCCGACCTTCGGAGCCGGCTCGCGTCGGTGGTGATCTTGACGCTGGCGACCGGCATCGTGGGCGCGGTCGCCATCACCGCGTTCACGTCGGCTCGCCGGTCCGACACGGCGTACGCGCGGTTCCGCGAGGCGACCCACGAGCCCGAGGTCGTCGTCGCCGGGTGTCACGATGGGGTGTTCCCGCCGCTCAACGTCGATCGTGTGACGAAGCTGCCGATGGTCGCCTCGGCCGACCGCCTCCTGATCGTCAATCCGGCCGGCGCGTTCCTCGCCGACGGCACGACGCCGCTGTTCGGGCACGACGCCTTCGACGGCGGGGTGCTCGCGCCGGAGACGCCGACCGTCCAGCTGGCGCTCAAGGTGATGGAGGGCCGGCTGCCGGAGACCATCGATGAGGTGGCGGTCGCGTGGGGGCCCGGCAATGAGCACGCCAACGTCGGCGACACGATCGTCCTGCGGATGTTCTCGAGCAAGGTCTCCCCGGAAGACGTCTTCTCGGGTCAGAAGCCGACGGCCGCCGACTTCGAGCCCGACATCAAGCTCACCGTCACGGGGATCATCCTCACGCCGAACGATCTGAACGGAGAGGACAGCACGGTCCTTGCCACGAACGCGTTCTACGAGGCACACAAGAACGCCGCGCTGGGCTGTCAGGCCGCGACCCTGCATCTTCGCGACGGCCTCGCGGGCATCCCGGCGGTCGGAGACGCCCTGTCGAAGATCAAGTCGAACGCCTTCTTCTTCGACATGACGTCGGAGGCCGTCATCGCGAGTCGGTCCACGCACCTCCGCTCGATCATCACGCGCCTGTTCGGGTGGTTGGTCGTGATCGCAGGCTTGCTGGTGGTCGGGCAGGCGCTCGTGCGGCGGACGGTGCTGTCCTCGACCGATGACCCGATCCTGCGAGCGCTCGGCATGTCGCGATGGCAGATGACGCGTGTCGGCCTCGCCGCCGGCGCGATCGTGGGCGTCGGCGGCGCGCTGATCGCCGTCGGGCTTTCGCTCGCCGCGTCGCCCTTCACGCTGTTCGGCGTCGCCAAACTGCTCGACCCGGTCACCGGCATCTACGTCGATCCCCTCGTGACGATCGCGGGTGCGGTCGCGATCGCCGCCGTGTCGCTGCTGCTCGTCGGCGTGCCCGCGTGGCGTCTGGCGGCCGCGCGCGGTGGTGTCGTCGGCGCGGTCGAGCTCTCGGGGAGCAGCCGGCCGTCGCGGACCGCGTCGGCCGTCGCGTCGCTCGGGCTGCCGATCACGGCGGTCGCGGGCGCCCGGCTGGCACTGGAACCCGGACACGGCCGCACGGCAACGCCCGTCCGAAGCGCGGTCGTGGGCCTTGCGTTGACGGTCGCCGCGATGATCGCGGCGTTCGGGTTCGCGGCGAGCATGCAGCACTTCGTTTCGACGCCGGCGCTCTGGGGCGTCACCGGCGACTTCGGGACCGGCAACCCGTTCGCAGGCGACCTGTTCGCCACGCGCGCACTGCCGTTGATCGAGAAGAGCTCCGGCTTCACCGACATGACGGTGGGCAATTTCCAGAACGCCGTATATCTCCCAACGCCCGATGGCGAAACGCTCGCGGTGAACGTGTGGGGCCTGTCATCTGTGAAGGGGCAACCGGTGGTCCCGACGATGCTCGCCGGCCGCTGGCCGGAACGCAACGACGAGATCGCGCTCGGATCGGTGACGCTACGCGAGCTGGACGCCAAGATCGGCGACGTGCTGCACGTCGGCGCGGGCACGCACGAGGCCGACATGACGATCGTCGGCGAGCCGGTGTTCCCCGACTTCGGGTTCGGGCCCGGGTTCGGGCAGGGCGCGGGGATGACGTACGCGGGCCTTCGGCAGTTCTATCCCGATGCGGAGATCGGGTTGGCGCTCGGCCGGTTCGCCCCAGGGGTGGACCAGAACGCGGTGCTCCAGCCGATCGAGCCGACGCTCAACCAGATGGGTGCGGGGTTCCAGCCGGGAGATCTCGGCGCCCTCGGCGACTCGACGAAGGAGGCGCAACGGTCCCAGAACGTGCCCCTCGTGCTCGCGTCGCTGTTCACGCTGTCGGCGCTCGCCACGCTCGTGCACGTGTTGATCACATCGGTCCGGCGCCGACGCAAGGACCTCGCGATCTTGCGAACCCTCGGGTTCAAGCGGCGTCAGGTCGCGAGCGCGGTCGCCTGGCAATCGATCGTCCTCGCCGTGATCGCGCTCCTGATCGGTGTGCCGGTGGGCGTGCTGCTCGGGCGGCTCGGGTGGTCGCTGTTCGCAACGAACCTCGGCGTCGTCTCGGTGCCGGTGGTGTCGTGGCTCCCTGTGCTTGCCGCGATCCCCGTCACGATCGTCGCGGCGGTGCTGATCTCCATCGGACCGGCGCTTGCGGCTCGTCGCACGAAGCCGGCGACGATCCTGCGGGCGGAGTAGCGGTGCGCGCGGCCACGCGGTGGCTCGTGTGGGGGGCGCTGGTCGCCGTGCTCGGCGTTCTTGCGCTGTGGGGCTTCGGCGCGCTCTTCGGGTGGGACGTGACGCCGTGGCTGGGCGCGCTCGCGGGGCTTGTGGCGCTCGTGCCGTTCGCGCTCGCGATCCGGTCCGGCCGCATCGCGGGCGCTGCCACCACGGCGATGGTTGCGACCCTCTCGTTCGCCGCGCTGCTCGCGATCGTCGCGGGTGCGTACGTGCTCGTCGTGCTGTTCGCCGGCCGCCGGCCGACCGACCAAGAGCGGTGGTTCCTCGGACTCGCCATGATCGTTGTGGTGGTGGCGGCGCTCCTGTACCACGCGCTGGCGCCACGGATCGATGCATGGGCGCGGCGGCTCGCATCGAGCGACCGGTCGTCGGGAACCGATCTGAGCCGCACGTTCAGCGCGCGGATGTCGCGTGCGATCCCGCTGGACGAGCTTGCCCTCCAGTCGGCCGAACAGCTCCGTGAGGCGCTCGGCCTTCGCGCGGTCGAACTGTGGACGTTGCACGGCGCGACGCTTCGCCCGTGGATCGGTGACCCGGAGATCGACCGGCCGCCGATCGACCTCGGGAGCCTCGAGCCCGTCGTCGTCGTGCAGGCCGGCCTGTCCGGTCATGGATGGCTGAGCGTGTGGATGCCTCAGATGCTCGAGGGGCGCGAGGACGCGTACGTGCGCCTGGCGCCGATGGCCCACGCCGGCGAGCTCCTCGGGGCGCTCGTGATCGAGCGTCCCGTCACCGCGGCCACGTTCACCGCGGACGACGAGCGCACGCTGGTCGAGATCGGGCGTCAGCTCGGCGTCGTGTTGCACAACGCCCGGCTGGACTCCGCGCTCGAGGAATCGCTGCAGGAGGTCCGGCGCCAGGCCGACGAGCTGCAGGCCTCACGCGGGCGCATCGTGGCCGCCGGCGACACGGCGCGCCGGATGATCGAACGCAACCTCCACGACGGCGCCCAACAACACGTCGTCGCGCTCGGGATCCAGGCGAAGCTCGCCCGAACGATGCTCGACAAGGACCCGGCCAAGGCGGCCGCGATCCTCGACGGGCTCTCCGCCGCGGTCGACGACACGCTGCAGGAACTCCGCGACCTCGCGCACGGCATCTACCCGCCGCTGCTCGCGGACCGAGGTTTGCCCGATGCCCTGCAAGCCGCGGCCCGGCGCTCGGTGTTGCCGGTCACGGTCCGAACCGACGGCCTCGGGCGCTTCGCGCCCGAGGCCGAAGCGACCGTCTACTTCTGTGTGCTAGAGGCGCTGCAGAACGCGGCCAAGTACGCCGGCGGATCGGCGACCGTCACGGTCACGGTCGAGGCGCGCGAGCCCGGTCTCACCTTCGTGGTCAAGGACGACGGCGCCGGCTTCGACACGCGCGCGAAGGGGATGGGCGCAGGGTTCCAGAACATGCTCGACCGGCTCGGCGCGCTCGGCGGCACGCTCCGCGTCGAGTCGGCGCCCGACCGCGGCACCCAGGTCACGGGCGCGCTGCCGGCAACGCCCCTCGCGGCGGCCCCGGCCTAGGCAACACCGTCGAACGTCTCATCGGCGTGCGGCGCGGCGTCGTCCAGGGCGTCGCCGAGCACCTCGTCGGCCAGCGCGAACGCGTCGGCGCTGACGTCGCCCGTCTCGCCGTTCGCGAGGATGATCACGGTCGTTCGCTCGGTCGGGAACCGCACCATCTTCGACGTCCAGCCGGGAAAGCTCCCGCCGTGGCTCTGGATCGGCAGCCCTCGATGCGTGCGGATCGACAGCCCCCAGCCGTAGTGGATCGGTGTGCCGTCGTCGAGCTCGCCGCGATGCACGAGCCGCGACGCGACCGTGTCTCCGTCGTAGAAGGCGGCGTCCCATCGGGCGAGGTCGTCCACCGTCGTCCAGAGCCCGCCGGCGCCGACCGCGTGGAACCGCGCCGGCTCGACGTAGATCCGGCCGTCGTTCGCCAGGAAGTGTCCGCGCGCCGCCTCCGGCGGCAGCGGCGTGTCCTGGTCTCGGAAGAACGACGTGGTCATGTCGAGCGGCGCGAACAGCCGCTCTTCGGCCAACAGGGGCAGCGATCTGCCGCCCAGCGCCGCGACGACCTGCCCGAGCAGCTGGTACCCGCGGTTCGAGTACGCGTATCGCGTGCCCGGCGGGAATGCGGTCGCGTCGAGCGCGCGGATATCGGCCATCACGTCATCGTTGCCGGTCGGGCGCACGCCACGCGGCGGCGGCGGCGGGCCGCCGCGATCGCGGTCCGAGATCCCAGCGGTGTGGTGGATCAGATGGCGCACCCGCACGTCGTCGGCCCACCGAGGCAGGTCGGCGATGTACTCGGACACGGGCGCGTTCAGATCGAGCACGCGCTCGTCGACGAGCGATCGAGCGCACGCCGCAACGAACTGTTTCGCGAGGGACCCGACGTAGAAGCGCGACGCGCGCACGAGCTCGTCTCCGGTGTCGGCGCATGCGAGACCGTCAACGGTCACCTCCGAGATCTCGCCGTCACGGATCAGCGCGGTGACCCTGCCCGACGGATCGACGGCCGCGTTCATACCCGCGCGGCCGCCTCTGCTGCCTCCAGGTCCGGGAGCACGATGCGATCGGGCCGCCGGTCGATCGGGAGCAGCACCAGCAGGGCGAGCTGCGCCAGCACGAACGCGTTCTCCGTCAGGACGCGGAAGCCGTCCAGCGGCACGCCGGCACGCTCCCAGAGCGGCACGTCGGCGACGAAGAGCAGGATCGTGGCGCCCCAGGCCACGCGGCGGCCGCGATCGCGCCCGTCGCCGAGCAACACGCCGGCCATCGGCACGATCCAGACCGCGTGATGCACCCACGAGATCGGCGAAGCAAGGACGCCGGCGAGCCCGACGAGCGACACCGCCGCCAGCTCGTTACCGGCGATGTGAGCCTCGCGCGCGCGCCGGAGGCCCACCAGGAGCACGACTGCGGCGGCCGTCGCCCAGACTGCCGTCGAGGACCACCCGATCCGATGCAGCATGCCGTTCACGGACTGATCGAAGACATCGCCGGCGTCACCGGCGCGTTCCGGATGGACCACGACCTGGAGCCAATAGGTATCCGAGATACCGGGTCGTACGAGGGCGGTCAGGGCCCACAGTCCGACGGCCGTCACGGACGCCGTCAGCGCGGCTCGCCACCGCTTCGTGATCACCCAGTACAGAACGAACAGACCGGGCAGCAGCTTGATCGCTGTCGCGACGCCGACCAGCACACCTCGTGGCACACGCGTCACCCGAGGGAGCGTGTCCGCGAGCACCGCTGCCATCAGCACGACTCCGACCTGCCCGAGGTCGAACACCGACAGCACGGGCGCGGTGAGCCCGCAGATCGCGATCAAGCACGCCCACGCGATCCACCGCCGCTCTCCGAGCCGGTCGAGGAATCGCGCGTGGGAGACCCGCACGACCCAGCACAACAGCACGAGGTCGAGCAGCGTCCACGCCACGTCGACCCACCGCCATGGCAGCCACGCGACCAGCGTCATCACCGCGGCCCACATCGGCGGATAGGTGTACGGCAGCGGCGTCGCCAGCGCCTGGCCGAAGTGCTCGCCGTAGAGGCCCGCGCCCTCGCCGAACCGGCGCCCGGCGAGCAGATACACCTCGAGGTCCTTCATCGCGCCGGCGCCGAGCGCGATCGCGAGGATGACGGCGGTCGCACCGACGAAGATCACCGCTGCGATGATCGCGTTGCGTCGCTCGGCGCGCGTCATCGAGCGCGTTACCGAGAAGGAGCCCATGCTCCGAGGATAGGCGCGTCGCGGTTCGTGGCTAGCCGCGCTGCGCGTTGCGCTTGCGCTCGGTCCGGCGCTCTGCCTCCAGGCGCTCCAGGTCGACGTCCTCGTAGGAGATGTGGCTGAACGCGGCGCCGATCGCCGGGTGCACCGCCGAGATCTGCCGGTGCATCTCCTGCGCGACCGCCCGGTACGCCGGGTGCCCGGCCGGTTGCGAACGTAGCTCGGTCAGGTGCATCGCCTCGCGCGCCGTCATCTGCATCACGAACCGGATCCGGTACGCCATCGACACCGCGTACTGGGCGACATCCGGGAGGCCCGCGGCCGCGATCGCCTCGTACGTCTCGCGCGAGCGCGCCATCACGCGGTCCCACCGGTCGGTGAGGCCCGCATCCGCGATCGCCGTCGGCACGTCGTAGCCGAACGAGGGCGTCAGCCGCTGCCATTCCAGCGTCAGAGGGCGATGGCGCTGGAGGTCGCGGTACGCGCCGTAGTCGCAGAGCACGTCGAACCGGTACTGCGTCCGCTCCCACGCGCGGCCGGGCTTGTGCCGGCGGTTGCCTCGGTCGCCCACGCTCGTCGCGAGGATCTCGCCACGCTCCTCGTCCGTCATGGCGCGGACGACCTCGAGCAGCTGGTCGTCGGGAAGCGCGCTGTGCGCGTAGAGCACCGCCGCTGTGATCTTCAGCTCTCCGTCGCGATCGTAGTCAACTAAGTTGACCATTCCGCGGGGCTCCGGTTCGACGTCGGCGACGAGCTTGTGCGTCAGCTCGTCGGTGCGTTCACGGACGGCTTTCCAATAGTCGGTCCATCCGACGCCGCGCTCCGCCTGATCGACGCGCTTCAGGAACTCGGGGATCACCGTGCGGAGCTCGCGGAGCATCAGCTGGCCGTAGTCGCGCATCTCGGCCAGCGGGTGCTGCGCCAGGCGCATGAGCAGCTGCTCGTAGGACTGCCCGCTCGCGTAGATCCCGAGGTTCGACCGTGTGCCGGCCGGCAACAGCATCCGGAGGGTGTCGCACGTCTTCGCCAGGATCGTCTGCCGATAGACGAAGTCGGTGTCGTCCGGTTGCTTCGGGAACCGCTCCTTGAACCACCGCTCCAGGCGCTCGTAGAGCTCGCCGTAGGTCGTGAACGCGTCGTCGAGGAACGCGGCGTAGGTGTCGGCGAGCGGCGTGTGCTCCAGCTCTGACGGGACCGTCGCTCGCCACCGGCCGCCCGGCTTGTCGTCGTAGCGCATATAGCGCGTCGACTGCTCCAGGTACGCGGCCAGCCGGCCCCACTCGAGTGCCTTCGCAAGCAGTTGCGAGGACTGTTCGCAGGCGAGATGGACGCCACCGAGCTGCGCCACCGAGTCGTCGCCGTACTCGACGAACACCCGCTCGTAGATCCCCGCCGCTCGCTCGGACCGACCGCGTGCCTCGGCCGTGCCGAGGCGCAGGACGTCGTCGGCGAACTCGTCGAGGAACAGGCGGCGCAGCGACTTGGTCGTGCGGGAGTACCGCGCGAACATCGCACCCTTGACCGCTTCGGGCAGGTTGGTCAGCGCGAAGACCGGACCGTCGAGGTTGGAGACGAACGGCTCGAGCGTCGCGCGCTCCTGCGGCGTGAACTGCTCGGTCACGTACTCGGTCACGGCGACGCACTCCCGGTTGGCGACGGGCTCTCCGACGGAGAGCCGGTGTACAGGTTCACCGTACTGCCGACCGGCACGACGGTCCCGCTCGACGGATCCTGAAGCGCAACGAAGTTCTGGTTCGGGCACTGCGCCAGCGGCGTGGTCGTCCCCTGGAACGCGACCACGAGCCCGAGCTTCGTCAGCTCGTTCTTCGCCTTGCCGAACGGCAGGCAGGTGTAGTCGCCGAGCGTGACGGTCGTCGGCGCGGCGGGGTTGAGCGTCACGTTGACCAGGGTTCCGTCTGGCACCTGCTGACCAGAAGCGGGATCCTGGTCGATGATCGTGCCGTCCGGACACGATGGGTCCGGCGTCGTGGCCGTCGCCTTGCCGCCGAGCGAGAGGCCGTTCGGCAGTTCGTTCTGCGCCTCCGCGATGGAGTCGCAATGCAGGCTCGGAACCACGACCGTCGGGGGCTTCTGGGCCACGGTCAGGATCACCGCAGTCCCCGGTGCGACCGGATCGTTGGGCGTGATGTTCTGGGCGATGACCTGGCCCGCCGGGACGGACTGCGTGAACTTCGGGCGCTTGGAGACCCGTAGCCCGTAGGGGTCGCCTTCGAGCTGTGCCTTCGCATCGGCGTACTGCTTGCCGACCACGCTGGGCATGACGTTGCTCGTGGTCTCGTCGGCGTTCAGGCTCTGCGCAAGCAGGTAGCCGCCGAGGCCCAGCAGGGCGACGAGCAGCGCGCCGATCAAGACGCCGAGCCAGACCCGGCGGGAAGACCCCTCCGGCTCGGGCGGCGGCATCACCTCCGTCGGCTGACGGGCGATCACCTGCGTCGCGGTCGCGCCGGCGACCACCGGCAGCAACGGCGTCGCCTCGACGTCGAGTCCCTGCCGAACGCGCTCGAGGTCGGCGATCAGTTCGCCGGCCGTCTGATAGCGGTTGGCGGGATTCTTGGCCATGCACTTCATCACGACCGCGTCCAGGGACGGCGGGATGTCGGGGTTGGACGCCGAGGGGGGAGGCGGTGTCTCGTTCACCTGCTTGTAGGCGATCGAAACCGGCGTGTCACCGGTGAACGGCTGGTGCTGCGCGAGCATCTCGTACAGCACGCACCCGAGCGAGTAGATGTCCGAACGCGCGTCGACCGGCTGGCCCTGCGCCTGCTCGGGAGAGAAGTACGCCGGCGTGCCGATCACCGACGACGTCTGCGGCGCCGTCGCATCCGTCTGCAGACGCGCGATGCCGAAGTCCATGACCTTGACCGCGCCGGCCCGTGTGACCATCACGTTGGCGGGCTTGATGTCGCGGTGGATGATGCCGCGCTCGTGCGCGGCCTGCAGGGCCGATGCGACCTTCTCGGTCAGCTCGACCGCCTGCATCGGCGTCGGCGCCCCGCCGCCCGCAAGGAACGACGCGAGCGTGCGCCCCTCGATGTACTCCATGACGATGTACTGCGTGTCGCCGTCGGCGCCTGCGTCGTAGACCCCGACGATGTTCGGGTGGTTCAGACGCGCGGCCGCTTGCGCTTCACGCCGGAACCGCGCGACGAACCCGGCGTCGCGGTCGAACGGGTGGAGCAGCATCTTGATCGCGACCGTGCGGTCGAGCGATGGGTCGAACCCCCGGAAGACCTCGGCCATGCCGCCTTGCCCGATCCGGGCCTCGACGGTGTAGCGCTCGCCGATCGTCTGCCGTTCCACCCGCCCGGTCCCTTCCTGGTGCGTCTCAGCTTCGAAGGAGGTACGACTCGATCACCTGCTTCGCGATCGGGGCGGCCACCTGCCCACCGGTGGCCTCGTTCCCCAGGCTGCCGCCGTCGAGCACGATAACCCCCACGGCGATGGTCGCCGTCTGGCTCGTCCCGGCGGGCGCGAACGACGTGAACCAGGCGTTCGGCGGCCCGTTCGTGTTCGCCGACGTGCCCGTCTTGCCGGCGACCACGACCCCGGGGATCTGTGCGAGGGTGCCGGTGCCGCTCGCGACGACGTTGACCATCATCTGACGGAGCTCGGCCGCCGAGTTCGACGTCAGCGGGTGGCTGTAGTCCTGCGGGTCGAACGTCGTGATCGGCTGGCCGGTCGTCGCGTCCCGGACCTCCGTGACCAGGCGCGGCTCGTACAACGTGCCGCCGTTCGCGATCGCCGAGGCGATCAGCGCGATGTGCAGCGGGTTCAGAAGGTCGTTGTCCAGTCCGATCGACGACCGGGCCAAGGCCGGCTCGTTGTTGTCGAAGTACGACGCCTCGGGGAACCGTCCGGTCTGCCACGGCAGGACGAACGGGATCGTGTCGTTCAGGCAGGGCGCCGGCTGTCCTTCCACCGGTGCGATCCTGCACAGGCCGTATGCCTGCGCCTGTGCGGTCATCTTGTCCGCGCCGAGCGCCATCCCGATCTCGGCGAACGTCACGTTGCACGACTCGGTGAACGCTTCCTCCATCGTGACGGTCGTCGCACCGCCGGCGCACAGCTCGTCGCCGAAGTTCTCGATGTGGGTGTCGGTCTGCGGCAGCTCGAGGTGATGCGGATTCTTCCACGTCTTGTCGGCCGGCCAGTTGTTCTCGAGCGCGGCGCTCGCGGTGATCGTCTTGAACGTCGACCCGGGGAGGTACAGATCTTGGAACGCGTGCGAGACGAGCGGCTTGTCCGGATCCGCGATCAGTGTCTGCCAGGCCTTCTCGATCTGTTGATCGGTCCCCGACGACAGCGTGTTCGGATCGAAGCCGGGGTTCGAATACATCGCCAGGATGTCGCCGTCGCTCGGGTCTATGGCGACGACCGCCCCCTGGTGGCTGCCGAGCGCCTTGCGCGCGGCCGCCTGCACGCGGGGCACGAGCGTGGTGATGACGGTGCCGCCGCGCTTCGGCCGACCCAGGATGATGTCGGTGAGGTTCTGCGTCGCGAACTCGGGCGCGGTTCCGGACAGATAGGGGTTCATCGCCTGCTCCAGCCCGGTCCGGCCGTAGATCCGCGAGTAGTAGCCGGTGAGCTGGCCCCACAGCTCCCCTTTGGGATAGTCGCGCAGGTACCGGTACGGGGACGACGGGTCGGGGTTGGGCCGCGACAGGGCCAGCACCGTCGTGCGGTTGGAGGCGAGGATCTGCCCTCGCTCGACGGCGTACTCGGCCTTGATCTGGCGCGGGGCATTGGCCGGTTCGTTGGCGATCCGGTCCGCGGCGATCACTTGCACGTACGCGACCTGAGCGAATAGCAGGCCGAAAAGCGCGACGAAGGCGATCCCGAGGCGGCGGATCTGGCGGTCCATCTAGACGTCCACCTTGTCGTCCTGCGTGGCGGTCGCGCGCTCGGCGGTCGCCCGCTCGCGTCGCCGTCGGAAGTTCGGACCAGCCGACGTGCGCAACAGCAAGGCGATGGCGATCGCCGACGCGACGCGGCTCGTGCCGCCATAGCTCACCAGCGGTAAGGGCACGCCGGTGAGCGGGATCAGGCGCAAGACACCCGCCGCGATCACGAACACCTGCAGGCCGAGAACCGTCGTGATCCCGACCGCGAGCAGCTTCTCGAAGCTGTCGTGCCGCTCGACCGCGATCCGCAGGCCGCGGCCGACGATCACCAGATACAGGAGCAGCACCGCGGCGACGCCGAGCATGCCGAGCTCCTCGCCGAAGGCCGCGAGGATGAAGTCGCTGCCGACGTAGGGGATCAGCGTCGGCGAGCCGAGGCCGAGGCCGGTCCCGACCATCCCGCCCGACGCGAACGCGAACCATCCCTGCGATAGCTGGTAGCCCTCGTCGGCGACCTTGCTCGGGTCCATCGCGTGCAGCCACGCGTCGACCCGAACCTGTACGTGCGAGAACGCGAGATACCCGATGTATGCACCGATCGCGAACAGGATCAGCCCGAGCACCAGGTACGCCCACCGCCCCGTCGCGACCCAGAGCATGACGATGAACACACCGAACAACAGCAGCGACGCGCCCATGTCACGCTCCAGGAACAGCACCAGCAGCGACGCGCCCCATGCGAGCAGGATCGGGCCGAGGTCCTTCCCGCGCGGCAGTCCGAACCGGCCCACGCCGGCCGCCAGCAGCTCTCGCCGTTGCCCCAGGTAGCTCGCGAGGAAGATCACGATCAGGATGCGGCCCGCCTCGGCAGGCTGGAACGTGACGAACCCGAGGTTCACCCACAGCCGCGCGCCGTTGATCTCCGTGCCGATGCCGGGCACGATCGGCAGCAACAGAAGTGCGAGACCCGTGAGCCCGATCGTGTACGTGTACGCATCGAGCTGTCGCACGTCGCGCAGCAGTGCGAGCGTGCCGACGAGCACGCCGAGCGCGATCGCGAGCCACACCGCCTGTTCCGTCGCGAACTCGGGGTGCGCGCGCGCGGTCATCAACCGGTAGAGCATCGCGAGGCCGAGACCGCCGAGCAGCACCGCGGTGGGGTACAGGACCGGGTCGGCGTCGCGCGCGAGCCGCCGGACGGCGTACCACCCGCCGAGAGCGACCACCGCGAAGGCGACGCCGTACGTCACCAGGCCGGCCGGCGCCTTGTCCTTCAGGCCGAACCCTTGCAGCGCGTAGGCGAGCACGCTCGCGATGACGGCGACGATCGTCGCGGTCAATCCCGTGCGTGTGCGGATGCGCCGGGTCCGCGCCGTCGTCGTGGCCGCGACGGCGCTCACTGGCCTCCTCCTCCGTTCTTCTTGTCGTGATGGTGCTTCTGTTGCTGCTGCTTGTGTTGTTGCTGCTCGAGGTCGGCCTGCATCTGTTGAACGGTGCCGAGCGCGGCCTCTCGGCTGTCGAAGGTGATGCCGTCGGCGAGCCCCTCGTAATGGAACTGTTCGACCTTCGCGGCGTCGAGCCCCGTGTCGACATCCACGTGCGAGAGGTGGATCCCGAACGGCGCGGCGGGGATCCCCTGGTAGAGCGCCACGTGACCGTCGCTCACGCCGAGATACCACTGCCGGTCCAGGTAGGAACGGAACACCGTGTAGGCAACCAACAGCAGCACGATCGTGGTGAGCACGATCGTGATGGCGCGCCAGGGGACGCGGCGTGCCGGTTCGGCGGGCTGGCCGGCTGTGACGGTCCCTTCATCGGGTTCGCCGGGTTCCACTTCCAGCACGATCGCGGTGATGTTGTCGATGCCGCCGGCGCGGTTCGCCGCGCGCACCAACCGGTCGGCGGCGTCCTGGGGGGCGCCCCGCGCGATGTCGAGGATCGCGGTGATCTGCCCTTCGGTGACCATGTCCGTCAGCCCGTCGGAGCAGATCAGCACCTGGTCGCCCTCGAGGAGTCCAAGGTCGAGCGCCTCGACGTCGACCTTCGGCTCGGTGCCGAGCGCCCGGATCAGGACGTTGCGATGCGGGTGGACGTCGGCTTCGTCGCGGCTGATCTCGCCCGCCTGCACCATCCGATCGACCAGCGTGTGGTCGTGGGTGAGCTGCCGGAGCGATCCGGCGCGCAGCAGGTACGCGCGGCTGTCGCCGACGTGGACGAGGTGGAGCGCCTCGGCCGAGGCCAGCGCCGCGGTGACCGTCGTGCCCATCCCGGCGAACTTGGTGTCCTCCCCCGCACGCGCGAACACCACCCGGTTCGCCTCGCGGACCTCGTCGTCGAGCGTGGTCTCGCCGGTGTGCTGCATGTCGCCGATCGTCTCGAGCGCGAGCTGCGACGCCACCTCGCCCGCGTTCGCGCCGCCCATCCCGTCGGCGATCGCGTACAGCGGCGGCTCGAGGATGTACGCGTCCTCATTGTGGTCGCGCACGCGACCTGTGTCGGTCGCGACGCCGGCGACGATCCTCATCGGCGGAGCTCCACGACCGTCGTGCCAACGCGGATCTTGTCCCCGGGCGTAAGCATCGCCGGGGCGACGAGCTTCTGCTCGTTGACGAACGTGCCGTTCGTCGAGCCGAGGTCCTCGACGTACCAGTTGCCTCCGCGGTCGAAGATCCGCGCGTGTTCCTGCGACACGTATGTGTCGTCGAGCCGCAGCTCGCACGCGACCGAACGCCCGATCGTGGTCGACCCGTCGAGACGCGCGGACCACGGCTTCTGCCCGTCCGACGCGACCATCAGCATGCTGGTGCGTGCGGGAGCGTCCGCCGCCGGACCGCCGGCGATCGCCGACCCCGAAGGTGTGCGGTCGACGTTCAGCCCGCGCACGACCCACCGCATCGAGCGCCAGATGAACAGGAAGAGCAGGGCCAGCAGGCCGTACTTCAGCGCGGAGAGCGCGAACGGCGGGGTCGCCGCCAGCATCAGGCGCTCCGGTACTCGATCTGTGTGGCTCCCACGGTGATGCGATCGCCGTCGGAAAGCGGCGCGGACTGCACGTCTCGTCCGTTGACCTTCGTGCCGTTGGTCGAGCCCAGGTCGGTGACGGTCGACACGCCGTCGGCGGTGCGGACCTGCGCGTGGCGGCGGGACGCGCCCGAGTCGTCGACGACGATGTCGCACTCGGACAGACGCCCGATGGTCATCACCTCCTTGTCGACGGGGATGGCGCGGACGCCGTCTTCCTCCATCACGCGGAGCTGCGCGCGTTTCTGCGGCCCGGGCGGCGGCTTCGGCGCCTCGACCGGCTGGTCGCCCTGCACGAGCGATGCCTCGACCTCGAGGTCGCCGCGCTTCAGCTTGTTGTCGACGAAGAACTCGATCTCCGGCGGGCCGACCAGACCCCAGCCGCGCTCGCCGGCGTTGTCGAGGATCACGGTCTTCAGCTCGGCGACCAGCGCCGTTTCGATCTGCTGGAAGCGAGGCCCGTCCTCGCTCGAGAGCGAGATCTCGAAACGGTTCGGCGCCCACACCTCGCTGACCGCCACCTGCTTGCCGTCGTCCATCGCCCGGACGACGCGCTTGGCGATCTCGACGGGCTGCACGCCGGAACGGAACGTCTTCGAGAAGAGGCCTTCGACCAGGCCCCCCAATCGTCGCTCGAAGTTCCGGAGGTTCGGCACGGGTTTGGTTGGCGGGGAAGGTCGCTCGTCCGCTCGGGGCTCATCCTACCCCGGGTCTTGTTGCGGACCCGTGGCTGTGGAGGATCGGATCGCGGCCAGGCTTTCGCCCGCTCAGGAGCCGCCAAGGGCACTGTTACGATGCCGTTCCCCACGGGCGAGTGGCGGAATTGGCAGACGCGCAGGATTCAGGTTCCTGTGTCCGAAAGGACGTGGGGGTTCAACTCCCCCCTCGCCCACCAGGTCCCGAACGTCCGCCCTCCGTCATAGCGTGACCTCGTGCCGTTGCGGAATCGGATGACGCCGCTGGGGGAGCCGATCGCCGTGGCGGCACGTGGGCTCGTCTACGCGAACCGCGGCAACATGCACGACGCGCACGGACGCATCCGACGTCCGTACGGAGGCAAGCGGTGGATCGCGTGCCAGCTGTCCTTCCGAGGGTGGCATCGCGGTCGACTCATGCAGCCTGGTCGCTTCACCGAGCTTTTCTTCCTGGACGAGGCCACGGCGTTCGCAGCCGGGCACCGGCCGTGCCGACTGTGCCGGTACGAGGACTACGAGGCGTTCGTCGATGCCTGGACCGCGATCCATCCTCGCCTCGCCACGAACGCCGACGCGATCGACGACGTGCTCCATCGCGAGCGGTGGCACGCGTCCGATCGGCGCCAGCGGCATCACGAGGCGCCGCTCGCCGGCCTGCCCAACGGCACGTTCGTCCTCGATCACGGCGAGCCGAGGCTCGTGCTCGGTTCCCACCTGCTCAAGTGGACGTCGGCGGGGTACACCGACCGTGCGGCGCGACGACGACGCTCGACGAGCACCGTGATCACGCCTCCGTCACTCGTGAAGGTACTCGCGACCGAACGGACGCCGCTCGTTCCGCTCCTGCATCCGTCGGCGTTCGACGGCTGAGGACTCAGTGGTCCGTCGCCAGCCGCGACCAGATCTCGGAGTCCTCCCAACGACCGGGCACGACGAACAGCGACCGCAGCGTGCCCTCGTAGCGATAGCCGTTGTGCTCGGCGACGCGCTTCGAAGCGGGGTTCTCGGTTGAGATGAGCAGCTCGAGCCGCACGGCGTCGAGCTCGCCGAACGCCCACGCCGTCAGGCGCTCGAGCGCCGCGGTCGCCACGCCGCGGCCGCGTGCGACCGGGTGGATCACATATCCGAGCTCGGCCGTGCGCGCATCCCGCTGTATCGACGGCGCCACCGCGATGCCGAGGAACCGTCCGTCGGCCGGATCCTCGATCACGAACGCTTCCCGCGTGCCGTCGCGGCGACCGTCCTCGTAGCGCTGCAGCCAGCTTTCGACGAAGTCGTCGGGCGGCGGGTCGGGAACGCGAGTGAACCGGAGCACGTCGGGATCGCGGATCAGGTCGCGGAGTCCGGACGCGTGCGCCGGCGTCGAGGCCACCAGGCGGATCGCAGGCGTTGACACCACTATCCGCCGGACAGCCGCGCGAACGGCGCCGACACGACGCGTGCCAACCCCTTGCGGCACATCTATGAAGCCAACCACAGCTCCAGCGTGGCGTGCTACCGCCGTTTAGGGTGAGCTGCGAGCGATGACGATGATCGAGATCGAGGGACTCCGCAAGGAGTACCGCCGGGTGCGCGGCGGCCGAACCATCGCCGTCGACCGCCTCGACCTCAGCGTCCCCGAGGGCGGCGTGTTCGGGTTCCTCGGCCCGAACGGCGCCGGCAAGACCACCACGATCCGCTGCCTGCTCGGGTTGGTGCGGCCGAGCGCGGGCCGATTGTCGCTGCTCGGCGCGGACGTCGGGCACGCGCTGCCGAGCGTCATCGGCCGTGTCGGCTCGATCGTCGAGGCGCCTGCCATGTTCCCGCGGTTCAGCGGCCGGCGGAACCTCGAGATCCTCGCGAAGATCCACGGCGAGGGCGACGCCGCCATCGATGCGTCGCTCGAACGGGTCGGACTCCGCGACCGCGCCAAGGATCCGGTGAGGGCCTACTCCCTCGGGATGAAGCAGCGGCTCGCGATCGCGGCGACGCTGTTGCGCGATCCGTCGTTGCTGATCCTCGACGAGCCGGCGAACGGGCTCGACCCGGCAGGGATCGTCGAGGTTCGCGAGCTGCTCCGTTCGCTCGGCGCCGAGGGCCGGACGATCTTCGTCTCGAGCCACATCCTGTCCGAGGTGCAGCAGACCGCCGACCGCGTGGCGATCGTCGCGAAGGGCAGGCTGATCAAGGCCGGCCCCGTCAACGAGGTGCTCGCCACCACCGGCTCGCGCGGCGTGATCGTCAAGCTCGGCGATCTCGAAGCGGGCCGCCGCGCGTTGGCCGACGGGGAGATCCCGGCCACGATCGAGGCCGGCGCCATCCGCGCCGACGTCGCGGCCGATGAGAGCGAGCGGATCAGCCGGACGCTCGCGCAGGCCGGTCTGTACGTCACCGAACTCCGCCCCGACACGGTTGACCTCGAGACGGTGTTCCTAGAACTGACGAAGGATCAAGGGGTGGGCGACTGATGCGGTTGCTCCGGTCGGAGTTCCTGCGCGCGCGCTCCCGGCGGGTGGTGCCGATGCTGGTCGTGGGCGGCCTGATCGGGATCGTGATCGGCTTGGGGATCGCGGCGTTCTATGCGCACAAGCCCTCGGCGGCGCAGGTAGCGTCCGCCCAGGCGCAGTTCCAGGCCGACTACCAGCGCTGTCTCAGCGGGAAGTACGTCGGCGTGAACCAAGCGATCGACGCCAGATACTCCTCGATCGAGGACGTGTGTAGCAGCGCCGTCACGCCGGACCTGGACGCGATCATGCTGCGCGACGTCGAGCAGATCCTCCAGCACACGGCGACGTTCGTGATCTTGCTCGGTGCGCTGCTGGGCGCCTCTCTCGGCGGTGCCGACTGGACGAGCGACACGATGGGAACCCTGCTGACGTGGGAGCCGCGCCGGGTGCGTGTGTTCTTGACGCGTGCGCTGGCGGTCGGCCTCTTCGCCATCGCGATCACGCTGTTCCTGCAGCTCGCGTTCGCCGTGGTCTTCTGGCTCGTGACCGCCCTGCGAGGTGTGACGACGTTCCTGCCGCCGCACCTGTTCGGCGACACACTCGCAACGATGCTCCGCGTGTCGGCGATGGCGACGGCGTTCGCGCTCGTGGCATACGTCCTTGCCATGATCGGGCGCTCGACCGTCTCGTCGCTCGGCGTGCTGTTCGGGTATCTGATCTTGTTCGAAGGGGTGATCGCCGGCTTCCGCCAGTCGGTCGAAGGGAGCCTCTTCGTCCGCGCCGCCATCGTGGTCATCAGCCGGGAGCCGATCCTCACGGAACCGCGCGGCTTCTCCGGGCCGGGCGTACCGGAGCCGATCGTCGTGATGGACGTCACGAAGGCATGGGTCGTCGTCGTCATCTACGTGCTGGTGCTCGGCGCGGTTTCGCTCGTGCAGTTCCAACGCCGCGACGTGACCTGAGCCGGCGGGACCGTCGGGCTATACTCCCCACTTCCTCGCAGAATCGTTCGTGCGCTGCATGTTCCGGCCTCGGAGGACGGCACGATGACCCTGTCGGATCGCACGCTGACCCTGATCGCGATCATCGCGATCGGCCTGTCGCTGCTCGCGATCTTGTTCGTGATCCTCGGCGGCGCCAAGGGCGGCGACCGGGCCGCGAGCCTGAGCGGCGACGACGCGGTCGGGGCGCTGCTCGGCAAGATCGACCGGCTCGAACAGGCGGTACGCGGCCTCAACGCGACGGACAAGCGGCAGCAGGTCCAGATCGAAGGAAGCGTCCGACGCGTGGGCGTCCTGCGCTACGACGCGTTCGAGGATGTGGGCGGACGACTGTCGTTCTCGTGCGCGCTTCTCGATGATCACGGCACCGGCGTCGTCCTGACGTCGATCAACGGCCGGCAGGAGACGCGGGTCTACGCGAAGCCTGTGACGACCGGACAGAGCTCGTACAACCTGTCCCAGGAGGAGGCGGAGGCGATCCGGCAGGCGATGCACACCGACGAGCGGACGGCGGCGGCGCGATGATCTGGCGCAAGGACGAGGCCGAGACGGCGGGGGGCGAGCACCAGGCGCCGCCCGCGCGGGATCGAAAGGAAAAGCAGATGGCGGACAACGGTGAAGTCACGATCGTCGGTGTGGGCGCACGGCTGGAGGGCAACGTCGTGTCCGCCGGAAGTCTGCGGATCGACGGCCAGGTCAAGGGCCAGATCAACGCCGACGGCGACGTCACGCTGTCGCCCCAGAGCCAGGTGGAGGCCGACATCCGCGCCCAGAACGTGAGCGTCGGCGGCCGCTTCACCGGCAACATCGTCGTGAAGGATCGCGCGCATCTCGCCCGCGGCGGCCGGATCGACGGCAACATCACCTCGAAGACCCTCGTGGTCGAAGAGGGCGGCGTGTTCCATGGCCAGAGCATCATGGACGCCGGCGCCTCCTCGGGTTCCCGATCGTCCGGACAGGCCGGCTCGTCGTCGACGGGCCCGGCCGCTCCGGAGACGAAGGAGCCCGATCAGGTGAAGGTGAGGTAGATGCTCGATATCAAACGACTCCGGGACGACCCGGAGCCCTTCCGCGCTGGCCTGACACGGCGCGGCATGCCCGAGGCGGTCGACGAGTTGCTCGCCGCCGACGAGGACCGCAGGAGCCTGACGACCCGTGTGGAGGAGCTGCGTGCGTCGCAGAACCAGGCATCGAAGGCGATCGGCAAGGCCGACGGCGACGAGAAGCAGCGGCTGATCGCGGAGGTGGCCAGCGTGAGCGCGGAGCTCAAGGCGCTCGAGCCGCAGCTCGCTGACGCCGAGGCCACGTTGAACGGACTGCTCGCGTCGACACCGAACCTGCCCGATCCCAGCGCGCCCGACGGCGGCGAAGACGATGCGGTCGAGATCAAGCGGAACCACGATCGGCCGCCCGAGTTCGGCTTCGAGGTGCGTGACCACGCCGCGCTCGGCGAGCTGCTCGGCGTCCTCGACACCGAGCGCGGCGCGCGCACGAGCGGTTCACGATTCGTCTACCTGCTCGGTGACATCGTGCTGCTGCAGTTCGCGCTCGTTCGCAACGCGATGGACATCCTGATGCAGGAAGACTTCACGCCGGTGATCCCGCCGGTGCTCGTCCGCGAGGAGGCGATGTACGGGACAGGCTTCCTGCCGTCGGACGCGGTGAACATCTACCGCACCGACGAGGATGAGCTCTACCTGGTCGGCACGGCCGAGGTGCCGCTCGCGGCGCTGCACATGGGCGAGATCCTCGACGAGGGCGAGCTCCCACTGCGATACGCGGGCTATTCGACCTGCTTCAGGCGCGAGGCCGGCAGCTACGGCAAGGACCTCGGCGGGATGTTCCGGGTGCATCAGTTCGACAAGGTCGAGATGTTCATGTTCACGACCCCGCAGCAAAGCGCCGACGCGCACGAGTTCCTGCTGAGCGTCGAGGAGAAGATCCTCGGCAAGCTCGAGATCCCCTATCGAGTGGTGAACATCGCCGTCGGCGACCTCGGCGCCCCCGCGACCAAGAAGTACGACATCGAGGCGTGGTTGCCCGGCCAACAGAAGTACCGCGAGCTGACAAGCTGCTCGAACACGACCGATTACCAGGCCCGGCGGTTGCAGACGCGGGTGCGACGCGCCGACGGGTCGCTCGAAACGCTCCACACGCTGAACGGCACGGCGACGGCCATCGGGCGCACGCTGATCGCGATCCTCGAGAACCACCAGCACGCCGACGGCTCCGTCGAGATCCCGGAGCACTTGTGGCAGTACCTGCCCGAGCGCGTGCGCGTGCTGCGGCCGAAGACCGCGAACCAGGCGGTCGGTTAGACGGGGGGCGCGAGCCCGGCGTCGCGGGCGGCCTCCGCAGCCCGCGACGCCTCCACTCGCGCGGTGACGTCGATCCCGATGCCGTGCCACACGACCGTGCCCGGTGGGGCGTCCAACGAACGTCTCCCGAGCGAGTGCATCCAATGAACCGAGCCATCTCGGTGCAGGACGCGGTAGACGGCATCCCACATGCCGGTCTCGTTCGCCTCGGCGTCGAGCGCGGTGACGAACCCGAGGTCCTCCGGGTGAACGAGTCGGTGGAAATGCTCCCGCTCGGCGAGGAGCTCCTCCGCCGTATACCCGACGAGCTCGAAGCACCCCGGCGACATGTAGGTGTAGCGCGCGACGCCGGTCGCGAGATCGGTGACCTCCGTCCACATCGCCGCCGGCGCGCGCGACTCGACCGCGGAAAGCGTGTCGAGTCGCCGCACGAGCTCGTCGCGCTCCATGCGGCTGTCGGTCACGTCGATGATCGTCCCGATGAACCGGCGGGGCCTGCCATCGTCGTCCCTGTGGACGCAACGCATCCGGTCGGCCAGCCACACGATCGAGCCGTTGGCGTCGATCACCCGGTACTCAACCATCCGGTCGGCCCCCGTCTCCCACGAGTGTTCGACGGCAGCGCGCACCGACGCGTGGTCGTCCGGGTGGACCGCGTCGAGCCACCGTCGAGGATCGGCGAGGAGCGCGGGCTCGCTCATCCCGAGGTAGGACCCGAGCTTCGGGCTGACGTAGACGATCCGTGGGGTGGGGACGTCCTCGTCGCCCAATTCGTAGCAGTACAGGGCGGCGGTGCCGAGATCGAGGAGCTCCGCGAGCTGCCCGGTCGCGCTCTGCGCCACCGACTCGGCCTCGTGTTGAGGCGTCACGTCGACCATGACGCCCTCGAACAGCAGCGGCTCGCCGGCGTCGTTGCGGATCACCAACGTGGCCCGGTCGTTCACCCAGACGACACGGCCGTCGCGCGCGAGGTACCGGTACTCGAGCTGGAACGGCACGCCGTCGTCGATGCTTCGTTGCGCAGCTTCCTCCACACGCCGCCGATCGTGCGGATGGATCCGGTCGCGCCAGTTCGAGGCGTTCCACTCGTCGGCGGTGTAGCCGAGCAGCTGCGCGATCTGCTCGCCCACGTAGGTGAACCAGTTGCCGTCCTCGCGTTCGCGCGCTTGCCAGAGGTAGACGACCGCCGGCACGTTCTCGAGGAGGCGAACGAGGCTGCCGGACGCACGGTCACGCTCGTCCTCGGCTCGGTGGCGCTCCGCGATCTCGAGGCCCATCGCCTCGTTCGCCTGTTGCAGCTGCGCGGTGCGGGCCCGCACGCGGAACTCGAGCTCGTCGTTGGCGCGCTCGATCGCGCGCTGCGCCTCCTGCTCGGCGGTGATGTCGACCATCACGCCCTGCCAGTGCATCGGGTTGCCGTCGGCATCCCGCATCAGCGTGGCGTGGTCGCGCACCCACACGATCTGGCCCTCCGCGCCGATCAGCCGGTACTCGCGCCGCCAGGGGGCACCCGTGGACGAATGCAGGTCATGCGCGGCAAGCTCGACCTCGCGGTCGTCCGGGTGGAGCACCTCTACCCACATGTCCTCCTGGTCGAGCCACTCATCCATCGTGTAGCCGAGCAGATCCTCGATCTTTCGGTTCACGTAGCGGGTGCGACGGTCGTCGTCCGGCACCATCTCGTAGACGACGGCCGGGAGGTTCTCGAGGAGGGTCGCGTACCGGGCGGCCGAGACCTCGACGGCCTGTTCGGCCTCGACGCGCTGGGTGATGTCCTCCATCACGCCCTGCCAGACGCGCGCGCCGCCGTCGCGCCCCGCCACGACCATGGCGCGGTCGTGCACCCACACCATCCGCCCCTGGGGATGCACGAACCGGTACTCGATGTCGAACGGCCGGCCTGTCGCTCGCGTCGTCGCGTAATGCTGGGTCATGAGGTCGACGTCGTCCGGATGCATCAGCGAGGTCCAGTCTTCGCCGAGCGCCAGAAAGACGTTCGGCCCGTAGCCGACCATCTCCTCGACGTTGGGCGACATGTAGATCGTCCGCGCCACGGGCTCGTCGTCCGTTGCGACGTAGACGACGACGGGGAGATGTTCGACGATCTCGCGGTAGGGGATCTGGGGATCTCGAGGCGCCTCGGACATCATCAAAGCGTATCGGCGGGCGGCTCCGTGGGGAAGACGTCGCGGCGGACCCATTGACAGGACCTCGGCGAAGTGCGGTGCAGGGCACTTCCGTGCGTCGTCGAGGGGAGGGGACGACCTGTGGGCCACCGTCGCATCCGTTCTGTCATGGCGTCCGTTGCCATGCTCGGAGTCATCGGGGTCGTCGCCCTGTGGGAGCACGGTTGCCGCTGCTCGCGGACGAGTTGATCGTCGTGCTGCCAACCCCCGACACAGGGGCGCCGAGCCCGCTTCGGTGACCCGGCCGTCGCTGTCGGCGATCGTCGGTAGTCTGGTGGGCCATGGCGGCAGGGCCCATCATCCGCACTGAGCAGCTCGAACGGCGCTTCGGCAACGTCGAGGCGCTCAAAGGCATCGACATGGAGGTTGAGGCGGGTTCGGTGCGAGGGCTCTTGGGGCCCAACGGCGCAGGCAAGACGACCTCGGTGCGCATCCTGACCACGCTGCTGCTGCCGAGCGGCGGCCGTGCCGAGGTCGACGGCCTCGACGTCGTGAAGGAAGCCGAAGAGCTCCGCTACCGGATCGGGCTCGCCGGCCAGAGCGCAGCCGTCGACGAGAACCTGACCGGGCTCGAGAACCTCGAGATGGTCGGGCGCCTCTACGGCCTGTCGAAGGCCGAGGCGCGCACCCGCAGCGGTGAGATCCTCGAGCGCTTCGCCCTGTCGGATGCCGCCGATCGCCAGGCGAAGACGTACTCGGGCGGCATGCGCCGGAGGCTCGACGTGGCGTCGAGCCTCGTCGGCCGCCCCGACATCTTGTTCCTCGACGAGCCGACCACGGGTCTCGACCCGCGCAGCCGCGTCGACGTCTGGGCGTTCGTGCGCGAGCTGCAGGCCGACGGCACGACGATCCTCCTCACGACGCAGTACCTGGAGGAGGCCGACCAGCTCGCTGACCGGATCACGGTGGTCGACGTCGGCAAGATCATCGCCGAGGGCACGTCCGACCAGCTGAAGGATCAGATCGGCGGCGAGATGCTCGAGCTCACCGTCGAGGACGCCGCGCAGACATGGGCAGCCGCCGAGGCGCTCCAAGGCATCGGCACGGGGGCGCCGAACGTCGACGTCGACGACGGCCGCATCCGTGTGCCCGTCGGCAACGAGGGGGCCGAGGCGCTCCGCGACAGTTCCCGCCGGCTCGACGAGCAGAAGATCAAGCTGTCGGGCTTCGCGGTCCATCGCCCGACGCTCGACGACGTCTTCATGGCGCTCACCGGGCACGCGGCCGAGGACGGCAGCGAGCCTGAGCCGGCCGACAAGCCCGGCCGCCGTCGCCGCAAGGAGAAGGCATGAGCGCCACGATCGCCCGCTCCTCCACCGCTCGGCGCGCTCCGTCGGGCATCGGCCCGCGTGTCGCCCGCGCCGTCAACAACGGCTTGCTCGTGGCGCGGCGCAACATCGTCACGCTCACCCGGGTCCCGACGGTCTTCGTCTTCGAGCTCGTGCAGCCGATCATGTTCGTGTTGCTGTTCCGGTTCATCTACGCGAACAACATCGCCAACCTGCCCAACGGGTTCGACTACGTCTTCTTCCTGATGCCGGGCATCTTCATCCAGAACGCGATCTTCGGCTCGACCACGACGGCGATCGGGCTCGCCGAGGACATGAAAGAAGGCATCATCGACCGGTTCCGATCGCTGCCGATGGCGCGGTCGGCGGTGCTCGTCGGCCGCACGACGTTCGACCTCGCCAAGAACCTGATCCTCGTCGCCATCGTCTTGGTGATCGGGTATCTCGTCGGCTTCCGGTTCCAGAACGGGTTCATCAACGCGCTGTGGATGCTGCTGTTGGTGATGGCGGTCGGGTTCACGTTCTCGTGGATCTGCGCGTGCGTCGGGTTGTCGCTCAAGAAGGTCGAGGCGGTGCAGGCGGCGACGTTCACGATGATCTTCCCGATCGTGTTCGTGAGCTCCGCGTTCGTGCCGGTGGTGGGGATGGCGCCGTTCCTGCAGGTGATCGCGCGCAACAACCCGATCACGCACTGGTGCAACCTCGCGCGGTACCTCGCCGTCGGGCCGGGCGCGATCGTCGACCCGGTGACGCAGCTGCCCGTGAACTCGTTCCACGCCCTGGTGTTCCTGTCGGTGATCTGGATCGTGGGGCTGCTGCTGGTGTTCGTGCCGCTCGCGATCCGGCTCTACCGCAAGCTCACCTGAACGCGCCTATCCGAACGGGTCCGTGACGGGGACGGTGCCGGACGGCCAATCCGGGAAGTGCGACGGGTACGTGTACGGATCGCCGAAGGTCTTCGCGCGCTCCGTGAACACCGACGGCGCCCTGGGCTTCGCCTTGAAGTCGAACAGGTGCTCCATGTTGTGCGTTTTCGCGATGCGTGGGGTCAGGTAGGGCAGTCCCCAGTTGTCGGCGATGAACCGCAACGGCGTCGAGAATTCGCCGACCTCGTCGTCGATGAGCCCGCGGCGTGCGAAGGGACCGATCGTGAGCATCGGCACGCGGAACCCGAGCCCGCCCTCGTCGACCACCGGCGGCACCACGTGATCGTAGAACCCACCCCACTCGTCCCACGTCAGGAACAGCACGGTGCTCGACCAGATGTCGCTTTGCATGAGCGCGTTCACCACGTCTTGCACCCAGTTGTGGGTGAACGCCGACGACGACGGGGGGTGGTCCGACAGCTGGAAGTGGGGGACGGCCCACGTCACCGATGGCAGATCGCCCGTGGTGATGTCCGCGACCAGATCGTCGATGTTGTGCTGGGCGTGCTCGTTCCACAGGTCGGTGTGGAACACTTCGTTGACGCCGTTGTAGGCGTTCCAGAAGTAGCCGAGGTACCCCGGCAGCGGCGCGTAGTACCGCCAGTCGATGCCGGCATCGGTGAGCTCGCCGCCGACCGTGCGCAGATGGAAGCACGTGTTCCGCTTGTGCTCGGTGCCGTTCGCGCCGGTCTGAACGACGTAGACGTTGTGGTCGCCGAGCGGCACTGCGTCGCATCCCCAGCTCTTGAGGTGCCCCCCGCCGGGCTGGCCCTCGGTCGCGGCGAACGGCTGTGTTCCGATGTTCTCGGGGTTGTCGTACACCCCGGCCGACTGTCCCGCGATGAAGAAGAAGTGGTTGGGGAACGACGGCCCCATCACCGATGAGAAGAAGTGGTCGCTCAGCGCGTACTCCTTCGCCCAGTGCCAGTACGCCGGGATCTCGGGACCCTGGAACTGCGTGTACGCCCACGGATCGCCGTAGAGGTTGATCCCGAAGTTGTCGAGCTTGCCGTCGTCGTACTCGGCTAACGCCGAGCCGCGATCGTGGCCCAGGTCGCCGGGCAACCAGTCCGGGCAGCGAAGGAGCGGCTTCTCCTTGCCGAGCATGTTCCCGACCGTCGTGCCCTCGACACCGGGGAACCGCCCGAAGAGGTTGTCGAAGCTCCGGTTCTCGAGCATCAGATAGATCGCGCGCTTGACCGGCCAGCGGGTGTCCAGACGCATCGCGGCCGAGCTCGATGGGCTGACGCGCGGCGTCACCGAACCGCCCGTGCACGAGAACAGGACCCCTCCGGCCACCGCCATCGCGGATCGTTCGAGGAAGCGGCGCCGGCTGATCGGCCGGGGGTGCGGTTCGTCGCTCATCGCCGCCGAGCGTACCGGGCGTTCATGGCGTATCCGTGACGGCGGCCGGTAGGGCGCGAAACGGTTGCTACGCTCCGGGCTCGCCGCCCCGTCCGCCGGGCGACGACCCACCTCTATGCGTTCCCCTGTCGATCGCCGCAGCCGCCGCTCCACGGCTCTCGCCGTCGGGGCGTTGATCGTGCTTGCCGCCTGCACGACCGCGACGGTGAGCTCGGACGGGCCGGCCTCGAGCTCGTCCGCCCAGAACGGTTCGACCGTGCAGCCGAGCGCGCCGGTGTTCGCCGGTGACGACATCCATACCAAGTGGCCGATCAAGCACGTGGTGATCCTCATGCAAGAGAACCGGAGCTTCGACCACATGTTCGGCACCTTCCCGGGCGCCGACGGCGTGACGTTCGGTTGGGACGACGGCCAACGGCGCCCGTTGACCCATTCGACGGCGCAACGGATCCCCGACGTCCCCCACTGCTGGGTGTGTGCGACCGCCGACTACAACCACGGCAACATGGACGGGTTCAACCAGGACCCGATCTCCAACAAGTACGCGTACACACAGCTGCACCGATCCGACGAACCCAACTACTGGTCCTGGGCGTCGGACTACACGCTGGCGGATCACTTCTTCTCAGCCGAGCGTGGTCCCTCTTACGCGAACCACCTGTTCACGATCTCCGGGCAGTCGGCCGGCGCGCACGACAACCCCTCGCGCCACAAGGTGCTCGGGTCGCTCACGTGGGGCTGCGACTCGCCGCCGAAAGAGAAGGTTCGCGTCGTCGACGAGGACGGCGACGCGAGCTGGGTCCGGCCGTGCTTCAACATCCCGACGATCGAGGACCGGCTGCGTGACGCGAACATCCCCTGGTCGTATTACGCGGCGACGTCGACCCAGCCGGGCTACGTCTGGTCGGCGTTCTCCTCGATCAAGCCGGTGTTCTACGGCGACGCATGGAAGCGCCACGTGTTCCCGGTCGATCAGGTGACCCGTGACGTCGACGCAGGCTCGCTCGCGTCGGTCACCTGGATCATGCCGCGCTTCCAGCTATCGAACCACCCCGGCTCCAACTTCTGTTACGGCGAGAACTGGGCGACGCAAGTGGTCAACTCGCTGATGAAGAGCCCCGCCTGGAAGTCGACGGCGATCTTCCTGACGTGGGACGAATGGGGCGGGTTCTACGATCACGTGAAGCCGCCGACGATCGACCACTTCGGGTACGGGTTCCGCGTGCCATTGATAGTCCTGTCTCCCTACGCCAAACAGGGGTACATCGACCACCGAACGGGCGAGTTCGACTCGATGCTGAAGTTCATCGAGGACAACTGGCGGCTCGACCCGCTGACGTCGCGGGACGCGCACGCACCGAGCCTCGCGAACGCGTTCGACTTTTCCCAGTCACCGACGAAGCCGGATCCGCTGCCGTTGCGTACGGACTGCGTCGGTCCGAAGTGGACGATCACGGGCTGACGCCGACGCGCGCGTCAGATCGGCAGCGGCGTCGCGCCGGATGCTTCGCCGAGCTTCGCGAGGCGGAACCGCTGCTCGATCCCGGCGAGCAGGCTGTAGTGGTTCAGCGGCTTGGTGACCGTCGCTCCGTTCGGGACGCCGGGTCCCGCCTCGACCGCGAAGACCTGGCCGCCGCCCGAGCCGCCGTCGGCGCCGAGATCGGTCGTTCCCTCGTCGTAGGTGACGATCACGTCGGCGCCGGCGCCGAGCAAGGCCGGTACGTGCCCGGCGAGCCATGCGTCGCCCGCCGACAGGTCGCACGAGTGCGCGTCGTTGCACTCGTTCGGCGTGATGAACGACATCGGCGGAAGCTGCTTCGGGTCCATCTGCGTGAGCGGCTGCACTCGACCGCACTCGGCCGCGTCGGACGCGACCGCACGGAACGGCATCGCCGGGTTGTGCTTGAGGGCGTAGTCACCGGGACTCGAACCGGACGAGCCTTGCGTGAAGCATGGCGATGGCATCGACTCCTCGTAGACCGCCCATCTGATCCCAGCGGCTGTGAGCTGGGTCCACAGCGTGGGCCCGTCGATCTCGCCGACCGCGATGTCGTCATCCGTCTTGCCGTGGGTCGACCCGCTGGCGAACGCGAGGTAGTTAGGCAGCGAGGGATGCGTGATGGCGAAGTAATTCGTGTACGTCCGTCCGCGGCGCGCCAACGCGTTCTCGAACGGAGCGGACGGCGAACCGACGACATCGCCCTGCTCGTGGTTCTCCATGAAGATCACCACGAGTGGCGCATCGGCGGTGAGGCCCTGATGTTTCGGGGGATGGCTCGCATCCGGTGACGCCACGGACGGCGGCTCGGTCGGCGGGGTGGTCGCCGCTGTCGACGACTGCGACGTGCAACCGCCGAGCAACACCACAGAGACGCAGCACAGCGCTGCCGTCAGGCGCGCGCGGACGGTTCCGGGGAGTCGCATGTCGCTTCGCCTTACCCAGATCGTCGCCGATACACCGTGCGAAGCGGTAGTCGGGCGGTCCGGCAAGCGCTCTTGACCGGCCCGCAGCGGCGCGCTCCGCTACTGAGGTCCGGGCGCCGGGTTGTGCCAACCGCCGACGCTCTCCACCAACCGATCGGCTTCGGGCGGACCCCACGAGCCCGGGTCGTACATGTGCACCGGCGTCGCGTCGTCGAGGATGGGTTCGACGATCTCCCACGAGCGCTCGATCACGTCCTGCCGACTGAACAGCTCGGCGTCGCCCTCCATCGCGTCGGTCAACAACCGCTCGTACGCCGACATCTCTTCGGCCGGTGGATGCGCGGCCACGAGCTCGACCTCCTTGCCTACCATCTGCTCGCCGGGGATCTTGGTCCGCGCGCCGAGCGAGATGCGTTGATCCGGGCCTAACCGGAACACGATGTGGTTCGGATGCCGCGTGAACGGCTCGTCGAACACGTCCCGGGGCGGCCGCTTCAGCTCTACCAAGACCTCCGACGCGGTGACGGCCATCCTCTTGCCGGTTCGGATGTAGAACGGCACGCCGGCCCAACGCCACGTCTCGACCTGGAGGCAGAGCGCGATGAACGTCTCGATCCTGGAGTCCGGCGCCACGCCCTTCGCCTCGCGATACCCGTTGTACTGGCCGCGGACGACGTCGTCCGGCCGCAGCGGCCTGATGGCCTGGAGCAGCCGCACCCGCTCCGTCAAGAACACGTCGCGGTCGAATCCGCTCGGTGGCTCCATCGCGACGAGGGCGAGGACCTGCAGCAGGTGGTTCTGCACGACATCGCGCGTCGCGCCGACCGAGTCGTAGAACCCGCCACGGTCGCGGACGCCGAAATCCTCGGCCATCGTGATCTGCACGCTCTCCACGAAGTTCCGGTTCCACAGCGGTTCGAGGAACGCGTTGGCGAACCGGAAGTACGCGAGGTTCTGGACGGGCTCGCGCCCGAGGAAGTGGTCGATCCGGAAGATCGCGTCCTCGGCGAAGGTGCGGCGAAGCACCGCGTTCAACTCTCGGGCGCTGGCCAGATCACGACCGAAGGGCTTCTCGACGACGACGCGCGCATCCTTCGTGCAGCCCGAGCCCTCGAGGTTCTCGATCACCGGCTCGAACAGCGACGGTGGGATCGCCAGATAGAACAGGGGGCTCGTCGCCTCGCCGAGCCTCTGCCGCAGTCGCGCGAACGTACCCGGGTCGAGATAGTCGCCGTCCACGTATTCGAACAGCTCCGACAGACGTTCGAACGCGCGCTCGTCGACGCCGCCGTGCTCGGCGAGGCTCTCGCGCATCCGCTCGAGAAGCGCCTCGCGGGTCCACCCCGACCGGGCGACGCCGACCACCGGCCCGTCCAGGAACTTGCGTTGCACCATCGCCTGGAGCGCGGGGAAGATCTTCTGATAGGCGAGGTCGCCGGTGACCCCGAACAACACCAGCGCGTCGGAGCGCCCGTCGCGGTCTCCTCCCGTCATGACGCCCATCTCTCCAGGCTACAGGCGGCCCCGAACAACGCCGGACGTACGATGGCCCGGTTCGGCCCGTCGTTCGGAAGGAGTTGCGGATGGCCACGGATCACCCCACACGCGTCGGGATGGTGGGGCTCGGGCGCATGGGATCGAACATCGCCCGACGCTTGATGCGCGATGGGCACGCCTGCGTCGCGTATGACGTGGCGCCGGAGGCCGTCGCCGCCTTGGTCGCCGATGGCGCCGCTGGAGCGGCGTCTTTGGATGAGCTCGTGGCCGCCTTGCCGTCCCCGCGCACGGTGTGGCTGATGCTGCCCGCTGGCGAGATCACCGAACGAACGCTGACCGAGGTCGTCCAGCGTCTCGAGCCCGGCGACGCGGTGGTCGACGGCGGGAACACGCACTACGTCGACGATCTGTCGCGCGGCCAAGCCCTCCAACCGCTCGGCATCCACTACGTCGACGTCGGCGTCTCGGGTGGCGTGTTCGGGCTCGACCGTGGGTTCTGCCTGATGGTCGGCGGCGACGACGAGGTGTTCCGGAGGCTCGAGCCGGTCTTCCGGTCGCTCGCACCGGGCGTCGACATGGCGGCGCGAACGCGTGGCCGCGTCGGCCAGCCCGCGGCCGCCGAATACGGTTACCTGCATTGCGGGCCCGTGGGAGCCGGTCACTTCGTCAAGATGGTCCACAACGGGATCGAATACGGATTGATGGCGGCGTACGCCGAGGGGCTGAACGTCCTCGCGAAGGCGAACGCCGGCGGGCAGGAGCGTGAAGCAGACGCCGAGACCACGCCGCTCGAGCATCCCGAGCGGTACCGCTACTCGATCGATGTGGCCGAGGTGGCGGAGCTCTGGCGTCGCGGAAGCGTCGTGAGCTCGTGGTTGCTGGATCTGACGGCCGCCGCGCTGCGCGATGCGCCGACGCTCGAAGGGTTCGCGGGTCGTGTCAGCGACTCCGGTGAAGGGCGGTGGACGGCGGTGGCTGCGATCGACGTCGGCGTCCCGACGCCGGTGCTCACATCCGCGCTCGCCTCGCGATTCTCGTCGCGTGGTGAAGACGACTTCGCCAACAAGGTGCTGTCGGCGATGCGCAACGAGTTCGGCGGGCACGTCGAGAAGCCGTCGTGATCGATGGGTCGGCCGGCGCCATCGAGGTCCGGGTCGACGTGGTGCCCGCCCCGGCGGCCGCGGCGCGGCGCGGCGCCGAGGTGATCGCGGCCGTCGCGCGCGAGGCGGTCGTGGAGCGCGCGAGCTGCGCCATCGCGGTGTCCGGTGGGACGACGCCGTGGCAGATGTTCCGGGCGCTCGCCGACGAGGACGTTCCGTGGGACGCGCTGGGCATCTGGCAGGTCGACGAGCGCATCGCTCCCCGCGACGACGATGACCGATCGCTAACCCATCTGCTGGCGTCGCTTCCGCGGGCCGCCCGGATCCACGCGATGCCCGTCGACGGCGACGCCGACGGACTGGAGGCGAGGGCGGCGACGTACGCGGCGGGCTTGCCCGCGCGCTTCGATGTGGTGCACCTCGGTCTCGGCGACGACGGTCACACCGCCTCGCTCGTCCCGGGTGATCCGGTGCTCGGCGTGCACGATCACGACGTCGCGCTGACGGCGCCGTATCGAGGACACCGACGGATGACGCTCACCTATCCCGTCCTGGACCGGGCCAGGTCGGTGCTGTTCCTCGTCACCGGCGAAGACAAGGCGCCGCCGCTGCGGATGCTCCTCGCGCGCGATCGAAGCATCCCCGCGGCGCGCGTGCAGGCCGCCGACCAGCGTGCGATCGTCGATCGGGCGGCGCTCCTCGACGACGGCTCGGCACCGGGGCCGTGACGCTCGTGGGCGACCTCGAGTCCACCGGTCCTGTTGCGATCCTGCTCGATGTCGACGGGACGCTGATCTCGACGGGCGGCGCCGGGGCCAGGAGCTGGCGGTGGGCCTTCGACACGCTCTACGCGGTGCCGGCCGACATCGGGGCATTTTCGGAATCCGGCATGACCGATCCCGACGTCGCGCGCGGCACGTTCCGTGGCGCGCTCGGTCGCGACCCGACTGAGCGCGAGCTGGCTCGCGTCCTCGCCGCGTATCTCCAACGGCTGCCCCATGAGGTTGCGACGTCCGAGGGTTACACGGTGCTTCCCGGAGCGGAGCACCTGCTCCGGCGCCTGTCCGAACGGGGATGCTTGGTGGGCGTGGTGACGGGGGCCCTCGAGGCCGCGGCCCACATCAAGCTCACCCGCGCGGACCTGAACCGTTTCTTCGCCTTCGGCGGGTACGGATCCGATTCGTCCGATCGCGCCGAGCTGACGCGCCGGGCGATCGAACGTGCGGGGGCGATCCTCGGACGCCGGATCGACGCCGCCGACGTCTATGTCGTCGGCGACACCCCGAACGACATCGCGGCCGCTCGCGCGGTCGGCGCGGTGAGCGTCGGCGTGGCATCGGGGCACTACGGGGTCGACGACCTCCGTCGAGCCGGTCCGGACGTAGTGCTTCACAGCCTCGAAGATCCGATGCCGGGGCTCGAGTGGGCGTCGGCCCGACCGGGCTAGCGCAGGTCGACGAGCTGCGACATCGTGACCCGCGCGACGCGTCGGTCCCGAGCGCGAAGCGCCTTCAGATCGCCGAGCGCCTGCGCATCGATGAGCTCGCCGAAGGTGTAGTCCGCGCCGGGGATCGACACGTCGGCGTCCCGCTCGCCGTCGACGACCTGCACGAACGCACCGGTGGCCGGGCCTCCCTTGTGCAGCTGACCGGTCGAATGTAAGAACCTCGGCCCGAACCCGACCGTCACCGCAACCCTGTATCGGTCGCGGACGGCCAGACGCGCACGTTCGAGCATCTCGGCCGCCTCACGCGTCGGATCGACGAACGCCTGGATCGCCACGTAGTCGTGTTCGCGCAGCGAATCGAGCAGGATTCGGAGGTCTTCGGTGCCCGGCGCGTCTCGCGAACCCGCGTCGAGGATCTCCTTGGTGGCGCGCTTGGCCTCCTCCACGTTCGGTTGATCGAACGGTTGGATCCCAAGGACGTTCCCGGCGACCGCGGTGGCGAACTCCCACCGGAAGAACTCCGCCCCGAGGGACACATCGCCTGCGGAGAGGCGAACGACCGGATCGCCTCGAGCTTCGAGCGCCGAGAGCCCATCGGGCTCCCCGTACGCGACGAACAGCCGGTCCGGGCCGTAGGCCTCCGGAGGACCGAGCCGCTCGTTGACCACCGGAACGATGCCCATGCCGTCCTTGCCGGTGGACTCCGCGATCAGCTGTTCGACCCACGCGCCGAAGCTCGCGGTCTCGTCCGGGAGCAACATCGTGAGCTTGTCCCGGCCGCTCCGCGCCGCTTCTCCCAGGACGGCGCCGAGCCACGCGCCGGGGTCCTCCCCGTCCGGCACG
>C688J18823_10000196_pt1 | contig 33759 bp, 33 predicted proteins | sample HopSoiMetagenom1_FD_18823 | JGI IMG/M metagenome (IMG submission 18823) | reverse complement strand
CCGTATATGGTCCCCGTCAACGGCCGGATTTGGCAATTAATAAATTCTTCAAAAATATTTATGCAGGCCAGCCTATTGATGTTTATGGAGATGGAAGCACCAGTCGTGATTATACATTTATTGAGGATATTGTTCAGGGAATCGTTCATTCGATCAACTATCTGGCGCAGCATGAAGATGTTTACGAGACTATAAATTTAGGAAATAATCAACCTGTTAAACTGATTGATTTAATTGCTGCTATTGAAGAGGTAACATCCAGAAAATTTTTAATCAAACACTTACCTCCACAAGAAGGAGATGTAGATCATACCTATGCTGATATTGCGAAAGCAAAAAAAATATTATCTTATAATCCAACAAAAACAATTAAAGAAGGATTATTAAAATTTAATGAATGGTATGAAGGGCATAAATCATAAGATCCAACAACTCATTAAAAAGCTGCCTTTGCCTTCAAATTGGAAATTTTGGTTGGCGCTTGCCCTGCTGGTAAAAACTATTTTTTTTATTTTTAAAATACTGGAACCTGGTGAAAGCTATAACTACTATCCACAAGTATTTGCTCTGGGAGGAGGAGATAGCAATTCATACATTCAACCTATAGAGAATTTATTGACGAATGGATCCTACTATGATGATTACCGTATGCCTGGGTATGGATGGTTATATTTTGTATTGAGGTTAATGCTGCCCATGACTGGAGCATTAAATATGATGGTTATCATTCAATTAATATTATCTGCAATATCGGTGTATGTATTGGCGCTCATTGCACGTAAAATTTTTCAAAGGGACTCTTGTTTTTATGTATGCTTTTTTTTGTATTTGATCAGCACCTTTGTATCACTATATGACTATCAATTATTAACAGAAAGTTTCTGTACATCGGCACTTATTTTTTCAACTTATTTCTTACTAACTGCCAATGAAGCAAAAGGGAAATTACTGCTCTCGGGTTTGTTTTTGACCTGGTCTATTTTTTTAAGACCGGTAATGGCTCCAATTTTACTCATTTTTGGAATATATTTTTTTTTCAAAATAGAAAGGAAAAAGACAGGTCCGTCTTCTTCCCAATGGAGCAAACTGTTTGTATTCATGATACCGTTTATCTTAATTGATGGAAGTTGGGTGCTACGCAATTACTGTAAATACAAAGAAGTCATACCACTTACACGAAGTGTATTTTATCCTGGTTTTGAAAAAACATATATGAGCTCAATGAATCATTTTATGAATTCTTTTGGAGGTTCCGTTGTGCATTGGGAGCCAGGAAGTGAAATTTCCTTTTTCGAACCCACTTCCGATTACATCAAAAAGAAAGTGGAAGCTAAGCTTCCTGATGAGATATACACCAGTAAATTTAATTTTGATAGTTTACTAGTGATAAAAAAGAAAATAGCAGAGATAAAAAATGATACCATTTCCGAAGAGAGGAAGGCTCAGTTAACAAACAGTGTAAAAGCACAGTTGGAAGAATATACCTTATCTATAAAAAATGAAAAGCCATTTCTATATTATGTAACATCTAGGTTTAAAACGATGAAACGGTTTTTTATTCACCCCGGAACCTATAACCTATTTAATAAAGTCAGTTTTGAATTAAGTGGATTTGAATTAATAATAAAAATAGTGTATTCGTTAGTATATATATGTACACTTTTATTTGGTTTTACTGGGATTATCTGTTTGGTGATAACGGGATTTAAAAAGAATGACAATCATTTATTAATAGCGCTCCTAAGCTTATATTTGGCATTCATTCATCCTTTTGTCCTTAAATTGGATGAATTTAGGTATTTTGTATCCGCATATCCATTTTTCATTATAGCGAGCACCTATGTGCTCATAAGTGTCTATGAAAAAAATTTAAAATCTAAGTAATGGCTAAACTGTCAGTTATTCTTCCTATTTATAATGAGGCTCAGGGGATACCGGAGTTGTTTGAAGAAACTCAAAAAGCAATCAGTGATTTGGATTATGAAATTATAGCTGTAAATGATGGTTCAAAAGATGACTCTTATGAGGTTCTTGCTCGTTTTGCTGAAAAGGATAAACGAATAAAAGTTATCAATCTGAAAAAAAATTACGGACAAACAGCAGCAATTAATGCTGGTATACAAAATACGACGGGAGAAATTATTGTGTTAATGGATTCTGATCTGGAAAATTTACCTTCAGATATTCCGAACCTGATTGCGAAATTAAATGAAGGATATGATGTAGTAAGTGGATGGAGACAAAAACGATGGAAAGGGCAGTTCTTAACAAGAAAACTTCCTTCGTTAATGGCCAATTCACTTATTAGTAAAATTTCAGGAGTGAAATTACATGATTACGGATGTACGTTAAAAGTGTATAAAAAAGAAATCATTAATGAGGTTCGCCTGTACGGACAAATGCATCGTTTTATTCCTGTGTATTGTAAATGGCAAGGGGGTAAAGTGACCGAAGTTCCTGTAGGTTATCAACCGCGGAAGTATGGTAAAAGTAATTATGGTATTTCAAGGACGTTTAAAGTTATTTTGGATTTGGTGCTGATCAAATTTTTAGATAAATATATGCAACGCCCAATTCACTTTTTCGGGGGCGCCGGTTTTTGGTCTATTTTAGTAAGTATAATTACTTTTTTAATTGCTGTCTATTTTAAGGTTACTGGTCAGAAAGATTTTGTGGAAACACCATTGCCAATTATGACAGCTGTTTTTTCTATTGTTGGTGTTTTAATGATTTTAATGGGTATTATCGCTGAAATTCAAATGAGAACATATTATGAATCTCAAAACAAATTTCCGTTCACCATTCGAAATAAAATAAATTTATAATGTGCGGAATAGCTGGATTTACAGGATCGGGCGATGAACAGGTGCTGAAAAGCATGATTGATGCCATACGTCATCGCGGACCAGATGCACGTGTAACATTTTGTGACAAAGATGTATCTTTGGCCCATGCACGACTATCCATCCTTGATTTGCGGGCAGAAGGTAACCAACCTATGTTTTCTGCCGACAGGCAATTATCTATCACCTTTAACGGAGAAATTTATAATTACCTGCAGTTAAAAAAAGAGTTGTCAGCGAAGTATAATTTTCAAACCACCACGGATACAGAAGTCCTTTTGTATTTGTATAAAGAATTTGGAACAGGCATGCTGGATAAGATAAATGGCATGTTTGTATTTGCACTTTACGATTTTGAGAAAAAAGAATTGTTTATTGCCAAAGATCGTATGGGCAAAAAGCCCTTGTATTATACAGTTACAGATAAAGGTTTTGTATTTGCTTCGGAAATAAAGGCTGTATTAAAACATCCGGCCGTAAAAAAAGAATTAAACATAGAAGCCGTTAATCAATACCTTACGTTTGATTATGTACCAACTCCCAATAGCATCATTCAAGATGTTTTTAAGCTGGAAGCGGCACATTATTTAATTGTTAAAGACAATCGGATAAAACAAAAAAACAGTTATTGGAAACACGACTTTACAACCTCAAAGAACTTATCGTTTCAAAAGGCAACACAACAGCTGGATCAGCTATTGAATGATGCCACCGCTAGCCGACTTATGAGTGATGTACCACTTGGTGTGTTTTTAAGTGGTGGACTTGATAGTTCTACGATCGCCTATTATGCTCAAAAGAATTCAACAAAAAAAATAAATACATTTTCCATTGGATTTGAAAACAAGAGTTACGATGAGTCTGATTATGCACGGCAGGTTGCTGAACATATAGGCACGGAGCATCATACACAAGTGTTGACTTCCAAGCATGCCTTGGAACTCATTGACGAGATTTACCCTTTTATTGATGAGCCTTTTGCCGATGCATCACTGATACCAACCTATTTCCTTTCCCAATTTACAAGGAAACATGTAACGGTTGCACTTGGCGGAGATGGAAGTGATGAATTAATGGCGGGATACCCTACATTTATTTCCGATAGATTTAAACAACCATTGGCTTCATTGTCTCCCACATTGATTCAGACTATTTTAAAAACTTCCAATGCATTGTTACCCGTAAGTGATAAGAATATTAGTATTGATTTTAAAATAAAGCAGTATCTCAGAGGATTTTTAAGTGGGAAGAATCACATTCACCAGCTTTGGTTGGGCAGCTTTACCCCGGGAGAAAAAGAGCAATTAGTTAAGGCACCTGTTTATTCATCCTTACAAGATAAATCTGGTTTAGGAATTATTGATTTTCATTTTGCACAGGCAAAAAATACCTGGAGTGAATTTGAAAAAATAACCTACTATTATTATCAAACCTATTTGCAGGATGATATCCTGGTAAAGGTGGACAGGGCCAGTATGTACAATTCTTTGGAAGTGCGTGCACCATTTTTAGACAGATACGTTGTTGAATTTCTAAATAGTCTGCCGCGAGGGTTTAAACAAAAAGGTTTGCAGAGCAAATATATTTTGAAAAAATTAATGGAAAATAAATTGCCGCATGAAATTATTTATCGTTCTAAAAAAGGCTTTGGGATACCACTTTCGGATTGGATACGAAAGGATCTGAAAACAGAGATGGAGCGTGTTTTATTTAAGAAAGATAATTATTTCAATCAAGCATACATTAAGCAGTTGGTTACGGAGCATCATTCAAAAAAGAACAATCACCGTAAATTGCTGTGGAATCTTTATATTTTGAAAAGGTATATTGAATCCAATGGTTTTTAAAAACGTACTCAACAAAAAAATTAAGTCAATTAACATGGAAAATCAAAAACAACTACTTATAAAATCTGTTCTCGATTCATGGAAAGCAAAAATAAAAGAAGCGAGTACACTTATTGATAGCCTTACAGATGAGCAACTGCAAAAGGAAATTGCTCCGAATAAAAACCGTGGAACTTATTTATTGGGGCATCTTGCAGCGGTTCATGATCAAATGCTACCCATATTGAATTTTGGAAAGCAACAATATGAGAGCTTGAATGAACCTTTCTTAGATAAACCGGACAAAGCCGTTTCGGATTTTCCTAAAACGAGTGAATTGAGGACATATTGGAAAAATGCAAATGCTAAATTGGATGCACATTTAAGTAAATTAACACCGGATGAATGGTTTGAGAAACACGCTTCCATTTCGGCTGAAGATTTTGCAAAAGAGCCACATCGCAATAGACTAAATGTTCTATTGAATCGCACAACGCATTTAACGTATCATGTAGGTCAGTTAGCACTGTTAAAAAATAAATAACCATAAAAAATTGTAATGCCAATTAAAAAAGAGAATTCCGAAAAAACACAACTTCATCCACGTAATAAACATCGCCAACGTTATGATTTTAAGACACTAATAGAAGGCTTGCCAACATTGGCTCCTTTTGTAAAGCAAAATGCACATGGTGATGAATCCATTGATTTTTTTGATCCCAAAGCTGTAAAAGCATTGAATAAAGCATTGCTTCATCAGTATTATAATATTGAATATTGGGATGTTCCCAAGGATTATCTATGTCCCCCTATTCCCGGCAGAGCCGATTATATTCATTATATCGCTGATCTTTTATCTTCAAGCGCTTTAAAAGGAAGTAAAATTACCTGTTTGGATATTGGTGTCGGAGCCAATTGTATTTATCCTATTATTGGGAGTCAGGAATACAGCTGGTCGTTTATTGGTTCTGATATTGATGCCAAAGCGATTCATTCTGCTTCTTCGATACTGGAAAAAAATAAATGTTTAAAAGGAAAATTGGAATTACGTCTACAAAATGATTCTAGTCAATTATTCAAAGGCATTTTAAAAGAAAAAGAAATGATAGATGTAAGTATTTGTAATCCTCCCTTTCACCTTTCAGCACGAGAAGCCTACGCAGGAAGCATTCGCAAGCTGGAAAATCTAAAACAAGGAAAAGCAGGGAAGCCTATTTTAAATTTTTCCGGAAAACCGCATGAACTATGGTGCAGTGGAGGAGAGGAACGTTTTATACGAAATATGGTTTTTCAGAGTAAAGAGTTTGCAAAACGATCTTTTTGGTTTACATCCCTGGTAGCTAAGCAAGCACATTTAAAACGTATTTACAATGCGCTTGAAAAGGTGGAGGCAACGGAAGTAAAAACGATAGAAATGGGGCAGGGCAACAAGACCAGCCGTATCGTAGCCTGGACATTTTTAACGAAAGAAGAAAAGGAAAAGTGGGGGAAGCAAAAAAGTAAATAAAAGATATATTTTTTAAAGGATGGCAGACTTTAAATCAATATTAGGTGACAAATTTTATGCGCAAGAATAATATGATTCTTATGATATATTAATTGATACTCAAAAGTGTTTCTAAAGGTACTATCTCAAATTGCTTTTCCTTAACAAACTCGAGTGTCCGTTTCAAAACAGTATTTGTTTTTTCCGATGTATCATGAAATAAAATAACCGCTCCGGGTTTGATTTGCCCTATAACACGTTTATAAATCATTTCTTCAGTGTCTTTTGTTGTATCCAATGAACGAATGTTCCAGCCAAGGATCTTATAATTCAATGCTTTTGCGGCTTTTACCAAATGAGGTGTCGTAACACCATACGGTGGGCGAAATAACTTTAAACGATTGCCGGTTGCATTAAAGACCTCTTCATGTGTTTTAATTAATTCCTCTTTGAATTGTTTTGTATTTTTAAAATCAATAAAGAAGGAATGTGAAAAAGTATGATTGCCTAACGAATGGCCTTCTGAGAGTGTTTGCTTTAAAACAGCTTCATTCCCTTTTACATTTTTTCCAATCACAAAAAAAGTAGCAGGTACCTGATGAACACGGAGTGTTTCCAGAATCTGTGGTGTAAAAGAAGTAGGGCCATCATCAAATGTGATGGCGATCTTTTTTTCTGTTGTCGTTGCTTCACAATAGGTTTTGCAATAAAAGTTGGAGTTGATAGTGGCGGAGCCATAAACAATGAAAGCTTTATAAACAAGAATGGGGAGTATCAACCACCACAAGCTAAAAAAGGATGCGAAATGAAAGGTTAGAATGCTGATTACAGCAAGGACAAAAAGAATACTGCTTGTTTTAAAGTTTAACATGCGGATAGCAAGTAGGCGGAATGATCGGTTCCTAAAAAAGTATTGTATATAAGTACATTCTTGATTGCTTTGTGTTTGGCTTGATCAATTAAGATGGCAGCAGGAACCGTTTGTGTTTTGATAATATTTGCAGCCGTCCACATACCAAAGCCAGCAGCGGTTTGATATTCACCACATAGATGTTTGAAATAAGCACTACTGCTGTTTTTAAAAAAATTATTTTTCAACTTGTGATAAATCGGATCGAAGCGGTTATCGCCATTAAAGCCGTATACGACTACATCAATATCTTCTGGTTTTAATTTTTTCTCCGCTAAAAATGTGGTTAATTTATTTTCAATATCGGTTTCGCTTTCTGGTTTATAAAAAGTTCTAACACCTCTTAATTTGGCATAATCGTTTGCACCTTTTTCTGCAGCAAGCACAAAAAAGGAAGCACCTTCACCGGCAATGCTGCCGCTACTTGCAGAGTTAATCAATTGCATGGTAGATACAGCTTCTTTTTTCCAATAGCCAATACGATCACAGACGCGATAGTATTTATCTCTCATTTCATCATGTGCACCCACCAATATATTTTTTGCTTCACCTTCTGCAATTAGCATCAATGCGTCAATCAATGTGCTTTCAAAGGAAAATCCTTTATGAACATAGGTGAAATTATAGTTCATGCATTTGAGTTGAAGCGCGATTTGTGCGCCAACTGTATTGTGTGTGGATTGAATAAACGAAGTGGGTGTAAGAAATTGTTCATCGTTTTCAATGATGGCCAATAGAAATTTTTCTGTGTCTTCCAAACAGCCTAATGCAGTACCTGTAATGATGGCGTCGGGTTGTTCTATACCTGCATCTTTCATGCAGGTAGTAGAAGCAGCGATGCTCATTTTTATGATACGCGCCATGCGACGTGCCATGATTGGATTTAAAAATTCTTTATAAGATGGTTCAATGCAATTTAAATACTTTGCATCGGTCTCTACAATCTCCGTTAAAAAATCGGTTGTATTAAATGTAGGTTGAGCCGAGATAACACTTGTTCCTTTTATGTAAGCTTCCATCTCCATTAGTTATGCCTTGAAAAAATTAATGCAGATGTATTGCCACCAAATCCAAATGAGTTGGATAAAACATGATCAATTACTTTGTCTTTTTGGATTTCTGTAGTTGGAGCAAAACTTAACTCAGGCATGGGGTTTACATAATTTAAACTTGGAAACACCATGTTGTTTTGTATGGCCAATACTGCAAATACGGCTTCAATACCGCCACAAGCAGCCAATGTATGACCAGTGAATGGTTTTGTTGAACTGATGGGTGGTAATTTTTTATTAAACATACGTTCCAATGCTGTTCCTTCGGATAAGTCGTTGATAGCAGTTCCAGTACCATGAGCATTGATATAATCAATATCCGTTGGTTTTAAACCGCTTATTTTAAATGCCTTTTCCATAGCGAGGTAAGCACCTGCACCTTCAGGTGAAGAGGCGGTTTGATGGTATGCATCATTTGCGTTTCCATAGCCGGATAGTTCTGCCAGCACTTTTTTATTTTTTGCAGCCTGTTCGGATTCGATAACCAGGAACCCGGCACCTTCTCCAAGGTTTAGTCCTTTTCGCTCCGCATCAAAAGGTTTGCAATTTTGAGTATCTAAAATCATCAGCGTCATAAAACCATTGATGGTAAAACGGGATAATGCATCTGTTCCACCAACAATAACACGATCCAATAAACCATGTTTGATTAAACGTGCACCATACATAATGGAGTTAGCAGAAGAGGAGCAAGCGGTACTAATGGTAGAGACATAATCTTTAAAGCCTAATTCATCTGCAATAAATTCGGTACTGTCTCCACATTCGTGTGTTTCAATATATTTAAGCCAATCACCTGATTTTTCAGGGTTCAGGTAATCCAGCCAAAGGTTCTCGGTAGTTCCCATTCCACCAACACTGGTGGCAGAAATAATTCCGGTACGCAGTCCATCTCTCGGAGAAATAGCCGCTTGTGTAGCCGCTTCTCTTGCAGCAAGGAGGCCAAGTAAAGCGGTTCGTGTAGTTTTGAAATCAGGAGGTAAACCACAACGTTCAATTAATTGTGCATCGCTCAAATCAATTTCACCAACGGGAATGGTATCCTGATGCCTGGTCCTCAAATGACGGAGCTTATGAACTCCGCTGCGGCTGTTGCTTAATGCATCAAGTGATTCTGCAACATTGTTTCCAATAGCAGAAATAATTCCCAATCCTGTTATGTAAATTTTGCTACTCACTACTTTTTATTGTCCTGAATAAATTGTGCCATCGTTCCTACTGATTGGAAAATCTTTTTGCCGTCAGCGGGGTTAGCGATTTTAATTCCATAGTTTTTTTCCAATAAAACAATAAGTTCCAATGCATCTATAGAATCTAATCCTAAACCTTCACCAAAAAGAGGTGCATCATTTTTAATGTCTTCTTTTTTAATGTCTTCTAAATTCAGCTGTTCAATTATTTCACCTTTTAGCTGATCAATTAATTCATTCATGGTTGTTTGTTTTATGTTAGTTTAAGATTGATGCAAAAATAGCTTTTCTAATTCTTTTGGCGCATGCTTCCTATTTAATATTCCTGGCTGTTTTTCAACAGTATACAGAAATGCATGGTAATTTCCCTCATAAAAATCAACCCAACCCGCAATACAACAGGTTGCTTTCCCTGTGTTTATGAGTGAATTTACATATTCACTCATAAAAGTGCTATCAAAGGTATCAAAGATAAAAAAAGCATTCTCACCTTTTATGCTATTTTTAATTGCAATCTCTGCAATTAAAATGTTGGGTAGTGTATACACAAATGCCGAAGGACTGGGGAAATAGTTGTTTTTATCAGAAATGGTTCGTTGGTGTTCCTGGTCGATATCCATGGAAGAAGCGCTATTACTGATTACAATGGCAATATCTTCAGCTTTGTATTTTTCTGAAAGCGGATTGTTTTTTAGAATAAGTTCAGAAGTAATAAAAGCAAGCTTACATAGATTATCCATCTTATAGAATTTCGGATAATTTAACTGATAATGCTTGTAAACAGATTTGAGAAAATCAGAATCCTCCTTCGCTAAAGCTTCGGCGGACGATGCCCTCTCTTTCGGTAAAGCTTCGGCGGACGATGCCCTCTCTTTCGGTAAAGCTTCGGCGGACGAACCCTCATTGGCTATAGCTTCAGCGGACGAGGCCGGTGAAGCTATCTTCTCTTCTGAAAAAGCAAGGGAATGGTTAATATTAACCTGCCCCGATTGGAGCGAACAAAAAGATGTGATATAGGTTTGCTCCTGGCTCATAGTACTGCTTGTTTTTGAAATAGAACGGCTGCATTGCAACCACCAAAGCCAGCCGCTGTTTTCAAACAGGTATTTACATTGGCCTGCTGTGTTGTTTTTAAAATATTAATCGGCTTGCTCACCCCTAATTTATTGAAATGATAGGTCCCGATGAGTGTATTCGTATGCATGGAATGAATACCAACAATGGATTCAATAACTCCGGCGGCACCAAGTGTATGCCCAAAATAGCTTTTTAAACTATTCATAGGAACCGACGCCAACTTTGCATCAGTAATGGCTAATGCTTCCATCTCATCATTAAAAAGTGTAGCGGTACCATGTCCCGAAATATAATCAACCGCACTGGCAGGGACTTGTGCTTCCCGAAGTGTTTTTTCAATAGCTAGGAGCAGTCCATCGCCTGTACGTGAAGGTCCTGAAATATGATTGGCATCGTTGGATATAGCCCCCCCTTTGACAAGGATAGGAGTGACATTCGCTTGCATTCTTTCTTTTCTATTGGTGAAGATAAGTGTGCCGCAGCCTTCGCCCAATGAAATGCCGTCACGTGTTTCATCGTACGGTTTTGCAATATCGGCACTAACTGCTTTAAAGGATTGAAAACCGGAAACAACAAATTCAGTCAGAATATCTACGCCACATACAACAATGTTTTCATAAGTCTCACATTCCAGCAAACGTTTCGCCATGATAATTCCCAATACACCTGAAATACAGGCATTGGAAATAATTAAGGGTTTATTCGGTGATTTAAACTGCTCCTGAATAACACGTGCTGTTTCCCACAGGTAAACTCTTTTTTTATCAAATCCTGCAGTGTGTGCAGGATCCAGTAAATCAATATTCCCTTTGGTAGTGGAGATGATAAGTAATGTTTTTTTGCTTTGAATGTCAATTGCTTGATTTTGTTTTAAAGCAGCGGATATAGAAAGGATCATTAATTTCTCTAATCGTGTAAATGGATTGGAAATGTTCAGCTTTTTGAATTCCGTATCTATTTTTTTTTCATCAATCAAAGCAGCATATATAGGCTGCAGGGAGTAGGGAGAGGAAGCAATTTTTTGAACACCTGTTTTTTTGTTTTTAAGTTGTTCAAAATTCTCTTCACTTGTAAATCCTAAGGGAGAAATAATATTATCTGCTGCTATGTATGTTTCCAATTTCATGTGGTGCTACACCAATCGTTCCTAATGTTGGGGTTGATTTGCCATAAATTTTTTCTTCCATTCAGAAAAAAATGGGGGCATGGTAATGTATAATTCCTGTTTAAGATCCATAAATACCTGTATGGATTCACCTGTGGCAACTAATGCCGAATCAGAAGCACGGTATAATTTGTAATTAAAAATTATTTTTGCAGCCGGAGAATCTATGTAGGATGTTTCAATGATAATGGTGTCTCCGTATTTAACTGTTCTTTTAAAATCGATATTTACTTTTACAAGAGGCACAACAAATTCCTGACGGTGAATATCGAGGTATCCCAGCTCATATTGTCTCCCAAATGCTTCCCGTCCATCCTCAAAAAATTTCAGGTAATGTCCATGCCATACAATACCAAGGGCATCAACTTCACTGAATCGCACGGGCACTTCGGTACGGTTCATTAATTGAGCGCTGGCTATTTGTTTCTTTGCTGTCAAGTGTTCCATTTATGAAGCGTAAAAGTAGCAAAAAAATAGGGTTTATGCTAGATTGAAATTACGTGGTAAATAGCTAATTTCAGTGATTAATCTTCTCAACTCCAGAATCACAAAGTAGAAATGAGCGTGGAAGTGATCAAAGGGAAAATGACGGACTGATCCCAGCGGGATCACACCTTTGTAGCAAAACATCTAGGATTAAGCCTCCCGACCCCGGAGGGGTCGTACACTCAAACCTATTAAATTTTATCAACAAAAGGCCAGCAAGTTTGACCGTGATGTATTCTAAAGCTAGACAAATAGCTACGTTTGAAATTAAATTCAAAACAAATGGCAGATACATTTTCACAATTATATATTCAGGTAGTATTCGCTGTCAAGGGCAGAGAAGCTTTAATAGATAGTATCTGGGAAATAAAATTGCATAAATATATTTCTGGTCTTATCTCAAATAAAAAACAAAAATTACTAGCCATTAATGGAATGCCGGATCATATCCATATCCTTATCGGAATAACACCCTCATGTTGCATTTCAGATTTAATGCGGGAAATAAAGAAAAGCTCCATTAACTACATAAAGGAACAGAGATTCACCAAGTTTAATTTTCAATGGCAGGAAGGTTATGGTGCATTCTCTTATAGTCGTTCTGAATTACCCAATTTAATTGCATATGTAAATAATCAAAAAGAGCATCATAAGAAAATAATTTTTAAAGAAGAGTATAAAAATTTATTAAAAGTAGAAGGTGCTGAATATAAAGAAGAACATTTGTTTTCATAAAAATAAAAAATGGTTTGTGGAATGGGTTTGAGTGTACGACCCCTCCGGGGTCGGAATAGCTTTTTGGACATGCATTTCTACAAAGGTGTGATCCCGCTGGGATCAGTCCGTCATTTTCCACATGCTCTGCGCTTATGGGTTATTTATCGCTTCTTGACTTTATTATAAAAATAGGATATAGCAAGCATTACAACAAAGAACCCCAGCAATTTTATGTCGTAGATTAGAACTGTACTTACCGTACCACCATTCAGAAAAATTTTATGAAAAGCACTAAGCGACCAATACAAAGGAGAGAATCCAGCAAGTGTTTGTATGGTTTCCGGCATGATGTATACGGGCACCCAAATACCTCCAAGGGCAGCCAGTATAACAATGGATACGGCTCCAAATGTAGAGGATTGCTGATGGGTGCTAAAGATTGTTCCCACCATTACACCATAACCGGTAGCAGCGAGTCCTGTACAAAATGCGGTGATAACAATACCAGTTATACTATTTCCAATTTGCAACGTTGGTAAACCCAGATGTGGAAGAATATAAATACCTACTAACAACATGAGTAAACATTGAATCATGCAAATAATAAGGTAAGCGCTTATCTTACCAATCAGCACGGTAATGAAAGATCCGGGCATGGTACGGATACGCATAAAGCTGCCATCATCACGTTCCTTGATGATGCTTCCGGCCATAGAGATAACAATAAAAAACATTCCGAAAATGGTCCAGGCAGGTACATTGTGTTGTACAGAGTTAAGCAGCAAGGCCTCCGCAGGTGTATCCACAGTACTTACTTCCGAAAAATTGATGAACTCTTTTAATGGGTAGGTATCACTTTGTTTTTCGGTACTTGCCAATTGTTTGCTAAAAAAGTCAAGTAAGGTTTGTGTTTCCAGTTTGGAAGAGGATTGTTTTAAGGAGCTAAGAATAGTGGCTTTGAAAGATTTTTTTGTACCCGGTGCAAACAAAATTTGTAGATCCAGTGTTTGGGCAGTTGTATCTGTTTTTTTTGTAGAATCTCCTATACCTGCAACAGCAAGCTTTTCAGACACAAAGCGATTTACACCATTGTTGAGTGTTTGTGTAGCTTGAGCAGGAATGATAATTCCAATTTCATATTCACCCGCTTTTATTTTCTGTTTTACTTCTTCATTAGCAAGTGTTGATTTGGTAATTTCTACAATTTTGGATTCTTGTAATCCTTGTTCAATTTTTTTACCAAGGCTCCCTGTGTCATTGTTAACCAGTAACAATGGGATTTTTAATTCCTGGTAATCTTTAAACGGTGCATCCTGAATAAGCGCCATAATAATAATCATTGCCATAGGCATGAGGAACATAATGGCAAGCCCACCTCTGTCGCGCAGAAGGATTAGTAAATCTTTTTTTATGGTCGCAAATAAGCGGAGCATTGGTGTGTAATTAATGTACTTTATGATCTTCAATTAGTGATGATCCGTTCGCTGTGCACAGTCCCTGCAAGCTTCTCTTTCGTCACCTTTTTATTCATCCCTCAATTTTTTTCCTGTTAATTTCAAAAACAATTCTTCCAAATTTTTTGTTTGTTGTTCTGCAATCAATGCTTTGGGTTCACCTTGTGTAATGATTTCACCTTTATCAATAATAACAATCTCCGCACATAAATTTTCTGCTTCTTCCATCAAATGAGAGGTGTATACAATGGTGCAGCCTTGTTTGTTGATCAGATGTAAATGTTCTGTAATCAGGTTACGTGATTGAACATCCACACCAACAGTTGGTTCATCTAAAAAAACAATTTGGGGATCATGCAGAATACCGGCAATTAAATTGATTCGGCGTTTCATTCCACCAGAAAAGGTTTCTACTCTTTTTTTTGCCTGGGCTGAAAGCCCTACAATATCAAGGTGTTCATTGATTTTCTTTTTGAGTTGCGGACCTTTTAATCCATACATGTTACCGATGTACTGTAAATTTTCATAAGCAGTAAGTGTAGGGTACAATGCAATTTCCTGCGGTACTACACCTATTAATTTTTTTATTTCCTGTAAGTCTTTGTGTATAGATAGTCCAAGAATAGTTGCTTCCCCTGATGAAGGTTGCAGCAAGCCACAAAGAATAGAAATGGTGGTAGTTTTACCGGCACCATTTGGTCCGAGCAGGCCAACAATTTTTGCTTGTGGAATGGTGAATGAAATAGCATTGACTGCGGGTTGGAGTGAACCGTTATAAATTTTTATAAGATTCTTTACTTCAATAGCCGTGTTAACACTCATTCTAAATGATTAATCCTTTTTTAAGAATATTTTCATTTCACAACTTGCGATGACTTCATCGTTGCAAGTTGTTTTGGCATCAATAATTGTGATGTCAAAAACAATTTGTTTAACAAAAATTTCTGTCTTCAGCACACTTCCTACTTTAGGAAGTTGGTGGATCGTTAAATTTTTAATCGCAGCGATATATCCAACCGGAGGCGGACCGGTTAAACCACCTTCTTTCATCATAACGGAAATTGTATATCCCGCACGCAAAGCAGCTGTTTGAGCTATGTTTTCAATTATTCCAGGTTCTGTAAAAACTCCATCTTCGCAAAAAATATTGCTGGGCTGAATGGTAAATCCGGAAATGGTGATGCTGTCATCGTTTTGCCAGAGTGTATCCACCATTTCAATGGGTGATTTTTGTGGAATTAATGCTGATACGGCATCGTACTGAAGAATGGGATGTTGTTGAAGTGTTTTCATTATACTACTGTAAGAATTGCATTTGCATAGGAAAAACGGGCACTTTCAGGAACGGTCAAGGCAATCTTCTGCCCCTTTTTTAATTTTCCTGAATTCATTAATTCTTCTAAAGAAATAAAAATAGAGGCAGCACCAATATTTCCAACTTGTGCCAGGTTAACAAACCATTTTTCTTGTGGTAAGTCAACACCATATAATTTCATTTCTTCATCTACTTTTGAGCGAAAAAATTCGGATGAAATATGTGGAAGAAACCAATCGATGCTTTGAGGATCAACGTTGTGTTTTTTAAATAACTCAACATACTTTTGTGTTCCAAGGCGTGCGATATTTTTTTCTAGAAGACGTGTGTCTTGTTTCATGGCAAAGATAGATTTATCAAGCCATTCCGTAGGTGTGTATTCCGACCAGCCTTTTAAATTACCATGTTCATCTTTGTCAGCTGCCATGTACATGCAGGTTTCCAATTCATTGGCAAAGGAACAGATTTCTATCCATTCGATTTTCAATGTTAATCCGTCCGGGTTTGGTTTATTGCTAAGTAATACAGCTGCAGCTCCATCGGAAAGCATCCATCTTAAAAATTCTTTTTCAAAAGCGATGATTGGATTTTCTTCCATCTCTTTTAATTTAAAGCTTTCCTGTTCAAAGTTTTGAGCAGACATCCAGGTGGATAATTTTTCCGAACCTGTTGAAACGGCATTGTTGGTATTGCCTGTTAATACCGACATGTATGCATATTTCAATGCATTCATTCCGGAGCAACAAGACCCTGAAAAGGAAATGGCTTCAATGGGGCGTGATTTTAATAATCCATGCACCATTACACCGTGTGCCGGTAAAAGTTGATCAGGTGACGTGGTACCACAGGTAAGTAACTCAATGTCATTGAGCTGAAATTTATCATTGCATAATGCTTTGATGGCTTCTACTGTTAACTCTGCGTTCGTGTGTGTGCTATTACCTTCTTTATCTCGTGAATAAAAGCGTTTGGTGATGCGATTGTTTCTTAGAACAATTGATTTCGCTCTGGATTTTTTTCCATCTACCATTCCCAGATATTCTTCCATTTCATCATTATTAACCGGATCACCAGGTAAAAATTTGGTAATGCGATTAATGTAAACAGTTCTATCCATAAATAGTTGAATCCTTTATTTCGCCAATACAATCATTGGCTTTAATTTCCATAAGAGACAAATTTAATCAATTAATTAATTTTTTAGCTACCAATTCCTAATATTTTATAATGATGTGGGGAAAATGCCAAAGGTTTTAAGAACCTTTGACATTTAATACTGTTCCGCGTGGCTTCAAGCTAGTGTGTTTTAGCCGGCTTGGCATTATCGCAATGAATTCTGCGAATAATAGTCTATTTCTTTCTTTATTTTAGAGGGAAAAAGCAGGGGCGCTAATCGTGAAATAATAGTAATAATTGGAGAAAGTATAAGAATGGCAGTTGGCAGCACAATTCCAAATACGCGTACACGTCCTTTCCTGTCTGCACTTCCAGCGGTTCCTTTTTTTGAAATATAATTTGCATAAAGCGGGAATAAAACACGTCCGCGTCCTTCCAGCAACATGAGGTTGGACTTAACTATTACGGCTCCTAAATCAACCAATTCTTTTTGAAGTGTTGAATAATTGTTTGCAAAAACATGTCGTTTAATAACCATCCCAAACTTTGGTGCATTGCTTTCCAGGTATTCTTGGGATACACCATATTTTGGAAAAATTTTCAAGAATTTGTCTTTCACCCCTCCCAACACATATGCCAGAACGGTTATCAGACTTATTAAATTTGCGGATGAATCAACATATGTAATATTTCCTACCAAATTAGCTTGTAGTTTTTGCAACTGCACTTTCATTTTTTCCTGACTGCCCAACCACATGTTTCGACATGCAAGTACGGTAACAACCGGTTTTCCAGCCAACAATTTTTTTGCTGCTTCAGATTGCAAGAAAGAATTAATCGGAATGCAAATGGATAAATACCAAGGCTGATAAGCAACAATAATTAAATCAAACTGTTCAGTTGGATCAACTGAAAGTGGCTGTAATTCACAAGGTACACCATGAACAGTTTCCGGGAATACATCAAAAAATTCGGTATAACGCCAAGGGTAGGGGTAGGCTGTTGCCGGTTTGATTTGTTCGTATTGAATTTTTACATCCGGTTGATTTTCAAATGGAGCCAATGTAGCACGAAGTGCATTGCTCAATTGCCCGGTTTGTGTATAATAGATGACGAGTACCTTTTTCATGGAGAATAAAAATAGAATTTTTTTGAAGAAGGTGTAAATATAATGAAAAATGCTTGCTGTTCTTTATTAGAACAGCAAGCACCTTCCAATTAATTTTTAGCTATTTGCCTTTTGCATCTGATAAATCTTTGTCAAACTCTATGGTAATAGTTGTTGGTTGCATTTTAACCGGATTTGTTTCTTTAAATGCATCTCTCCATATGATAATCATTTCTGCAAATTGCATATCACCTGAGGTTTTTGGGATATCTTTCCAAGTCACAGTAAATGATTGCTCCCCATCGTTTAACAATTTTGCTTTGTTATCCGCATGATAATTTGCATACTCCTTGCCATCAGGCATTTTCATAGCAACTTTGTTGGGTTCAAAAATAGCCACTTTATCACCTGTATATTTTACTTTGAATTTAGCATCGGTACGTGCTGTTTCTTTTTTTGCTTTTTCAAGTGTAACCGTAAATGCTCCGGCAGTAAATTCATTTTGTGAAGCGGGGAGTTTAAAATCCGGTGCAGTAACACCTTTTGCATTTGCATCAATTCTGTAAATACCATCTAGAACAAAATCAAAGTTTGCAGCTTTTTTATAACCTCCACCTTTTAAGTCAATAATTTTGTAATCGGTGTCTTTGGGCCCGATGATTAACCATTTTTCATTTGGATTAATAGATTTTCCATCAATCTTAAAAACACTTTCGGATGGTTTATAAATGAGGTAATCATTTGTTTGGTTTTTAATTCTTAATTTGAATTTAACGCCTCCATCTGTTGCAACAGCATCGTCAACAGTAATTAGAATGTCTTTTGCATCCACTGTTTGTGTTTTATAAAAAACTCTTTTGTAATTCTGAGCTTGTATTGCCGAGCAATAAACAAGTGCTATGATTGCAATAATAATTTTTTTCATAGAGATGTCCGTTTTGTTGTTAATTTATGGAGTTGTGTGGTTATATGTACAAATATATTAAAATAATAAGGTGTAAACCGGATTCATGGTTTGAAATCAATTAGTGGGCTTTTATCCTTAACTTTGGACGGTGTTTTATAAACAAAGATTAGTTGAACACAATGTTTTAACCTATTGGTATTCACATGACAACAAAAATTGCAAAATACATTTCTATAGTTGGACATCCGCTTTTAACCATTCCGGTGTTTGCAGTGATTGCACTTTTTAATTTTGAGAGTGTTGAAAAAGCGTCCTGGATTAGTGTGTTGATCATATGCGGAATTGTTATTCCATTGGTTGTAAAAATGTATCGTGGAGAAAAGAGTGGGGCGTATACCAATTTTGATGTTTCCAATCAATCCCAAAGGCAATCCTGGTATACGTACACGGTGATTTTGCTGACTATTGTTACCATTGTTGTATTTGCTACCGGACAAAGCAGAACATTGCGTTTTGGTCTTCTGTTTTCAACGCTATTATTGTACACCTCACAACTCGTCAATCGCTATATAAAAAGTTCATTACATGTTTCCATGAATATATTTTTATTTTTTATGATCCTGTCTATGAGTAAAATTATTGCTCTTACATTCCTGGTGTTTATTTTTCTGGTTGCCTGGGCAAGACTCATCCTGAAAAGACATACAGGAAGAGAATTGTTAATAGGTGCTTTGATTGGCTTATTCTGGGGAGTTCTTTTTTTTATATTTATAGATACATCATTTGTGTTCAGAGCCGTTGGAAATCTTTAAAATTTCATTTTTTCCAATCTTAAAAAAGCATTTTTTTCGATATCAGAAATTTGATCCAGCATAGCTGCACAAGCATCATAATCCTTCTGTTCTTTTAACCGGCCCTTGTATATCCTTCCCATATTCACGGCGCTGGCTCTCCATAAATCACCGGCCTTGGTGAATTCTTCGGAAATTTCAAGCAACTCATTATTTTTTAGAATAACACTTGCTTGCTCCAGAAAGGCAGCAAACAGGAATCGAAAACCTCCGCCACCGGTTCCAATCTCTTCCTGCATTCTTACAATTTGTCCTAAATACAAACCAGCTTTACGTGCACCTAATTTTTGTGGCCACTTGCGTATTTGTTTTGCCGTATATTTTATTCCAGCTACACCACCAATATTTCCTGGTATGTGAAGCATGTGATAGGTAGTACGTTTAATCCCTTTTATAATTCCTTTTTTAAGGACTTCGTCCGAAACCGGTTGTACGTGTTCAGGAAAATAAATATGCCCTTTGGGTGCAAGTGGTCCTTTTGCAAAACGGACACGAAGCATATCTTCTTCAGAAAGTGTTGTCACAGTTTCCATCACGGGATCACTAACCAGGTAATTGTTTTTTTCTTTTCCATACACAATCAAATTGTGTGCATTGAAATGAAAACGATATTCAGGTGGAAAGTAAGGAAGGTTGAAAACTCCAACCTGACAGCCTACCGGAACACCTTCTTTTACTTTTTGATCGAGAAAAGCAGCAGCTTGTTCTTCGTTTGAAAATTTTTTGCGTGTTACTTTTACTCCCAATGCTTTGCATGCTCTGCTGAAGATCCAACCGGGCATACTTCTGTATGTAATTGCCGGGCCATTGTTAATCGATAAAAAAGGAATGTGTAAATAAAACAATCCCGATCCTATTCCAAAAACCAAGGGCTCTGTCATAAAATGTAATCCATGATACTTGAGCAAACTTGTAGCAACACCATTTTCACAGTGAGCCGTTTGTATATGTTTAAATTCCTTTTCCACGTTTATCCTTTGAATTTTTTTAATTCCTCTACGCTTACATCAAATGCTTTTGCATAGCGTTTTAATTTTTCATCACTTAGTGATTGAAACACGTTAGGTTTCAAATGCCGTTTAATTGTAAATTTCCAGAAACCGGTATAGCCCGAAAGTACCTGGAAATCCATGATGCGTAATTCCATAAAATAGAATACCGGACTTTTCTCTCCATTTTTTACAGCTATACGAGCAGCTTCGGTACGCTCCTGTATATCTTCCCATGCATTGTCAAGTGCATCTTTTTTTACATCCCAACCTGTACTGAGTCCAGTTGTGTATTTACCATCGCTGTTTTTGACATAACAAATTTCGCGTGTCATTTTCTCCAGCGCTGATTTATCTTGCGGTAAGTCTTCTTCTTTCATCGTGTTTTAAACAATTTATGAATTAGCAAATATGGGTTTATCATAATACCAAATTACATTTATATCCTTTGCAATAGTTGGATCAGAAGCTAATGCCGCACTACTGGTCGTATCAATTGCAGCATCTTTTTCAAGACTAATGGTATATGGATTTACTTTCATATCCTTTGGCGTACCATGAACTTCTGCACTAACATTACGGAACAATTCGGCAGCAATGTGTTCCAGCGTTTTCATATTCTCTTCTACTTGTTTCAACAATTCATTCGGTGTTAATTTTTGCTCAATACCTTGTTGGAATTTTTTCAGATAAGCAAGGTCAAGCGGATCCACATAATGATTGCTTAATATCTTTGTTTCATAAGGTTGCCAAGCGATAAAAAGATCCTGAACACGCTTGTTTAATTCTCCGAACTTTTGTCCAAAACCATCTTCCGTCATAAACAAAGCTTTCAATACTTTTAAATCAGTAAAACCTTTGTTAGTGAAAATCAGACAAGGTATTGACCAATAAATAGCCCAATCCCATAATATTTTTGCAACCATGATTTGTGTGTTTCCCATCAATTTATATTTGTGCTGATAAATCGGGAACCAGCTGTCAAACCATGATAAATGTGTACGTTCATAAGCTTGTGCACGAATGGTAATATCTTCTCCTTTTAAATCACGCAAAATCAAATCACTTAACCAGGTATTGTTGAGTGAAATAAAATCACTGCCGGGAGAATAAAAAGGATCCAGGAAAGCACCTGCTTCACCGGTTACGGCCCAACGATCAGCTGAATAAATTCTTCCACTGTTATGAGCAAAATGTTTGAGGATACGAAAATCCATAAGCTCTTCCTTAGGCGGACAAATTTTTTCTGCACACAACGGTTCGTGTTTTTTCATCCAGGTAACTGCCTTTTCATAGGTGTTGATTTCTTCAAAAGGATGAATATCCTGATCGGCCACAATACCAATACTGGTGTTTTTTGAACCCAATGGGATAACCCATACCCAATATCCTTTGTCCATAAAGTGAACAGTGCTTAAATAACGAAGCTTGGGCGCTAAAAAATTTTTCCAGGTTGCATTGTCACTCCACTCATCAATATCGATCACGCCTTCCAACCGGTACCAAACAGCATTTACATTATGATCGGCAGGTTTTTGAAAACCCAATTTTCGTTTTAATAAACTAAAGCGACTGGTTGCATCCACTACCCATCGGGCAGTTAACCGTTTTTCCTGTTCCTCATGATTGTAAATAACGGTATGACCATTTTTCGAAAATTCAACATCTTTTACGCGGGCACCCAACATAAATTCGGTTCCAAATTCTTTTGTATGTTTTTCAAGGTAGTTTTCAAATGTTCCTCTGTCGAGCTGATGACTGGGTACCGGCAGCTTTAACCGAGGACCAAGTTCCACCCGGTTGGAGATTTCACCTTTATTTTTGGACTTGAAGAAAAATCGTAAACCATGTTTGGGTAATTCAAATTCTTCCAAATAATCTTTTAATTCCAATACTTCACGAAAATAATGTGTGGCAAGCTCCACAGTTGATTCACCAACTTTATGTGCAGCCGTTGGTGCAATGGTATCACGATATTCCATAATTAAAATGGACATGTCAGGATTTGCTTTTTTAAGTTGTAAAGAAAGGGTAAGACCGGCAAGACCGCCGCCGGCGATAATTAAATCATATTGATTCTGCATACTATGTTGTTCTGTCTGTTAGGGATGAATGGTAAAAATAAGCAATAAATTGATATATAAAAGAATAGGGGGAAGGAGGGCTTTTTAGACTTATTTACAGTATATTCAGCACACAAATTAGTAGTCATCACTTAATCCTTAAAAACATGGAAGCAAAATTTATTCCTTACACCAGGACCCTTCTCCGGGGAGAAGAGCTGTTGAAGGAAAGTAGAGATCACCTGCAATTTATGGAAAGCAGAAGAACAGTTCGCGAATTTTCAAGTGAACCTGTTGCAATGGAAGTTATTGAAAATATTGTAATGGCAGCATCAACAGCTCCTTCAGGCGCTAACAAACAACCCTGGACGTTTTGTATCATTACCGATCCTGCAGTAAGAACAAAGCTCAGAGAGGAAGCAGAAAAAGAAGAGTATGATAGTTATCATGGAAGAATGTCTCAGGATTGGTTGGATGATTTGAGCTACCTGGGCACCAATTGGCACAAGCCCTTTCTAGAAGAAGCACCTGCTTTGATTATTGTATTCAAAAAATCCTACAATATTCTACCGAATGGTGGCAAAACAAATAATTATTATGTGAGTGAGTCGGTTGGTTTGGCTTGCGGTTACTTGTTAAATGCGATTCATCAATGTGGTTTGGTGGCATTGACACATACACCAAGTCCGATGAATTTTTTAGGTAGAATACTGAATCGTCCGGCAAATGAAAAAGCATTTTTATTGGTACCGATAGGATACCCGATTGAAAATGTGATGGTGCCGGATATTAAGCGTAAAGCACCAGGTGATGTAATTGTTCATTATTAAGTTTACTAGTTACGTTCGTTCTTTTAAAAAATAGTTTGTACTTCTTCCTCCTGAAACATCTTTTTGAAGGATGTTTTTATTGAGTAGATCCTGAATATTGTAAAAGGCAATTGCCGGAGTATCTTGAATTAATTTCAATAATCTCTGTAGCATCCAAAGCATTCCTAAGCAATTCAGAAAAAGCTTGATACTCTTCAATCAAAGCGAGTGCGTTGTGTCTGTTCGAGCGGAGTCAAGAACTGTGTGATAGCTGGTTCATTTTTACAAATAGCACCCATCCGTAATTGATCCCAATTTTTATTCATCAAAGCTTCCTTTTTTATTTGCTCCAGCTTTTAATTCGTTTCTTCCATTTCATCGCCAGAATGAAGTCCGTAAATTGTAAATAATAAACCAATGTGACGGGCAGGATGTTATAACAATTAGGAGTTATGGAAATGTCTATCTTTAAAAGTCCAAACATATTCTCCGCATTTTTGCGGAGATTAGGAGAATTATTCTCCGCGTATCTGATATATTTAAAGCGCAGCAGCTGCTAGGATTAACTAAACGCGCAGTTCTCGACTCCGCTCGAACAGACACACACGCATGCTTTGATTGAAGAGTATCAAATTTTTTCTGACGTAAGCGGGAAGATCATGCCATGAACACGAAGCCAAACCCAACAGGTTTTTAAAACCTGTCGGGTTGCTAAACTATTACTCTTTCCAAAACTGGTAATAATTAAACCATTGCTCGGGATAGCGATGCACCATTTTTTCAAACTCTGTTATATAACTTTGCAGAATTTCATTTACGGCTGCATTCGTTTGTTCTTCTGTTCTGGCACGTTTTAATTGGATAGGTTCAGTTGCAAAAAAGTGATAGCGGGAAATGCCTTCTTTTACGGCGAATACAAAGGTAACGGGCACACCAAATTTCGCGGCCATAATAAAGGGTCCGGCCGGGAACTCGGCTTTCTTTCCGAGAAAAGATGTTTCAATGGTTTTTGCACGTTCCCGAAAACGATCGCCGTGCATAACTACCAATTCATTTTTACTAAATGCATTGTGTAATTCGATCATGTGGCCAAGCTCACCTTCTTTTATAGCAATAACATTTATGTTCTTTTTTTTCTGAACACCGTCCATATATTGTTTGAGACTTTCTTTTTCGTTCTCATACATTAAAATGTTGAAGGTGGTATTTAAGCGATTGAGAAGTTGCCCGGCAATTTCCCAGTTTCCAATGTGGCCACTAATCAGGATCCCTCCTTTGCCTGTAGCGGCAATTTTATCAAGTATTTCACCGCCTTCATGGTCCACGGTAAAATTAGTTTTTACACCGGCTAGTAAGGCAACTTTATCCAGGATGGTTTGACCAAAGATGTAATAGTTTTTATAAATTTTTAACCAGGTCGTGGTACGTTTGTAGTTGAGGACGTGATGAAAAAAATAAAAATTGCTTTTGTTTGATTTACGTGCAAACAAAAAATAATAAAGGGCTACAAACCGAAGTACAAAGTACGCAAGCTTGAGCCCTAAATGATTGAGGATAAAAACAAATATCTTATGGCCTAATACAGAGCCTTTGGATTTGCCTTCCCATTTCATCAACCGAAGCTTTTAAGGGTGAACATATATAATTGAATTGGAAGAAGCGAAGGTTTGTGTAATTGTTTTTTCTATAGAATCGATTTTAATTAAGCGTTTACTTTTTCACCTACTTTACGATTTACATAGTCATAAAAATTTTGGAATGTATGGATACCAATGAAGTCTTCCGCTACTACTTTAAATCCAAAATTACTTTCGATGATAACAACCAGGTCGACATAATCTAAACTGTCAAGATTAAGTGTTTCACGAAGGTTAGCGGTCGGGACAATCTTTTCGGAATCTACTTCAAACTCCTCTACTAAAAACTCATTAATTTTTGAAATAATTTCTTCTTGTGTCATTGTTAGGTTTTGTTTGTTTGTTACTGTTTGTTTTGTTATTGTTTGTTTGTTATTTTTTTAATGATAAGGGAAGAATTGGTTCCGCCAAATCCAAACGAATTGGATAAATAGAGATCAATATTTTTTTCGCAGGTACGAGCCGCTATATTGAGTTTGGCAGATGCTTCATCTGGATTTTCAAAATTAATATTCGGCGCAATAAAATTATTTTGCATCATCAGGGTTGAATATACAATTTCACTTGCTCCAGCCATCCAGCATTCATGTCCGGTCATGGATTTGGTAGAGCTTACCAATGGTTTACTTTGTGCAAATACATTATCAATTGCTTGCGCTTCTGCAAAATCTCCACCGGGTGTTGATGTTGCATGTGCATTGATATAATCAATTTGTGCGGCAGTTAATTTTGCATCACTCAGGGCCATTTCTAAGGAGCGTATTTGCCCTTCTACACTTGAATTGGAGATATGCTGGCCATTGGAAGAAAAACCATATCCAACAACTTCAGCTATAATTGGAGCGCCACGTTCAATGGCACTTTCATAACTTTCTAAAATAACGGTAGCAGCTCCACCACTGGGAATAAGGCCATCACGGTCTTTATCAAAAGGACGTGAAGCTTTTGTAGGTTCATTGTGTCGTACGGAAAAAGCGCCAAGCCCATCAAAACTTCCAAAAGCAAATGGATTTACTTCTTGTGCCCCTCCGCAGATAATATGTTTTTGCAATCCCCATTTAATCATGAGATAACCTAGTCCAATGGCATGTGAGCCACTTGCACAAGCAGCGCTTACTGTAAAATTAATCCCTCTTAACTTGAAAATAGTAGAAAGGTTCATCGTAACGGTGCAGTTCATGGATTGAAAAATAGACCCGGAGCCCAGGAGGGTGGTATCTTTTTTTTCACGGATGGTATCGATGGCTTCGCTTACTGCTTTGGCAGAGCTATCATTGCCATATAAAATCCCTACTTCATTCTTCTCCATCCAGTCCAAATCCATTTTCGCTTCTTTCATAGCTTCAGCAGTTGCCATATAGGCGTATTCTGCTTCTTCTGAAAGACCAACCCTTGCTCTTCTGTCGATAACTCCCTTTAATTGCGGAGCTTCTACAATTCCGGTTAAAAGAGAGCGGTATCCCCATGATTCGCGGCCTTTATCAATTCCAATTCCTGATTTGCCCGTATATAAGGAGTTCTTGACCTCTTCCAAGTTTTTTCCAAGGCAAGACCATATTCCCAATCCGGTTATAACTACTCTGTTATTCATCTGCTTAGTTAAAAATGGGACAAAGATAGGCTATTTTTTCTATGTTTAAACACACATTTATTAACTGTATAGGCCTCCGTTAATAGAAAGTACCTGGCCGGTAATATAGGTCGCTTTATCAGAAGCTAAAAAACAAACTGCATCAGCAACTTCATCTACGGTTCCGAAGCGATTAAGTGGAATAAGCTGTTTAAAATCCTTTTCATTGATTCCTTCTGTCATGTCTGTTTTAATAAAACCCGGAGCTACACAATTGGCTGTAATGCCACGCCTACCTACTTCTTGCGCGAGTGCTTTTGTAGCACCAATAACGCCGGCTTTAGCTGCAGAATAATTAGTTTGGCCTGGTAATCCTTTTAATCCGGATAGTGAAACAACATTTACAACACGTCCATATTTTTTTACCAGCATGCCTTTAATAATCAATCTTGTTACATTAAAAAAACCACCGAGACCAATACCCAGCACGGTATCCCACTCCTCATTACTCATCCACATCAACAACTGATCTTTTCTTACACCTGCATTATTCACCAGTATTTCAATGATTTTTGTGGGGTTGTTTTCTAACCATTTCCCTAAAGTAGCCTCTACTTCCGCCTGATTTGATACATCAAACTGTATGATTTCTCCATCACCACCTTTTTCACGAACAAGGCTTAATGTATGTTCAGCTTCTTCTTTTTTGGAAGTATAATTAATTAAGATATAGTGACCTGATTCGGCTAGTTTGGCACAGATAGCACGTCCAATACCTCTTGATCCACCAGTTACTAATGCGTATTTCATAGTTAATTGATATAGAAAATAATTGATATACTAATTTGATAAAATCTGAGGATTTGTAGCTTGCAATTGATTTTTGATAGCAGCTAATTTCTTGTACAAAATGGTATCATCCTCAAAACGCGGAACAAGCGCACGTATTTGTTGATAGGTATGCTGACTTGACGTCGACAATTTTTTGTCTATTTTTAACGCATCCACTGCTTGCACTGCTGTAAGCAATTCAATGGCAAGTACCTGGTATGCATTTTCAATAACCTTAGCAGTAATAAGTGCCGCGTTGGTTCCCATGCTAACAATATCCTGGTTATCATTATTGTTTGGAATGCTGTGAATATACATTGGGTTGGAAAGCATTTGATTTTCAGCTGTTGTAGAGGTTGCTGTAAATTGCGCCGCTTGCATACCCAGGTTAAGTCCTAGTTTGCCCAGGTTAACAAAAGGCGGAAGTTTTCCGTTCAATTTATCATTCATTAAAAAATTTAATTGACGTTCAGCAAGCATGGTTAGCTTGGTAATTGCAATCTTCAGCTTATCCATTTCAAGTGCTACGTAATCACCGTGAAAATTACCACCATGAAAAACATTGTTATTTGCAACATCAATGATAGGGTTATCATTTACGGAGTTTACTTCGTTTTCAAGTGTGATTTGCGCTGTAAGAACAGTATCCAAAATAGGTCCTACTATTTGCGGCACACAGCGTATGGAATAATACTCCTGAACTTTATCTTCAAATACATCTACTTTTTTATACGTATCATCAAATAAATGTTCTTCTCTTTTTCGAATCAGTGAGCTATTGCTCATCGCCTTATTCATGGCACTTGCAATGGTTTGCTGACCAATATGAGGTTTTACCTGATTGAGCTCTTTTGAAAAATGGTCGCTGTAAGACTCCACCATTTCAATGATAAGGATGGATGAAGCCAAGCTCCAGTTTACCAATTGTTTTGCATGCAACAGGTTTACCATTGCAATACCTGTCATAACAGATGTTCCGTTGATTAATCCTAATCCTTCACGTAAATGAACTGTAATTGGTTTTAATCCAACCTCTTTGTAAACGTCTGCTGTAGCTCTTAATTCGCCTTTATAAGTAACTTCTCCTTCACCAATTAGATTAAGTGATAGATGAGCAAGCTGCACCAGGTCTCCACTTGCGCCTACACCACCGTGCTCAAAAATTTGAGGATAAATATCCTTGTTTATTAAGTCTTTTAGTAAATGTACCACTTCAGCGTGTATACCTGAATAACCTTGCATTAATGAGCTTAAACGGCAAATCATAGCAGATTTTACAAAAATGTCGGATAGGCGTTTCCCCGCTCCGGTGCAATGGCTGCGAATAAGGTTGTATTGAAGATCGATTCGATCCTGATCACTGATGCGGTATTGGGCCATCGGACCAAACCCGGTATTGATACCGTAAATTAATTTATCTTTTGAAAATGTCTTTAAAAATGAATGACTTTCTTCTACTTTTTTCAAAGCAGCACTGTCCAATTCTATCTGTTGACCCTCGTATAAAATTTTATGGAAATCGTGAATTGTTAATGGTGTGTTTCCAACAGTAATAAATTGAGATTTATTCTCCTTTTGTGTTTGTGTGTTTGAGGGCATTGATAAAATAGTTTAAAGGCTTTCGTCAGCTTGATAAAAATCATGCAAAAATAGCCTTTTATTGGTTACCTGCAAGTTTTAAGCGCGATGAGGAGGGCGTTATTTACTGAAAGGAAGAAAACAGAGAACTAACGGTAAAAAGAAACTAATTATCGGGTTTTACTATATAATTACCAGATTATTTTTTCTCATATATTTTTTCAATAATGTACAAAGGGCGTTTTTTACTTTCTTCGCTTAATCGACCGATGTATTCACCCATAATTCCAATGGTCACCAATTGTACGCCTCCCAATAATAGGATGGTGATCATAATACTGCTCCAACCGGTAATGGTAACAGTAGTGAAAAATTTAATATAAACAATATATGCTGCTCCAAGAAGTCCAATAAAGGAAGCGAAAAACCCCATATAGATTACCAATTTTAAAGGTAATGTAGAAAAAGAGGTAATGGCATCAAATGCAAATCGTAGCATTTTTTTGAATGGATACTTTGTTTGTCCCGCAAAGCGTTCCTGGCGATCGTATTCCAATCCAACCTGACGAAAGCCCACCCAACTTACCATCCCACGGATAAAGCGATGTGATTCAGGCATGGAGTTTAATACATCTACTACATTTTTTCGCATGATTCGAAAATCTCCGGTGTCTATTGGAATATTGATATCTGTAATTTTAAATATCAATCGGTAAAACAGTTTTGCAGTATAGCGTTTTAAAAATCCTTCACCCTCTCTGCTTTTGCGTACGGCATAAACAACATCAAATCCTTCCTGTTGTTTTTTATACAAGTCAACAATAAGCTCAGGTGGATCCTGAAGATCAGCATCGATAATTACTACACTTTGTCCTTTTGCATGTTGTAAGCCTGCGGTCACTGCTTTTTGATGACCAAAGTTACGTGAGAAATTGATAACCTTATAACAAGCGTTTGTATGAACCAATGAAAGGAGCTGTGCCAAGGAATCATCAGTTGATCCATCATTAATGAAAATAAATTCAAGGTCTTGTGATCCTATGTTTAATTGTGAATTAAGTAATTGAAGTGTACTCATTAACCGTTTATGAAGCTCGGCAATAACTTCATGTTCATTGTAAATGGGAATAATAATGGATAATTTCATTTATTAAAATTTAATAAGGGCTTCTGTATTTGTGCACTATAAAAATACTTTTTTTTTAGAATGGTGAACCATCATTCGGTTAAAAGAAGAAAATAAAATAGTTGCTCATTTATTTTTTAAGGAGGAGGGGTAAGTTTTTCCTGATTTTCTGGTTTAGTTCAGGCGAAGCTTCCCATTTTAATAAAAGCAAAAGGAACATTAAGCTAACAATACCACTGCGTACACTAATATCCAGGTATACGTTATGGAGATAGGGGATAAAATACCCGGTTAAAAATGTAATTAAACCAATTACCAATAATTTTAAAGAGTTGTTATTGTAAGGCTGCATATCGTATTTTTTGTAAAGTAACAGGTAACGTAAAAAATTACCGGTTAATCCTGTAATAGCTGTTGCGATTGCAGAACCGGTGATCCCAAATGAAGGGATCAGCAAATAATTACTAAGAATGATAACACCAAGCATTATTAAGACAAAGAATGCATCATATTTATAAAGTTTTGAATTTCCAATAATCACCTGATTGATGCCTGTGCCCATTTCAATCGTGTAGCCCGCACTAATAAATAAAATAACCATTTTGCCTGATTCATATTCGGCGGGAAGAATACGAAGAATATTGTCGATATTAATCCATATCCCGATAAATAAAAGGAGCCCGATTGTGAGTTGGGTATTGCAGCTTTTGATATACAGAGAACGGATTTCATTCAGTCGATCGTTTTTAAAAGCATCCGCTACTATATTGGATGCAATGCGGTATAAAGAACGGGCCGGGATGAGAATAATTGTACCGAAAAAAAATGCGATCCGGTATACACCTGTTTCGCTTATTCCCAGCATTTGGTTAACCATGATAGTATCAATATATAAAACGATGGCACCTGTTACTCCGGAAAAAATAGAGTAGAGGCTGATACGTACAATTTCGTTTCTTAATTCTTTACTCACAAACCCTCGTACCGGTTTAATATGCCATTCATCTTGTTTGATGATGTAAAACATTAAAACAAGAGTAGGTGCAGCCGTTACAGCAATGTAACCAAATATAAATAAAGGGAAGCTGACCCAATTGAAGCCGTAGGCAGCAAGCATAAGAATAATTGCCAGACGCTGAAAAAATTCTTTTGTTAAGGAGCCAATCACTGAGTTATATGTTGCTCTTAAATACGTGTCAAAAACAGTAAAAAACAAGGTGAAAAAAGTAAGCGGCATGAGATAAAAAAGATAATCAACGAGGAGTTTTGATTTCTCAATATTGCTGGAAATAATATATGATTTTAAAGTTAAAAAAATAATATAACAAAGTACAAAACCAATAAGGGAAACAATGATTGCGTAAAAGAGAAAACCATGATGCCCTTTATCTTTGTTTCTGAAATAGGGAAAAAAACGGGTCGTGATGGTTGAAAAACCTAAATTGGCAATTTGGGCAAGTAAGGAAGAAACGGAAATTAAAATACCGATAAGTCCATTTTCACTTGTAGTCAGTAAGTGGGGTAATAGCACCAGTGTAGTAATCGCTCCCAGTCCCGCTCCAAGGTAGGAGATGATCATATTTTTTGTTGCCTGTTTTTCTATTATGCCCATTCGTTTTCCACCTAAATAACTGCCCAGGTTAATGGGGTTCCTGCTTTTAAATCTTTAATTGCCTTTCGTCCGATCACGACATCCCAGTGTTTAGGTGCTAACCCATGTGCAGGACGTATGATTTTTAAATTATCTGCACTAAGTAATTCCCCGGCTTTGATATCTTTTGCAACATAAATGGATCGTTTAAACTCCAGTGATTTTTGTTCGGCTGGTTGCACACCATATTGTATGGTACCAAGAGCAAGAAAAGCACGTTCGGTTTCGTCAACCAGCATTTTTAATTCTTCCGGTTCAAGAGAGAATGCACTATCAACTCCACCATCAGCTCTTCGTAACGTAAAATGTTTTTCAATTACTCTTGCACCCAGTGTAACAGCGCCAACGGAGGCTCCAATCCCCATTGTATGATCTGATAAACCAACAATACATTTGTGTAAATTAGCTAAATGGGGTATGGTTAAAAGATTTGTATTTTCAGGAGATGCAGGGTAGGTGCTTGTACATTTTAAGAGGATGATTTCTTTGCAACCTGCCCCCCTTAATGTACGCATGCATTCATCAATATCTGCTATAGTGGCTACACCTGTTGAAACAATAACAGGCTTACCGGTTGATGCCACTTTCTTTAAAAGAGGTATGTGCGTGTTTTCAAATGATGCAATTTTATAGGCAGGTACATTTAATGTTTCTAAGAAATCAACGGAGGTTTCATCAAACGGAGAACTAAAGGAAACCATACCTTTTTCTTTCGCGCGATCAAAAATAGCTTTGTGCCAATCCCAAGGTGTATGTGCCATCTTGTATAAATCATGCAGCTCCTGACCGTTCCAAAGCGAGTTTTTATCATTAATTGTTAAAACACCTTTCATTGTAATAGTATCTGCCGTATAGGTCTGTAACTTTAACGCATGCGCTCCGGCGGCAGCAGCGGCATCTACAATTTCGAATGCACGTTCAATGGATTGATTATGATTGCCACTCATTTCTGCAATGATGAAAGGTTTGTGATTGTCACCTATGGTAAACTTCCCTATTTTAATTTCTTTATTCATTGTCTTGGTTATTTGTTTAAAGAGCTTGTATAAATTCTTCTGTAAGCTCATCCAACGATTTTATTTTGTAATCAGCATGATACTCCTTTGGTCGCTGAAGTGTTAGGTACTGACCGGTTAATACCTGTATTGTTTTAAATCCTTTTGCTTTGATTCCCACAAAATCCTTACTGATATTATCGGCAATGTATACTACCTGATCAGGATTTACATGTTCACGTTCGCAAATTTTCATGAAACAATGGATAGAGGGTTTAGCATTGTGAACACCATAACGATGAGTTATGTAATAGTGTTTTACCAATTTATCTACTTTCAATGCTTTAATTTTATTGTGTTGAACAACTTTATTTCCATCCGTTACTATGTATAAAGGATAATTTTTAAAACGTACCAGGCACTTTTTTCCACTTGTGGAAAGTTGTATGGCTGGTTCATGTAAGCGATAAACAGTAATGCATTGCTTTACTAATTTTTTTGAAAACAGCGAATTTTTTTTTAATACATTATCAAAAATACTTCCTCTGCCATTTTCTAATTCTGCCATCAATTCATCAGCTACTTTTTTCTTGTTGATGGAAAATTGTTTGTTTAAATAGCTGGCAACCGCTTTAAATCCACTTTGCACATAAGTGAGCTCATTATATAGTGTATCATCAAGATCAAAAACCAGTATCATTTAGCTTATAATTATATCTTCAGGAAAGCGAATCTGAGATTTCATTTTTTTTGATTTTAAAAACGGGTATTCAGCAATGTCATTTCCGGTAGCTTCCAATAGCGCCCAATAGAAGGAATCCAATCCACAGTGCAAGCTAAGTGTAGATGCTCCACCAAACCTGCTATTGCATTCAATAATATGGATGTTTTTATTTGCATCTACCAATATTTGCAAAATAGAATGTCCGAATAAATTTATTTTTTCTGAAAGTTCGGCTGCTAATTTTTCAAGTTTTGCATCCTCTATCATTGTTGTAATTTGCGAT
>C688J18823_10000195_pt1 | contig 33826 bp, 24 predicted proteins | sample HopSoiMetagenom1_FD_18823 | JGI IMG/M metagenome (IMG submission 18823) | reverse complement strand
CGGACACCATTTCTATCGATTCAATTAAGCGAGTGATGGGAGAAAACACAATGCTTATAGAAGGTGTGCGTAGGCTGTGGTGCGAAGAAACCGGGCAAGACATCGCGGAGTATGCGGTCATGCTGGCCGTAATTCTGGTGATCGTGGTTGGCACCATACGGCTGATCGGCTCCAACGCTAACAATGTCTTCTCCAACGTAGCCAGTTCGATCCAGTAACAGATCAGCAGGGCTGACGGCAGATTCGAAGGTCCAGGGAAAAGGCATGAATCGTACACGTTTGTTGATGATCGGAGTTCTGGCGATCGCGCTGGGATTTCTGGCAAGTGTTTACGTTTACAAGGCATTGCAAGGAAAGGGCGGGGGAGGAGGGGAACCTACCGCCGATGTCATGGTCGCTGCCAACGACTTGCAGGTCGGGGCCCGGGTCGAAGAACGCGACATCCGGATTATCCACATCCCCGCTGGTGATCTCCCGCCGAATGCGCCACGAAAAAAGTCCGATGTGATCGGGCATGGGGTCATTCTTCCGATCGTAAAGGGTGAATTCATACTGCCGAATCACCTGGCGCAGGAGAACGCCGGCTCGGGGCTGCCAGCTCTCATACCTCCGGGAATGCGAGCAGTGTCAGTCCGGGTCAACGAGGTAGTCTCGGTTGCCGGCTTTGTCACGCCCGGTACGCGAGTGGATGTTCTGCTAACGGGTACACCGGCAGCCGCGGGCGATCAACAGACGACCACCGTCCTGCAGAACGTGTTGGTGCTTGCTTCTGGGCACACCTTAGAGAGGAATGCCAGTGGAGAGGCACAGAACACCGCAGTGATCACTTTGCTGGTGACGCCGGACGACGCGCAGCGGCTCACGCTCGCGAGTTCTGAAGGACACATCCAGCTTGCACTTCGTAATCCGCTGGATACCAGGCAAGATGAAGTGCCCTCCTCAAATGCCCGTGGATTGTTCAAGGGCACTGCTGCCCCGGTAGCGCCCGTCGTTCATGCGGTCAAGCGTGTCGTTTCGAAAGCAGCTCCGCCTCCCGTGAACACCGGGTTCAGTGTTGAGGTGTATCAGGGCGACAAGAAAGCTGATGTGGTGAAGTGCACTGACGACGGGTGCGAGGGCAAGTGATCCCCACAGATTTCATTCTGAAATTCTCTTCACGGAACTCCGGCCAGTCTTCGCATAGGGAGATACATCCGAAAATGAACGTCCGCGCCTCTTTGCTCGCAGGTCTGCTGCTATCGGCCTCATTCGTGCTGCCGGCTTTCTCAGAAATAGCGCAGCAGCAGGACGCTGCGGGGCAGGCACCGAGCCAAGCACCCGCGGGGACGCAGACGGCTACACTGCCCGCGCAATCGCAGCAGACGCAAGGTTCGGCTCCACTGCGGGTCATGGTAGGAAAGTCCCTGCTCATCAACACGACGGAGCGGCTGAAGCGCATCGCACTGACGGATCCTGCAATCGCTTTTGCGCAGGTGATCACGCCCACGCAGATTCTGGTCCATGGGAAGTCGCCCGGTGAAGTTTCGCTGCTGATCTGGGATGAACTGGAGCGGTCGCGTAGCTTCGATCTTCGTGTCGATGTGGATGTGAGCGCGTGCGCCGACGAAGAGCGCCGAGTATTTCCGGAGGAGCAGATCACGGTGTCGCCGTCGCGCGCTGCCATCGTGCTGTCGGGTCATGTTTCGACCGAGGATGTGGCCAAGCGCGCCGGTGAACTTGCGGGGGCCTATTCTCCAAAGGTTGTGAATGTACTGACCTTCGGTCCGCAGGGCGCGCAGGAAGTGCTCTTGCAGGTGAAATTTGCGGAGGTCGATCGCTCGGCCCTGACGCAACTCGGAGTGAATTTCATTTCGACCGGTGCCGGGAACACGGTTGGCACGGTCACGACGGGACAGTTTGGAGGTTTCGGGCCGCAAACGCTATCGCGGAACGGCACATCGTCAACGACCCTCAACAATGTGCTGAATTTATTCGTGTTCCGTCCTGATATCGATTTTGGGGTCGTGGTTGAGGCGCTGCAGACGAAGAATCTTCTGCAGATCCTTGCTGAACCCAACCTCATCGCGGTGAATGGGAAAGAAGCCAGTTTCCTGGCGGGCGGCCAGTTCCCTTTCCCGATTGTTCAGCCCGGAAACGGTTTCACAGCGGTTACAATTTCATTCAAAGAGTTTGGCGTGCGGTTACAGTTCACCCCGGTGATCATGCCCAATGGCAATATTCATTTAAAAGTCGCCCCCGAGGTGAGCACGCTGGATTTCGCGAATGCTCTGACCATCTCCGGATTCACTGTTCCTGCTCTCAGCACGCGCAGGGCAGACACGGAATTCGAACTGCAAGATGGCCAGAGCTTTGTGATCGCCGGATTGATGGATAACCGGGTCACCGATATCTACAACAAGATCCCCGGCCTGGGCGACATTCCGATTCTGGGGAACTTCTTTAAGAGCAAGAGCTTGCAGAAGAGTAATTCTGAACTGATGGTTCTCTGTACGGTGCGGCGAGTTTCTCCCAACACAGAGCAGCCGACTGGCCCAAAGACCCCTCAGCCGTATTTAGAGCCGGGCAAGTTTGACAAACGTAAGTAGCTGAGGTGTGATCGGAATCCGTCCCCGAGTGCGGTAGCACAAGAATCATGAAGGGTAGAAAGGGCTATGGCAGAGGTTGCAGTCGTCATCGTGGCCACGGACAATGAGCAGCGCGCGTTGCTGCAGGTACTCGTGGACGGCACGAATGTCGCGCGTACGGCCACTACCTGCGCCAGTTTTCCGGTGTCGGCTTCGGATCCTGTCGCGCGGAGAGTTCGCGCGGCTAATCCCGATGTGACGCTGGTTGACATCCCTAGCGACAATCCGGCACTGGCGCTTCGCGCTATTGAGTTATTGCACCAGGAGATGCCCGATACTGCCATTTTTGCGATCGGCATCCTGAACCAGCCGCAGATTATTGTGAATGCCATGCGCGCTGGTGCTCGCGAGTTCATCGAGCGGCCCACGACCACGACGGATTTGTTGGAAGCTTTCGTGCGGCTCAGCAGCGCGCAACGTCGCGGACGCCAGGAAGGCATACGCGGGAAAGTCTTCTCCGTCATTAACGCAAAGGGCGGAAACGGTGCGACGACTGTAGCGGTGAATTTGGCGCTCGCACTACAGTCGGCCTATGGCCAGACGGCTCTGGTGGATTTGGCTCCTCTTGGCCACGCGGCCCTGCACATGAACTTGAAGCCAGTCTTCACCGTGGCCGATGCGACCCGAAACCTCCACCGCATGGACGCTTCCCTGCTTGAAAGTTTCATGACCCGGCACAGCGGGGGGCTGCAACTGCTGGCAGGAACGAATGTGCCTGCAACGGTAGATCCGTCCACGGCGGAGTTTGTCCGGCTCTTTGACATGCTGGTCACGCATTACCGATATGTGGTGGTGGATGCATCTTCGCGCTTCGATGCCGCGAGTCGCCTGATCGCAAGCCTGTCGGAAACGGTTCTGCTCGTCGCCTGCACCGATGTCGCCTCGTTGTGGAGCGCAGCGCGAGTCCAGCAATATCTGGGGGAAGCCGGCAGCCGCGAACGGGTGCGGCTGGTGTTGAACCGTTTTCGCAAGGTTGCGGGGTTCAGCGAAGGAGATGCCGAAGCGGCGGTCGGCGCGAAACTGATCTGGCGGGTGCCCAACCAATACTTCGCAATTTCCAATGCGATTGACCGCGGAACTCCGGTGATGGATCAACGAAATTCGGAAATCGCCCGCTGTTTCGCCGGACTCGCGCAAGAGTTAACCCGCAACGATGCGGATGTGAAACGTGCGGCTTGGTCGCTATTCAAATCTGTTTAGGATCTAGAGAGCGATGGCAAATCTCCAATCATTCGAGCGGACCGATTACCAGCAGGTAAAGGCGGATCTTCACCGCAAGATACTGGATCGTCTGGACCTCGAGAAGCTCGGGAAGACATCGGGGGACTCGGCGCGGGATGAGGTTCTTGTCGTCATCCGTAGCGCGGTGAATGGCGAGGTGGTGCCGCTCAGCTTTGCCGAACGCGAGCGCCTGTCGCGTGAAATCCTCGATGAAATCTTCGGGCTTGGGCCACTGGAACAGCTGCTCAAAGATCCGGGTATCTCCGACATCCTGGTGAATCGCTATGATCGGGTGTACGTGGAGAAGGCTGGAAAGCTGGAACTCACCACGTTGGCATTCAAAGACAATATCCACCTGATGCAGATCATCGAGCGCATTGTGTCGCGGGTGGGACGCCGGGTGGACGAGTCGTCGCCGATGGTCGATGCGCGCCTGGCGGATGGCTCGCGTGTAAACGCGATTATTCCGCCTCTCGCTTTGGATGGTCCCTGCCTGTCGATCCGGCGTTTTGGACGAGAGCCGGTCACAGCACGCCAGATGATCGAAAACCAGACTCTGACCGAGTCGATGCTCGAATTGATGTCCGCCATGGTGAAAGGGCGGCTCAACATCATCGTCTCTGGAGGAACCGGCGCTGGAAAAACTACTTTGCTGAATGTTCTATCTGGATACATTCCGAACACGGATCGCGTGGTGACAATCGAAGACGCCGCCGAACTGCAGATGAAGCAAGAGAATATCGTCCGTCTCGAGACCCGCCCACCGAACATTGAAGGGAAGGGCGCAGTGCGGCAGCGGCAACTGGTCATCAACAGCTTGCGTATGCGGCCCGATCGCATCGTGGTCGGCGAGGTGCGTGGTGAAGAAGCCTTTGATATGTTGCAGGCGATGAACACGGGCCACGAAGGATCGCTGACGACCGTCCACGCCAACTCGCCTCGCGACGCAATGGCTCGTATCGAGAATATGGTTTCCATGGCCAATCTGAATATTCCAGAGCGAGCGGTGCGCCACCAGATTGCCTCCGCGATCCATGCCGTCATTCAGATCGCGCGCCTGTCCGATGGAACCCGCAAGGTGACCACAATTTCCGAGATCACGGGCATGCAGGACGACTCCATTTTCATGCACGACATTTTCACCTTCGATCGCTCTGGAATTGATGAGAACGGGAAAGTACGCGGAGCTTTCCGGGCTACGGGTATTCGTCCGAAATTTGCCGAGCGTCTGGCGACTTCGGGCGCGCGGCTGCGTCCTGCACTGTTCGAATCAAAGGCCGAGGTTTAGAAATGCCGGCAGCCCTCATCGCCATTGTCGTTTTTGCATTCGTGGCGGCAGGAGTTTTTGCCGCCATGTCGATCGTGGATCAGCGCAATGCCCGCGCGCGGCTGATTAAGGAACGACTCTCGAACGAAAAGAAGGCTCCTGAACTCGCCGCCGAAGAAGAACTGGCCCTCCTGCGCGACGAGCAACTCAGCAAGATCCCAGCCTTGGACACCCTGCTCCGCCGCTCGGGCCGTGTGGTCCAATTACAGAAGATGCTGGCCCAAGCCGGCATGGCAGAAATGCGCGCCGGGAATTTTCTGGCGATCTCCGCTGGCGCCGGAGTAGTTGCCAGCATTTTTGCGTACGTGCTCGCCAAGCGAGTGGATGTGGCCTGGGTCGCGTTACTGATCGGCTTTATCATGCCGTACTCGTTTGTTTCATATCGGCGAGGCAAACGGTTTCAGAAGTTCGAGGAGTTGTTTCCCGAGGCAATCGACACCCTGGCCCGCGCGGTACGGGCAGGACACGCCTTCACTACTGCGCTTGAGATGATCACCAACGAAGTTGCCGAGCCGATTGCCGGCGAGTTCCGCCAGCTCTATGAAGAACAGAAGTTCGGCATGCCGGTGCGGGATGCCCTGCTCAATCTGACTGAACGGGTGCCGCTGGTGGACGTGAAGTTCTTCGTGACCGCGGTGATGCTGCAGCGCGAGACCGGCGGCAACCTCGCGGAGATTCTCGACAATCTTTCGTATGTCATTCGCGAGCGCTTCAAGATTCAGCGCCAGGTACGCGTCTATACAGCGCAAGGGCGGCTCACGATGGCATTGTTGATGGGCATGCCGCCGATCATCGTGACGGTGATGCTCATTTTGAATCCTACCTTTATACGTCCGCTATTTTCAGATCCAATCGGGCACACATTGCTGGTGGCCGGAATTACGTTGCAGACGGTTGGATATTTTGTGATCCGGAAGATCATTCGGATTCAGGTGTAGGTCAATATGACGCTTCTGCTGATCATTCTGGTATTCGCGACCGTGGTCATGGCAGTGCTTGCATTCGGAGCAGCGGCCATCACGCCCAGCTCAGTGTTGGGCGCTCGACTGCGCGCTCTGGGCGGGCAGCAATCGCAGCAAGCGGAGAATAAGCCTGCTATTCGCGAGCGCATCGAGCAGGCTCTTGATCCGATCAGCAAGGCCATCCCGCTCTCACCCGCAGACGTATCGCGCACTCGAAAATGGCTCATCCAAGCCGGGTTCCGCGATGCAATCGACGTCAACTATTACTTCGGCGCTCGAGTCCTCATGGCAGTTGTTGGATTTGTAGGCGTCGCCGTTTTCCTGGGCGCATCGAATCCGATGCTGCTGATCGGCGTCGCGGGCCTTGGATTCATCCTGCCGCGCTTCATTCTCAAACGAATGATCCGCGATCGCCAAAATCGCATTCGGCTCGCGCTGCCCGATGCTCTTGACCTGACTGTCATCTGTGTGGAAGCCGGGCTTGCGCTGGATCAGGCTCTGATGCGGGTTGGTCAGGATTTGCACCATGCGCATCCGGATCTCAGCGACGAGTTCCATCTCGTGAACCTCGAGATGCGGGCTGGCAAACCACGGGCCGAAGCGCTGCGCAACCTGGTGGACCGAACTGGTGTTGACGATATCCGCTCCCTTGTTGGTACACTAATTCAGACCGACCGCTTCGGTACCAGCGTCGCTCAGGCTCTGCGCGTGCATTCTGATTCCCTCCGCACGGAACGCCGGCAGCGCGCCGAAGAGCAAGCTGCAAAAACCACGATTAAGATGGTTCCCCCACTAGTGATCTTTGTTCTGCCATCGATTATTTTCGTCACGATCGGTCCAGCCGTGATCGAATTAATCCGTCAACTGGGACCGGTCTCCGGTCACTAGGCGGGCCGACAGGAACGCAGAACGAGACAGGATTTTCATGGCAGTGCTTTCAACACAGGGTCAGGCGTTCAATCTGACTCGGCAGGCCTATTTGGCGAAGTCGCTTGCCGTGGCGGATACGCACTGGACGCGCTTGCGGGGTCTGTTGGGATGCAGCGCGGATGATTTTCGCAACGGCGTCGGGTTGTGGATCGTACCCTGCCATGGCGTACACACTCTGGGGATGGGGTTTGCCATCGATGTCGTCTATCTTGATCGCGCCATGACCGTGGTGCATGTCGAACCGGAGCTGAGGCCGTGGCGATTTGCGCCGCTACGCAGACAGGCAACGTCGGTACTTGAACTGCCGTGCCATTCCGCGGCAGAGACGAAGACCATGGTCGGCGATAAAATTGAAATCACACTCCCTCGGGGTCCCCTACCGGCACCGGCATGAGCAGCATTCTACAAATCGAAGAGCCCGTCCAGGTGGATTCGCCTGCCGAGCCTCGGTTCCTTGTGAACTGGTCGCCGCGCTGGCAAGGGTTTGTAACCTCGATCAAACCCGCATTGTCGAGATCGGAAGCTCGTCTGGCCGGTGAAGCTCCATTCGGCCTCGTACCCTTCAGGATCATGATGCCCTCCTATGTGGTGGAGGCGTTCGTAATCATGGCCATGATTTTCGTCAAGGTGAAGATCGAGGAGCTGCGTCCGTATGTCGCGCCGCGGCTATCGAGTCACGACGTGATTTATTACACGGGAGACGAACTGCCACGCACTGAGGACCTCGGTGGAGCCGAAGCGGGCACTGCAGGTCGCGTGGGTGGCGATGAAGCGCATCATCGCACGCAGACGATCAAGATCGCTCGCGGGGGCTCGCTGGTTCCGGAAGTTGTGGATGCGCCGAATCTGAAGCTGCCGTCATCCACGGTTGCAGTTGCGAACTTGCTGGCGGTGAAACCGAACCCAGGACCGCCGCCTGCTGAAGGATTGCGCTCGGCGCGCTCGGCTCCGAATCTCGGCACGAATATTGTTGCTCCAGCGCCAGACGTCATTCGCGACTACACGCGTAACGGCATCCAGATGGAATCGGTGATTGCACCGGCACCAAACGTCACGCGGGACCGCACGCTGACGTCTCCGGTCTTCAGCCCAAACCTGATTGCCCCTGCGCCGAATGTACCGAATGAGCACGCGCTGGTTGCGCCCGCATTAGCTCCTGCTGTGGTGGCTCCGGCACCGCGAGTCACGCGCGATCGCAGATCTATGGCGCCCAGTCTGGATGCATCTGTAGTGGCTCCTGCTCCAAGCGTTACTCGCGACCGCGGCCGGTCGAGCCCCGCGTTGCCAGGAAATGTAATTCCGCCCGCACCGGGAGCCGTAAGCCGCGACATCTCGAGCGCTCCCGTGCAGATGACGAACACAGGTGTGGTGCCTCCGCCAGTGTCGGCGCCGGAGCGCGCCTCGAACCGGAATGCGAAGCTGAATTTGCCGGCGCCTTCCGTTGTCGCGCCGCCGCCATCGGCTGATCTGTCGGCCGACATGCGCCATCTGTCCGGCGGGACAGTTCCTGATTCAGGGAGGACCGTTGTTCCTCCGCCTCCTTCGGCATCCGGTAGTGGATCGCTGATGAGCAGCATCATCGGAAAGATTTTCGGAGCCAGCGAGGTGGTTCCACCTCCGCCCAGCGTTGACTCGCGCGGAGGCTCAAACAACTCGGGAACATCTTTGGCCGCGAATGTGGTTCCTCCACCTGCGTCGATAAATGCATCAGGAACGAGTGGAGCAATAACGAGCTCGCGGGCGGCATCTGGTAGCGGTCCTGGCGCGAACGTGGTCGCTCCGCCGCCATCTGTTGGGGCGAACGGTGGGACTGGCAGGACGCGCGGGGCGGCTCCATATCTTGGGAACCCGGGCATCGTTCCGCCTCCGCCTTCCCTTCCCGGAGCGGGCGGCGGCACTGGCACCAACGCAGGAGGCGCAGGCGCTCCCGGCGGAACCTTGCTCGCAAACAATGTAGTGCCTCCACCGCCATCGGTGGGCGGCGGAGCGAACGCAGCGGGCTCCGGGATCGGACGTAAGGGCGCTGGACTGGGCGCACCAAGTGATGTCGGGGGCGGGCTCACTCCGCCGACAACTGGAGGCAGTGGCTCGAATGCCGGTGCAGTGATCTCGACCGAGCCGGGGCCGAAGGTGGGCGTCCCCACCACTGGGGGCTCAGGGTCTTTAGCGATGTCGCCGTCGGGGGGAGATCATTCGGGCCTCGGCGGAGCTGGAGGAGGGACCGGAATCGGCCACGGAAATGGCCCGGGCAGCACAATGACGGGCAATGGGGGCGGCGCGGCGAAGTCCGGCACTGGACGCGGGTCGGATCCAAACGCGCGCGGAGGAATTTCTCCGGGCAGTGGCCCGGGTGGTGCCGGCAATCTTCCGTCCGGAAATCCCCCGATCCGTGGAATTGATATCAGCGGTGGCAGCAGCGTAGTGACCATCCCCGCGTTCGGTTCCGATCCCGCCGCGAGCGCCCCAACCACGCCCGGAAGAACCAATCTCAGCCAGCGGGATACCTTGGGCGTAACCATCGTGGCTACAGCAAGTTCCGGAGGAGCCTTCGAGCCCTACAAGAACCTTCTTCGAGGCGAGATATATACAACTTATCTTGATACCTCCGCCGGCACTGTAGTCATGGAGTTCGCAGATGAAAGCACCGCGACACACGCCTTTGGCGGCACCTTGAGCGCGCCGGTGGGCATTCGTCTCGACTTGGCGGATGGTCTGCCACGGGCGCGAATGGTTGTGACGTGCAAACTCGACACGTCGGGGAATATTACAAACGTCCGGGTTCTTGAGGCAGGATCCGCGCAGATGACAGCCAAAGTACTTGCCTCGCTTCGCGCCTGGAAGTTTCAACCAGCCATGCGCGGGAAACAGCCTGTCGAGGTCACCGCGATCCTGGGATTTGGGATCGACACCAACGACCGCTTCTAGGAAGCTTTGCCTATCTGGCGCTCCGCCGCGCGCGCCTGCGCAACGGCGGTCTCATACCTTTTTCGGGCACTTCCCTCTCGATCTTGTCCGTGAGCTTGTGAAGAGGACGATCGACCGCGGATGACAATTGCCGCGATGTCATTGCCGCCTTTAGCCCCTGGGCGGTATACATGGCCTCGTTGAGAGTGCTTCCTGAGCTTGCCTGCGCTACCGCGAAAACACCGTGCGGAATTCCATTGGTGAAGACCGTCGCAACGTAGTCTCCAACCATGAGCCCGTTCTGCGAATTGGGTAACCAGCTTAGTTGCATCGCACCGGTGAGGGCGGTTGGGGAATTCCAGGTGGCGCCGCCGTTCGATGACGAGATGTAACCCACAAACAGTTGGCAAGTGGAAACGATGCAGTTGCTTTGCGAGTAATAGTAGTAGTGAAGTCCAACGTGCGCGGAAGTACCCGAGGTCGCGGGGTCAATCCCGATACCCGGAATGAAGTGATCGACGGTGCTGGACACATCGTCAATTGGAATGCGGGTTACCGCGCTCCAGTTCGCGCCATCAATGGATGTGCTGTAAACCAAATCATTCGTCGAACAATTCGCACGGAAGCGGCAATCCTGCCAGACGGCCCAGACCGTGCCGGCACCATCCACCGCTGCGGAAGGCAGCGGGCCGCTGCGGATTCCTCCGGCGTCGCCCTTGAACTGAATGTTCGAGATTGTGACTGGAGGAGTCCAACTCGCGCCGCCGTCAGTTGAACTGAACGATGCCATCACATTGGTTTCAATTGGCACGATGACCGTGCCATTGGGTTGCACCAGCGGCTGACCGCCGATTCCGCGCGCCATGTTGGACGTGGGAGTGGCTGCTCCCCAGGTGATGCCTCCATCAGAGGACGTGCTCATCAAAATCAAATCTTGATTGGATGGGCTGGGGTCGTCCCACTGGACATAGCAGTTGCCGAAGTGCGGACTTGTCGTCCAGTTGTCGCACACAATCCAGTTCTTGTCGGAACTCGCCGCAGTCGGAGCCACACTGATCGGGCTCTGCCATGTGAAGCCTCCATCGGTGGAGCGGCTCACGGTGACTGCTGGCGTGTGGATCGGGCTGGAGAGCGGGAGCGACGCGATCATCCAGACAACGTGTTTTGCGTCGTAAGCCACGACGGGATCGCTGGCCGAATCGTAGGGCCCGGTCCCTTCGCCCTTGGTCAGCCCGGGGAGAAAGCCGTGGCTCCAGGATGTGCCGCCGTCGGTCGAAGTAGCCCAGCCGATGTCGGTCGCGCCTCCCTGAGCAATGCGTCCTGTTTGGAAGGCGGCCACCAGCGTGGAGCCGTTGGCAAACATGTGGGGTTCCACTTCGGTGGCATGTTGGCCAGGACTGACTGAATACGGATCGGAGCTGATCTGCGTGAGGTTCGCCCCTACGGGATTGCCCAATGGTGGCGGCGAACTCATAAACGAATTCGGCGAACTTCCAGAGCAGCCGACCATGAAAATGGCAAGTACGACGAGGAGGGAGCGCGACGTCCTCTGGCGCGGATTGCCGATCATTCAACGCCTACGTGATTGAGGTTGCACAAGCGTAGTTAATTGCCTTTCGTTATTCCCTTTGCCGACGCCGGTGTCTCGACGTTGCCGGCGCGAGTACTCGAGAACTTCTCCGAACTATTCATAAACACAATCGCCATGTCATCGGCATAAACCGAGCGCCACTCAGGATTGTTGGCGAGAATTGTCGCCAGAGGAGAATTGCGAGGGAGCAAGAGAGATCGCGCCGTGTGGTCACGCAAGAATTCATCCCACCCTCGCTCGACATGCATCATTCTCAAATACGACTTCAGAAACTCAGCCCCGTAGAGATCATGGCGATCATCCACAACGACGTGCACCTTGGGATATAGCCGATAAATGATATAGCCGCCCCAGTAGTCGGGGGTCAGAATCGAGCCTTGCAGATCCCGGGCATCGAGATAATTGACCGCCTGCACGGGCATGCGGTGCGCATCGAAATGGGCATCCATCAGGCTGTGCGAGCCCACCCAACCTCTGTTGGCGGCGATCAGGAACGTTGCGATTACGGCGACGATCGGCCACAGGTGAGCTTTTAAGGCCAATTCGGTTGCGCTCATCCTCAGTGAGAAATTCCTGAGCGGCTTCGGATCGGGCAGCCACGGTCCGACAATCATCGCGAGCAGGATGGAGGAAACTGGTATGTTGCGGGATGCGTAGAGCCCGGCGTATGTGATGAATAGCACCAGCAATCCTTCGCTGGTCCTCAGCTTGCGGCCGCTGGTCACGAGCACTGCGAGCGAGACTACGAGTAAGATGAGAAAACTTTTCTCGGCGAGGCCGTGGAAATTGGGGGATTGGAACTCCTCAATGTGGTCCATCAGGAACCGATCGGTTAGGTACGAGTAAATGTGCGCGTGCAACTTCCATCCGTAAGGATTTGCGAGGCTGACGACGAGTGATGCCAGTCCTACGCGGGTGAGATCACGAACGCGCCTTCCGGCGGCAATTTTGTGGAGCAGATCTTCGATCCCGGTTCCTTTCGTCCGGAACCACGTCCAAACCGATCCGAACCAAAAGACTACGATTAAGACGAAGCCCAGGACAAAGCCTCCGTGCACATTCACCCATATCAACATCAACATCGGAAGCGCCCACAGCTTGCGATGTCTGCCGACTCCTTTGAAGTAATTGCGCTCCGTGGAGTCGAGTAGCCAGAAAAAGGCCAGGGTAAACAGCCAGCTAAGAACGTGGGGCCGCGCCAAGAAATGGATCGTCGAGGCCGACATGGAGAGCAGCACGAGTAAGAGCGCGAAGATGAAATTCATCTCGCGGCGTACCAGCAGCCGGAACATCCAGGAGAAAACTCCCGCAATCACCACGGCCGTAAACCACGCGATTCCATTCAGGCCCGCGATGCGGTTGAGTACGCCCACTCCGACGTCGTAGAGCCACTCCCACGCGAACCAAGGTCTGCCGACCATGGTTGATGAAAAGTAATCGGTTCGCGGGATGCTGTGCGTGGCCAGGATCTGCTCTCCCGTTCGGATGTGCCATCCGATACCGGCGTCTCCTAATAACTTGGTGGCAAGCGGGGTGAATACCAGGGCAGCGAGGATGCCAACGAAGATCAGATCGGTAGCCGATGGCAGGATCCACCGAATCCAGGAAGATGCCGATTTTTGTTGGAGATCGCGGGGCGAAGAACTTATGGAACCGTCAGCCATCGCGTGAATCTTATAGAGGTGAGGCAAGGACGGCAAGATGACGGATCAGACAGTACCAAGGGTAGTAATCGTAGGCGCAGGATTCGGCGGACTTAAAGCCGCGCGGGCGCTGGCGAAAGCGCCGGTGCGAATCACGGTTATCGATCGCCGCAACTATCACACATTCCAGCCTCTACTCTATCAAGTGGCGACGGCTGGACTGTCTCCGGGCGAGATTGCGGCTCCGATCCGATCGATTCTGCGGTCTCATAAGAACATTGAAGTACTGATGGCTGAGGTGACCGGGTTCGACCTGGAACGCCGCCTGGTTCAGACCCCTGAGGGCGATATCGCCTATGACTACATGATCGTTGCTGCCGGGGCAACGCACTCATACTTCGGGCACGACGAGTGGGAGCCGTACGCTCCCGGGCTGAAGACCATCGAAGATGCGCTTGAGATTCGGCGGCGCGTGCTGCTCGCCTTCGAGTTGGCAGAACGGCAAGCCGCTGCAGGAGAGCGTGAGTCAGCGCTCAATTTCGTCGTTGTTGGTGGCGGACCAACCGGAGTCGAACTCGCTGGCACGTTGGCGGAGATCAGCCGACATGCACTGGCTCATGAGTTTCGTTCCATTGATCCTGCGCGCACGCACATCGTCCTCATAGAAGGCGGACCGCGCGTCCTTGCCGCATACAGCGAAGACCTTTCCCGAAGCGCGGAGCAGCAATTGAAAGATCTTGGAGTAGAGGTGCGGACGTCAACGCTGGTCACCCAGATCGAAGCCGGAGCGGTGTGTCTGGGCAACACGCGGCTGGACGCGACGGTTATCCTCTGGGCTGCCGGAGTTGCGGCATCGCCGCTGGGCAAAAAGCTGGGAGCCGGGGTGGATCGGGCAGGGCGAGTACGCGTCCTGCCAGATCTCAGTGTGCCCGGGCATCCGGAGATCTTCGTGATTGGCGACCTTGCTGAAGCGAAGGATGAGAACGGGAAGATGCTGCCCGGTGTCGCACCGGTCGCGATTCAGCAAGGCACGTTTGTAGGGAAACTGATCCGGGAAGAAATCGTCGCCGGAATATCTGCGCGCGTTTCAAGTCCGAACGCTGCGGCAGATCCATCTGAGAGGGCCGATGGCCGCTTTGCCGGACGTCCAAAATTTCACTATTGGGATAAGGGCAGTCTGGCGACGATCGGGCGGGCTGCGGCCGTGGCGCAATTCGGAAAGATACACATCTCGGGATTCGTCGCGTGGCTATCGTGGTTGTTCGTTCATATCCTGTTCCTGATCGGCTTCCGCAATCGTTTGCTGGTGTTCATCCAGTGGGCGTGGTCGTATGTCACTTACGAGCGCGGAGCACGGCTGATTACTGGCAGCACATATTTGCCCGGCTGGACGGCTGGGATTCCGACCCAGGATCGTGCTCTCTCCCCATCTGTAACGCAAGAAATCCCCGCTGGTACTCGGAAATAGGTGGAAAATAGAATTGGAAACATGTGAGTGCTTAAGCAAATACCATGAAATCGATATTGCGCCTGATAAGTTGCGCCGCCCTTCTTCTGTTCATATCTGTGCCTGCGTCCGCTGAGATCCTCAAAATCGTGGTGGACGACACGATTCAGCCCGTCAGCGAAGAGTACATCGCACGTGCTATTGCCGAAGCCGAGCGGCGCAACGATCAAGCCATTCTGATCGAAATCAATACTCCCGGCGGACTGCTTGACTCGACCCGGCAGATCATCGAGCACATCACGAACTCTCGTGTACCCGTAGTGATTTACGTGACGCCGAGCGGAAGTCGCGCTGCTTCGGCCGGGTTCTTCATTCTTGAATCCGCCGACATCGCAGCCATGGCCCCCGGCACAAACACTGGCGCGGCGCATCCGGTTGTGCTCGGCGGCGGCAAGATGGACGATGTGATGAAGGAGAAGATGGAGAACGATGCTGCCGCACTGATGCGCTCCGTCGCGTCGCGCCGGGGACGCAACGTGGAAGTCGCCGAGAGCACGGTTCGGCAGTCAAAATCGTTCACGGACCAGGAAGCTCTTGCTCAGCACCTGATCGAGTACGTCGCCTCGAACGAACAAGATCTGCTGAAGCAACTTGAGAGCAAGACATTCAAGCGATTCAATGGGCAAACGGTTACGCTGCACCTCGCCGGAGACGCGGTTATGCCGTTCGGAATGACACTGAAAGAGAAGATTCTGGCGTATCTGATGGATCCGAATGTGGCGTTTCTTCTGCTCGCAATTGGGGCCCTGGCGCTCTATGTGGAGTTTAACCACCCGGGAGCCGTCATTCCGGGAACCGTCGGCATTGTTTTTATACTGGTCGCGGCGTTTGCGCTGAATCTGCTGCCGACCCGTTTCGCCGCGCTGGTTCTCATCCTGGGCGCATTCGCGTTGTTCGCGGCTGAAGCGAAGTTCGCTTCCCACGGTGTTCTTACAATCGGTGGTATCGCCCTGCTGACACTGGGCGGACTGCTTTTGGTGGACGCGCCGATCCCGGAGATGCGCGTGCATCTGGTGACAGCGCTTGCGGTGAGCATCCCGCTTGGGGCGATCACCGCATTTCTTATGACGATCGCGCTGAAGGCGCGCCGAAACAAAGTCGTCACGGGAGAACAGGGCCTCCTCGGTGAGACCGGCGTAGCTCAAACGGCACTATCTCCGCAGGGAAAAGTGTTTGTTCACGGCGAACTCTGGGATGCGATCGCGAGTACGAACATTCCGATTGGGCAGCTGGTAGTCGTGCGTCGGGTGGAGGGTCTCACGCTCGAAGTTGATCCTCTGGTGGCAACGCCGCCCAATGCTAGTCCAGCAGCCGCGGTTCTGTGACGGCTGTTATTTCAGGTTGAATAAAGCATTGACGTGCGCCGTGACGCTGACGGTCTGGGGAGTGAATTCTTCCGTCGGTGCTGCCGGAGCAGCCATCGATTTCATGCTCATCGCCATTCTGGGCATCACCGGCCTCACATTTTCAAACGTATCGACCGAAGCATAGGAAAGATCGCCCAAAGTCCGTCCACTGGCGTGGGCGATAATTTCAGCCGAGTTGCGGGCTCGACGGTAGGCGTCCTCGACTGAATGGTTCTTGGCCTCATCCATGTTCTCAAGTGTGTAGTTCAGGGTCTGGGTTTCGCTGACATTCGCGTCCGCAAGTTGCTGAGTAATCGCCCCGACCTTGGAGAAATCTTTCAGCTTGAGCAGGACGTCAGAGGTGACTCGATAGCCCACGACGTGTTGCTTTGGCTTCCACTCGTAAACCGGTTGTACTGACAGAAACCCGAACGATGCCAGCTTGGGATCGATGCCATTGGCCCGCAGGACCTGGCGTACTTGCTCCACGTTCCTGGAGGCGCCCTGATAGGCCTTCTGGGACGTGTCGTCCTGCACCGAGATGCTGAACTGCAGTTGTGCGGTATCGGGAGGCGCTTCGAATTTGCCGTCAGCGCCCACGTACACGCTGTTCGGCAAGGCGTTGACTGATGGATGTTCCTGGCAAAAGCTCGGAATCGCCAGAATGAGGCTGACAAAGAATAAGACTGCCGTAGATTTCATGCTGTCCTCCAAAAAAGGAATTATCCCATGCGCCCGGATCCCCTTTTCCCTAGAACGCAGACCAAAATGCATATTGCGGGACTGACTTGGGAGAAGGAACTATCTGTGGGGCCATGAGACTTGCGCGAGACGATCAACTCCGCTGGGGACCAACGATCGCGAGCACGTCCACCTGGAGGTCGGTGGAATGCAATCCTGAAAGAGTGATGGAGGGCTGCTTGCCGGTGGAGGGCAGCATGCCAACGGCGCGATTTTTGCCCATCTGCTTGGCTCGNTTCAGGGCGCGGTCAGCGATGGTNAGCACTTCCTCATAGCTCACCGTCCGAGGATTCTCGGTAAACCAGGGGAATGAGGCCCAGCCTATCGAACAGGTTCGGTAAATGGATCCGGCGCCAGCATCGACATTGAAGGGCGTTTCGCCAACGGAAGCGAGAACTCTTTGCGCGAGTAATTCCGCTTCGGTGCGGTCGGTATAGCGCGAGACGATGAGAAACTCTTCCCCGCCCCAGCGCACAAGAATATCCGAATGACGAATCGAGGAGCTCAGCCGTTTTGAGAGTTCGATCAGCACCTTGTCACCGGCGTCGTGTCCGTGCTGATCGTTCACTTCTTTGAAATTGTCCACGTCGATCAAATAAAAAACGAGATCGCGCGTGTGGGGGTCGCGGCGGTCCGCGTGAGAACGAAGTGTCTGCCCCAGATCTGCCTCAATCGTCGCTGAGAAAAACCGCCGATTGCGAATCCCTGTAAGCGGATCTGTGACCGAAGCCTCCTGCAGGACGACATTCGTGCGAACCAACTCGAGGTTCAGGCGCCTGTGCTGAACGACGAGAAGCAGAGTCATCAGGAACATGGTGGCGAGCGTCACTTGCACGCGAAAGGTGGAGATGACCGGGGGAAGCGCGGGATCGAGGAGAGCATAGAGCGCGATAATTGGGAGCGAGAGAACGGCGGCGGTGGCCAGAGTACCCATCCATGAGCTGTAACTGTCATCCGCCCGCTCGGGCGTCGCGATCAGCCCATCTCCGAACAGCGCCGCCACTGTGAATACGGCGAAGGAACCTGAGTAGGGGACGTCGTACCAGCTTCCGGTGAAATACAAGTCCTTTTCGAGCGCTAAATTCAGCAGGTAAAACCAGACGCCGTTGAACACAATGGCGATCCAGAAAAAACCATAGAACTGCTTCCACTTGCCCGAACTCTGCCACCAAAAAACGGCCAATACTGTGCCCAGGAGAACGGTCTCGAGCCAGGAGATGCGGTCGAAATTGCGGTTATAGGCATCGACATTGAAAAGCACATATTGCCAGCACACGATGAACGAAATGTAGAGATAGAGCCACCAGAGCAAGACGAGAAAGAAGTCAAGAATTCCAAGCCGAGCGCTCTGGGATGATGGCTCTCGATGTGGCCGCAACAACAGTCCAGCCATCATGGGCGCAACCGCGAGGAAAAGCAGGGCGTCCGCCGGATGGATGGCCGGCATCTTCTGCCTGAGGACGAGGTCGTAGTATATCCACACAAGCTGGTCGCCGAGCCACAACGCCCAACCGGCGGACTGCAGGATCCAAAACCAGCGCAAGCGTCCCTTGCTCGCGCGAGCATTCATTCCGAATGCGATCAAAGCGACCAGCAATAGTGCGCCCGTAACGATATCGCTGATGCCGGTGAGCAGAAGGCCTTGAGGCAAAAAAGCGCAAGAGAGCGCCAGCGCCGCCGTAAGACAACCGGCGACGAGCACCAATGACTTTCTGCGTGAGAACGAATTCACGTTCCCGCCTCGGTTCGCGGAAGAGTCCGCGACGCATTGGATCGTACCTGGAGCTACTGCGGCAGCTTTGGCTTTGAGTCAGGTGGAAAGGGGCCCATCGGATTACTCTGAGCACTGATAGCCCGCCGCAATTCCTCGAAAATGTCGTCCGGCATCTGCTGGAAAACTGCAACCACTTCCGGATCGAACTGGGTTCCGCAGCAACGCTGAATCTCGGCGCGGGCTGCATCGATGCTCTGCTTCGGGCGGTAAGGGCGATCGGATGTAATCGCGTCCAAAGTATCGGCGACGGAGAAGATGCGGGATCCGAGCGGGATGGCGTCCGCCTTCAACTTGTTCGGGTAACCTGTGCCGTCGTAGCGCTCCTGATGCGAGTAGACAATCTCCGCGGCTTCCCGCAGGACCGGGATTCTCTGCACCAGCATATATCCCTTGTAGCAGTGCTCCCGCATGATGGTGATTTCATCCGGCGTCAGTTTATCCGGCTTGTTCAGAATGCTGTCAGGAATCGCCATCTTCCCGATGTCGTGCAGGAAAGCGCCGCGAGCAATGGTCTCGATCTGCTCTTTCGGGATTCCCATGTTCTTGGCGATTGCAATTGTGTAGGCGGTGACGCGCTTGGAGTGGCCTTCGGTCTCGCGATCTTTGTAGTCGAGCGCCTCGCCCAGCACTTCGAGAGTGATGTCGTAGGATCGCTGCAATTCGCGCACGGTCGCCTGCAGTTGATCGGTACGAGCTTTTACGAGCGATTCCAGATTGGTCTGGTAGGTGCGGTTCTCCAGCTTGAGGCGCCGGTTCTCGAGGGCGCGACTGACAGTATTCAAAAGTTGCTCCCGCTCAAACGGCTTCAGCAGGTAGTCGTAGGCCCCGTTGCGAATCGCCGCCAGCGCCACAGAAATGTCGTGCACCGCGGTAACCATCACCACCGGCATGTCGGGATATTTTTCCTTGGTTCGCTCGAGCAAACCGATGCCATCCAGATCCGCCATCATGAGGTCGGAGAGCATCAATTCAAACTCGTCGCCGGAGGTAAGCACGGCGAGCGCCTCCATTCCGGAAGCGGCGTGTTTGCATTGATATCCAGCGGTGAACAGCATGGAGGCGACGATCTCCCGAATCGGTTCTTCGTCGTCCACGACCAGAATACGATCAGCCATAGGGTGCACGAAAGTCTATCGGCGATTGTAACCGTTCCACGAGATTCCGAAAGTAATCACTGAGGTCCGGAAACTCCATCGAGAAATTGTGCCGCCGTGATATTCAAAAGCAGGAAGAAGTACGTCCGCCATGCGATGAACGCATTCCTCTGGTCGAACTGGAACACGGTTGCAAGGCTCGGGATTCCGAAGCCTTCGGCAGCGGAGCTGTCTCTGCTGATCCTGCTGGGCGCTTTTCTGCTCGCATTGCGTTCGCTGCGCGAAAGCTATTTAAAACTCTGGGCTGTGGGATGGCTGTGTCTGGCGGCTTCACGCCTGGCCGAACACTCGCTCGCGAACAAGATTCCAGCTCCGTTCGATGTGGTTACCGTGCAGGCGTTGTTTGTGCTGGCGGTTGGGCTGCTCGCTGGCGCCGTCCTTCTCTATACCCGCACGCGTGACCTGCTTCTGCCGCTGATGGTGATTACGCCCATCCTGGTTGGCTTCGCGGGAGCAAGGGTACTCCTGTGGCCGGATTCCCTGCCGCTGCGGATGGCTCTGGAAATTGGATACAGGATCGTGCTGTTAGTTGCAGCGATCGCTCTTCTTCGAGCCCGTCGCGGACGCTGGGAACCCGCAGCGTGGCTGTTGGCGATCTGCTTGCCGACTCTGCATCTGTCCTGGCATTCGTTCACCGATTTTGTGCCTGCCGGAGCATACCTGGGCGTGGAAATCGCGCTGGGTCTCAGCATGATTCTCGTCGCGCTCGATCATGCACGCGCTCGCACCCGCCGACTGCAGGCAATGCAGCAGATCACCGCGAGCATTTCAGGTGCTCAGCAATACGGCAATGTTGTTCAAACTGCGGTAGACGAATTGCGCCGGCTCACGCGCGTTCGCGCAGTCTGGTTCCGCCTGCTCGAAAGCGGCAATCTGATCGCAACTCACGCGGCAGGGCCCTCATCGGACTTCCTGCGCGACGCCAGCATTATTCCGACTAACGAGAAGATCTCGAAGCTCATTGAAAAGCCTACCTCGAATATTGCGAAGCGTAGCGATTCGGACGAGCCTCAGGAGAGTCTTGAATCCGAGAGGATCCATCAGGTGGTCACGATCCCGGTACTCGGGAGCAAGGCTCCGGTTGGCCTGCTGATGCTCGGTACACGCATGAGCCGCGGCTGGAGTTCCGAAGAGCTTGAATTCCTTGAAGCGTGCGCCAAGCAGCTTGCTGTTGCGGTCGAGAACTTCCGGTTGCTCGAACAGGTATTACGTTCGCAGCGCCAGTGGATGAACACCTTTGATTCGGTCCACGACATCATTCTCGCCCACGATGCGGACTTCCGAATCATCAAAGCCAACCAGGTACTGCTCGAACAATTGGGCAAGGCTGCCGCGGATGTAATTGGCAGCTCTTGCGAAGCCACCCTCTCGCATTCCTTTGGGGATTGGAAGGGGTGTCCGTACTGCGCCATGGGCAGCGACGAGGAGTTCACCGAGGGAGCCGACCCCTGCTTTGGCGGATTCTCCGTGGTCTCGACTTCGTCCTATAGCGAGCAAGGCAGCCCGCAACGAGGCACGATTCACGTTGTTCGGGACATCACCGAACGCCGTTCTGCGGAAGAGAAATACCGACTGCTGTTCGAGCAGGTGCAGGAAGGCGTGTATGTGGCCGATCCTGAGGGTAAGCTCATCGACTGCAATGACGCGCTGGTGAACATGCTCGGATACAGCAACCGTCAGGAATTGATGGTTCTGAACCTGGACTCCGAGATCTGCGTCGATCCCAAGCAGCGCGAGGCTTTTCGCCGTGAAATTGAAGCGCACAACTACGTTCGGAACTTCGAAGTCACACTGCGGCGGAAGGACGGGACGATCCTGCTGGCCGTCGAGAGCAGCTTTGCCAACCGCGACTCCGCGGGACACATTCAGAGGTACCAGGGATTTGTGCTCGACACGACCGAGAAGCGCCGTGCCGAAGATGAGATGCGCCGCCGCAATCGCGAGTTGAATGCGCTGAATGCGATGGCCGTGGTTGCAGCACAGTCGTTCGACCTTGACGAAATTCTGAACCTCACACTACGCCAGGTTGTAACTTTGTTCGGTGCCGAGAGCGGAACGGTGTATCTCTCCGATACCGATCAGCCAACCTACCGCCGTCGCGCTGCCTGGGGACCGCGCAGCCGCGATAAAGGCCGGGTGGCAGAAGTTTCTCTAGCGGACGGATTTGGCGATCTGGTGGTGCGTTCGCGCGCGGAAGTCATCACCGCCGAATACATGCCGCATCTTCCTGCGACGGTTGCCGAGTTCCTCCGGTCCGACGCCGATCGCTCCTGGATCTGGGTGCTGTTCTGGGGTAAGGACAGCCCGGTTGGAATCATGGGTCTGTGCAACCACCTGGGATACGAATACTCGAGCAACGACGAGAATCTGCTCGTCGCCATCAGCCGACAATTGGCCACCACGATCGAAAAGGTCCGGCTGTACGAAGAGACCTGCCGCGCTTATGAGGATTTGCGGAAGACACAGGAACAGCTACTGCAGAGCGAGAAGATGTCGGCTGTCGGCCAGCTCATCGCCGGTGTCGCGCACGAACTGAACAATCCTCTGACGGCGATCCTGGGATATGCGCAGCTTCTCGAATCCGAGAGTCTCAACAGTCGAGCCCAGGATTATATTGGCAAGCTCTTCAAGCAGGCGCAGCGCACACATCGCGTTGTCCAGAACCTGCTTTCGTTCGCGCGACAGCGCAAGCCGCAACGCGAAGACGTAGACATTCGCAAGGTTCTGGACGAGACGCTGGCCCTGCGCGACTACGACCTGAAGATCAACAATATCCATGTCACGCTGGAATCGCCGTCGGAACCCGCGACGGTGGTGGCCGATGCTCATCAGATCGAGCAGGTATTCCTGAACATCATCAACAACGCAGTGGATGCGATTCTCGAGACTGGCCGCAGCGGCAAGCTGAAGATTCGCGTCTATTCGCAGAATGGCAATATCTGTACGCAGTTCGCCGACGATGGCGCCGGGATCAAAGACCCGAAACGCATATTCGATCCGTTTTACACGACCAAGGGCGTCGGCAAGGGCACGGGCCTTGGGCTGAGCATCTGCTATGGAATCGTGAAGGAACACGGTGGAGACATCACGGCCAACAATGCTCCCGAGGGCGGCGCCGTTGTGGAGGTTAAGCTGCCTGCTGTTGAGGCGGCCAAGCCTGAACCTGAGGTCGAAAAGGTCGTGGTGCGGCAGCATGAGGGAGCAATTCACGGACGCGTGCTGCTGGTCGAGGAAGAAGAAGCCGTTCTGGAATTCGAGCGCGACGTGCTGATGGGAGCCGGGGCTGCGGTCGTCACCGCGCGAAATTGTCAGGACGTCAAGACCCGACTGCTGTCCGAACCCTTTGACGCGATCATCATGAACGGCAGAATGCCCGGCCAGTGGAGTGCGAAAGAATCTTATCCGTGGCTGAAGGAAAACTGCTCCGGCATGGAGGCCCACGTTCTTTACACCTTCTCGAACGGCATGGAGCCAGACGATGGGCGCACCTTCCTGCAGGAGAACAACGTTCCTTATCTCGTGAAGCCGTTCGAAGTGGCCGAACTGATCAGCCAGGCGCGGAAGTTATTGCAGAAGGCGCAGGCGGCAGGCGCGGGGGCAGACTAGGCTCTTCCCTTCCTCCGCGACAGAACGGGAGGAGTCGCTCTACTTGATTCCGATAACCATGGAATCGGGGACGACCAAATGCTGTACCCGAGTCTCGCGGAAGCCTGCTTCTTTCATCCAGCTCGAACAGTCGGCATCGGTGTAGTCGAAGCCTTCCATCGTTTCCACTAATCATGAGATCTCCCTGGGCGGTGCCCACGTCGACGGCCGTCTGTACTTACTCCACGGAAATGACCGGGCGATCATCATGTTGCCCGGGCGACTGATGCCGCTCATGGGACGCAAGAGCTCTTTCAGTCTGGCAGGCTCGGCGTAAAGAGCTTCGAACGGTTGGCGATGCAAGGCCATTACGAGGGACCAGAGTCCACCTCCTGCTTTGTTACTTCGCGGGGCGAGAATACTGGCTGCAATCCGTTCTGCTGGTTTGCCAAGTCGTGCAGCCTGCGATATTCCGCCAAAGCCTTCTGCTGTTCCGCTGCGTTGCCCAAGCTTCTGTGGATCTTGGCCAGGCGGTACCAACAGACCTCGTTGTCGGGTGCGACGGCCACAGCGCGTTCTGCGTGGGGCAATGCCTGTTCGGGCTTGTTGTTTTCGAGGAGCACCGCGGCGAGGCCTAGTTGCGCTTCCGCAAAATCTGGGTACTGCTGTATGGCTTGTTCGAAGTATCGTTGCGCTTCTTCGTTCTGCTTGCTCTTCCGGCGCATTTCTCCGAGTTCGTAGGCAGCATTCGCATTTTCTGGATGCGAGCGCAACTCCTCCTCAAACTCCTTTTCTGCCGTAATAAGATCTTCCTGCGATTGACGTTGCCAGAATCGCCCCATGAGGCTTCTGCCGATGCGGTAATGTATTGCGGGTCGATCCGGCTCTATCCGAAGGACATCGTGATATTCCTGAATCGCCCGGTCGTAAGCGCCTTGGCTCTCGTGCGCTTCAGCTGCTGCCAAGTGTCTCCATACGGATGCCGGAGCAACTTGGGCCAGTTTCTCCATTGTGAGAAATGCGAAATTTCCGTATACCTTTCCAGCTTGATACAGGATCTCGGGATCGTCGGGGTAGAGGCGATTCAACTCCAGTGCCACTTCCACAGCCTTGCTGTCCTTCCGGAGGCCAGTGTACGCACGTTCAAGTTCCAGTCCACACATGCGTCTAATCTCGCTATCGGTGGACCGTCGAAGACACTTCTCCAGACCGGGCACGGCCTGGTCGTGGCGACCAGTTTCTGCGAGCGACATGGCGAGCAGATTGTCACTCTTTGACAGCGTAGGTTTAAGTTTTAAGGCCTGGCGCAGAACCGGTATTGCCTCTTCAAACTTGCGCTCTTCGAAATAGATGAGCCCGAGGTTAGCGTGGACCTCCGCCGTTCCCGGTTCGAGTTGACGCAACTTTTCAAACGCCTTCTCGGCGTCCGCGTAACGTCCCGCTGTAAGTGCAGCTTGCCCTTCTGCCGCATAGCGCTCGGCTGAGTCCTGGCCGGCAGCCGCCGGCACGCTAAGAGCGAACGCGAACAACACAACACATTGTGATGCCTTCCGCCGATTCATACGGCGAGTCTACCTCCGAGCAAGCCGCAGTAGTCGTCTGATGGCTGCAATGGAAAAGATCCGCCGGGTGGATCGCTCGCCCAGCGGATCGGTCGGGTAACTATATGCTCGATTCAGAATACGACCTTGCCTCCCAATTGTAGGATTCGTCCAGGACGCGCCGCGGTAACTTGTCCGAATGCGGGAGCCGTCGGGTTGTTACCCACGGGTGAGGCGATCTGGGTGCTGGTAAATGGGTCGAACCCGTACTGATGGTGATTGAAGACATTGAACGCTTCTGCACGGAACTGGAATCCTACCCTTTCCGTAAACCTGAAGTCTTTGCCTAATCCCATATCAAAGTTGTTGATCCCAGGCCCACGGATTATGTTGCGGCCGCTATCGCCGAACTGGCCGATAAGAGGGTTGCAGAAGGAGACACCCGATAGATCAGCCGCGACGCAGCTGCCTGTAAAAGCAGGAGTCGGTCCCGATGACACGGCATTGTTGAACCAATGATTGATGTCTTTATGGAATCCACTCGGAGAGGGATCGCCGATTTGGTTGCAGCGGTTGTCGAATGTGTACAACACCGCAATGTTAGCGTTGCAATTTACTGAGAATGGGAACCCACGCTGGAAAGTCACAATGCCTGTCACTTGCCAACCGCCCAAGGCCAGGTCTGCCGGCTTACTCATATTGCTTAGGAATCGTTTCCCTCGGCCGACAGGCAACTGATAAACCATACTTGTCACAAATCGGTGATCAACATCGAAATCCGAGCGCCCATAATCCAGACGAGGATTGAGGTCGTTCATGTGACCGGAAAAACCGCCGCCATTCGAGCCAACGCCCGCAGCCGCTGACTTATCGTCCAGGCTCTTTGCCCAGGTGTAAACGGCGAGAAGTGCAAGAGAACTCGATCTACGCTCCAGCTTCAGGTTCCCCGCGTTGTAATTGGAGTAGCCGTTAAATTGGCTGTCCAGGAAGCCAAGAGGACTCGAGAAGTTCGTTAGCCTCCGCCTGGTGATGAACAAGCAATCGGCATTCGTAGTGCTGCCTCCGGTCAGAGGATCGCAGGCGGCGGCATCCTGGGGCGGCGGCTCGGCACCCATGTTGAAGCGGTTCAAAAGGTGCGTGCCTTTGTTGCCGACGTAATTGGCCTCGAAGGTTGTATTCCGGGCCAATTCTCGCTGCACCGAGAATGACCACTGCTGAACATAGGGGTTGCGAGGGTGTTCAGAGATAATTACGGCAAAGAACTGACCGCCGTCATTCGCGACGCTGACCTGGTGTAGAGTCACCGGCGGGAACATCTGGTTGGTGAGTTTGGGCATAGTAGGATCTGTCGTCGGATTGTCATTCGCGCGGACTACGAATGGGTAAATGTCGCCCGAATCGTCAATTTCGCGGTTCTCAAAGGAGTCAAAGAAGATCCCGTATCCGCCGCGAACAACGGTCTTATCCCCAAGGCGATAAGCAAAGCCGATGCGCGGAGCGAACGGCCTTTTCGATCCGCTTACTGGATTGGCCCGCCCGCAATAGTCATAGAAACCATTGCCGGAAGGAGCTATCGGACCACCAAGGCTGGTTATTGGCTCCGTTCCTAGCGCTTTATCCGCGTAGCACAACCCGCCAGACGGATTTGCTACGTTGAGCCAGAACATCTTGTTGGAAGCTTCGGTGGGTACTGACCGATAATCCCATCTCAGTCCGAGATTCAGCGTCAGGCGGCTAGTGGCTTTCCAGTCATCCTGCACAAAAGGCGCGAAATACATAAACCGATACTGATTGAGATTGCCTGCAACATTGGCGGGACTGAATGGCCCCGGTTGGAAGGTCGTCGCGCCGTTGTAGTAACCCAGCAGGAAGTCAGCGAGCGCGTTCCCGGTTCCGCAGAGTCCGGATGCTGTGGTGCAGCCCCCGCTATTGCTGAGCACGGTCTCGTTCGCGTAAGTGAAATCGCCGAGGAAGTCCGCGGACAGGTTCCGCCTCTGCTGCCAACGACGATAGTCGAAGCCGGTGCTAATCGTGTGCCGCCCCTTGATGAACGTCAACGTGTCCGCGAATTCCCAGGTCGGAATGTCGCTCGTCGTAGTGTCATTAACTTGGCTTCCCACGAGGCTCGACATTGTCGCTGGAAGGGTAATCGTCGGGAACAGACGTGCGTAAGCGGGCAAATTTCCATACACGCCCGTGATCCCAAGCGTGGATGCCTGCTCGCCCGCTATTGGAGTACCACCCTGGATGGAAATCGGCTCTAAACGCCCGAAGCGGAAGCTGTTGATTAAGTGAGAGCCGAACTCCTTCGTGTGCGAGATCATCCAACTCTCGGTTTTCTCGTTAAACACGCCGACACCCGCGGGAAGGCTGATTGAACCATTGAGGTTCTGGTTGTTATAGGAAGCTGTGGTGTAACGGAAAAAGACCTTTCCCAACTTCCCTAGTTCTTGATCCAGACGGTACGTTTGCTGGTCCAGGGTCGATGGTAAAGCAGTCGCCAGCGTGTAGTTGAAAGCTCCGCATCCTATGCAATTCGGAGCCGGAAAGATGTTGAGCGCCAGTGCCTGGTTTGCAATGTTGGAGAAGTTGGCTGTCGGAATAGCATTTCCAGGAAACGGCGCACCAGTCGTGGGATCGATAGGCATGCAGGGACTTGTTGGCCCCGGGGTGCATGTCCCACCTGCAAAGGTCGGCAGGGCCAGACCGGAGCCAGAGAAATCTCCGTTCAACTGAGCCGAGTCAGGGACCAGCGATGTGGACTGATTGAAGCCTTGCCGGATCCTCCATCCTTCGTAATTGACCAGGAAAAAGGTTTTGTTCCGCCCGTTATAAACCTTGGGAATGTAAATTGGCCCGCCTAGCACAAAACCAAATTGGTTCTGCCGCAGTTCTGGCAAGCTTTTTTGAAATGGCGCTCTTGCATCAAAGGCGTCATTTCTAAGAAATTCGAAGGCCGTGCCGTGGAAATCGTTCGTCCCACTTTTGGTTACTAAGTTAACCTGATTGGCACTGAAGCCATATTCCGCAGAATAGGTCTCGCTCTGGATTTTGAATTCCTGAATGGCATCTTGCGACAAGATAATAGCCGGCGTGTTCAGGGCAGTATCTGTATTCACCATGCCATCCAAGGTGTAGTTGTTGGAGGTGGGGCGACCACCGTTGATGCTGATCGCGTTTCCTTCTTGCTGACGCATTTGCCCTTGCTCGCCGGTAGTTTGAACCGCCCCTGCTCCAATGAAGAGAAGACTCACAAAGTTGCGATTCTCAACCGGCAGTTGCTCAATCTGTCTTGGAGTAACCGTCTGGGTTATGGCGGCAGTATCAGTATCGAGCGCGACTGCGCTAGCCTGTACCTCCACGGTCTGAGAAACAGCGCCGGGCTTCATGACGACATTGACGCGCGCCTGTTGCGCAACTTGAAGCGTCACGCTGGCGGTGATTGATTTCTGAAAACCAGGTGCCTGCACGGTGACACTGTATGTCCCAGGCTGAAGTGACGGGACGGTATAGTCGCCCGAAGTACCAGTCTGCACGTGACTGGTAACATTCGTGGCCGTATTGATGACATCCACGCCGGCATTTGCCAGGACCGCACCGGAGTTGTCAGTAACGGTTCCGAGAATCGTTCCATACGCTCCGCCCTGGCTATAGAGCAAAGCGGTCATCGACAAGATGAGCAAACAGAGCGAGAGTGCGCGTGTCGTCATGGACATTTTTTTCTCCTGGCGACTCCCCCACAAAGTGGAACTCGGGCGCAATTCCGCGCTTTCGAAAGCTGTTTGAAACTGCCCCTGCCCCACACGTTGTCGCCGTGTATCTGGGGGCGGATGCTCACATTGGTCCTCAGGCATCGTCAACCTGCAACGCGTTGAGCGCAGGCATTTCGCATTGAGAAACAGCTTTATGCGCTCGGAGAGACTTCACCAAATCGTTATCTGACAGTCCTATTCAGACTTGGCGCGAGTGTTGGCAGTTTTGCCGTGAAGGGTGGCATCTTTTCGATTTTGTTTCGCAATGCGGAAGGAGGCAGCTAAAGAAGTCACGCGCGCGGGACGGTTTAATGACTCCAGGATGAGAACGAGAAGCGCTCGTGACCTATGAGGAATGGCGGTGCTGTTTACCGCTTACGACGTTAGTCGGATGCGTAGCGTAGGGTTCTGCTCGAACCAGTTTTGCAACCGCATCATTCGGATAGTAGTGGTCGACGGTACCCGAAGTGATTAGTTTGTGCTCTACAAAGACCGCAGGAGGAACTGGTCGATGACTGAGGATGTCGATACTGACTCGAATCAGATCTTCACCATATCTCTCGGGGAAATAGGCGACTGAACCGACAAATCGGGTCTTGGGTTGGCGCAACTCTGATCGTCCTTCCGGAGATGCATTTTGCCCTAGAACTGCACAGTTTTCGGACCGTCCCGCTTCTTCAAATGCACGAAGCGCGCCGAGAGCACTGGGATCGTTGATCGCACCAACCAGAACGTGCCTTGCATTGGATGAGCGCAAGTGCCGTCGTACTACTTCGAAGCTCTTGCCTAATTCTCCATCGCCGTCAAGATAGATAACGGAACAACTTGCCGCACTGGGCAGAACGAGATTGATTCCGACCAGTAGTCCCGACAGTCGCATTCGAGGCAGATTGCCTGCGCGTTTCAGTTCGAGCAGGAGAATCTCATCCACCTCCGATTGCCAATGCTCCTTGACCCAACGTCCGAGGTAACGGCCTCCGATCAAGCCTGCCTCATAGTTGTTTGCACCGTAGTAGGTTGCTCCCGGATGAGGGATGTCGATCGCAATCATGGGAATGCCGGCTTCGCGGTACTTCTCCGCTACAATCGGCGCCACTTCTTCGTCGGTCTGAAACTCTATCGCTAGATCAACTTTTTCACGCACAAGCAATTCCGCATTCCGCTGTGCAATTTTGGCGCTGTAGCGATTGTCAAGGCAGATGAGTTCGATACCTTCGGCCGCAGCTGCGCGCTGCAGGCTCTCGGAAACATCTCGCGAGAATTGGTAGTCGGTTCCCTGTGCTGCGTAGCCAAGCCGATAGAGTCTCTGCTTCCAGGGACGAACTCGGGATTGATAGAGGTTCTGCCCGACCTTTTCAGCCATTCCACACTTTTCCAGTGTGTAGAGAAGACGAAATACCATTGTTTTCGGCAATCCGCAGCGGGCAGAAATCTCCCTGAGGGACAGGGCTTCACCGGGAGTCCTAAATGCGGTGAGCAGCTGCGACGCGTGAAGGATAGACTTAACGAGGTAGCGGTCTCGAGTCTGAGCAGCGGGGCTCATACGTGCGACATCATGATCGATTTTCGTAGTTTTGCAAAGCGAAATTTTTTCCTCGGTTGCTCGCTGACGGGCCACTCCCATCTCCTGCGGGCTAACTTGCCATTGTGGTTAGAGTCCTTGTTTGGCTCGGTAGTATTGAATTCGAGGCCGTGTAGAAGCCAGGCGCGCGTGGAAGACCGTTCATGCATTCGGGGCTCGGAATCATTAGCAAACATGAAGCTTCCACATCAAGCTCTGCTTAATCCGAATTTTACATGGCAGGATCGAGCTGAGACCCGCCATTGCGAATTCAGGGGGCCGATCCTGAAATGATGCAAACGAACGTTTCACGTGGTGCTATTTTTTCGCACAGCAGACTCCGATTTTGGCTATTTCGCATTGCGAAATAGCCAAGACAAGTCAAGAAACTCGTGACCTTAGCACATCAGAACTGTATCTTCCTTCCGCAAGAGAGGTCCCATGGACTCGTCGACCAGTGAGAAGATTTTTTCCGCGCTTGAGACATTTCGCATCGAGCTTCCTTCCTGGGGGTTCGCCAACACCGGAACTCGCTTCGGCAAATTCATCCAAGCGGCCGCCGCCACCAGCACCGAGGAGAAGTTCAGCGACGCTGGCCAGGTACATCTTCTGACTGGAGTCTGTCCTACGGTGGCTTTGCACGTATTGTGGGATTGTCCACGCGGCGTAGAGAGCACCGATGAGGTGAAGCAATTCGCCGGCAGATACGGCGTCGCGGCCGGTTCCATCAATCCCAACCTTTTTCAAGATCAAGAGTACAAATACGGATCGTTTGGCAATCCCGACGAGTCTGTACGGCGGCGGGCGATGCAGCACACACTTGACAGCATTGAAATAGCAAAACGACTCCACAGCAGCGACATCTCTTTCTGGTTTGCGGATGGATCGAACTATCCCGGAACTGCAAACATCCGGCAGCGCAAACAGCGGTTCGCGGAAGGGTTGAAAGAAGCACATCGCCGCCTATCGCCAGATCAGAGAATGCTTGTCGAATACAAGCCGTTCGAGCCCGCTTTCTATCACACCGACATCGCCGACTGGGGGATGGCACTGCTGCTCTCGCGTGCCGCGGGTCCGCAAGCAAAAGTGCTGGTAGACACCGGTCATCACTATGCAGCGCAGAATATCGAGCAAATCGTGGCCTGGCTGCTCTCCGAAAACATGCTGGGCGGATTTCACTTCAATGACCGCCGCTACGCCGATGACGACCTCACGATCGGATCGATCGATCCGTATCAGGTCTTCCGCATTTTCCACGAGATCCTCTTTTTTGAGTGGGAAACCGGACAGGGTGCAAATATCGCGTACATGGTCGACCAAAGCCACAATCTCAAGGGCAAGATCGAAGCCATGATTCAAACCGTAACGATGGCGCAGCAACTGTTCGCGAAAGCAGCATTGGTGGACGCCAAACAGCTAACAGTCGCGCAGAAGAAATGTGATCTAGTTGTGGCAGAATCGCTCCTTCAGGATGCGTTCGCGACCGATGTTCGTCCTGCAATCCAGGACTGGAGAGATTCCAAGGGACTGCCAAAGGATCCGATGGAAGCATTCCGCGACAGTGGGTATCTAGAGCGAATCACAAAGGATCGAGCTGCAAAAAATTCCAACAGTGTAACTTCTTATGCCTAGTAGGTGGTTGCTTCTTCCGATCGCAATGGGTCGAGTATCGATCTAACAAGAAACACTTCTTCCACAGGACGTGCCATGGCTTTCGTGCAAACGCTTGTTAGTTCGATACGGGGATCATTGCGAGGGCTCATTTATGCGCTGGTTTTGCCCATGATTCCTTTCATCATTCTTGAGCAAATTGATCTAAGAAACTAAGTGTGATTCACGAAGCTCTAAGGGATACGCAGAAGCGTGCTTGCCAACCGAAAACATCACCGATCCCCTTATCTGGCGTTTGATCTTGGGGCCGAGAGCGGACGTGCGGTATTGGCCGACTTGCACTCGGGCATTCTTACGACGAAAGAGGTCCACCGCTTTAGCAATCTACCGGTGGAACTCGGTGAATCGTTGCGTTGGGACACCGCGCATTTGTGGAATGAGATTCGCAAAGCACTGAATTCTTTAGAGGGTGTGAAACTCGCTGGCATCGGGGTCGACGCGTGGGGCGTCGACTATGCACTACTGGGTGAACACGGGCAACTCTTAGAGCAGCCGTACCACTACCGTGATCGGCGCACCGACGGCGTAATGGAAGAAGTTTTTCGGAGAGTGCCCAGGGAAGAGATATATCGGATTACCGGCATTCAATTCATGCCGATCAATACCCTATACCAACTTTATGCAGCACGCCGGGACACGCCTTCCATTGTTGCGGCGGCAAGGCAACTGATTACCATTCCTGATCTCTTCAACTATTGGCTGACGGGAAGAGCGGTATGCGAGTTTACGAATGCGACTACCACGCAGATGGTCGACCCAATTCGACGTGTATGGGCCGGGGATCTCATCCAGAGGGCCGGGTTACGAGCTGACCTCCCGTGCCCCATCGTCGAGCCCGGAACTGTCATCGGACCATTGTTGTCCGGCGTAACGTCGAATGCTTCACTAGCTGGAACCCCCGTCATCGCGCCAGCCTGTCACGATACAGGTTCCGCTGTGGCAGCCGTTACCGCGCGGGATGGTACAGCCTTTCTTAGCTCTGGGACCTGGTCCTTAATCGGGACCGAACTCGATGCGCCGGTTCTCACATCCAGAGCACGCAAGCTCAATTTCACCAATGAGGGCGGTGTGAATGGTACAACTCGGTTGCTGAAAAACGTGATGGGCCTCTGGATGCTGCAGGGTTGCAGAAATTGTTGGAGCGCGCAGGGCCAGAACGGCACCTACGCTGAGCTCGTGGAACTGGCCAATCGGGAACCAGCGTTTGCACATCTCATCGATCCCGATGACGACCTGTTTCTGCACCCTGCCAACATGCTGGTCGCAATCGATCAGTTCTGCTCCAAGACGAATCAGCCAGCGCCATCGAACCCGGGCGCGTATGTACGATGCGTTCTGGAGAGTCTGGCAATGAAGTACCGGCTGACCCTCCGCAATCTTGAACAGGTGTGTGAGCGGCGCATCGAACAGGTGCGGGTTGTTGGTGGTGGCTCGAGAAACCGACTGCTAAATCAATTCACTGCAAATGCCACCGGCAGGAGGGTGCTTGCTGGTCCCGCTGAGGCTACAGCACTTGGCAATATTGCGATTCAAGTGTTGGCGAGCGGCGAAGCATCGTCGCTACAAGAGGTTCGCACCATGGTTGACCGTTCCTTCGCGACCGAGGTGTTCGAGCCCCTGGAAACCGATAAGTGGGAGCATCATTTTCAACGCTTCGAACATTTTTGCGAGATGACTTATGCATGAGGTCAAACAGACGACATACTTGAGAGATTTATGGAATGAAGAGCAAGCTCGTGGGCTGGAAGGCAATCAGTTAGCCCTCTTGCGCTATCGCTCGAACCTGCTTGGTGCAGATCTTCGCATCACAAACTTCGGGGGCGGCAACACCAGTTCGAAGATCGAACTTCCAGACCCATTCACGGGGCAGCCCGTTCGTGTTCTTGCGGTCAAAGGAAGCGGCGGGGACATTGGCTCAATTACCGAGTCCGGTTTTGCTCTTCTCTACCTCGATCGGCTCGAACAGCTGAGAAGCCTTTACCGAGGGGAGAA
>C688J18823_10000194_pt1 | contig 33924 bp, 30 predicted proteins | sample HopSoiMetagenom1_FD_18823 | JGI IMG/M metagenome (IMG submission 18823) | reverse complement strand
CGGCGTCGGCCTCCGGGCCGTCCGCGCCTACCAGCTCGCAGCCGGCTTGCAGCCGCTCCGCCGGCGGGCCGCTCTCGGGCGCCACGCGCCGGACGATGCTGCCGCGGTAGTAGAGGCGCAGCGGCGACATTCCCGCGAGGCGCGTGGCGGCGATGCGTGCCACCTGCGCGGTGAAGTCCGCCCGCACCGCCACCAGCTTGCCGCTGCGGTCGAGGGCGCGGAACGCCTCCGGCCCGAAGACGTCCGCCGCCTCGATGGTGGGGGGAATCACCTCTGCGTATCCCCGGGCCTCGAAGCGCTCGCAGAGCGTCGCCTCGCAACGGCGCAGGCGTCGCGCCGCCTCGAAGAGGAGGTCCTGCGTTCCGGGGAGTGGTGTCGAGGCTGGCACGCGCAGGGGATTGTCTGCGGCGGACGCGAGGTGCGCAAGCGCGTGCTACAAGCGCGCGCGTGTACAGGCTCGTCCGCCCGCTCCTCTTCCTGCTTCCCGCGGAGTCGGCGCACGGTCTGGCGTCTGCGTTCCTGAGAGTCCGGATCCGGCGCGCTCCCTCGTCCATTCCCGGCGCAGGTCCTGCGCTGCGGCAACGCCTTTGGGGTGTCGAGTTTCCTACGCCGCTGGGGCTGGCAGCCGGCATGGACAAGGGCGAGGTGCTCGCGCCCGCCTGGTTCCGGCTCGGCTTCGGTTGGGTGGAGATCGGCACCGTCACGCCGCGGCCGCAGACCGGCAACGACGCGCCCCGCCTCTTCCGGCTGATCCCGCACCGCGCGGTGATCAACCGGATGGGCTTCAACAACGCGGGCGCCGATGCCGTGGCGGAGCGGCTGAGCCGGCTTGGGCCCATGCCCGGACCCATCTGCATCAACGTGGGCCGCAACAAGACCACGCCCAACGAACGCGCCGCGGACGACTACGTCTCCGCTTTCCGCGCGCTCGCGCCCTTCGCGCAGATCGCGTCGATCAACGTCTCCAGCCCCAACACGCCGGGACTGCGCGCCCTGCAGTCGGAGCTGGGCACGCTGGTGGCGGCGGTGGTCGCCGCGCGCAACGCGCTGCCGCGGCGCGTTCCCGTCCTGGTAAAGCTCTCCCCCGACGAGCCGGACGAGCGCCTGGCGGAGATGGCGCAAGCCGCGGTGGCCGCCGGCGCCGAGGGGATCATCGCCACCAACACCACGCTCGATCGCGGCGCCGTGGAGGGACATCCTCGCGCGGCGGAGCAGGGCGGCCTGTCAGGCGCTCCGCTCAAGGACCGCGCCCAGCACGTCTGCAAGCTGCTCTACCGCTCGGTGAAGGTTCCCATCGTCGGCGTGGGCGGCATCTCCACCGCCGAGGACGCCTACGCCCGCATCCGCGCCGGCGCCTCCCTGATCCAGCTCTACACCGCCTTGATCTACGAAGGCCCCACGCTGCCGCGAAGAATCAGCGCCGGTCTCACACGGCTTCTCCGGCGCGACGGGATCACCCTGCAGCAGGCCATCGGAGCCGACGCCTGATCCGAAGCCTCATTCTTCGTCGAGCCCCAGTTCCTTCGCGCGCCGGTTGACGATGGCGGCGGCCAATACTTTGGGCACGTACTCCCGCGTCTCCTCCGGCAGCTTCTTGAGGCGGTACAGGTGCCAGAAGTCGCGCTTCTCCTTGCGGAATCCGCCCGGCTCCTGCGCGATCTGGTGCAGCACTCGCCGCACGCCCGACTCGCCGCGGTTGTAGGACGCCATCGCCAGCATGAACGAGTCGCTGCCGTATTCGGCGAGAAGGTTTGCCAGGTAGCGCGCCGCCGCCTTCGTCTCCTTGTCGGGATCGAAGCGCTCGTCCACCTTCTTGTCCACGCGCAGGTGGAAGCTCTGCGCCGTGGACGCGGTGAGCTGCCACATCCCGGCGGCGCCCGCCGGCGACTTCGCCTTGGGATCGAACTGCGTCTCCGCCCAGGCCACGTAGGCCATCTCCTCCGGCAGCCCCAGCGCGTTGAACTCCTTCTGGATCATCGGCCAGTACTTCTGCTTGCGGTGGTAGACGAACTTGAGGTTGGAGGCCGAGCTGAGCTCGTCGACATGGAACTTGAGTCGCTCCTTGAAGATGGGCGGCACGGCGTAGGTGGCGGCGTCGAACTTCTTGAGGATGTCCCGGATCTGCCGGTCCAGCTGGTCGCCCGATTCCTCCAGCTGCGCAGCCTTGCTCTTGTCCGACTTGCCGAGGGTGGCGAGCGTGGACTGGGCGGTGCCGGTCAGCGTGTCGAGCTTCTCTTCCAGCGCCGCCAGCCGGTCGGGATCGGACTCGTCGTTCATCTGCTCCTGAACCGCGGCGATGTCCTGGTCGATGCGCTCCTTCTGCTTCACCAGCTTGTCGATCTGCCGCTTCTGCCGGGCGATGACGATGCCCATCACCGCCACCACGACCGCCGCGAACCCGGCCACCGCGGCCACCACCTTGACCCAGCGCCTGGCGGTCCTGGCCTTGGTGTCGTGCTGCACCTGTCTCAACGTGTTGGCCATGATCATCATCGTCTTGCCGGAGGACTGACCGCCCGCCTTCTTGCGCTCCTCCGCCACCTTCCTCGCTGCCAGCTCCGCCAGCCGCGCCGTGCTGGTGTCGGCGCTTTGCTTTAGGTCGTTGGAGATGGCGTGCAGCTCGCTGGTGGCGTCGATGCGCGGCGCGGCCAACGGCGTCTTGCGGGGGGCGATGCGCTCCAGCTGCGTGCGGGAGATGGCCTCGGTGCGCATCGAGCCGCCCATCCCGTCGACGGCGTCGAACTCCACCCGCACCAGCGGCCCGCCCGCCCCCAGCTGCACCTCTTCGCCCTGCCGCAGTCGCTGCTTGGCGATGCGCTTCCCTTCGATCAGCGTGCCGTTGGTGCTGGCGGTGTCCACCACGAACCAGCAGCCGTCCTCGAAGAGGAACTCGGCGTGGTGGTTGGAGACCTTGGGATCGAGGGCGGCGTCGAAGCGGATGTCGCAGTCGGCCGCGCGCCCCACGCGCACGGTCGGTCTGGACGAGCTGGCGGTGCGACCCTTCTGGCTGCCGGAGAGATGCGTGATGCGAATCATCCAGCTGCTCCCCCGGCGGCAGACTACGGGATGCAGCGTAACATGGGTTCTTCCTTCCCAAGCTTCAGCTTCTGGCTGGGGCCAGGTCGGCGTCTTCGGCGGCGGCGGCGTTCCGTTGAGGCTCGACCGCTCCAAAGACTGCGCGGGCGACCGCCATCACGAACAGCGCGATACCCAGCCCGACGATGATGTCGAGGATGTAGTGGTGGTCCAGGTACACCGCGCTGAAGCAGACCAGCAGGAAGTAGGCCGCGGCGACGGGCCGGAACCGGCGCAGGCGGAAGCCGTACACCGTCGCCAGGAACGGGTAGACGATGTGCAGGCTGGGGATGGCGCCGAAGACGTCGGCGCTCTTGCCGTAGAAGCTTTGCATCAGCGGGATCCCGATCAGCTGATCGAAGCGGATGGCGCCCGCCGGCGAGGCGCGCACGGTCATGTCCACCACGAATCCGTGAGCCGCGACGTACCAGGGCGGCGCCGCGGGGTAGAGGTAGTAGCAGGAGAACCCCACGAAGTTCGCGATCACGAAGATCCAGGTGAAGCGCTCCGCGCGCCGCATGGAGCCGGTGGTCACCAGATAGATGCTCAAGAGCACCGACTCGCCGATGAAGAACATGGGCGTGTAGGCGAGCCCGCAGAAGAAGTCGAGCACCGCGCTGGTGTGCTGCTGCAGCCACTCGTTGGGCGTGAGGCCGTGGATGCCGAAGAAGCGCAGGTCGAAGTCGTACGGCTCGCGCAGGTGGATGACCGGCGAGCGGATGTAATCCTCGTACCAGCGCATCGAGTCGTAGACCACCCCGTAGAGCAGGTAGGGCAGTCCAATCCGCGCCAGCCGCCGGCTGGCATTGCTCCACAGCGAGAGCACCAGCGCGATGGCGACGATGAGGAAGTGCTCGGGACCCAGACCGCCCAGAGCGCGCAGCAAGATCAGATATACGGCGCTGAGGACAGGGATGAAGACGCGGAAGAAGGGGTGGGCCGTACGCAGCTGCCCGGGGTGCGGTCGCAGGTCCAACGCTCAGGCTCCCTGTTGTGCGGTGGCGTCCGATGATGGCGCGGGCACCGAGGCGCTCCTGCGCCGGTCGCGCAGCGAGAGCACCGCCGGCAAGGCGAAGAGTGCCGCGGAGAGGCAGGTGATCTCGCCGATGACGGCCACCAGACCAAAGCTCTGCACCGCCTGGTTGTCGGCGGTCACCAGCGTGGCGTATCCGATGATGGTGGTGGCCGAGCAGAGGGCCACGGCGCCGCCCGAGGTGGCCAGCGCCTCCTCCACGCTGCAAGTCTGTCTGTAGCGCTGGTAGAGGTTGACCGCGTAGTCCACGCCGATACCAAAAGTAATGGGCAGCACCGCGAAGTTGACGAAGTTGAGCTTGAGCGAGAGCAGGGTCATGGCGCCCGCTCCCCAGAGCACGCCCAGCGAGAGCGACCCGATCACCCAGCTGGCGTCGCGCAGGCTGCGCATCACCAACAACGTCAGCAGCGCCACGGCGACGAAGCTGATGATGGCGGTGAAGCGGCCGTCGTTGGTGATGGCCTGGACGATGTCGGTGGTGAGGACGATCTGTCCGGCCACCAGCGCCGCGGGGTCGACGCGCAGCGCCGTCTCCCGCACCGTGCGCGTGTGCAGCATCTGGGCGCGGCCGTTGGCGCTGTCGGTGGCGAGCGTGGGATAGACCAGCACCACTCGCCCGCGCTGCCCGTCCTTCTCGACGAAGGCGCGGGTGAGGTTCTCGGGGACGTCCTGCAGCGACACCGGCTCGAGCACGGTGTGCTGGCGCAGGCGGCGGATCTCCGGCGGCAGCTTCGCCGCGGGCTGCTTGTCCAGCATGGAGAAGATCTGTCTCAGGAGCTCCAGCTTCTGCGGCTGGTCCTTGGGGAGGAACTGCTGCAGCGTCACCACCGACTCGATGGTGGTGTCCGGTCCCTCCTGCTGCTTCTGCTTCTCCAGCGCATCCGCCACCGACTCCGCCTCCTGCGGCGAGCCGGTCAGCACGACGGTCGGCGTCTGGTACGACTGGAGCACCGCGTCCACGTGCTTGTCCCAGTGGCCCTGCCCGCGGCTCTCGCCGGAGCGGCTGCCCAGCTTGGTGAAGTCGTACTGGATGGGATCCTGGGCGAAGAGATAGCCCGCGTAGATGGAGCCGGCGGTCAGGACCGCGGTGATCACCACAGGCCAGACGGGTCGCTTGAAGATCAGCTGGGCGAACGGGCCGGCGATCCAGCCCACCACGCGGCCGCGGTTCACCCGCGAGAGATCGCGGAAGGGCCAGTAGCGGTCCTGGAGCGCGATGAAGGCGGGCATCAACCCGTAGGTGGTCACCCAGCAGATGAGCATCCCGAAACAGCCCATGAAGGCGAACTGGTTGAACCCGCGGAAGCTGACCGCGCCGAGCGATCCGTAGCTGGCGGCGGCAGCGGCGCTGGCGGCGAAGGTGGCCACCCAGGTGGCGCGGAGCGAGAGGCGGAGCGCGTGCTCCGTCTCGGTGCCCCGGCGGCGTTCCTCGAGGTAGCGGGCGAGCAGGATGATGCCGCCGTTGATGCCGTTGCCGATGATGATGCTGCCGAGGAAGGCGGTGTTGGGGTTGAGGTAGTGGATCACGGCGCGCGAGAGCGCGAAGGTGGCGGCGACGCCGGTGAAGAGCGGGAAGACGAGGAGCGGGATGGAGCGGACGGTGCGGTAGTAGAGGAGCAGCGCGCCCGCCACCGCCACCAGCACCAGGATGCTGGAGATCTCCAGATCCCGCACCAGCGCTTCCTGCGCTTCGATGACGCCGCGGATCTCGCCGCCGTAGCCGATCTGGATGCTGGGATGGAACGACTTGGGATTGAGCGATTCGATCGCGCCCGAGACGGCATCGAAGATCTTCTGGTCGTCGGCGAGGCTGACCGCCGCACCCGGCGGCGAGACCAACATCACCAGGGTATGCCCGTCCTCGCCGGCCAGGTAGCCGTCGGGATAGCGATCCAGCCTGGCATAGGCCGCCTTGATGCGGCCCACCACCTCGTCGAGGTCGGGAGGATCCGGCGCGGTCTCCGCCTCCTCGGCCAGATCGACCAGCAGCGGGTTGGCCTGGGCGATGCGGGCCTTCAGCGCGTCGCGCGCGGCGATCAGGTCCTTGGTGTCCGCATAGAGCGAGCCGTGGCGGTCGAGGAACTCCTTCTCCGCGTCCACCCGCCAGTTGACCTGCGCCACCAGCGAGGGCGGCAGCTGCTTGAGCCGCGCCGCCGCCGCGTCGACGAAACGCTCGCCGGACTTCAGATCGTCGGTCCGCACCACGATGGCCAGGTGGGAGAAGCCGCCGATGCGCCTCTCCAGCTCGAACAGGCCGCGGGCGGCCGGTGCTCCCTGCGGCAACAGCTCGCGCAGATCGGTGCGCAGGTCGCCGTAGAGGTGGACCGCGGGCGGCAGGCAGAGGCCGAAGACCGCCGCGCCGACGAGCACGAGCAGCCAGGGCCGGCGCATCGAGAGCGCCGCCCACCACTCCCAGAACCTGGCGGTGCGCGAGAGCTGCTCCATCGCCAACTCTCTACGCCGCCCCGTGCCTTCGTGCCACCGCCTCGATGGCCTCGCGCAGCAGGGAGAGGCCGGAAAGCGCCGTGCCCTTGTCGATGGTCAGCGCCGGTTGCAGGCGGATGGCGTGGGTGTAGCTCATCGCCAACAGGCCCCGGCGCAGGCCGTCCTGGAAGATCTCGTCGCAGATCTTCTTCGCCAGCGGCTCCTTGGTCTGGCGATCGGCCACCAGCTCGACGGCGAGGAAGAGGCCCTCGCCGCGCACGTCGCCCACCCAGCGCAGGCGGTCGGGCCAGTTGCGCAGCTCGTCGAGCATCGCCTTGCCCACCTCGCGGACGTTCTGCAGCACGTTCTCCCCGTGCAGCGTACGGATGCTGGCCAGCGCCGCGGCGGCCGCGAGCGGGTTGCCGCCGTACGACGAGGACGATCCGCTGGGGTTGGCCCAGGGCTTCGCCTGCGCGATCGCGCCCTTTGCCACGACTCCGCTGATGGGGAAGCCCGCGCCGAACGCCTTGCCGACGGTGATGATGTCGGGCGTCACGCCGCTGCGCTCGCAGGCGAACCAGCGGCCGGTGCGGCCGAATCCGGTGATCATCTCGTCGGAGATGAAGAGCGCGCCGTGCTCCTTGGCGATCTCCTGCGCGCGCACCATGAACTCGACCGGCGGCACGACGTTGCCCGCGGTGCCCTGCAGGGGCTCCATGATCACCGCCGCCACGCTGCCGGTGCTCTGCTGCTTGAGCTGCTCCCGCGCCAGGTCGGCGCAGGCGATGCCGCAGCTGGGATACTTGAGCTTGAGCGGGCAGCGGTAGCAGTTGGCGAAGGGGAGCACGTGCCCCGGGGGGATGGGGCCGTAGGTCTTGGCGTTGCCGCTGCCGTTGACCGCCAGGGTCCCCGCGGTCTTGCCGTGGAAGCCGCCCCAGAAGCCCACCATCTCGTGATGGCCGGTGTGGTTCTTGGCCAGCCGGAACGCGCTCTCCACCGCCTCGGCGCCGCTGGAGTAGAGCTGCACCTTGTCCACGCCTTTGGGCGTGACCTTGGCCACCTCGTTGATCAGGTCGGCGCGGGGCGCGCTGGTGAACGAGCCCACCGTCACCTTGTCGAGCTGCTCGTGCAGCGCCTTGGTGTAGGCGGGGTGGCAGTGGCCCAGGCTGTTGACGCCGATGCCGCCGATCAAGTCCACGTAGCGGTTGCCGTCCACGTCCTCGATCACCGAGCCCTGGGCGCGCTCCACGGCGATGCCGCTGGACAGCGCGAAGCCCTGCAGGCCGGGGGCGAGGTGGGCCTGCTCGCGCTGCACCAGCGCGCGGGACTTCGGGCCGGGGATCTCAGTCTGGAGGTGCGGAGCCTTCAGCGTCATTTCTCAGCCTTCAGAAGCCGGAATGGCTTGTCGGATTCATGACCGGCCGCGTCGTCGGGCGGGCACGTGTTAACACAAGTGCAAGGGCAGAGACACGTTCTCGTTGATGTGATCGCTGACGTGATCGTGGACGGCGACGGTCACGTCGCAGTCGCAGTCGCACCTAGAACGCGGGAAGATTCCCCGGCTTGTTGGCGTAGGAGAACTCCGACAAAGCCTGACCCGAGCGCACCACGGCCTGCTCGCCGGGCCGCTCGATGCGGAGTTGGTAGTGGTTCTCGTAGGTGTACGCCATCGGCGCGGCCCAGGCGCTGACCAGCAGCCGGGAGAGCGGACCCATCTCGTTGAGCAGGTCCTGCCGGTAGAGGAGCTTCTTCGACTCGATGGCCATCGTCACCGTCTCGCCGTCGGCGCCGTGCGCCACCGCAGCCACCCGCTGCGGCACGTCGTACTCGAAGTGGCCGCCCGGCTCGTGCCGCGGGGCATCGAAGGCGACCTTCACGTCGCTGGAGCGCACCTCCGTCTTGCCGTCGCGCGAGGTGTAGAGCCAGCCCTGCGGGGGCAGGCGGGAGCCCTCGGGCGGGAAGAGCACCGCCAGGGCCACGCTGGTGCCCTGATCCCCCACGGCCTCGAGGCGGTACCAGAGCGAGGCGCTCTTGTAGGCGGGCACGGTGGAGTAGGAGGTATCGGCGTAGCAGTGGCCGCGCACGCGGCGGCTGCCCGTCCCGGAGCTCCACAGGGTGGCATCGAAGCGGCTGCGCAGCGCGAAGATGGTCTGATCGAACACCGCGTTGCCGCTGGCGTCGAAGACCACGCGCCCGCCGCCGGGCCGCACCGCCTGCGTCTCGGGCAGCACGGTGGCGTCCACCACCAGCTTGCGCCCGGCGAAGTGGACGTGGTGGCTCGCGTCGGGTCCCATGGTCAGCCGGGAGGCGCCCATCTCGATGGCGCCTTCTGGTTGAACCCCCCAGTCGCCGCTCTCGAAGACCTCGCCGTCCTCGATGGTCTTGCCGTCGGGCTCCACCACCACCGCGCGCACCGCGCCCTTGCCGTGGCCCTCCAGACCCGCATTGCTGACCAGGAACTGCACGCGCGCGAACGACCCGTCGTCGGCGGAGAAGAGGAACGAGTAGCTCTCCGAATAGAACGCCTCGGGCCGCAGCTTGGGCAAAAAGCTCACCTGCGTCACGTTGGCGGTGTCGGGCAGGGAGGTGGAGAAGCCGTGCACCTGCTCCTCGGCGAACGGGTTGCCGTAGGAGACGAAGAGCACCGCCATGGCCGCGAAGGCGGAGGCGACCGCTGCGATCAGCGCCAGCACCGGGCGCGGGCGCCCGGTCTGCTCGCGGAAGACGAAGATGCGGTGGAGGGGCAGGTTCCAGCAGAGGGAAACGGTGATTCCGATCACCGCCGCGGCGACCAGCGGGTTCCAGCGCAGCCCCTCGGTGAGGAGGATGACGCCCACCGTGTTGAGCAGCAGCGACGTCAGGGAGATGGCTGCGTACCGGGGCACCTCCACCAGCACCGAGTTCTGCCGCGTCTTGAAGGTGTAGAGCTTGTTGAAGGTGAAGTTGGTGACGGCGCCCAAGAGAGCGCCCAGCGCGCGCGAGGTGCCGGTGTAGACGCCGACTATCTCCACCAGGATCGTGAACGTGCCGTAGTCGACCGCCGTCGCGACCGCCGAGGCGACCCACGCGCGTTGAAACCATCCGCTGAGCTCCTCCTCCCGCGCGGCGGGAACGGGCAGGGCGCCCTCGCGCCTGCGGAGCTCGCGGTGGATGAAGACGAACCGGCGCACGGCGGTGACGTTGGCCATGATGGCCACCAATCCCAGCGTGGCGACCATGAGATAGAAGATCTCGTGCGGCGCGGCGCCGCGCTCGGTGAAGTGGGCAAACTCCGGCGCCAGCACTCCGGCGGCCCCGATGTACACCGCGCGCTCGCCGCGGTTCATCGAACCCATGCGGGCGTCGATGCCGGAGATCTCGCCCTTGGCGCGCGCGTAGGAGACCAAAAGCGCGCCGCCCATCGAACAGATCGCCAGCCAGAAGCCCAGCGGATAGCTGCGGTAGTAGGCCGCGATTCCGGCGAAGGTGGCGATCTCGGCATACCGGTCGACGGCCGCGTCGATCAGCTCGCCGGCGTCGGAGGCGGTGCCGCGGGTGCGCGCCACCATGCCGTCGAGCGCATCGAGGATGGCGCAGAGGATCACCAGCCAGCCGCCGGTGGTGAAGTGGCCGCTGGCGAAGGCGATGGCCCCGCCGACGCTGGAGGCCAGCGAGGCGGCAGTCAGCTGGTTGGGGGTGATCCCCAGCCGCAGGCAGACCTTCTCCATCGGGTCGAAGCACCAGTACCCGAACTCGATGAAGAATCGGGACAGGAAGACGCTGCCGGGCTCCTTCTTGACCCGGTCAGGAACGTAGCGCCCTTTGACGACGACCCGGATTGAGTACGCCAGCAGAAGGGCGACGACGATCGCGATCGATACCAATAACGACAACTTCACCTCGTAGTTGCTTACCCGACTCGCCTGCTCCTCGTCCGGACACACGCCCGCCGGGCCGTTCGGGGCCCCAAGTACCTTGTCTCAGACAATTTTGCAACGAACCGGACGTTCCGTTACCGCGCCATGACAATGATCACGATCGGCAGTCCCACGCCCAGGGTGCCAATCGCGTCCTCGGCCGCTTCACCGCGCAGCGCGAGCGTGGCTTCGGGACCGCCGTCCAGGTTGAGGGCGTCCACTGCCCCGACCTGTTCGGCCAGCCATCTGGCCACGTCCTTGCGCACGGCTGGCCATTGGGAGGCAAAGACGAGCAGGCGCCCGTCCCTCAGCTGTGCCAGCGCGGCGGTGCGCGAGGTTTCGGCGCAGTAGTGGGCGCCCGAACAGCCGGGCGACCCGCTCCTCACCAGAGCGGGGAAGCTCTTGAGCGCCTCCTGCCATTGCTCGGGCTTGAAGTCGGCGGGGGCCATGAAGCGGGGCGCCTTCACTCCGGGCTCGCGGCTGACCGGCTCGGTGGGAGGGGCACTCCGCGCCACTGCGCCAAAGAAGAGCGCGTCCTGCCGCAGGCAGCCGGCGCCGCGCAGCCGCTTGCCCTCCATCACCATGTCGCAGGTGGGCCGGACCTCGGCNCCGTCCACCGAATAGAAAGATCCGTTGACGATGGCCAGCGCGCCGGGAAAGCGGGTACGCCATTGGGAGAGCGTCGGCCGGGTAGGGTCGTAGCGGACCAGGAACTGCGCCCTGGCGGGGTCGACGAGGACCACCCGCGCGGCCCAGGCGGCGTCGGCGCCCAACTCCACGGCGGGAGCGGCGTCCACCCCGGGCGCGATCGGCTTCCAGGGGGCAGACAGGGCCAGCGCGCCCGCGGCAAGCAGCCATGCCAGCACTACAGGCGCTTCCTGCGCCGGCGAGACTGCCGCCGGCCGCCTGGGGTGAAGATCTCATGCCCTCCCAGCGGCGGTTGCTCCGCCGCGGCTCCGGCGCGGCGGGCCACGTTCATCAGCCGCTCCTGGCTGCGCAACAGCGTCAGCGGCGTGCCGTAGGAGCCGGGCAGGATGCGCTCGTAGTGCCCGTCGGGCAGCAGCACGCGGGCCTTGACGTTGTCGAGGAGCTGGGTGGCGAGGATCTCGTCGGTGATCCTATCTTTTAGCGACGGATCCTCGATGGGGAAGGCGACCTCCACGCGCCGGATGAAGTTGCGCGGCATCCAGTCGGCCGAAGAGAGCCAGACCTCGCGCTTGCCGCCTGCGTCGAACACCCAGATGCGGTGGTGCTCGAGGTAGCGGTCGACGATGCTGATCACGCGGATGCGCTCGCTCACCCCGGGCACGCCGGGCCGCAGGCAGCAGATGCCGCGGATGATCAGGTCGATCTGCACCCCGGCCTGAGAGGCGCGGTAGAGGGCCTTGATCACGTCGCTGTCGGCCAGCGAGTTCATCTTGGCGACGATGCGGCCCTTGCCGGTCTGGCGGGCGATCTCCGCCTCGCGATCGATCATCTCGATCACCGAGGGCTTGAGCGCGAGCGGCGCCACCCTGAACTTCTTCCACTGCGTGGGCCGGGAGTAGCCGGTGAGCAGATTGAAGAGGCTGGTGGCGTCGGACCCGAAGTCGTCGCGGGCGGTGAAGAGGGAGAGGTCCGAGTAGATGCGCGCCGTGCCCGGGTTGTAGTTGCCGGTGCCCAGGTGCACGTAGCGGCGGAGCCCCCCCGCCTCGCGCCGCACCATCAGGGTGACCTTGCAGTGCGTCTTGTAGCCGATCAGGCCGTAGACCACGTGGACGCCGGCCTGCTCCAGCGCGCGCGCCCAGAGGATGTTGGCCTCCTCGTCCATGCGCGCCTTCAGCTCGACCAGGGCGGTGACCTGCTTGCCGTTCTCGGCCGCGCGCTGGAGCGCCCGCACCACCGGCGAATCCTTGCCGGTGCGGTAGAGCGTCATCTTGATGGCCAATACTTGTGGGTCGTCCGCCGCGCCCTCGATGAAGCTGACCACGGGGTCGAACGACTCGTAGGGGTGGTGGAGCAGCACGTCCTTCTCGCGGATGAGGCGGAAGAGGTCGCGCTCGCCGTCCCCCACCAGGGGCGGCACCACCGGGGTGAAGGGCTCGTCGTGCAGCTCCTTCTGATCGATGCGGCCGAGCAGCGGCAAGAGGTCGGGAATGTTGAGCGGGCCGTCGATGCGGTAGACGTCGGGGGGGCCCAGCTTGAGGGCGCGGACCAGGTAGTCGGCGAGGTGCTGCTCGGCCTGCGCGGCCAGCTCCAGCCGCACTGCGCTCCCGCGGTCGCGCCGGCGGACCTCGCGCTCGATGGTGACGAGCAGGTCCTCCGCCTCTTCCTCGTCGATGCTGAGGTCCCAGTTGCGGGTGACGCGGAAGGCCCAGCAGCCTTCCACGGGCATGCCTGGGAAGAGCTGCGCCACCGACCGCGAGATGACGTCCTCCAGCAGGACGTAGGTGCGCCGGCCGCCGTCGGGAATCTCGACCAGCCGGGGCAGCACGCTGGGCACCGGCACCACGCCGTACCGGAGCCGGGCACCCGGCGCGGTGGCCGCGAACCGGACCGCCAGGTTCAGCGACTTGTTGCGCAGGTGCGGGAACGGATGGCCCGGATCGAGCGCGATGGGCGTGAGCACCGGAAAGACTTCGCGAGCAAAGTAGTCGGCGAGGAACTGACCGGCCTCCGGCGAGAGCTGCGCCGTGGAGAACAGGCAGACGCAGACCCGATCGAGGTTGGGGAGCACGTCGCCGAGCAGCGCCCGGTACTGCCTGGCCACCATCTCGTGGCAGCGGGTGGCGATGGCCGCGAGCTGCTCGCCGGGGCTCATCGCGTCCGGTCCGCTCTCGTCCACATGGCCGACCATCTGCTGCTTCAGGCCCGCCACCCGGATCATGAAGAACTCGTCCAGGTTGCCGCTGGCGATGGCCAGGAACTTGAGCCGCTCCAGCGCGGGGACGGTAGGGTCGAGGCCCTCATCCAGCACGCGCTCGTTGAACGCGAGCCAGGACAGCTCGCGGTTGATGAAGAAGCGCGCATCGGACAGGTTCTGCGCGGGTGGAGGAGCGGTCCCCACACCAGGCGGCGGGACGACCGTCAAGCCCGCAGCCGGAGTGGCTACGGTGACGCCGGGAGCGGCGGAGCCCCCGGTTCCTGGCGCGATGCTCTCCATAGAGTGGTCAAACTCTACACGGCCCCTCTGACCTTGACAATCCGACGCGACGCGTTAGAGTAGCGCCATAACGCATTGCGACAAGGGGAGCATCCGATGGCCGAATTCCAGTCGAGGTTCCAAGAGGCATTCCGGGACGCACAGAGCAGGGCTTCCGCGCGGGCCCGCGAGATCGAGCAGGAGGCCCGCAAGGTGTTGGAGACGCTGGGCGACCGCGCTCAGGCGGAGCTGAAGATCCTGGTGGAGTTCGCGCAGAAGGGATCGCGCGAGCAGATGGGCATGCTCGGGGTCGAGTTGGAGAAGCTCGGCAAGAAGCTCCAGGAGCTCGCGGCAAAGCGTGCGCCCAAGGCCGATGCCGCGGGTGGTCAAACCCCGCCGGTTCAGCCGAACTAACGCACTTTACAGCACATTTCCTCCGGCCGGCGCCTTGCCGGCCGGCAGGGGTGGTTGTTAGCCTCCGTGGCCTTGGCAGCTTTGCCGGTGGTCTTTTCGGCAGGAGGGGCATGACGACACCCAGCGCCAAAACCATCTTGGCCGTCTGCGCTGTGCTCATCCTCGCGGGTGCGGCGGCGGAGGTGTACCTGCTGCCGCGTGCGGTGCCGGCCCCTTCGGTCCGCCTCAAGAACACGCCTCCGCCCTCGATGAGCCAGGCCCAGCTCGAGGCGCTCCTGTCGAGGGTGGGCAAGCAGCTTGACGCGCCGCTGCGCAGCAAGCTCGCCGACGCGGTGCTGACCGAGTCGGCGCGGGCGGGCTACGACCCGCTCTTCGTCCTGGCCCTGGTCGCCGTGGAAAGCAGCTTCCGGCCTCAGGTTTCCAGCGAACGCGGCGCTTACGGCCTGATGCAGCTCAAGCCCTCCACCTTCGCCTGGATCGCCGGCCGCGAGCAGGACATCGCCGACGACAGCATGGTGATGGAGGACCCGGTCGTGGACGTCCGGCTGGCCGTCCGCTACCTGCGCTGGCTCGAACATCGCTTCCCCAAGCGGGACGAGGCGCTGATGGCTTACAACGCGGGACCCCGCCGGATGCAGCAGTACAAGCGCGCCGGCATCCCCGATTCGCTGCGCGAGTATCCGCGCCGCGTCATGCGCGAGTACCAGCGGTTCGTGCGGATGATGGCGACGCTGGATTCTCGCGAACTGGTGGTCGCTCAGGCAAACTGATCGGGTGTCGGGCCTCGCCTGCATCCTGATCGCCGTCGCCGGTCCGCCGCTGGTGGAAGGGCGCGTGGGCGAGCGCGGCGGCGCCGGCGCGGCGGCTGCCCAGGTGACGCTGGTCCAGGGGGAGCGCACCCAGGTCGTCCTCACCTCTTCCGACGGGACGTACCGCCTGCGCGCCTTCGAGGGCGACGGCGTGTTGACGGTGAAACTGCCGCAAGGCTGGGCCGCCGGCGGCAGCCTCTCGCGCGCTTTCGGGCCGGCTCTGCGCGGCGATGTCATCCGCGCCGACTTCGACGTCGTGGCGCGACGCGTGCTTCGCGGCCGCCTGCTGGTGGGCGGCGTGCCCTTCGCGGACGCGCGCATCGCGGCGGGAAAGCTGAGCGCGCGGACCGACCCGCGGGGACTTTTTGTGCTCGAAGGCCTCCCTGCGGGTCTGGTCGAGGTGCATGTCGAGGCGCCACCGCTGTCGGGACGTGTAGAGCTGCCGGCGGGGCCTGCCGACGTGTCGCGGGATGTGGGGATGCGCGTCCCGGAGGTGGAAGCGCTGGGCGTGCGCCGCGTCCCGCAGGATCCGGCGCGCCGGACGCTCAAGGACTGGATTGCGGCGAAACCAATGTCAAAACAGTATGTTGCCGCCGTCGAGCGGCTCGCCGCCCTGGCCAATCTCGACACCGGCTTCCGGTTGGTGATGGTGGTGCGGGGCCGCGAGGTGGCGCGGGGTGCGGTGGCCGCCGCCATGCTGGAGCGATACCTCACAGGACCCGCGTCGGTGCCGCGCGAGCGTCTTCTGTTCGGCGTCACGGAACTCGCAAGACCCGGGCATCTGGAGCTAATCTTGGCGCGGATGAACGAGCCGGAGATCCGTTGACCGCGTCGGTAGCGTCCTTTCTGACCCAGGCACAGAAGAGGGGATCGGAGCTGCCTCCGGCGCTCTCTGGCGCGCTGCTGCTCGCCGCCATCCGCCTCTCCGAACATCAGCAGCAGGCGCTGCGGCCCTACCAGCTCTTGGTGGACGACGACGGCGCGCTCGAGCTGCTCAACGGCGATCCGCCTACCGCCGATGGCTACGCGGCGCCCGAGTTGCGCAACGGCGCTGCGCTGCCGCGCGATCCGCGCGTGCTGGTCTACGCCGCCGGCGCGCTCGGCTACGAGCTGGTCACGCTGACGCCGCCGCGGCTCTCCGGGGATTCGGGCGCGGAGCTGGCCGGGCCGCTGGCCGCGGTCATCCGGAAGGCGATGGGCGAGCGGCGCGATCGGTTCAAATCGCTCAAGGACATGGCGCTCGCGGTGGAGCGGGTCCAGGCGCGGCCGACGCCGGACGAGGAGCGGCTGATCCTCGCGGCGGTGGCGTCCAGCACGCAGCTTCCGGCGGCACAGAAGCTGGCCAAGCTGGAGCTGCAGAAAGCGGCGGGCATTCCCGAGCCCGACGTCGCAAGCCACGTGCAGGCGGCTCCCGCGCTGTCCTGGGATGCGATGGAGCCTTCCGCCGAGATCGAGCTGCCTGCAGCGGAACCGCCGCCCGCAGCGGTCCCGCCGCCCGCGGCGCAGCCGCCGGCACCGGGCGCCTTCGACGATCTCCGCGCGCAGATCAACGAGGCGAAGAAGACCCACGAGGACCAGACCGCGCGGATCGAGGGCTTGTCGCGCCTGGGGGCGCGGCTCGACGCGCTGGAGGAGCAGGTCCGCTCGTCGATGCCGCCACCGGTCTCGGCAGCCACGGCGCTGGCGCGCGACGTGAAGCTGCTGCTCGACGAGCGCCGTTTCGCGGAGGCGGAGCGCGCGCTCCAGTCGCCGCTCACCGCCACCGACGCGACCCTCCAGCTGCGGCTGGGCCAGACGCTGGCCGCGACGGGCGACGCGGACGGCTCGCGCGCGCAGAAGGCGGAGGCCGCCTTTCGCCGCGCCTCGGAGCTCGATCCGGCGTGGGCGCAGCCCAAGGCGCACCTCGGCGCGCTGCTGCTGCGGCAGGACAAACGCGACGCCGCCTTGACCCAGCTTCGCGCCGCCCTCGAGCTCGACCCGACCTGCGCCGAAGCCCAGCAGGCCCTCGCACAGGCGGAAGTGGATGCCCAGGCCGCATCGCGCCCCGGGCGCCGCCCCCTCCGGTTCGCAGCCGGCGCGCTGGCGGGCGCCGCAGCCGTCATCGCCGCCATCTTGTTCCTGCGCCCGAATCTCCTCGGTACCCGCCACGAGCCGGAATCGTCGTCCGCATCCGCGACGATCGCGACCCCGCCGAAGCCGGCCCCCGAACCCACGCCCCCGCCAGCGCAACTCCAACCCGCGACCCCAGACCCCGGACTCGCACTCGCACCCGAACCCGCTCTTCCCCAGAACCCTGACCGCAGACCTGAACCCGAACCTGAACCCGAACCAACAGCCGCGAAAGCGGCGCACCCAGATCCCAAGCCGCGCAAAAAGCCCTCGGCCAACCACGCCGCCGCCGAAGCCGCGGCGGCCCGCGGCGACAGGGCCCTCCGCTCCTTCGACACCAACACCGCCCGGTCCGCCTTCCAGACCGCCCTCAAGCTCGATCCCGGGCTCCCCTCCGCCCACCGCGGCATGGGCATGGTCTACGTCCTGTTGGGCAAGAACCCCGAGGCGAAGGCCGAATACTCCAGGTATCTGAAGCTCGCTCCCGACGCGCCCGACAAGGACCAGATCGAACGCCTGATCGCCCGTTAGGGATCTCCGCTAGACTCGCGCGCCGCATGAACGCCTATACGGTCCGGATCCCTCACCCCGAGGCGCGCCGCATCGAGGTGGACCTGGAAGTGGACGCGCGCGGCGCCGCCTCGCTGGACGTGCGGTTGCCGGTGTGGACGCCGGGCAGCTACCTCGTCCGCGAGCACCAGCGCCACGTCGACGGCCTGCGCGCGCAAGCCGAGGGCGGCGACCTGCCGGTGGAGAAGATCGACAAGCAGACCTGGCGCGTCTCGTGCGCGGGCGCGCGGTCGGTGCGGGTCGCGTACCGCTTGCACTGCTTCGAGCTGACGGTGCGCACCAACCACGTCGACCCGACGCATGCCTTCCTCAACCCCAGCGCCGCGGCGGCGTTCGTGGTGGGGCGCGAAGGCGAGCCCTGCTCGGTGCGCCTGCAGCTCCTGCCCGGGTGGCGCGCCTGGGTCGCGCTGCCCGACGAGGACGGCGCCTTCCATGCCCGCGACTACGACGAGCTGGCCGACAGCCCCTTCGAGTGCGGCCCCGAGTCCTCCCACGAGGTGCACTCCTTCACCGCCCAGGGCGTGCAGCACCGGCTGGTGGTCTGGGGCCGCGGCGACTTCGACGCCGCCAAGGTGCTGCCGGACATGGCGCGCATCGTCGACGCCGAGGCGGCGATCTTCGGCGGACTGCCCTACAGCGAGCCGTACCTTTTCATCCTCCTCCTCAACGACAAGGGGCGCGGCGGCCTGGAGCATCGAAGGTCCTGCGCGCTGCTCGTGCCGCGGTTCACCTTCGTGCAGAAGAGCGCCTACGAGGACTTCCTCGAGCTGGTGGCGCACGAGTACTTCCACCTCTGGAACGTGAAGCGGCTGCGCCCCGCCGCGTTCACTCCCTACGACTGGACGCGCGAGAACCACACCCGCCTGCTCTGGGCCATGGAGGGGCTGACCTCCACCTACGAGGTGATGGCCCTGCGCCGGGCCGGCCTGATCTCGCCGCAGCGGTTCCTCGAGATCTGGGCCGAGCGGATCACCCAGTTGCTGCGGACGCCGGGCCGGCTGCGCACCTCGCTCGCGCAGGCTTCCTTCGATGCCTGGATCAAGCACTACCGCCCCGACGAGAGCACCGGCAACACCACCGTCTCGTACTACCTGAAGGGAAGCGTGGTGGGGTTCCTGCTGGATCTGGAGCTGCGCCGCCGCACCTCGGGAGCGCGCTCGCTGGACGACCTGGTCCGGCTGCTCTTCGAGCGGCACGGCGGGCCCCCCGGCCTCCCCGAGGACGCGGTGGAGAAAGGCGCCGCCGAGCTCGCAGGCGATGCCTCCCTGCGCGACTGGTTCGCCCGCGCCGTCCGCTCCACGCAGGAGCTGGAGCTCGAACAGGCCCTCTCCGGAGCCGGCCTCCGCGCGGTGCTCCATCCCGCGGGTGGACCGGACGACAAGGGTTCTGCGGAGGCCGATCCCAAGGAAGCGCCCGAACCCCCCGCGCAGCCGCGCGCGTGGCTGGGCGCCACGCTGCGCGACCGCGCCGGCGCGCAGGAGGTGGCGGCGGTCGTCGAAGGCTCCCCGGCCCAGCGCGCCGGAATCCTGGCGGGCGACGAGATCGTGGCCCTCGACGGCTTCCGCGCCGACCTCAAGCAGCGCCTCCTGCGGGCGCAGCCGGGAAAGACGGTGAAGTTCTCGCTCTTCCGCATGGACGAGCTGCTGGAGGTGGCGGTGCCGCTGATCGTTGCGCCGGCCGACGCGGTCACCATCGTCGCGATTGCCGAGGCCACGCCCGCGCAGGTCGCGCTGCGGAAGGCATGGCTGGGCCAGGATTGGCCGTAGCGATTGCGCCAGGGCGACTCCGCGAGTAAACCACCGCGCGTGCGGGTCACCGAGATCTTCCACAGCATCCAGGGCGAATCGACGCTGGCGGGGGAGCCCACCGTCTTCGTGCGCTTCACCGGGTGCGACCTGCGCTGCCAGTACTGCGACACCGAGTACGCCTTCTACGGCGGCAGGAACATGTCGCGACCGGAGATCCTCGCCGAGGTGGCAAAGCATCCCGCCCGCTTCGTCTGTCTCACCGGCGGCGAGCCTACGCTGCAGAAGGAATTGCCCGAGCTGGCGCAGGAGCTGCTGGACCGCGGCTACCAGGTGTCCTTGGAGACCCACGGCCAGCGGCCGCTCGACAAGGTGCCGCGAGGCGTGCGCAAGATCGTCGACCTCAAGACGCCCGGGTCGGCGGAGCCCCACACCGACTTCTCGGTGTTCCAGGATCTGTCGGCCGGCGACGAGGTCAAGGTGGTGGTCTGTTCGCGCGAGGATTTCCGCTGGGCGGTTGCGAAGGCGGACGCGCTGGGTCTCTGGGGCAGGGTGCCGGTGCTCTTCTCGCCCTCGTACGGCCAGGTCGAGCCACGGGATCTCGCGGCGTGGCTGCTGGAGAGCGGAAAGCCGGGACGGCTTCAACTGCAGCTCCACAAGGTCCTCTGGGGCGAGAAGAGGGGAGTCTGATGCGCAGGCCTTGCTACGTGGTGGACTCCTTCGCGGCGCAGGCGCTGGCCGGCAATCCGGCGGGCGTGTTGCTCGACGGCGCGGAGCTGGACGCGGCCGCGATGCAACGGATCGCCAACGAGCTGAAGCACAGCGAGACGGCGTTTCCGCTGCCCGCCCGCGAGCCCACGGCGTCGCTGCACCTGCGCTGGTTCACGCCGGCGTCGGAGGTGGCCTTTTGCGGGCACGCCACGCTGGCGGCCTTCCACGTCCTGGTGGAGGAGGCCAAGCGCATCCGCGTGCCGGAGGCCGGCGTCACGCGCACGGCCTTCACCTGCAAGAGCGGCCGGCTCAACGTCGAGCTGTCCCGGAGCGCCGGCAAGCTGCGCATCCTCATCGAGACGCCGGCCAGCCGCTTCGAGCCGGCGCAAGTTCCGGCGGAACTGGTGGCTGCGCTGGGCCTGGTCCCGGAAGCGCTGGACCCCGCCGTTCCGCCGCAGAAGAGCGCCATCCTGGAAGGCAACCTCTACCTGGCCGTTCGCGACCGCGCCACGGTCGCGCGCTGCACCCCCGACCCGGCGGCGCTGGAGGAGTTCGGCAAGAAGCTGGGCGTGGCGGGGTACGTCGTCTACACGCTGGCTCCCGCGCCGGGCATCGATGCCGCCATGCGCTGCTTCTTTCCCGGCTACGGCATCCTCGAGGATCCGGTGACCGGCAGCGCTGCCGGCCAGCTGGGCGCGCTGATCCAGCTGACGCGGCCGGAGATCATGCCGCGCCGGCTGGTCTTCACCCAGGGAGACGAGATGGGTCGCCCCGGCAAGGTGGAAGTGGAGGTCCGTCCCGAACCGGTCCCGGGGCACGTGCGCGGGTGGATCGGCGGCAACGCCGTCACCATCCTGCGCGGGGAGCTGGAGCTGTGAAGACGCGCCGCCTGCCCAGGAGCGAGGCGCCGCTGCGGCGCACCGTTCCCGCGCTGCGCGACGTGCACAGCGAGCGCGACACGCGCAAGCTCGCGCTCGACCGCGCGGGCGTGAAGGGGCTGCGCTACCCCATCTGCGTGCTCGACCGCGCCCGCGGGCTGCAGCACACGGTCGCCGAGATCGACATGAGCGTCTCGGTGCCGCAGAAGCGCAAGGGCGCCCACATGAGCCGCTTCATCGAGCTGCTCAACCGTCACCGGCGGGAGATCGACATCCGCAAGTTCCGCTCGCTCTGCTCCGAGCTGCGCAAGGACCACGACGCCGACGCCGCGCACGTGTCGGTCCGCTTTCCCTATTTCGTGGAGAAGAAAGCGCCGGTGACGGGCTCGGTGGGGCTGGTGGACTACACCTGCACCTTCGGCGCCAGCGTCACCCGCAAAGGCCACGACCTCTGGGTGGAGCTGGACGTGCCGGTCACCACCCTCTGCCCCTGCAGCAAGGCGATCAGCGAGAACGGGGCGCACAACCAGCGCAGCCTGGTGTCGGTGCGGGTGTGGTTCACCAGGTTCTTCTGGATCGAGGATCTGATCGCGCTGGTGGAGGACTCCGCCAGCTGCGACCTCTACGCGCTGCTCAAGCGGCCCGACGAGAAGTACGTCACCGAGCGGGCCTGGGCGCGGCCGCGCTTCGTGGAGGACCTTGTGCGCGAAGTGGGTACACGCCTCCGGGCCGACAGGACGTTCAGCCGCTGGGAGGTGGAGGCGGAGAGCTTCGAGTCCATCCACGCCCACAGCGCCTACGCGACGCTGAAACATCCTTGACGGCACGCAGGTTTGCAGGGACCCTCCGGGGATGCTGATCGCGCTCCTCGCCTCGGTCTACCTCAACGGCGTCAACGTCGACGGCCTGCGCTCGCAGAGCTTCGAGAAGTGCAAGGCGGTGAAGATCGACGAGCACGGCGACGTGCGCCTCGAGTGCCCCGGTTACCAGGTGCAGCAGCAGGCATCCGCGCCGGCGGCGGCGGCGGTCTCGGGCGCGATCACCCGGCACTACTGGCTGGTGAGCGAGGAGAAGGACTCCGCCGCCACGCAGTACGACGTGGACGTGTTCGTGAACTCGAAGTGGGTCCGCAAGATCAAGGCGGGCGAGCCGCAGCTGGTGCTGGAGATCACGCGCTTCTTGCAGCCCGGCCCCAACCGGGTCCTGTTTGCCGCGGTCAAGCACCCCGGGACCGGACGTCAACGCGCCTCCGACGGGAGCTTCGTCAGATTCACCGTCGGCGAGGGGCGCTCGCACGAAGACACGGTGGAGATCGACGACCCGCTGGTCGAGTGCAAGCGCACGGCCGCGGAGACCGGCGACGTGAACGAAGAATTCACCATCCAGGGACGCTGATGCTGCAGGAAGATCCCCAGCGCACGCACCTTCTCCCCGACCCAGAGCGCATCGTCGCGCTCTACGAGGCCACCAACCAGCCGCTCGTGCAGCCCACCGGCCGTTCCGCGCAGGCGGCCCAGGCCGCCGTGGTCGCGCTGCGCGAGGGCGCCGTCTTCGACGTGGTGGTGGCTCTGACGCTCACCGACAGCGGCGAGAACGTCATCTACGCGGGGCCGATGGTGGCGCGCAAGGACGTGCAACAGGCGGTGGAAGAGGCGCTCAATTTCGCCGAGAGCATGGGCTTCATCCTCGACCAGTCGGGCTGGACCAAGATGGATGCCGTCCAGCGCGCCGAGCTGCTCGATCGGCTCCCGGCGTTCTGGCCCCCGTCGCGCAAAGCGCAGACGCATGCGGAGCCGGCCCGGGAGTCCGATCCGATGCAGGCGGTGGCGCGGCTGTTCGCGGCGTTCTGCGCGCTGCTGCTGGTCGCCTGCTCGGGGATGAGCGCGGAGCAGCGCGCGCAAGGGGCGCAGATCCACCAGGAGCTGGGGGACAACCTCCTCTCCCAAGGCGACGCGCAGGGGGCGCTGAAGGAGTACATGACCTCGGTGGACATGGAGGAGACGCCGGAGGCCCACAACGGCCTCGGCCTCATCTACTGGTACTCGCTCGGGCGCCCCGACGACGGCGAGAAGCAGTTCAAGCGGGCGCTGGAGATGAACCCGGACTACTCGGACGCGATGACCAACCTGGGCGCGCTCTACATCGCCCGGACCCGGTTCGCCGACGCCGTCCCGCTGCTGGAGAAGGCAGCGCGCGATCCGCTCTACAAGACCCGCACCATCGCCCAGACCAACCTCGGCTGGGCGCTCTACAAGGCGGGGCACGCCGAGCGGGGCATCGGCGAGATCCGCGGCGCGCTGGCGGTGGCGCCGAAGTATTGCCTCGGCTGGCGGCAGCTCGGGACCATCTACTCGGAGCAGGGAAGGCTGGAGGAGGCCACCCAGTCCCTTTCCCGGTACGCGCAGGAATGCCCCGACGTGGCGGACGCGCACTTGATGTTCGGCAAGATCCTGGCGCGGCAGCAGAAGGCGAAGCAGGCGCGGGCCGAGTTCGAGCAATGCGCGGTGGCGAAGCAGGAGCGCGACCAGACCGTGGCGGCGGAGTGCGCGAGGTTCCTCAAGGAGCTGGGCGCGCCCTGAACCGGGCGGGCCGCGCGGTGGCTTCCCCTGAGCGGGGCGGCTAGACTCGCGCCATGGACGTCTTCGGACAGCTCTCGCGGACGCCGTCGCTGCTCCTCGACTTCGACGCGCACTTCGCGGAGATCGCGGATCTCCTGGCCGATCTCCATCCCGCGCACCCGCTGCTCGGCGCGCTGCGCGCCTTGACGCAGGGCGGTCCGCGGAGCTCGCAGGCGGCCTAGTGGACCTCCGCGCNGAGCGCGCCGACGCCCTGGTGCTGCGCTCCATCGCCTATGGCGAGGCGGACGCGGTGGTGCACCTGCTCGTCCGNGGCCGGGGGCGGATCGCGGCTTTTGCCCGCGGCGCGCGCAGCTCGCGCAAGCGGTTCGGNGGAGCGCTGGAGCCGTTCCAGCGCGTNGAGGCGCTGCTGGCGGAGCGCGANGGGCAGGAGCTGTGGGCCCTGCGGGAGGCGCGCGTGACGGAGGCGCACCCGCGATTGCGCGAGGACCTGCACCGCATCGCCCACGCCGGTTACGCGGCGGAGCTGGTGCANGACCTGACGCGGCCAGGCGAGCCGGCGGACGGGCTCTTCGAGCTGCTGGAGAACTTCCTCTCGCGATTGGAGAGCGGCGCGGCCACCAGCTCGCGGCTGCGCGCGCTGGAGCTGGGAGCGCTGGAGGCGGCGGGCCTCGCGCCCGAGCTGTCAGCCTGCGCGCGGTGCGGCAGCGAGGTTGCGCCGGGGCGGGCCGCCTTCGACCCGGATGCAGGCGGCCTCGTGTGTACGAGGTGTACACCTGGTACACATCCGCTGGCGCTCTCCCCGGGGGCCCGCGCGGCGTTGCGTCAGCTTCAGACCGGCGGCCTCTCCGCCGCGGAAGCGCCAGTCAGCGCGGACGGGTCTGGGCGGCCAGCGGACGGGCGCGCGTTCGAGGACGCCTGCGTCCAGGCCCAAGGCCCGCTGGCGCTCTTCCTGCAGCACCACCTGGGACGCCGGCTGCGCAGCGCCGACTTCCTGGCGCAGGTCGGCGCCCCTCAATAGCCGGTCGCGGCGGCTTGCCACATCCGCACCGCCGCCGCGGCGGGATCCCGCGCGCCGAGCACCGAGCGGATGCAGGCCACGCCGCGCGCGCCCGCAGCGAGACAGAGGTGCGCATTGCTTTCGTCGACGCCGCCCAGCGCGAGCACCGGGATGGACGACGCCCTGCAAGCCGCGGCCAGCGCGGCGACCCCTTGCGGCGACTTGCCCGGCGTGTCGAAGACCGGCCCGAAGACGCAGAAGTCGGCTGCGGAGCGCGCCACCTCTTCGGGCGAATGCGCGCTGACGCCGATCAGCCCAAGCCCCAGCGCGCGCGCATCGGCTGCGTGCAGCCCGCGCGCGGGCAGGTGCACGCCATCGGCGCCGGCGGCCAGGGCTACGTCGGCGCGGTCGTTGACCAGCAGCGGCGCCCCGAAGCTTGCGCAGATGGACCGGAGGCGCCCTGCGACCGCGACCAGCTCCCGCGCGGGCAAGCCGGGCTGCCGGAGCTGCACGCCAGCGGCGCCGCGCGGCAGCACCGCCAGCGCTGCCTGCACGGCGGGCGCGGGATCTCCCGAAGGAGGGGTGATCAGGTACAGCCGGATCACGCCGCGCCGATCACCCCGGCCATCGGGCTCGAGGCGCTGCCGTACAGCTTGCGCGGGATGCGTCCGGACAGGAACGCCACCCGGCCCGCCTCGGTGGCGAGCTTCATCGCGCGCGCCATTCCCGCGGGATCCCTCGCGCCGGAGATGGCCGTGTTCACCAGCAGCCCGGACACGCCCAGCTCCATGCACAGCGCGCAGTCCGAGGCGGTGCCGACGCCGGCGTCGACGATCACCGGCACCTTGGCCTGGTCGAGGATCATCTGCAGCGAGTACGGGTTGCGCAGCCCCAGGCCGCTGCCGATGGGCGCGCCCAGAGGCATGACGGCGGCGCAGCCCGCATCCTCCAGCTTGCGCGCCGCCACCGGATCGTCGTTGGTGTAGGGGAGCACCCGGAAGCCCTCGGCGACCAGCTGCTTTGCCGCCTTCAGCGTCTCCTCCGCGTCGGGCAGCAGCGTCTTGGGATCCGAGAGCACCTCCAGCTTGACCAGCGGGTTCTCTCCGCCCAGCTGCAGCTCGCGCGCCAGCCGGCAGGTGCGCACGGCGTCCTCGGCGTTGTAGCAGCCCGCGGTGTTGGGCAGGAGCACCATCTCCTTGGGGATCCAGTGCAGCATCGAGGCCTCGCCCTTCGCCGTCAGATCCAGCCGCCGCACCGCCACCGTCACCATCTCCGCGCCGCTGGCCAGGAGCGCCGACTTCATGGTGGGGAAGTCCTGGTACTTGCCGGTGCCCACCACCAGCCGCGAGGTGAAACGATGCCCGCCGAGAACCAACTCATCCATGTTTCAGCCTCCGCCCACGAAGGTGACGATCTCCACTACGTCGCCCGGCGCCAGCCGCTCCTCGCCGTGGCGCGCCCTCTTCACCACCGCGCCGTTGCGCTCCACCGCCACCCGCTCCGCCCGCACCCCCAGATGTTGCAGCAGCGCGGAGACGGTGAGCCCTTCCGGCAGCTCCATCGTCTCGCCGTTGACGGTGGCGCGCATGCGGCGGTGATAGGCCCGCCTCCCGGCACGGTCAAGCGCCCTTGTCTCCCCGGTTGCGATGGGCGAGACTTGGCGGGCATCGGGGGGCTGCCTTGGACAACGTTCAACTGCTGCGCCAGGTCTCCATCTTCAAGGAGCTGCCTCAGGAAACGGTGGCCGATCTCGCCCGCCGCGTCTGGCGCAAGGAAGCCGAGGCTTCCTCGGTGATCGTCAACCAGGAGGAGACGGGCGACGCGCTCTTCGTGATCGCGCGGGGCAAGGTGAAGGTGGTGCTCTACGGCGACACCGGCCGCGAGATCATCCTCAGCATCCTGCGCGCGGGCGACTTCTTCGGCGAGATGGCGCTGCTCGATCGCCAGCCGCGCTCCGCCAACGTGGTGGCGGTGGAGAGCTCGGAGCTCCTCTGCCTGGACCGCGAGGGCTTCCAGACGCACCTCACCGGCCACCCCTCCACGGCGCTCGCCATCCTCGCCGAGATGTCGCGCCGCCTGCGTCATGCCGACGAGGTGATCGGCAACCTCGCCCTGCTCGACGTCTACGCCCGGGTGGCGCGGACCATCCGCGACCTGGCGCAGAAGCAGGGGCAGCCCGTCGACGGCGGCCTGCTCATCAAGGAACGGCCCACCCAGCAGGAGATCGCCGGCCTGATCGGCACCAGCCGCGAGACGGTGTCGCGGGCGCTGAGCGACTTTGCCCGGCGCGGATTGCTCGAGCTGTCGGGCAAGCAGATCCTCGTCCGCTGGGGCTTCTTGCGGAAGATGGAGGACGCGGCGTAGAAGTGCCCGCCGCATGTATCGCGTCTCGAAACAGCTCTGGTTCTGCGCCGCCCATCAAGTGCGCCTCTCCGAAACCCAGTGCGAGGCGATGCACGGCCACAACTACCGCGTCCTCGTCCACGCGGAGGCGCGCGAGCTCGATCGCACCAGCTACGTGATCGATTTCGCCGAGCTGAAGCGGGCCGCGGTGGAAATCTGCTCCCGCTTCGATCACGCCAACATCAACGAGGTGGAACCCTTCCGCGACGGCGAACGGAACCCCACCGCCGAGGAGCTGGCGCGCTTCCTCTTCGAGCAGCTGGGCCGCCGCTTCGACGACGGCCGCGTGCGCATCGGCAAGGTGGAGGTGTGGGAGACGGACAACAACCGCGCCGAGTACGCGCCTGACACGGTGAAATGAAGAACGGAGTCGATCGCAAGCGCGCCGGGTTCACGCCCTGGTTCTGGAGCTACCGGATGGCGGCGCGGCTGGAGGCGGCTGTGGTGATCTGCGTCTTCGCGGGCGTCATCGCCATCATGGCCTTTCTCTTCCAGATGCCCGGGCCGCTGGTCGTCCACGTGCAGGACGACGTCAAGGAGCCCATCCGTGGAGCGCGCGTCACCTGCACTTCTCCGGACGGCCAGACCTCCCATGCTGGAATCACCGACGTCTTCGGCGAAGCCAAATGGCCGGGGCTGACCAAAGGATCCTGGAAGTGCGTGGTGACTCCGCCCGATCGCTTCCACGCCGCCCCGCAGACGGGGTACGCCGCGGTGGTGCCGCGCAGCCCGGTCATCTGGATCACCGCCTTCGAGCGGCCGGCGCGATTCATGGTCCAGGTGGTGCGGCCCACGGGACAGCCGCGGGCCAAGGTGGCGGTGCGGGCCGTTTGCGGCGCGGATGCCTGGGAGGGCAGGGCGGGCCTGCTCGACGGGCTGGCGACGCTCTTCGTGCCGCACGGCAAGACCTGCCGCGCCGGCCTGGTGCGCGCCGAGCTTCCCGACGACGGTCCACCCACGCAGGCGCAGCTCGACTGCGCGAGCGAGCCCTGCACCGGCGAGGTGGTGGGCCGCGTGGGCGAGCTGCTGAGCGCGAAGCTGACACCCAGCGCCGAGCAGTGGGCGGCGGTGCGGCCGCCTCCCGAGCCCGAGAAGTAGGGCTACTTCCCGGTGTAGATGTCCATCACCTGGCGCAGGAGCTGGATGGATTCGTCGCGCGGGCGCTGGAAGGCGTTGCGGCCCATGATCGAGCCGAAGGCGCCGCCGTCGCGCAGGCCGCGGATCTCGGTGAGGATGTCGCCGGTGGCCTTGGCCTCGCCGCCCGAGAAGATGACGATTCGCTTGCCGTTGAAGCAGCTCTGCACCACGTGGCGCGTTCGGTCGGCCAGGGTCTTCCAGGGGATGTTGTACTTCTCGAAGACCTTCTGCGCCTCCGGCTGGTAGATGAACTCGGCGGGCGGCTTGACCTTCACCACGTGCGATCCCAGCTGGCAGGCGATCTGCGCCGCGTAGGCCGCCACGTCCACCGCCGTCTCGCCCTTCTTGTCGGTGATGCCCTCGCCGCGGGGATACGACCAGGTGACCACCGCGAGGCCGGACGCCTTGGCCTCCTCGGTGAGGGCGCGAAGGTTCTCGTACATGTGGTTGCGCGCCGACGAGCCGGGATAGATGGTGTAGCCGATGGCCGCGCACCCCAGCCGCACCGCGTCCTTCACCGAGGCGGTGACGGCGCTCTCCGGGGCATGGCCCTTGGAGAGCGTGTCGCTGTTGTTGACCTTGAGGATGAGCGGGATCTGGCCCGCGAACTTGCCGGCCACCGCCTCGATGAAGCCCAGCGGCGCGGCGTAGGCATTGCACCCGGAGTCGATGGCCAGCTGGATGTGGTAGTCGGGGTCGTAGCCCGGCACGTTGGGGGCGAACGAGCGCACCGGACCGTGCTCGAAGCCCTGGTCGACAGGCAGGATGACGAGCTTGCCAGTGCCGCCGAGGCGCCCGTGCATGAGCAGGCGATAGAGGTTGGAGAGCGTGCCCGGATTGTCGGACGGGTACCAGCTGAGGATTTCACGAACGCGTGCGGTCGTTTCCATTTCGTCTCCTGACCAGAGGTCGCAACCTAGAACGCTGCGGCGCACCTTTCAAGCAATCGCGCCGGGGATCTGCAGCCCATGGAACTCACGGTCGGGCTGGCGCTCGGCGGCTAACGGAGGAAGAGGTCGACCTCGTCCGCCAGCGACGCCACCTTCTCTCTCGAGGCCCACTCCGGCGTGAGCGACAGCTTCGCTCCCACCACCACGCCGCGGTCGCGGAACATCTGCACCGCGTTCTCCAGCGTGGGTTTGGTCAGCGCTTCCAGGCGCAGGATGCGCCCGGCAAGCCAGGCCGCTCGGCCGCGGTCCAGGGTCTTCTGCGTCCACTCCCGAGCCGGCATCGGGCCGGGCAGGAGCAGCTGGAGCGCATCGGCGGTGACCCAGACGCCTTCGCCGAAAGGGCGCACCAGCTCGGCCAGCAGCGCCAGCATGCGCACGCCACGCGCGATGGGCTGGGCGCCGTCCCCCACGCGCTCGGCGAGCCCCCAGCGGAAGAGGGACCCCAGCGTGCCCTCGACGGTGGACTCCAGCGTCCTGCCCGGCGGGAAGATGAACTCGTACTTTACCAGGCGCGACGCTTTCCGCGCCCGCTCGAGCAGCTCCGCCCGGGGCGCGGGCTGCCCCCGGAACGACCGCAGCGCGCCGGCCAGGATGGCGGGCGCCACCAGGAAATGGAGGATGCCGTTCTTGTGGTAGTCGAGCTCGAGGCGGCGCTCCTCGGCCACCGCGTAGAACCGGTCGCCTCCCGCCTCGTGGCGCTTGAGCGGGCCCCCTGTGCTGAGCGTGGCCAGCGCATCCAGCACCAGCTCGCGAACGGAGCCGTCGCTGGCGCGGGCGCCGCCGTCCCGCGCCGCCATCGCCAGGAACTCGGCGCGATCGACGATCTCGGTCTCGCTGAGCGCGCGCCGGTCGTGCGAGAGCAGCACCGCCGCCACCAGGCCCATGGGCGCCAGCGGCGCCGCGGCGTTGATGCCCGCGGAGATGCGCAGACCCAGCTGCTGGACGATCTTCTTCTTCTCCTCGGGCGTGCAGGCCTTGGGATCGACGCCCCGCTCGCGAAAGAGCTGCGCTACCGAGATGGGCTCGTCGACCCGGATGGTGATGCGGCCGTAGCGGCTGCGCAGGATGCTGGTGGCGCCGAGCAGCGCCTTGGCGTTCTCCTTCTGCTTCTCGCCGCCCAGAAGCTCGCGCTGGTGGGCGCCGGCCTCGACGATCTTCTCGTACGAGAGCGAGACGGGCGCGAAGTACGCGTCGGGCCGCACGCCGGTGAGCCAGGCGTCCACCTCCAGGGTGAGCATGCCGAACTTGGGCGGCAGCAGCTTGCCGGTGCGTGAGCGGCCTCCCTCGATGAAGAACTCCTGGGTGAAGCCGTCCTGCAACAGCCGCTTCACGTAGGCGCCCATGGTGGCGGAGTAGATGCGGTCGCCGCGGAAGCTCCGGCGGATGAAGAACGCGCCGCCCGCGCGCAGCAGCCGGCCCACCGGGAAGAAGTTGAGGTTGTCGCCGGCGGCGACGTGGGGCGGCTGCAGCCCGTAGTCGTCGCAGATCATCGAGAGGATCATGTAGTCGATGTGCGACTTGTGGCAGGGGCAGAGGATGAGCGGGCCCTTGTGGCTGGCCTCCACCAGGCGCTTCATCCCGGCCTCGTCCACGTCGACGCCGTCGTAGATCCTGTGGAAGACGAAGTCGAGCACGCGCTTGAGCATGTCGATGGCGAACGGGCTGTAGCGCGCGGCGATCTCGCGCAGGTCCTTGCGCGCCTCCTTCTCGACCGCGGATTCGGACCGGCCCTTCTCGCGGGCGATGTCCGAAAGCGCGCGGCGCAGCGAAAGGTCGCGCAGCGTCTCGTCCACCACGCGGTCGGCGCTCTTCAGTGGGGGTCCAGTGACCACCCGCGTCTCGCGCGCCAGGTGCTGGTGCACCCAGCCGCGCACGCGCCGCGCGACGCGGGCGGTCTCGGCGCCGGCGTTCATCGCGTTCACGTCGGCCAGCGAGACGGTCTCGCCCACCTTGACGTAGCTGCTGCGGCGGTTGAGCAGGTATCCCAGGAAGGTGCGGATGGCGCCCGGCTCCTCCGGATCGCCGAACAGGGCATCGCGCCACGATCCTCCCAGCCTCTTGGGGCGCTTGCGCCAGAGGAAGGTGAGCGGCACCAGGACCATCGGGCGCTGCTGCTGGCGCTGCAGCTCGATCAGCGCGGGGAACGGATCGGGGAGGCTGGTCACCGCCGAAGGCAGCGTTCGCGGGGCGCGGAGGAAGACCAGCGCCGCCTCGCCGCGGGAGACCGCCTCGACCACGTGCGCCACCTCGCCGCCCTGTCGCGCGCGGATTTGCGGTCCGCCCAGGTACCAGCGGGCGAACGGGGCGAAGATGCGGTAGCCCAGCCCGGTGGCCGCCCGCGCCAGCGGGAGCCCCAGCTTCCAGAAGGTGTAGTTGAAGTAGAGCAGGTGCAAAAGCGAGGAGGAGCGCAGCACGTAGACGAAGGTCGAGTCCTGCGCCGTCTTCCGCAGCGGGGCGGCGGCATCGGCGGGGAAGGGCACCGGGTCGAACAGCTTGTGCAGCAGCCAGCGGGCGAAGGGGCCGTAGCGCCCGGGCGCCTCCGCCGGAATGGCGGGTGCCGCCGGAACGAGCTGGGTGCCGGGAGCGGAGTCGGCCATCGGGGGGCACTCTACCTGACCCGCTGTGTACCAGGTGTACACCTCGTACACAGCGCCGCCGTCACCGTGTCGAACACCCCGGCGAGCCCCCCAGCCCGGCCAGCTCCGCCACCGACTTCCCCGGCTCCCGCTGCAGCGCCTCCGCCAGCTGCCCCAGTCGCGCCGCGGCGCCCGCGGTCGCCCGCAGCCACGCCACGCAGGCCGCTGCCGACGACCGCTCCAGCTTCTCGGCCGCGCCGCGCGCCTCGCGAACCTCGGTGAGCCAGAGATCGCCCGCAGCCTTTTCCAGCGCGTCGAAGAGCCCGCGGCGCTCCGCCAGCTGGCCGGCCACGTCCAGCTCCGCCTCCTCCTCGGTCAGCCCGTCGTCCTGTGCCCGCGCGCAGAGCGACTCGAAGAGCGCCGACTCGGCGGGCAGTTCGGCCCGCACCCAGGCCACCAGGAATTGCGGATCGACCTGCGCCGCCATCAGCGCGGATTGTACGCCACGTCGTGCGTGGCGGTCTGGCCGGGGGCGATCTCGATCTCCGCCTCCCGTTCACCGAACCTCTCGTGCCAGACCTTGATCTTGTGTTTGCCGGGGGGCAGGTCCTCCAGCTTGTAGGTGCCATCCTCGCCGGTGACGGTGAATCGGGTGGTGGGCACCACCAGGAGCCAGCCGCGCATCCAGGGGTGCACGTCGCAGCTCAGCTTGAAGATGCCCGACTTCTTCAGCTTGGTCGGCACCACGTGCCCGGGGATGGGCATGGCGTAGTTGAAGAGCCGCTCCGCGCCGGCCTGGGCGCGGACGTTGTGCAGCGCCTTGTCGCTGTTCACCACGTCCACGGTCGTGCCCTCCGGCACCACCAGCACGTGCGGCACGAACATGCAGCCCTGCTGGTCCAGCTTCTGCTTGCCCGGCTTGAAGTCCTTGCCCTCGGGCATGTCGGTGAACCAGACCACCGCGTTCTTCACCCCGCCGTCCTTCACCTCCAGCGAGTCGTCCGGCTTGGTGCTGCCGCATGTCTTCATGTCGCGGGTGACCGGCAGGTTGGCGAGCTTGGGAGCGAGGCCATTGAGAGTAATCTTTCCTGCCAGCGTTCCGGTGTCGGCAGCCAGCAGCAGGGCGAGGAGGAGCATGGGTCGGGTTTGAGTAGTCCAACCGCCCCCGGCTGACAAGCTGCTCTTGACAGGCCGGCGCGCCTGTCTACATTCGCGCCCCCCGGATCCTGAGGAGGCAGACTTCATGGCGGCAAAGGAAATCACCTTCCATCACGCGGCACGCGAGCAGATCCTGCGAGGAGTGAAGATTCTCTCCGACGCGGTGGCGGTCACCCTGGGTCCCAAGGGCCGCAACGTGGTGCTGGAGAAGTCGTTCGGCGCGCCTACCGTCACCAAGGACGGCGTCACCGTCGCCAAGGAGATCGACCTGGGCGACCGCTTCCAGAACATGGGCGCGCAGATGGTGCGCGAGGTCGCCACCAAGACGTCCGACATCGCGGGCGACGGCACCACCACCGCCACGGTGCTGGCGGCCGCCATCTACGGAGAGGGCATGCGCCTGGTCGCCGCCGGCCACAACCCCATGGACCTGAAGCGCGGCATCGACAAGGCGGTCGAGGCCATCGTGCAGGAGCTGAAGAAGGTCTCCACCAAGACCCAGGGCAAGACCGAGATCGCGCAGGTGGGCACCATCTCCGCCAACGGCGACGACACCATCGGCAACATCATCGCCGACGCCATGGAGAAGGTGGGCAAGGAGGGCGTCATCACCGTCGAGGAGGCCAAGGGCCTGGAGACGACGCTCAAGGTGGTGGAGGGCATGCAGTTCGACCGGGGCTACATCTCGCCCTACTTCGTCACCGACCCGGCCCGCATGGTGACCGAGCTGGAGGACCCCTACCTCCTCCTCACCGAGAAGAAGATCTCCGCCATGGCCGACCTGATCCCGGTCCTGGAGCAGGTGGTGCGCACCGGCAAGCCCGTCCTCATCATCGCCGAGGAGATCGAGGGCGAGGCGCTGGCCACGTTGGTGGTCAACAAGCTCCGCGGCACGCTCAAAGTGGCTGCGGTGAAGGCGCCCGGCTTCGGCGACCGTCGCAAGGAAATGCTCAAGGATATCGCCGTCCTCACCGGCGGGCAGGTGATCGCCGAGGAGCTGGGGAAGAAGATGGAGCAGGTGGGCCTGGCCGACCTGGGCCGCTGCAAGCGCATCACCATCGACAAGGACAACACCACGCTGGTGGACGGCGCCGGGCAGAAGAAGGAGATCGAGGGCCGCATCAAGCAGCTCCGCGCGCAGGTGGAGGAGACCACCTCCGACTACGACAAGGAGAAGCTGCAAGAGCGGCTGGCCAAGCTCGCTGGCGGCGTGGCGGTGGTGCAGGTCGGCGCCGCCACCGAGACGGAGATGAAGGAGAAGAAGGCCCGCGTCGAGGACGCCCTGCACGCCACGCGCGCAGCGGTCGAGGAGGGCATCGTCCCCGGCGGCGGCGTGGCG
>C688J18823_10000193_pt1 | contig 34136 bp, 37 predicted proteins | sample HopSoiMetagenom1_FD_18823 | JGI IMG/M metagenome (IMG submission 18823) | reverse complement strand
GCCTCGACGACGGGCGCACGCTGGGCCGATGTCGCACGCCGATCACGAACCCGGCACACGTGAGGACTGCGATGATTGCAGGGCGCTCGCGTACGAGCCNGGCTGGTACAAGGCGCTCCGCGACGAGCGTGTGGTCGGGAAGGATCCGAGCGTCGTCGCGGTCCCCGATCCCGAGGACGCCGAGGTCGATGTCGTCGTGACCGAAACGCCGGACGAACCCGCGCGTCGTCGTCGCTGAACCGGCAGCGCCGTAGGCTTGCGGCACCGTGCCGCACGACTGGGACGCCGCGACGTACGACCGGCTGCCGATCCCGATGACCGGCTGGGGTCTCGAGGTGCTCGAGCGGCTGCGCCTGCGAGGCGACGAGACGGTCCTTGACGCGGGATGCGGCACGGGTCAGGTCACGGAGGCGCTTCGCGAGCGGCTCCCGCGCGGGCACGTGATCGCGCTCGACGCATCACCCTCGATGATCGCCGCGGCGCTCGAGCGGCTCGGCGCAGACCGGATGACGTACCTCACGCACGACCTGCTCGACCCGATCCCGATCGACCCGGTCGATGCGATCTTGTCGACCGCGACGTTCCATTGGGTGCCCGACCACGACCGGCTGTTCGCGAACCTCGCCGCGGTGATCCGGCCGCGCGGGCAGTTCGCGGCGCAATGCGGCGGGTGGGGCAACCTGGAGCGTGTCAACACTGCCGCCGAGCGCGCCGCCGGGATCGACCTCGCGGCGACGAAGGTCTACCCCACGCCGGAGGAAACCTGGACGCGGCTCGAAGCCGAAGGGTTCATCGACATCGAGACGTGGCTCACGGAGGCGCCGATCGAGCTACCGGCCGACGAGCTCGAGCCGTACCTGCGGACGGTGATCCTCAGCGGCGAGGTCGCGCGTCGGACGCCCGAGCAGGCGGACGAGATGGTGCACGCGGTCGCGGTCGAGCTCGGCGATCCGGAGATCGACTACGTGCGCCTCAACATCGTGGCGCGGATGGAGTAGCTCAGATGAACAGTGGGATCGCGGCCTCGCGCATCTCACGGATCGCGGTCGCGGCGCCGATCGGCTCCTCGAGCCCGTCGAGCAGGTCCTCGCGCTTCAGGCCGAGCAGATCCATCGTCATCTGACAGGGGATAAGCCGCACGCCGAGCTCCTGTGCGAGCCCGATCAGCTCATCAGGTTTCGCAACGTTCTGTTCGTCGGCGAGCTTCTTGAACATCGCCGGCCCGGCGCCCATGAACTGGTAGTGCGACAGCTTCGCCTTCTCCGCGGAGCCGGGGTTCATCACCGACATCATCTTCTGCATCCAGTTGTCGCCGGTGATCCGCACGCCCGGCTTCACGATCGCGAACAGTCCCCAGAACGTGAAGAAGACGCTCGCCTCCATGCCGCTGGCCGCCGCGGTCGTGGCGAGGATGGTCGTCGGCCAGATGCGGTCGAGCTGACCGCCCCACGCGATGATCGTCATCTTGTTCTTCTTCTTGACCTGGTTCTCCTGGTCGGCCTCGAGGGCCTCGACGCGCTGCAGAAGGTCGGCGAGCGTCGCGATCTCTTCGACGCGCTCTTCGGTGATGGCCATGGTCAGACCGCTTGCTTGATCAGGTAGCGGAACGATCCGTCGGGAAGCGTCTCGGCGCTCTCGAGCACGTTGCCCGTGAGCTCGGCCCACGACGGGACGTCGGACTTCGAGCCGGGATCGGTCGCCAGGAGCTCGAACGTCGCAGCTGCGGGCGCGTGTTTGAGCGCCTTGGCAAGGCTCACGAGCGGCCCAGGGCACGACTGACCCTTGGCATCGACGGTGATGATGGTGCTGCTCATGCGGGAACCTCCAGCAGGCTTGCAAGGGAACGTTCAAGAGATGGCGCGGTGAGCCGCGCTGTTCCGTTTCGAGGTCAGGAACAGCCGCAGAGGCGGTCGGGGATCATGGCCGCGACCAAGCCGGCTTCACGGGTACGCACCATTTGCACCTGCAAATGTACCCCCGCCCGGCGTTGGCGGGCAAGGCACGTAGTAGCCTCGTCGTCGGCATGAAGGACTGACGACTCCTCAGCGACCCATCCGCGCGGCGTCGACCGCGCCCGCCCCGGAGCCGTCCATGCCAGCCCAACTGTCGATCCGTCGTGTATCCGTCTCTCTCGCGGGACGACCTGTGCTTGCGTCCGTGTCGCTCGCCGTTGCGCCGGGCGCGCGTGTCGGGCTGCTCGGGCGAAACGGCGTCGGCAAGACGACGTTGCTGCGCGTCCTGGCCGGCGCGATCTCGCCCGACCAGGGCAAGGTCGTTCGCGCGCCGGACGATCTCCGCGTCGGATATCTCGAACAGGAACCGCTCGCGCGGAGCGGCGAGACGCTGGGGCAACTCTTCGCGCGCCGCACCGGGGTCACGGCTGCGCTCGGCGAAGCCGAGACGCTCGCCACGACGATGGGCGAGGACCTGCGGCTCATCCAGCGGTACACCGACGCCCTCGCGCGCGCGGATGCGCTCGGGGCGCACGATCTGGACGCCCGCGCGAGACAGGCGTGCGCTCGGCTCGCCGTGCCGGACGACCTCGAGCGGCCGGTCGCGACGCTGTCGGGCGGCCAACGGGCCCGCGCAGCGCTCGCGGCGATGTCCGTCGTGCAGTTCGACGTCCTGCTTCTGGACGAGCCGACGAACGACCTCGATCTTGATGGCCTCGGCGAGCTCGAGCGGATCGTCACGTCGTTCGACGGCGGGATCGTCGTCGTCTCGCACGATCGGGCGTTCCTCGACCGGTGCGTGGATCGGTTCGTCGAGCTCGACCCGTACACGCACGAGGCCTCGGAGTTCGTCGGGAGCTGGAGCGACTACGAGCGCGAACGCGAGCTGAGGCGTGTGCAGCAGCGCGAGGCGCACGAGCGGACCAGCGCAGAGCGGGCGCGCCTCATGGCGCAGGCGCGTGCCGTTCGCAACCAAGCGGCGCACGGCGTCGCGAAGGTGCGGAAGAGCGACGAGCCGTCCAACGCGATCCGGTTCGCCAAAACGCAGCGCGCCGAAGGGCGCGGCGCGAAGGCGGTCACCCTCGAGGCGCGTGCGCAGCGGATCGAGGTGGCAGAGAAGCCGCGGGAACCGTGGGTCTTGGCGATGGATCTGGCGCCGCAAGAGCTCGGAGGCGAGCTCGTCGCAAGCCTGGACGCCGCGGTCGTGGAGCGAACACGGTTCCGGTTGGGTCCGCTCGACCTCACCATCCACCGCGGCGACCGCATCGCGCTGCTCGGCCCGAACGGGAGCGGCAAGTCGACGCTGCTCGCTGCGTTGATCGGCGACCTAGCGCTCGCCTCCGGGAGCCGACGCGTCGGCCGAGCGACCCTGTTCGGCGTCATGGGTCAGGACCGGACGGAGTTCGACGGGGCCGAGCCGCTCGTCGATCGGTTCCGAAGCGCGACCGGCCTGGCAGCCGACGAGGCGCGGACGCTCCTCGCGAAGTTCGACCTCGGCGCCGACGACGTCGTTCGCCCGTGCGGCGAGCTCTCACCCGGTGAACGGACGCGCGCCGGCCTCGCCGTGTTGATGGCCCGCCACGTGAATTGTCTGGTGCTCGACGAGCCGACCAACCACCTCGACATCCCAGCCATCGAGGAGCTGGAGCGCGCCCTCGAGGCGTACCCCGGCACGCTCGTGCTCGCGACCCACGACCGGCGGCTGCTCGAGCGTGTTCGGATCGGCCGGCGCGTACCGCTCGGCGATCAGGGAACCGCGGGCTCGCGCAGACAGCCCTGATCGCGGCCGAGCAGTTCGAGTCCCGCGAGATCGCCGGGACCGAAGTCCGTGACGTAGCCGCCCGACGGCTCCATCAGCTCGGCCTTCGAGCTCACGTGATCGAGGCCCATGATGTGGCCGAGCTCGTGCAGGACCGTCGGCCCCTGGTACGCCGACGAACCCCAGCCCGGCGGATTGTGGTCGGCCGCGTTGATCACGACCCAGCCACTGACGAATTGCGGCGTGCCGTCCGGCGGCGCGAGCGGGCGTGAGACGGCGGCGAACTGATCCTCGCCGTCGTGGAACGCGATGTCGGTCTCAGCTTGCGTCGCCCACGCGATCACGACAGGCGCCCATCGCTCGCCGTACAGCGACGGCAGATATGACGATCGATCGTGTTGGGGGATCTCCTGCGTCGACCCGTCGAACACGAACGAGATGCCGGTGTCGGTGGACACTCGACGGATCGCCTCTTCCACGTCGGCGATCGAACCGGACGGGGCCTCACTCAGGTTGACGACGTAGTGGATCTGTTGGCACGGGTTCCATCGGACGGGGTGCCCGCCGACCGTGGCGAGGAACTTGTACTCATCGCTCGAGCCCTTGGGCCGCGAGAGATCTTGGACGACGCCGCCGACCAGACCGAGCGACCCGAGTACCGCAAGCGTCGTGAGGATCGCGACGACCGCCGCGAGGCCGCGACGGCGCCGAGGCGGCCCGATCGTCGGCGGCAACGACGTCCATCCGAGGTCCGGACGCGCCGGCACCTCGTGATCCGGACGACGTGGTGACGGGGTCTCCCCGGGATGCATCCCGACCATGGTAGGAGCGGTATCGGCTCACGCAGTGCGGCGCTCGAGCTACCGGACCAAGCGTCGCCGGGCAGCCGGCCAGTACACCAACACCACTTTCGCCTTGAGCTGATCCTGGGACACAGGACCGAAGTCGCGGGAGTCGGTCGACCGGTGCGCGAAGTCGCCTTCGACCCAGTATTCGTCGTCGCCGAGCTCGCGGCCGCCGATCACACTGCCGGGGACGCCGACGAGCCGCTTCACGATCTCGTAGCCGGGCCGCTGTGGATGCTCGACCACGACCACATCGTCGCGGTGGAACCGCTCGGGCGTGACGACCAGACACCAGTCGCCGGGCAGCAACGTCGGCGCCATCGAGACGCCTTCGATCGCGATCCGGGCGGGGTGGTACCGCGCGAACGCGAACGCCGCGCCCGCGACAAGCGCTGCGCCGGCGACAACGCCCGACGCCGCTTTCCGAGCGCGGCGATAGGATTCGTTCTCCGGCTCTTCGGGCACTTCGTCCGAGGCCGAGGACTCTTCGTCCGGGACGTCAGAAGGAGGGGGTTGGTCCATGTTCCATCGCATCCTCGCACCCCGTCGCACGGTCCACGCGCACTGCGACCTTCCGTGCGGTGTCTACGACCCCGCGCAGGCCCGCATCGAGGCCGAGTCGGTCAAGGCCTGCCAAGAGAAGTATCAGGGCAGCGACGACCCGATCTTCAGGGATCGCGCGATCCTCATCAAAGAAGAGCGTGCCGATCTCGTGAAGCACCACCTCTGGGTGCTGTGGACCGACTACTTCAAGCCCGAGCACCTCGAGAAGCACCAGAACCTGCACGACCTGTTCTGGAACGCGACGAAAGAAGCCGGCGCCGCGAAGAAGTCGGAGGACCCGGCGCAGGGTCAGAAGCTGCTCGACGCGGTCGACGAGATCGCCAAGGTCTTCTGGGAGACCAAGAGCTGAGTCGACCCTAGACGCGGTGAAGGGCGGGGCCGTCGGGTCCCCGCCCTTCACACGATGCGCCCCCCTCGGCGCACACCGTGGCACATCAGGGATAGGAGGCCGGGCCGGCCGGGGCGGGTCTGGCGGCGCCCCGGCCGGATCCGGTCTCGCAACGAGCATCGGTCAAACCGAACCCGTCACGCCAGTGGTCAGAAGTCGGTAGGTGTGGGCCATCCGGCTGACCTCGCGGGTACCGGTCGGTACCCCCAGCGCGTTGGTACCCCACTGCTACCGTGAGCGAACCGTGAAGGACATCGGACTCGTCGGCGCGACCTATTCCGGCAAGTCCACGCTGTTCACGGCGTTGACGCACGCCGGCGCGCACGGCGGCCAGCCCACGATCGCCGTCGTGCCCGTGCCGGACCCGCGACTGCAGGTGCTCACCGACATCGAGCGGTCGAAGAAGACGGTCGCGGCGCAGGTCCGGTTCGTCGACGTCCCGGGCGGCATGGCGAGCGCCCAATCGGTCGCGAAGCTCCGTGAGGTCGACGCGCTGGCGGCGGTCGTGCGGTGCTTCGGCCCCGACGCGTCGCCGGCGTCGGAGCTCGCCGGCATACGGGCCGAGCTGCTGCTCGCAGACCTCGGCGTGATCTCATCCGCGCTCGAGAAGGCCGTGAAGAAGGCGCGGGGCAAGCCCGGCCTCGAGGTGGACGCGCTGGAAGCTGCCCAGAAGGCATTGGAAGGCGAGACGTCGCTGCGGGACGCAGGACTTGCGCCCGAACACGTGGCCGAGCTCCGTGGGATCGCGCCGCTGACGTTGAAGCCCGAGATCGTGGTCGCGAACCTCGAGGAAGGGACATCGGTTCCGGCCGAGCTCGGCGACGCGGTGGGCGTGTATGCGGCGATCGAGGCCGAGGTCGCCGAGATGGACCCCACCGAGGCGTGGGCGCTGCTCGAGGAGTTCGGGGTGACCGAGCCGGGCCTCGAGTCGGTGATCCGGGCCTGCTATCGGGCGCTCGATCTGATCACGTTCCTGACGACCGGTGAAGACGAGACGCGAGCCTGGGAGGTGCGGTCGGGCGCGGCAGCACCCGAAGCCGCCGGCGTGATCCACACCGATCTGCAGCGCGGGTTCATCCGTGCGGACGTGATCTCGTACGACGAGCTGGTGGCCGCCGGGTCGATGGATGCAGCCAAAGCCGCCGGCAAGCTCCGCGTCGAAGGCAAGGACTACGTCGTCGAGGAAGGCGACATCTTGAACGTCCGCTTCGCCGTGTGAGGGGTCAGACGCCACCGATGCCCGAGGCGCGGCAGGCGACACCGTCGAGCGACGGCACCGCGACCACGGCGATCACCTGACCATCCCGCGACACTTCCCACGTCCCATCGCCCGGAGGTCCACCGGACACGTACCCCCCCTGTTTCCCGCTGTCAGACGTGCGGAGTCCCGGCGTGTTGATCGTGATGTACAAGGGCGGCCCTGGGTCGAGGACCCCGCCTTCATGCGCGAATGGGATCCTGTCATCAGCGCCACACGGCAGATCGTCAAGGTGTCCGTCGATCGGCACGTCGTTCGCCGACACATGCAGCACGATCCTCGAGCCATCCACCATCGATGCCCCGGCTCGTGGGTCCGTCGAAGCCACCACCCCGACAGGAACGGAAGGCACCGGCGAATACCGCACGGACGTCTCGAATCCAGCCTGTGAGAGCGAGGACTCCGCGTCCGCCTTGCTGAGCCCGACCACGTCAGGGGACGGCGATCGCGGAGCCGCCGCTCGGGATCGGCGAGACGGTCGGCACCGGTTCGGTCGTCTGAGGACGCGGCTCCGTTCCTCCTGTGGGTTGAGGCGAGTTCGCTACCGATGCGGTCGCAACGACCTCTACCGGGAAGAAGAACTGCACGTCCCCCTGGCTCCACGACGCCGACAGGATCAGGACGAAGGATCCTGGTTCATCGAATCGGCCGTTGAACGGAAGGACCGGTCCGGTCTGATGAACCGGATCGTCGCCGGCGGCCAAACCGAGCGAGTACTTCTCGACCTCGAACGCGGGGTAGACGTTGAGCTCTGTTCTCTGCGGGATCTGGAGGTACTGATCCGTCGCGAACGGACCGGCGCCACCGTTCGTGCACGTTGGTGACTGTCCGTTGCCCCAGCAATAACCGCCTACTTGCACGGGTGCGGCGGCGCCCCGATACGCGAGCGACGCGGTCGGATCAGGGGTCGCTTGCAGGGTGAGTGAGGCTCCGACGTCGCCCGTCACCACCTTGATCGGGAAGTAGAACTCGCGCACGCCTTGAGGCCAGTGGGCCGTGAACTCCAACACGTACCGACCGGCATCCCCGGGGATGCGCGCGCCAGACGTAGGGAGCTCATACAAGTGAGATGGCGGCTCAGAGTCCCCGACCGGTTGATCGAGCCAGCCCGTAACGGTCTCGGCCGATCCGGCGACCTCGATCGCCGTTCCCGCCGGCAGGACGACCCAGTTCCCGAGCTGGAACTCAGCCCCGAACGTGTCGACGACCGCCGCGGCGTTCCCCACTTTCCAGCCGTAGCTCGCGCCGTTCCCGCCGACGACCGCGCCTTCGAAGGTCAGGGTAGCGTCCGGGTAGGAACCAGTTCCGGCATCGTCCTTGACCAAGAACGTGAAGACCGCGGGGTTCGAAACGGCACCGCCGGGCGAAACGGTTCGACCGCCGAACGCCTTTGCCGCGAATGCGAGGGCGAGCGCGAAGACGGCGAACGCGACGACGCCGGCGATCGTGCGCTGACGACGGTTCGGCGTTGGGTCGTTGCGGTGATCGTGCGAGTCCGATGTGACGCGGTCGCGGACGGACGACGGCGCCTTCACGTCGTTGAGACGATCGAGCTCCTGCTCCCAGCGCTTCGGCATCTACTCCACCTCCTCGTTCCCGAGCAGATCAGCCAAACGCTTGCGGGCTCGATGGAGGTGCACTCGAACCGTGGGGCGCGCGATGCCCATCCGATCCGCGACCTCGGCGGTCTCGAGACCGTGGACGTGACGCAGAACGACGGCCGCGCGCTGGTTCAGCGAGAGCTCGCGCAACGCGTCCATCAAGCCGTGGAGTTCGATCGGCATCGTCACGTCGTCCTCCGCGGGTGCGCTGCGAGCGTCCTTGCGCACCTCGTCGATCGCCGCTCGGAATCCCACCCGATAGAGCCATGCAACCGGGTCGTGGAGCGTGCCGGCGTACGCGGCCAGGCGGGCGAACGCCTCTGCGGTGGCTTCCTCGGCGATGTCGGCGCGACCGCCGGTGAATGCGCAGAGCGCGCGGAAGAGCCCGTCACCCTCGGCACGGAACAGCTGGTCAAGGTCCACGGTCGGACCGGAGGCTTCACCGATACGCGCTTCACGCTCCATCACGTCCATCTTCGACGACGCAGATAGACGGATGAGGCAACCGTTTCGTTTACGCGATCGCGTGCCTGGGAGCTTCCAAGCGCATCGTCACCAGGGAAATCTGTATGGTGGACCGACTATGGATGGGTATCGCATCGGTGAGGCGGCGAAGCTGCTGGGCGTTCGCGTCGAGACGCTCCGCACCTGGGAGCGCGCCGGCAAGCTGAAGACCGACCGCACGACGGGCGGCCAACGGATCGTTCCGCAGGGCGAAGTAGCGAGGATCATCACCGAGCGGCGAGCCGCCGAGCCCGCGCCCACGCACACGAGCCGACGCAACTCCTTCCCCGGCGTGATCACGAACGTCACGCGGGACAAGGTGTCGGCGCTCGTCGAGATCCAGGCCGGGCCGCACCGCGTGGTGTCGCTCATCACGCGTGAGGCGGCCGACGAACTCGAACTCGCGCCCGGGATGGAGGCAACCGCCACCGTCAAGGCGACGAGCGTCATGGTCGAGGTTGACGGGTGAAGCCGTTCGTGGTCGTCCCGGTGGTGCTTGCGATCCTCGTGCTCGGTGCGTGCTCATCGTCTTCGACCAGCGCCGGCACGACCTCCGCTGACGGTTCGACGGAGCTCACGGTCTTCGCCGCGTCGTCGCTCACGTCTGCGTTCGACCAGATCGGCGCCGACTTCGAGGCCGCCAACCCCGGTACGACCGTGACGTTCAACTACGGATCGTCCACCGACCTGGCGACCCAGATCGACAGCGAGGGAACGGCCGACGTCTTCGCCTCCGCGAGCGGCACCGCGATGGATGCGGCGTCGAAGACGCCGGGGGTCGCCGACCGCACCGACTTCGCGACCAACCAACTCGTGATCATCACGCCGACCGACGACCCAGCCGGCATCTCGTCGCTGGCTGATCTCGCGACGCCCGGCACCCAGCTCGTGCTCGGCGCGGAGGGCGTGCCGGTCGGTGACTACGCCCGTCAGCTGCTCGACCAGAACGGACTCACCAAACAGGTGATGCCGAATGTCGTTTCGAACGAGCCGGACGACGCCTCGGTGGTCGCGAAGGTGAAGTCGGGCGAGGCCGACGCCGGCGTCGTGTACACGTCGGACATCGCGAGCAACTCGGACGTTCGTGGCGTGACGATCCCCGCGAAACAGAACGTGCTCGCGACCTACCCGATCGCCGTCGTCACCGGCTCGTCGAACACCGACGTGGCGACGAGCTTCGTCGAGTACGTGACGGGCTCGCACGGCGAGGCGACGTTGCAGCAGTTCGGGTTCGGACCGCCGCCGTCCGGCTAAGGCATGCAACGGCGACTTCCCCTTTCGTTCATCGTTCTCGGAGCGATCGGCGCCGCGTTCGTCGCGCTGCCGGTGATCGGGCTGGCGCTGCGAGCGCCGTGGGGGCGGATCGGCGAGATCCTCACTGGACCCGGGGCGCGCACGGCACTCCGGCTCTCGCTCGAGGTCTCGCTGCTGGCGACGCTGTGTTCGGTGGTGTTCGGCGTGCCGCTCGCGTGGATCCTTGCGCGAGGAACGTTCCGCGGACGCGCGGTCCTGCGCGCGCTCGTCATCTTGCCGCTGGTTCTGCCGCCGGTTGTCGCCGGAGTCGGGCTCCTCCAAGCGCTCGGACGCCGCGGCATCGTAGGCAGCTGGCTCGAACGCATCGCGGGCGTCCAGCTCACGTTCACGACGGCCGGGGCGGTGGTCGCCGCGACGTTCGTCTCGATCCCGTTGGTCGTGCTGTCGGCGGAGGCCGGATTCCGCAGCCTCGATCCGCGGTTCGAGCGCGCCGCGGCGGTCCTGGGGGCGAAGCCCGGCTACACCTTGCGTCGGGTGATCTTGCCGATGGTGGCGCCCCAGCTCGTCGCCGGCGCCGTGCTCGCGTGGGCGCGGGCGCTCGGCGAGTTCGGCGCCACGATCACGTTCGCCGGCAATCTCGAGGGACGCACGCAGACCGTCCCACTCGCCGTCTTCCAGACGTTGCAGACGGACCAGGAAGGAGCCATCGCGCTGTCGCTCGTCCTCGTCGTGCTGTCGATCTGCGTCCTCGTTGCGCTGCGCGATCGGATCACCGGGACCGGCTGATGCCGCTCAACGTCGACATCGAGATCCAGCTCGGGGACCGGACGATCGCCGTGTCGTTCGACGTCGCCGACGGCGAGACCGTGGCGCTGGTGGGACGCAACGGCGCCGGCAAGACCACCGCGCTCGAGGCCGTCGCGGGGATCGCCGATGCGACGGGCCGGGTCGCGCTCGACGGGCGCTCGCTCATCGACGTGCCGCCCGAGCGCCGCGGGATCGGCGTCGCCTTCCAGGACGCGTTGTTGTTCCCGAAGCTGAGCGTCCTGGAGAACGTCGCGTTCCCGCTCCGCGCGGCCGGCGCCGGTCGCGACGGTGCGCGGGCCCGTGCCCTGGCGGTCCTCCGCGACCTCGCGCCGGCGGTGGATCCGAACGCGCGACCGGCCACCCTCAGCGGCGGCGAGCGCCAACGCGTGGCGCTCGCGCGCGCGCTCGCGGCCGAGCCCAAGCTCCTGCTGCTGGACGAGCCGTTCGCGGCGGTCGACGCCGAAGGCAAGCCCGAGCTCCGCACGTTGCTGCGCCGCACGCTCGCAACGTTCGACGGTCCACGCGTTCTCGTCACGCATGACCCGGTCGAGGCGATGACGCTCGCCGACCGACTGGTGCTGTTGGAAGACGGTCGCGTCACGCAGACCGGAACGCCCGATCAGGTCCGCAACGCACCGGCCACGCGATACGCGGCGGAGTTCGTCGGCACGAACCTGTTCGAGGGTTTGCTCGAGCCAGAAGACGAAGGCGTCGGCATCCTTCGCGCGGGCGGTGGCGAGCTCACCGTCGTGTGGCCCGAGCGCATGCCGCTCGCGGCCGTCGCCGACGTCCGCGCGACCTTGTCACCCGCCGAGATCGCGCTGCATACAGAGGAACCCCACGGCTCGCCCCGCAACGTCTTCCGCGGGGCCGTCGAGGAGGTGGCGACCGTCGGCGGACGCGCCCGCATCCGTCTGCGAACGGCGCCGCCACTGGTGGCCGAGCTCACGACGGGATCTGTCGATCGCCTCGGCATCGTCCCTGGTCGCGACGTATGGGCGTCGTGCAAGGCGGTCGAGATCAGGCTCATGGTGCCCGGCGAGGAACCCGATACCCTGTAGGCCGTGAAGACCGAGACGGAGCGTTCGGCGCTCGCTTCCCCCGAGGCCGACGGGTCCGGCGAGAAGCGTCGCAACCCCATCTTGCGGTTCCTCGGCGAGATGCCCGGCTTGATCATCATGTCGCTGATCCTGGCGATCCTGATCAAGACCTTCTTGATCCAGGCGTTCTACATCCCCAGCCAGTCGATGCAGGACACGCTGCAGGTGAACGACCGCGTGCTCGTGTCGAAGGTCCCCTACTACATCCATGATCCGGCGCGCGGCGATGTGATCGTGTTCTCCGAGCCCGATCCTGCGAAGCAGCCTCAGCGCAGCTTCGTCGGTGGAATCGCGCACTGGGTGTTCGAAGGGATCGGCGTGCAGAAGCCGGACAATCCCGACTACATCAAGCGGGTGATCGGATTGCCGGGCGACACGGTCTGGGCGAAGAAGAACCAGGTCTATGTCAACGGCGTCGCGATCAACGAGCCCTACGTGAAGGGCAACACCACCGACTTCGACAAGGTGCACGTGCCCGACGGCATGTACTTCGTGCTCGGCGACAACCGGCAGGAATCGATGGACTCCCGGTTCGGCCTCGGCCTGATCGCCGACCCGAAGACCCAGCCCGGCATCGGGTTCATCCCGCGAGACAACATCATCGGCAAGGCCTGGGTCATCGTGTGGCCCAAGGACCACTGGGGCACGCTCTAGCCGTCACTCGCCCTCGGCGCGCCACCGCGTGCCAACCGGCCGTTCCTCCGGCACGAAGAACCGCGCAAGCGTCCACGTCAGCGACGCGATCCCGATCGAGGCGAGCCACACCGTGAGCGGCGGTGGATCGAGCGCGAAGAACGTCTGGGTCGCCGGCAGGACGAACGCGAGCACGGCGAGGACGCCCATCGACCACACGAGCGCCAGGCGCCAGCGGTTGAGCGGCGCCGCCACGATCGACAGCACGAGCAGCCCCACGAACGTGAGGGTCATGACCGCCGTGGTGCGCGCCTGCATCGTGGTGACGCCGGGCTCGTGCGTCGCGAGCCGATACCCGAGGAACGTCGCCGTCGCGGCCAGGATGCCCGTCGGGATCGTGAAGCGGAGCACGCGGCTGACGAACCCGGGCCGGAACCGCTCGGCGCTCGGCGCCAGCGCCAAGAAGAACGACGGGATCCCAATCGTGAGCGCGCCGATCAGCGTCAGGTGGCGCGGCAGGAAGGGGAACGCGACGCTCGCGACACCGACCGCGAGCGACAGCACCATCGCGTAGACCGTCTTGGTCAGGTACAGGTTGGAGGTGCGCTCGATGTTGCCGAGGACGCGGCGTCCTTCACCGACGACGCTCGGCAACGCGTCGAAGGTGCCGTCCAGAAGCACGATTTGGGCCACCGCTCGGGTCGCGTCGGCGCCGGTGCCCATCGCCACGCCGATATCGGCGTCCTTGAGCGCGAGGGCGTCGTTCACGCCGTCGCCGGTCATCGCCACCGTATGGCCCGCACCTTGCAGGGCGGTCACCATCTCGCGCTTCTGCTGCGGCGTGACACGACCGAACACCCGGTGCGACTCGAGCGCTTCTGTCAGTCCCGTATCGTCATCCGGCAGGGCACGCGCGTCGACGGGCTCGTCGGCGCCGTCGAGACCGAGTGACGACGAGATCGCGCCGACCGTCGAGGGCGCGTCCCCGCTGATCACCGTGACGCGCACGCCCTGCTCGGCGAAGTAGCGGAGCGTGTCGGCGGCATCCGGCCGAACGCGATCGGACAGGACGACCAGCGCGACCGCCGCGCTCGTGGGCAGCGCGTCGCCGGCGAATTCCTCGGCGCGGGCGAGCAGCACCACGCGAGCGCCGGCGTCGGCGTGCGTTGCAACCTTGGCCAGCGTGTCGCGGTCCTCGGTCAACACGTCCGGCGCGCCGAGCAGCCACGCCCCGTGTCCGACGAACGCGGCCGCGCTCCATTTGCGCGCCGACGAGAACGGGACGGTGTCCTCGACGGTCCACCCACCGCCGGGTGACTCCAACGCGTCGCCGATCGCACGGAGGGTCGCGTTCGGCGCGGGGTCGGCCGCGGCAAGCGCGGCGAGTACCGGCTCCGGGTCGAGATCGTCGTCGAGGCGCTCGATCCGGTCGAGCGCGAGCTTGCCCTCGGTCAGCGTGCCGGTCTTGTCGATGCAGAGCACGTCCACCCGCGCGAGCCCTTCGACGGCGGGAAGCTCCTGCACCAAGACGCGGCGCTTCGCGAGTCTGACGACGGCAACCGAGAACGCGATCGAGGTCAACAGCACCAGCCCCTCGGGAACCATCGCGACCGTTCCGGCGACCGCACCCGACAGCGCCGGGCGCCACGCGTCGTGGGCGCGGTACTGACTGACGAACAGCAGCGCGGCGGTGGGGACGATCGCCCACGTCACGTAGGTGAGGATCCGGTCGATCCCGCTGCGCAGCTCCGAGCGCGTCAGCGTGAACCGGCGCGCGTCCTCCGCGATCCGGGCGGCGTACGCATCGGCGCCCAGCTCGCGCACCTCGATCCGTCCCGTGCCCGCCACAACGAACGAACCGCTGAGCACCCGGTCGCCGGGGGCCTTCACGACGGGTTCCGACTCGCCGGTCAGCAGCGACTCGTCGACCTCGAGCCGGTCGCTCAGGAGGACGTCTCCGTCAACGACGATCTGATCGCCCGGTTCCAGAGCGAGGACGTCGTCGCGCACGACCGCAGATGCCGCAACACGCGAGGCGTCACCGTCGCGCACCACCGTCGCGGTGGGCGCGGTCAGCAGCGTGAGCCGGTCGAGCGTCCGCTTCGCACGAAGCTCCTGGACGATCCCGATCAGTGTGTTCGCGACGAGCACGACCCCGAACAACGCGTCCTGCAGCGGTCCGACGATCAAGATCAGGACCAGCATCGCGCCGAGCAGCGCGTTGAACCGAGTGAACACGTTCGCGCGAACGATCTGCGAGACGGTCCGGGTCGGCGCCGCCGGCGCTCTGTTGACCTCGCCCTTTTCCACGCGCTCGGCCACGTCCGCCGCGCTCAGCCCACGCGCCGGGTCGACCGCGGAGCGCCGAACCGTGTCCATCCGCAGAGCCTACGCTGGGGTTCGTGCACGCTTGGCTCGTCGCGATCATCGTCGTGGTGGCGATCTACGTCGTGCTGGTCCTTGCCTTGATCGTGAGCGGCCGGCGCGTGGCGGCCAAAGAGCTGGCCCTCCTGGTGCCGAACCTCGTCCTGCTGTTCAAGGACCTGTTGCGCGACCCGGCGGTGCCGCGCGGACCGAAGATCGCGCTCGCGATCGGCATCGTTTGGCTCGTCTCCCCGATCGATCTGTTGCCGGAGTTCCTGCCGGTGCTCGGGCCGCTCGACGACGCCGTGGTCGCGGCGCTCGTACTCCGGTATCTGGCGAAGCGCGCCGGCATCGACCGCGTGCGGTCGCACTGGCGGGGAGACCCGGCTACGCTCGCCACGATCCTGCGCGCCGCGCGGATCACGTAGGAGAGCGGCCGATGGACGAAGCAGCGACGCTTCAGACGGATCCGGGCGGACCGTCGCTTCCGCCTCCGCCACCTGAACCACCGGAGACACTGATGACGTTCGGCCTTCGGCCGATCGCCGTCGGCGCGCTGTGTCTGCTCGTCGCCACGGTCGCTGCGGTCTTGGCGTACAAGACGCTCTGGCCCTGGCCACCGCGTCACGCCGACGAGAACCTGGCGTTCCTCGTCGTCGGCGCCGGAGCGATCGGGCTCGCGACGGCCCAGATCCGGGCATCCGACCGTCGCCGGCAGGCCGTCGGCGCCGCCGTGGTGCTGGCGGCGGTGATCCCGTTCGTCGCCGTCACGGTCCTTCCGGGCGTCGCCCAACCGCGGAGCCACCCCATACCCGGAGGAGAGACGCATGTGTTGTACGCAGCGCCCGACGGTAACTGGGACCTCTATCTGCTGCCACATGGGGATGCGTCGGGACTGATCGCGCTCACCGACACGGACGACATCAACGAGCGCTGGCCGCTCCTGTCCCCCGATGGCTCCTCGATCGTCTACACGAGCATCGCACCGGATGGATCCACGGCGCTGCACGCGTTGGAGCTCGAGGCCGACGGTTCGCCGGGCTCGGACGAAGCGATCCTGCAGGGGAACGGCAAGGCGGTGTCGGCCGACGCCTGGACGCCGGACGGCGACCTCCTCGTCCAGGTGACCGAGCCCGGGGAGTCCGCATCGATCGAGCGGTTGGACGTGGCCACCGGTGCGCTGTCGCCGTTCCTCGACGACGCGTACAGCGTCTCGTTCAGCCCGGACGGCTCGACCATCGCCTACTCGGGGAAGAAGACGGTCTACCCGCGGGACTGGGACATCTGGGTCGCCGACGCCGACGGCCGCCACGCGGAGGACGTGATCGACGGCGAGGGCTTCCAAGGATCGCCTCGGTGGTCGGCGGACGGGACCAAGCTCACGTACACCGGCCCCTCAACGTGGGGCGATGCGGACGTCTTCATCGCCAAATCCGACGGGACCGGCGCCAGGGACCTGACGCCCGAGTCCCGGGACGTCGACTCGACGCAGGGGTGGACGCCCGACGGCCACGTCATGTTCCTGTCGAACCGGTCGCACAGCGGCGGCACGTTCCTGTACGTCATGAACGACGATGGGAGCGACGTGCAGCTCGCACTGCGGATCTAGCGCGCGGCGGCCCAGGCGCGCAGGAGCTCGACCGCCTCGGTATCCGAGATCGGACCGCGCTCGAGACGGATCTCCATCAGGTAGGCGAGCGCCTCGCCGATCTCCGGGCCGGGCTGCAGGCCCAGGACGTCCATCACCTGCTTGCCGTCGAGCGGCGGGCGCATCGCCTCGAGGTTCTCCTGCTCGGCGAGCGCGGCGATCCGTTCCTCGAGCTCGTCCTGCAGCTTCGCGAACGCCTTCGCGCGCTTCTCGTTGCGGGTGGTCACGTCGGCGCGCGTGAGCTGGTTCAGGCGATCGAGCAGCGGGCCCGCGTCGCGCACGAACCGCCGCACCGCCGCGTCGGACCAGGCGCCGTCGCCGTACCCGTGGAAGCGGAGGTGGAGCTCGATCAGGGTGCAGACGTCGTCGATGACCGACTTCGGATAGCGCAGCTCGCCGAGCCGCGCGCGCGCGATCCGGGCGCCCTCGACCTCATGATGGTGGAACGTCACGCCCTCGGGCGTGATCTTGCGCGTCGCCGGCTTGCCCACGTCGTGCAGCAAGGCCGCCAGCCGGAGCACCGCGTCGGGCTCGCACCGCGCGACCACCGCGTAGGTGTGCCGCAGCACGTCCTTGTGCCGGTGCACGGGATCTTGCTCCAGGCTGAGCGCCGGGAGCTCAGGCAGGAACCGATCCGCCAGGCCGGTGTCGACGAGCAGCTCGAGACCCGCGGGCGCGTCCTCGGCGACGAGCAGCTTGTCGAGCTCGTCACGGATCCGTTCGGCCGACACGATCTCCAGGCGTTCTCCCATCGCGCGCATCGCCACAACGACCCGCTCCGCCGGCCGGACGCCGAGCTGCGCCACGAACCGCGCCGCGCGGATCATCCGCAGCGGATCGTCGGAGAACGACGTCTCGGGGTCGAGCGGTGTGTCGAGCACGCCGGCGGACAGCGCCTTGACGCCGCCGTACGGATCGACGAACTCGCCGTCGGGCAGACGCACCGCCATCGCGTTGATCGTGAAGTCGCGCCGCGAGAGGTCGACGAAGACGTCGTCGCCGAACGTCACCGCCGGCTTGCGATGCTCCTCGGCGTAGACCTCCTTGCGGAAGGTCGTGATCTCGATACGCGTCCCGTCCTTCAGGGCGCCGACGGTGCCGAACCGGACCCCGACGAGGTACTTGCGATCGGCCCAGCCTCGAAGCAGCCGCGTGGTCTCGGTGGGATGGGCCGACGTCGCGAAGTCGAGATCGAGCCATGGCTTGCCCTGCAAGATGTCGCGGACGCTCCCACCAACGAGGAACAGCTCCTGGTCGGCCTCGGCGAAGCGCGCGCCGAGTTCCTTGGCGATCTGCGGAACATCGAGCATCGACGGTCCATCGGGCATGGAGCCGAGGATAGTCGCGCGCCCGCGCGCGGGCCGCAGCTTGGCCGCTAGAAGGGAAGCCCGGCGCGCTGGTCGTCGCTGAACGCCGACCCGCGGTCCAGGACGCCGGAGAGCTGCAGATCGAAGTCGTGGGGGCTCGACGCCGTGCGACGCGCCTCGTCGACGGTCACCAGGCCGTCTTTCACCAGCATCACGAGCGCCTGGTCGAACGACTGCATGCCGTAATAGGCGCCGTCCGCGATCACGTCGACGATCGAGTCGGTCTGCTCCGGATCGACGAGCCGGTCGAACACCCGGCCGGTGTTGACGAGGACCTCGACCGCGGGCACGCGGCCCTTCCCATCGGCCTTCTGGACGAGCCGCTGCGACACGATCCCGCGCAGGGCGCCGGCGAACGAGGTCCGGACCTCCTTTGCCTGTTGCGGCGGGAACAGGTCGAGCACGCGGTTGATGGTCTCCATGCAATCGATCGTGTGCAGGGTCGAGATGACCAGGTGACCGGTCTCGGCCGCCTGGATCGCGGACAGCGCCGAGTCGGCGTCGCGGATCTCCCCGACGAAGATCACGTCGGGGTCCTGCCGGACGACGTGGCGGAGGGCCGCCTCGTACGAATCGGTGTCGAGCCCGATCTCACGTTGCTGGATGATCGACATCTCGTCGTCGTGCACGACCTCGATCGGGTCCTCGATCGTCACGATGTGCGCTCGCCGCGACCGGTTGATGTAGCCGATCATCGACGCGATGGTCGTCGTCTTGCCGGTGCCCGTCGGGCCCGTCATCAGCACCAGACCGCGCGGGCTGTCGGCGAGCGTCCGCATCACCTCGGGGAGCCGCAGCTCCTCGAACGTCGGAATCTCGGAGCGAACACGACGGACCGCCAGACCGACCAGGCCACGCTGGCGGAACACGTTGATCCGGAACCGCCCGACGCCTTGCAGCGTGTAGCCGATGTCCGCCTCGTTGTGCTGCTCGAACTCGCGGCGCTTGTGCTCGCTCATCACGGCGTTGCCGAACTGGACGGTGTCCGGAGGCGTCAGCACGTCGTGCGAGGTCGGCTGCAGGTCGCCGTCGATACGCAGGAACGGCACGTTGCCAACCTTCAAGTGAAGGTCGCTCGCACCGCGTTCGACGGTGTGCCGAAGGAGGTCGTCGATGTTCATCCCCGGTTGGTTGTCGGCAACGATGGCCTCGGGCCTGAGCGCGGCTAGTATCCGCACGTCATGGCCGCCGACGAAGCTCCCGGAACAGCTGCGTCACAAGGAGAGGGGGGCGGCTCAGACGGCCCCACGAAGCGGCGCCGGCGAAGGCGGCGTCGTAAGCCGAAGCCCTCGACGGCGGACGCTGGCTCGAACGTGCAGCCCAAAGCGGACGCCGGCCGGCGAACAGACCCGAAAGCCACCACCGCTACCCCGCCGAAGATCGGCGCGGCCGGCAACAAGGGCAAACGCGGCGGTGGGAAGCGGGGCGGCAAGAAGCGAGGCGGCAAGAAGCGCACGGCGAAGGCAGCACCGTCCAAGGCCGCGGCTCGCGGGACGGCCAAGCGTGGCGCGCAGCGCCCCAAGATCCCGACGACACGTGAAGTGTCGGCCGGCGGTGTGGTCTACCGACGCNCCGACGACGGGATCGAGATCGTCCTCGCCTCGCGCCGGACCCGGCGCGGCCAGCTCGCCTGGGGGCTGGCGAAAGGCGGCATCGAGCGCGGCGAGACGAAGGAGGCCGCGGCGATCCGTGAGGTTCGCGAGGAGACCGGCATGACCGCGGAGATCGAGGCCGACCTCGGCGACACGAAGTACATGTACGTCTGGGACGACATCCGGATCCGCAAGACCGTGCACTTCTTCCTGATGCGACACACCGGCGGCAACGTCGACGATCGCGACGACGAGATGGAGGAGATCCGCTGGTTCCCGCTGGAACGCGCGATCAAGCGGGCCGCCTACCGAGGTGAGCGGGACATGCTCGTCAAAGCCTCGGAGCTCCTGAAGTGACGGTGGCCGACGCGATCATCGCGATCGCGATCGGCGTCNGGGCGGGCGTGCTGTCCGGCATCTTCGGCGTCGGTGGCGGGATCGTCATGACGCCTGCGATCGACGCGTTCCTGCCGATCACGTCGATCCAGGCGATCGCGACGCCGCTGCCGGTCATCTTCCCGACGTCGATCACCGGCGCATACACGTACGCGAAGGCCGGACAGGTCGACACCCGGGCGGCGTGGTGGATGGTGCCGACAGGGCTGGTCGGCTCGGTGCTCGGTGCTTTGGCCACCGAGTTGATCGACCCGACGATCCTGCTGTTGGTCACCGCGGCGCTGCTCGGCTGGCAATCGATCGGGATCATCCGAGGCCGAGCCCCGAAGGGGGGCGACGACGAGGCGCCGAGGGGCAACGTGCCGCACACCACCTTCGCGGTGATCGGGTTCGGAGCGGGAATCGTCTCGGGCCTGCTCGGGATCGGCGGCGGCCTCGTGATGGTGCCGCTGCTCGCGGGCTGGTGCGGGATGCCGCTGAAGCGAGCCCTCGGCACATCGCTCCTGACGATCTGGGCGCTCGTGATCCCCGGGACCATCGTCCACGCGTTCCTCGGCAACATCGATTGGTGGGTGGCGCTGTTCCTCACGGTCGGTGCCGTGCCCGGCGCGAGACTCGGCGCGATCCTGGCGCTCGGGACCGGGGAGCGGACGCTCCGCACCGTCGTGGGCAGCGGGTTACTCGTCATCGCCGTGCTGTACGCCGCAGCGCAACTGGTCCAGCTCACGCGCTGAGCCGCTCACCCGGGCGCCGGGGTGCGACGGCTACGATGCCGCCCGTGAGACGCTTCTTCGGCGCGGTGGCCGCCGCGCTTGTGGCGCTCTGCGTGGTCGCGGTTCCGCCCCCCGCCGCCGCGCAGAACGCCGACGTCACGCTCCGGCTGGTCTCGCAGTCGCCGTGGACCTGGGGCAGCGCCGATCGTCCCGGCAAGCTCCAGCTCGAGCTCGCCGCGGCGAACGCAGGATCGTCACCGCTCGGCGATCTCGGTCTGTTCGTGTCGTTCGGGTCACGCATCGAGACACAGGCCGACTTCGACGCGATGCTGACCTCCGGTGTGAGCGCGATCGCGCCGATCTCGAAGGCGATCCACGGGACGATCGGGGCCAGAGCCGAACGCACGATCGAGGTGACCGTCGACCTGAAGTCGATCGATGCGATCGATCAGGTCGACTCTCAGGTGTATCCGGCAGAGGTCGCCCTCCTGTCCAACAAGACGATCGTCGCGACACTGGTGACGCCGGTCATCTACTTGGTCCGTGCGCCGGAGGACCCGATGCTGTCCAGCGTGGCGGTCCCGCTGTCTGCGCCGATCGCCTTCGGGGCCGACGACGCGCTGGTCGACACCGGCTTCCCGGGATCGCTTGCGAGCGGCGGCAGCTTGCGTGCGCCGCTCGACGCGATCGCCGGCAGCGCGAGTGAGCGGCATCCCCGAGGCGTCGTCGATCTGATCACCGACCCCATGGCCATCACGCAGGCGCGCCAGGTGACCGACGGGTACCGCACGACCGACGGCACACAGGTCGCAGCCGACTCTCCGGAAGCGGCCGAGGCGGCGCGGTTCCTCGCGGCGCTGACGGGCGTTCTCGGCGCAACGCACAACGTCGAAACGGTTGCCGAGCCGTTCGGGAACCCCAGCATGCCGGCCATGCTCGCGAGCTACAGCGGCTTCCCAACCGGGTCGACGCCGACCCTGGAGGCGCAGCTCTCGGCACAGCGGGGATCCGGCATCGACGTCATCTCGACGTTGGACGCGACGCCGACGCCGCGCGTGATCGAGCCGTCCGACGCGCAGCTGAACGACGACACGCTGAACTGGTTGGCGAGCTCCTCGATCGACGTCGTCCTCGGGGCCTCCGACACCGTCGATCGTTCGCCGTGGCAAGGGTTCACGGCGCCCGCTCCGACCGTTCCCACCGCCGCCGGTCCAACGCTCGTGCTTCCCGACCCGAACGCCCAAGCGCTGTTCGACCGGGCGGATCTCCTCGCCGACCCCGTGCTGGCCGCACAGATCGTGCTCGGTGAGCTCGCCGTGATATGGAAGCAGGAGCCGGTGCCGGTTGCGCCGACGCGGCGCGGCGTCTCGATCGCGCCTCCGGCGTCCCTGCCTGCCGCGATGTGGGCCCCGCTCTTGGATCGGCTGGCGGGCGCGCCGTTCCTTCAGCCGGTGACGATGTCCGAACTCGCCGACAAGGTGAACCCCGACAACGCGAACGAAGCCGGTCCGCTCAAGGCACCGTCGGAAGCGAGGTTCCCGGACTCGTACGCGGCCGGCATCGCGACTCTCGGGAGCGACGTGTCGATCGTGAACTCGATGCTTGGTACGGGCAGCGACGTGCCGAAGGACCTCCGGCGTCGACTGTTCACGGCGACGGAGCCCACGTACCTCGCCGACTCGGCGGCGGGCCAGCCATGGCTCGACTCCGTCGGTGCGGCGACGACGCAAGCGTTCGCCGCGGTCACGCCGAGCGTGAGCAAAGCGTTCACGTTCACCTCGCGAGAAGGATCGATCCCCATGCAGATGGGAGATCCGGGCGACCGCGCGTACCACGTCAGCGTGGAGCTCCATTCCCAGTACTTCACGTTCCCCGGCGGCGACCAGCAAGACGTCGTCGTCGATCAGCCGGGCGAATCCCTCTCGTTCCGTGTGACCGCGAGTGCCTCTGGGCAGAACCCGATCTACCTGTCGGTGCGCGACCCCAACGGCAGCATCGTCCCGGTGAACGATGGGACGACCGACCCCATCGTCATCGCGGTGCGCTCGACCGCGGTGAACAGCATCGCGTTGCTCGTCACCGTGCTCGCCGCGCTCGGCCTCGTGGCGCTCTACGCGAGGAGGTGGTTCCGGCGGCGACGGACGAACCCGAGCTGACCGCGCCCGAGCTCGCGCAGCACGCGAGCGACGTTCGCAACGCGGCGGTGATGTCGGTGGGCACGCTGTTGTCGCGCGCAACGGGTGTCGTGCGCGTGAGCGTCACCATCACGGCGATCGGCACCACCAACGTCGTCGCGAACGCGTACTTCATCGCGAACACGACACCGAACATCGTCTACGAGCTCGTCCTGGGCGGCATCCTGACCAGCGTGTTCGTGCCGCTGCTGGTGGATTGGGCCAAGCGCCACGGCGACGAGGAGGGCCGGATCGCCGGCCAGCGATTCCTGACGTTCGTGCTCGTCGTGCTGTCCGCGATCACCGTCGTCGCGATGATCGTGGCGCCGTGGATCATGCGTCTGTACCTGATCGGCGTGAAAGATCCGGCCGAACACGCCGCACAGCTCGAGCTCGGCACCTTCTTCCTTCGGTGGTTCCTTCCGCAGATCGTGTTTTACGGGATCGGCGCCGTCGCGGCCGGCATCTTGACTGCGAACCGGCGGTTCGCCGCGCAGATGTTCGCGCCGGTGCTCAACAACATCGCGGTGATCGCCACGATGCTCGTGTTCTTCGCGATGCACGGCAAAGCGCCGATGGCGCTCGATCAGGTCTCGCCGACCGAGCGCCTCGTGCTGGCGGCGGGGACGACCCTCGGCGTGGTGGCGATGACGATCGCGCTATGGCCGTCCCTCCGCGCGATCGGGTTCCGCTGGCGGCTGCGGTTCGACTGGCGTCACGAGACGGTGCGGCGACTGCTTCATCTCGCCCGATGGGTTGCGCTGTACGTCGTGGTGAACCAGATCGCCTACTTCTTCATCATCGTGTTCAACGGGCGTGTCGAGGGCGGGACGTACGCCGTCTACTCGCAGGCGTTCATCTTCTTCTCGCTGCCGCACGCGATCGTGGCGGTGTCGATCTTCACCGCGCTGCTGCCGAGCCTCGCCGGCGCCTGGACGGACCGCGACGTTCCCGCGGTGCGGAACCTGTTCTCTCGAGGCTTGCGCGACACCGAGGTCGCGATGCTGCCGGCGGCCGCGGGGTACGCGGTCCTCGCCGGACCGATCGTGGCGCTGCTCGCGAGCTACGGCCAGATGAAGAACGACCCCGCATCGGTCGACCTCCTTGCCAAGACGCTCGCCGCGTTCGCGGTCGGCCTCCCGTTCTTCTCGGCGTTTCAGCTGCTCACCCGCACGTTCTATGCGATCCACGACGCGCGGACGCCGGCGCTCACGAACATCGTCGCCGCGGTCGTGAACCTCGTCATCGACGTCGTGCTCGCCTTCGCGTTCGGCCTGGGCGTCGTGGGCCTGGCGCTTGGGTTCTCGGTCTCCTACGTCGCTGGCTCGGCGCTCCTGTTCGCGCTGCTGCGCCGACGGCTCGGCGGCGCCGACGGACGGCGGATCGCGAACTCGCTCGGCCGGACCGCCGCGGCGGCGGCGCTCACGGCGCTCGCGGCGTGGGCGACCGCCGAGGGCATCGCCGCCGTGATCGACGTCGGCCGCCCGGTGCTGAACCTCGTCCAGGTCGTCGCGGCCGTCGCGGCGGGTGTGCTTGCGTTCGTCCTAGGCGCCCTTATCTTCCAGATCGAGGAAGCCGATGAGGTCTGGCGAGCCCTGGCGGCTCGCTTCCGCCGATGACCCGACACCCATCCCGCTCGTTGCACGACCAGGCCGGCCTGATCGGCAAGGTCGCTATCGTGTGGATCGTGATCCTGCTCGTCGTCGGGCTCCTCGTCCTGGACACGATCTCGATCGTCCTCACGACGTTCCGGCTGTCCAGCAGCGCGCAGGGCGCGGCGTCGACCGCGGCGACGACGTATCACTCCTCGCCCGACGCGACGAAGGCTTGCCAGGCCGCCGAGCCCGGCCTGATCCTCGACGGCGTGACGCTGCCGAACAACGCGAGCTGGTGCAAGATCGATGCAACCTCGGGACAGGCGACGATCACGCTCAAGACGACCGCGTCGACGCTGATCCTCGGGCGTCTGTCGTTCACGCAGGACTTCACGAAGGTCGAGGTCAAAGAGGAAGCCACGCCCGCGTTATAGCGTTCGGACGTGAGCGATCGAGCCGGGACCCCCGACCGCGAGCTCGTCCGTCGCTTCCTCGCCGGCGACGCGGGCGCCGCGACGGAGCTGATCAGCCGCCACGAGCGCCGTGTGTACGCGGTGTGCCTGCGGGTCCTCGGCAACCCCGACGATGCGGCCGACGCGGCGCAGGACGCGCTGCTCGCGATGATCCGCAAGCTCGACGGCTTCCGCGGCGAGGCCGCGTTCACGACCTGGCTCTACCGCGTGGCGATGAACGTCTGCTACGACCACCTCCGGCGCGCCCAGCGCCGGCCGGTGCTCCGGCGGTCCGACGACGCCGCAGCGCCGGAACCCGCGCTCGACGACCACGCCGACGCGGTGGCGGACGCGCACGACGTCGCCGCCGCGCTGGCGCAAGTGCCGGAGGACTTCCGGGTCGCGATCGTGCTCGCCGACGTCCAGGACCTGCCCTACGACGAGATCGCCAAGGTGCTCGACCTGCCCGTCGGGACGGTGAAGTCGCGGGTCCACCGCGGCCGGATCGCGCTGGCGCGTGCCCTCGGGATCGAACCCGGGTCGGAACCCGTGGACCGGTCTGCGGCGTCGAAGGAGACACGCCCATGAGCCATCCCGGACCCCTCTTCGCCGACTACGTCGACGGCACCCTCGACCCCTCCACGCGGGCCGAGGTCGACGCGCACCTCCGCACGTGCGCGACGTGCCGCGCCGAGCTCGCGCTCTCGACGGCCGGCGCTGCCTCGGCCGGGCGACTGACAGCACCCGCCTCGCCGGCGGGGATGGGCAAGGCGGCGGTCGCGGAAGCCCAGCGCCTGGCCGCCGAGCGGAACCCCGAGGTCACGCCGATCGCCGGCCGCGCGCGGCGGCGGCCCACGACCTCGCGGGTCCTGGCCGTCGCGGGAGCCGCCGCCGTCATCATCCTTCTCGCCCTGATCGCACCGAAGCTCGGACAAGGCTCGTCGCAGCGGTCGGAGCAAGCAGCGGCCGCCGGAGCAGCGCGTCCGTCGGCCTACCCGGTCGCGACCGGCGTCGAGATCCAACACGCCGACTACACGTTCGCGGCGCTCGTGCAGTCCGCGACCGAGCTCCGGACGGCGCTCACGGCGAGCGAGGGATACGCCGGGCCGTCGCCGGGCGAACAGGTCGCCCTCCCCTCGGCGAGCGTCCCGGCGCTCGACGCACAGGACGTGTCGACCGACGCCACGCTGTTACCGAAGGCGACGGCCTGTCTCAACAAGGCGTTCGACTCGCCGCCCGGAACGCTGTCCCGCGTGATCCGGGCCACGTACGGCGGGCAGCCCGCCTACCTCGGCGTCTACCTGATCGGTCCGGGCGCGGATCTCCCCCCCACGCTGCTCCAGCTGAGCGCCGCGTCGGTGCACGGGTGCCAACGGCTCGGCCAAGCGACCGCGCGCCTGTAGCGCCGTTCGTTCGGAATAGGCGGGCGTTGGGCCCTATGGGAGGATTCCAACGATGCCCGAGGACATCCGCAACGTCATCGTGATCGGCTCGGGGCCGGCCGGCTTCACGGCCGCCCTGTACGCCGCGCGCGCCGACCTCGAGCCGCTGGTCCTGAAGGGCCTCGAGGCCGGTGGCCAGCTGATGCTCACGACCGACGTCGAGAACTACCCGGGCTTCGCCGACGGGATCATGGGGCCCGAGCTGATGGACCAGATGGAGAAGCAAGCGCAGCGGTTCGGCGCCGAGATCCTCGCGGTCCATGTCACCGAGGTCGACCTGTCGGCGCGCCCCTTCGTCGTAAAAGCCGGCGATCAGGTCTGGCGGGCCAAGACGCTGATCGTCGCGACCGGCGCGACCGCACGCTGGCTCGACATCCCCGGCGAAGAGAAGCTCCGCGGCCGGGGCGTGAGCGCGTGCGCGACCTGCGACGGGTTCTTCTTCCGCGATCGCGAGCTGCTCGTGGTGGGTGGCGGCGACACCGCCATGGAGGAGGCGACGTTCCTCACGAAGTTCGCGTCAAAGGTGACGATCGTGCACCGGCGGGACGCGTTCCGCGCGTCCAAGGTGATGCAGGACCGCGTCTTCGCCAACCCCAAGATCGACGTCCTGTGGAACACGGTGCTCGACGAGATCGTCGGCGACGACGCGGTGACCGGCGCCGTCGCGCGCCACGTCGTCACCGGCGCGATGCGCACGATCGCGGCCGATGGTGTGTTCATGGCGATCGGGCACGACCCGACGACCGGGCTGTTCCGCGACCAACTTCCCGTCGACGAAGACGGCTATCTGGTCGTGCACGAGCCGTCCACGGCGACCGACGTGGCGGGGGTGTTCGCCGCCGGCGACGTCACCGACCACACCTACCGGCAAGCGGTGACCGCCGCCGGCCAGGGATGCAAGGCCGCGATCGACGCCGAACGGTACCTCGCAGAGGACCACCGCGCCGGATAACGACCGCCCCGGCGGGGAATGTCTCCGGGGGAAGCGACGTTCTGAGAACCTGGTGGCACCTGCCGCGATGTCGGCGGTCGAGTCACACCGAGATACGAAGGAGCGCAAGCGATGGCGAACATCGGATCGGTCGGCGACGCCGACTTCCAGACCACGGTCCTCGGGTCCGAAACCCCGGTGCTGGTCGACTTCTGGGCTGAGTGGTGCGTGCCGTGCCACATGGTCTCGCCGGTCGTCGAAGAGATCGGCAACGAGCGCGGCGAAGGGCTGAAGGTGGCCAAGCTCAACATCGACGAGAACCCGGAGGCCACGCGCACCTACGGCGTGATGTCGATCCCCTCGCTGATCTTGTTCAAGGATGGCCAAGAGGTCGCCCGCGTGATCGGCGCCAAGCCGAAGGACGCGATCTTGCGCGACCTCAGCTCGCACCTCGCCTGAGTCCGTTGCCGGTCCCCCGGGCCGAGCGCACACTGCACGGGTGCGGATCTATCGCGAAGGCGATGCCGGCCGCGAGGTCCTCGACATCCAACAGCGGCTGACCGACCTCGGCCACGAACTGCCGTCAGGTGAGCGGGACGGCGCCTTCGGACGGGGGACGGACGCCGCCGTGCGCGCGTTCCAGGCCGAGCGGCATCTCCACGTGGACGGCCGGGTCGGCCCCGACACGTGGGGGCAGCTCGTGGAGGCGGGGTTCCGGCTCGGCGACCGTACGTTGTTCGTGCACGGGCCATACCTCCGCGGAGACGACGTTCGAGCGTTGCAGCGCAAGCTCGATGCGCTCGGATTCGACCCCGGCAAGCAGGACGGGGTGTACGGGCCGCAGACCGAGGGCGCGGTCCGCGATTTCCAACGCAACGTCGGCGATACACCCGACGGCGTCGCCGGCCTGCACACGCTGGCGACGCTCGAACGGATGCGTCCCCTCGACGACGTCCTCGGACGCGGGCTCGTCCGCGAGACGGAACAGCTGCGTGCGATCCAGGGCAAGGTTCGCGGCGCCGTGATCGCGATCGACGCCGGTGGCTCGGGTACCGAGCCCGGGGACGTGCGACAGGCGCTCGCGCGCGCGCTCGCGGCAGAGCTCCTGCGCATCGGCGCAGAGCCGCACGTGATCCACGCCGGCGACGGTGCGGCGTCAACGCGCGCCGCGGTGGCGAACGACATGGCGGCGGGCGCCGTCGTCTCGCTGCACCTGGGGGAGGACGCGCCGGAGTCGAGCGGTCCGACATGTTCGTACTTCGGCTCGCACGTCACCTACTCCCCCGCCGGGCGCCACCTCGCGGAGATGATCCTCGAGGAGCTCGAGCGCGAGCGCGGCGTGCGCGGCCGGCTCCAACGGCTCTCGATCGCCATGCTGCGCGAGACGAGGATGCCTGCGGTTCAGGTCGAGGCGCTGGTCCCTGCGAACGAAGCCGAGGCCGCGCTGCTCCGGGCGCCCGACGCGGTCGTCGGCATCGGGCGAGCGATCGGCGAGGGCGTCCGGCGCTTCTTCGAGGGTTAGCGGCGGCGGCCGAGCACCGCCAGCACCAGCCCGAGGATCGTCCCGAGGATCGCGGCGCGCGTTCCGCGCTCCACCTCGGTGAGGTACCGCATCTCGGGTTCCGCATCCATCACGGCTAGGCTAGCGCGCGTGCGGGCGTGCCTGATGATCGAGGGCCAGCAGGGCGTCACCTGGTCCGACTGGTGCGCCCTCGCCGATCGAGCCGAACGCGACGGCCTGGAGGGGCTCTTCCGGTCCGATCACTACTTCAGCGCACACGGCGTCTCGGGCGTCGGGGCGACCGATGCGTGGACGGTCCTCGGGGCGCTCGCCGAGCGCACCACGACGCTGCGGCTCGGCACGCTCGTGTCGCCGGTCACCTTCCGGCCCCCGGCGGTCCTCGCCCGGTCGGCCCTGACGGTCGACCTGATCAGCGATGGGCGCGTCGAGATCGGCATCGGCGCCGGGTGGTGGCGGGAGGAACACACCCGGTTCGGTCTGCCCTTCCACGATGTCGAACACCGCTGGCAGCTCCTGGAAGAGCAGGTCCCGATCGTCCACGGACTGCTCACCGAAGACACGTTCTCGTTCGACGGGAGGCACTACCGGCTCGACGGCGCCGATCAGCTGCCGAAAGCCGTCCAGCGGCCTCGGCCCCCATTGATCCTTGGCGGAACGACGGTCGGCCCGCGGATGCAGGCGCTGGTCGGACGTTACGCCGACGAGTTCAACACGGTCGGTGGGACGCCGGACGACGTCGGAGCTCGGTTCGCGCGCGCGCGTGCAGGCGTCGAGACGGCCGGCCGCGATCCCTCGTCGCTCGTGACCTCGCTGATGACGTGGTTCTTCGTCGCGCCGACGGAAGATGCCTACGTCGAGAAGCTCCGCCGGGCGCACGCGCTCGACCCGAGCGCGGGCCCGTTCGACGCGTATCGGGCCGACATCGAGCACGATTGCATCGTCGGCACGCCCGAGCGCGCGATCGAGCGGCTCCGCGCGTACGCCGAGGTCGGCGTGCAGCGCATCTTCCTGAATCACGAGCTGTACGACGATCTCGACATGCTGGATCTCGTCGCGATCGACGTCATGCCGGCAGTGGCCTGATGGAGTGGTTCGTCACCGGCTTCTTCGGGGTTGATGGCGGTCACGCTGATCGTGTGCACGATCGCGCTGGTGATCTGGACGCCGGTGGACGTGGTGCGGATGCTCGACGACACGAGGTTCAAAACGGGCACGCAGATCGTGTGGGTGATCGTCATCTTGCTCGGCGGGGCCATCGGAGCGATCGTTACCTGGCGGTCGGGCGCCCACCGGGGGGCGCAACCATTGCGCGGCAGCGCCCGGCTTTGGTTCCCGTGCCACCGCCGCCGCCCAGTGGAACCGTGTAGCGCTGCTACGCTGACGCACTTCCCGACCGAGAGAACCGCAGATCGATGGCCGAATTCTCGATCGATCGCTTCGTCGACCGGTACGCGGCGCGTGCCGCCGGCATGACCGCGTCCGAGGTTCGCGCGCTGTTCGCGGTCGCGTCGCGCCCGGAGGTCGTGTCGCTCGCCGGCGGTATGCCGTTCGTGCAGGCGCTGCCCGACGATGAGGTGGCGGACGTCGCCCGCGCGGTGCTCGCCGAGCATCGCGACATCGCGCTGCAGTACGGCGGCGGGCAGGGGCCGGTCGGCCTGCGCGAGCGCCTCGTGATGCTCATGGCCGAAGAGGGCATCGACGCCGACGCGGACGACATCGTCGTCACGACCGGCGCGCAACAGGCCCTCGACCTCGTCGGCAAGCTCTTCATCGACCCGGGCGATGTGATCGCCGTCGAAGCGCCCGCCTACGTCGGCGCGCTCACGGCGTTCGGTGCGTATCAGCCTCGCTTCCTGCCGATCGAGATCGACGACGACGGCATGCTCGTCGAGGACCTCGAGCAGGCGCTCGTCCGCGGCGAGCGGCCGACCTTCGTGTACACGGTTCCCAACTTCGGCAACCCCGCAGGCGTGACCATGACGGCCGAGCGCCGTCGGCACCTCGTGGCGCTGTGCCGCGAGGCGTCGATCCCGATCGTCGAAGACAATCCATATGGGTTGCTGCGCTTCGAAGGTGAGGCCGTTCCCTGTCTGCGGACGCTCGATCCCGAGAACGTCATTTACCTGGGAACGGTGTCGAAGACGTTCTCGCCCGGAGTGCGAGTGGGGTGGGCGCTGGCGGAGCAATCGGTCGTGCAGCGGCTCGTCCTCGCGAAGGAGTCGGCCGATCTCTGCAGCTCGAACCTAACGATGCTGATGACCGAGCATTGGTTCTCCGACGACGCTCGATGGCGCGGCACGCTCGCCGGGCTCGTCGGCGCGTACAGGTCGCGCCGGGACGTCATGCTCGAGTCGCTCGACGAGCACCTCGCCGACGAGGCGACGTGGACGCACCCGCGCGGCGGGTTCTATGTGTGGGTGACGGTCCCCGACTGGCTCGACACGAAAGCGTTGCTCGCTGCGGCCGTCGAACGTCACGTCGCGTACGTGCCGGGCACGGCCTTCTATCCGGACGGGCGCGGCGCCAACCAGATGCGGCTCGCGTTCTGCTATCCGACGGAAGACCGTATCCGCGAAGGGGTCGCGCGCCTGGGATCGCTCATGCACGACGAGACGGAGCTCTACCGGAGCCTCGGGGGCTGACCGATGCGGATCGCGATCGTTGCGGGCGGACGCACCCCCGAACGCGACGTGTCGCTCCGCGGCGGTCACCGCATCGCGGCGGCGCTCAGCTCGCTCGGCCACGACGCGTGGACGGTCGACCCGGCGGAGCGCAAGCTCGTGGAGGCGCTGCGTGAGCGACCCACCGAACTGTGCTGGCTTGCGTTGCACGGCAAGGACGGTGAGGACGGAACAGTGCAGCGGCTGCTCGATCTTGAGGGAGTCCGGTACATCGGCACACGAGCGCTGGACTGCGAGCTGACCTTCGACAAGGTGCTCGCCAAAGACGTGCTCCGTCGCGCGAACGTGCCGACGCCGGACTGGGTCGTGATCGAAGGATCGGCGCTCCGCGACCTCGGCGCCGGCGCCTCGCTGCCGACCGCCTTGGAGCGGGTCGGCCTCCCGTGCGTCGTGAAGCCGTCGCGTAGCGGGTCGGCGCTCGGCGTCGCCGTCGTCGAACGAGCGGGGGATCTCGCGGGCGCCGTGATGGCCGCGTTGTCGTACAGCGACGCGGCGATCGTCGAGCGCCGCGTGTCCGGTACCGAGATCGGTGCCGCCGCGATCGGGGACCCGCTCGAACCGTTGCCGCTCGTCGAAGTCGTCCCCAAGGATGGCGTGTACGACTACGGCGCTCGGTACACGGCCGGCGCGACCGACTACTGGGCTCCGGCCCGACTCGAGCCGACGACGGCCTCCGCAGCCGCCAACGCGGCGGCATCGGCGCTCGAGGCGCTGGCGATCCGATCGATCGGGCGCGTCGACATGATCGTTGATGAGCATGGCGATCCGTGGGTTCTCGAGGCGAACGTGTCGCCCGGCATGACCGAGACGTCGCTCGTCCCGATGGCCGCGGCGGCCGCCGGTCTTTCGTTGGCGCAAATGTGCGACGCCATCATACGAACGGTCGCGTGACAACCCGCACGATCCCGATGGTCGTCGCCCTTGTGTGCGTCGCGGCCGCGTGCACGGGCGCCACGACCACCACGCCCACAACGACGCCGGATGGGACGCCTGGAAAGACCCTGCCCGCAACGGTCACGGTGGGACATGCAACGTTCGACGTGTTCTGTACCCCCGTCGCCGAGGCGCTGATCGACATCGAGCTTCCACATGCCGCCGAGCCGAAGATCCGGGCGGTCACGGGCCTGTGGGATCGCCAGGCGATCGCGGTGGTGGCGAACGATCCAAAGGGATGCGGCGTGTGGGCGCTTGGGCTCGCACGCGGGCTGAGCGAGGAAGCGGCCACCGAGATCCGTGCGGAGGTCGCCGAGGGCGTCACGGACTTCGGTGTGACGGCGTCACCCGTTCCGCGAGAGCCCTAGTCGGGCGCGAGTCCGGGTCCCGAGCCGACGATCTCCGACACGATCCGCTCGAGGTCGTCGGTCGAGCCGAACTCGATCATGATGCGGCCCCGCTTCGCTCCCATCTGGATCGATACTCGCGTGGCGAGCTGCTCGGACAAGATCTCCTCGACCTCAGCCAGGGCGGCGTCGGTCGGTGCGGGTTCGGTGGCCGTCTTGGCGGCCGCGGCCTTCCCGTCTGCGGGCGCCTCCACGAACCGCCGGACGGCGTCCTCGGTCTGACGCACGGACAGGTCTTGTGCAGAGACGCGAAGCGCGAGGGTCGACATGGCCTCTTTGTCGCCAAGCGACAGCAGGGCGCGTGCGTGTCCGGCGGTGATCTTGTCGTCGGTCAGCAGCTGTTGAACGTCGAGGGGCAGCGCGAGCAACCGGATGGTATTCGCGATGTGCGACCGTGACACACCGACCCTATCGGCCAGCTCTTCTTGCTTAAGACCGAGCTCTCCCAGGAGCGCCTTGAACGCCTCCGCCTGCTCGATCGGGTTGAGGTCCTCGCGGTGGATGTTCTCGATGAGGGCGTCGCGGAGGAGCTCTTCGTCGCCGGAGTCGCGGAGCACGACGGGGACGACGGGGAGACCGGCCGCCTTGGCCGCCCGGAGCCGACGTTCGCCGGCGATGACCTCGTACCGGCCGTCGGCCGTCCGACGAACCACCAGGGGCTGCAGNATCCCGACCTCGCGGATCGACGTCGCAAGCCCCGCAAGCGCTTCGTCATCGAAGTGCGTACGCGGCTGCTTCGGGTTCGGCGCGATCGCGTTGACCGGGACCTCGAGGAACCCGCCCGCAACGTCGGTGCCCTCCGGTGCGCCCGGGATCAGCGCCGACAGCCCTCTGCCCAGACCGCCTCGCTTCGACATCATTCGCCTCCCTTACGGAACAGGCGCCAACGACGGCGCTGACCCTCGTCATCGTGCAGCGTTGCCCCGATCGACTCGGTCCGTTCGTTCACCGAGCCGCCGGGCTTCGGAGCCGCGCCGGCGCCTCCGAGTTCGGCGTCCTCATCGATGACGACGACTCGACGCTCCGAGCCCGCACCGGCAACCGGCTGCGGAGCCGGACGGACCTTGCTGGCCGGCTCCGGCGTCTCCCAGATCCCGTCCTCCGGGTCCGGCTGGGGCGACGGGGCTCCCCCCGCGGAAGGTGGTGCGGGCGGAGCCGGCCGCTGCTCGGCCGCCGTGGAGGGGGGCTCGTCACGGGCCGCCGAAGCCTCAGCCGTATCGACCGGGCTGTCGACCTCCTGCTCCAGCGGCGGGC
>C688J18823_10000192_pt1 | contig 34378 bp, 31 predicted proteins | sample HopSoiMetagenom1_FD_18823 | JGI IMG/M metagenome (IMG submission 18823) | reverse complement strand
AGCGGCTGGCGATCAGGCTTCTCGTCTGCCGCCTCCCACCTCCCGCCTCCGCTACCACTTCCCGCATCCCGCTTCACGCTTAGTTTCCCATAACATGTTCAGTAATCCATTCAATAACGCAGTGACCGTCCTCGACGGGCGGGTGACAGTCCACGACGAGTCCGCGCTCGCGTCTCCGGCGATGGACGAGCTCGTTCGCACCGCGGTATTCGGAGAGCCCGACGAGCGGGAAGACGCCCGCTGGCTGATCTGGGAAATTGGCCAGGCCGTGGGCGTACGCGCGGCGTCGATTCACGATCTGTATGTCGCACGTGGTCAGGGCAAGTGCGGCGGATTCACGGTTCCGGCCATGAACATCCGCGGCATGGTCTACGACACGGCACGCTCCCTATTCCGCTCGGCGGTGAAGCTCAAGGTGGGTGCCCTGATCCTGGAGATCGCCCGGTCCGAGATCGCCTACACCGATCAGCGGCCGGCCGAGTACGTCGCGGTCATGCTTGCCGCGGCCATGCGCGAAGGATTTCGCGGCCCGGTGTTCATCCAGGGCGATCACTTCCAGGTCAACGCCAAGAAATTCGCGGTGGATCCTGTGACGGAGGTGAACGGCGTCAAACAGCTCGCCCGCGAGGCCATCGCAGCCGGCTTCTACAACATCGATGTCGATACATCGACGCTGGTCGACCTTTCCAAGCCGACTCTCAAGGAACAGCAGCGAACGAACTTCGAGCAGGGAGTCGAGCTGGCGATGACCGTCAGGGAGCTCGAGCCTGAAGGCGTGACGATATCGATCGGCGGGGAGATCGGTGAAGTCGGAACCGAGAACTCCACGGTCGAAGAGCTCGTCACCTATATGGACGGCTTCAACGAGACGCTCAGGAAGCGCGCTCCTGGAACCGAGGGCCTCTCCAAGATCAGCGTGCAGTCAGGCACAACCCACGGCGGAGTGGTACTCGCCGATGGTAGTATCGCCGATGTCAAAATTGACTTCGATACTTTGGCCAAGCTGTCGAAGGTTGCGCGTGAGAAGTATGGATTATCCGGCGCCGTCCAGCACGGCGCGTCCACGCTGCCCGACACCGCGTTCCACAATTTCCCGCGCACCGAGACCGCAGAGATCCACCTGGCGACGAATTTCCAGACGATGTTGTACGACAACATCTCTGACGATCTCCGGAACGAGATCTACGAGTGGCTGCGTCAGAACGCAAAGGACGAGCGGAAAGCGAGCGACACCGACGAGCAATTCTTCTACAAGACCCGCAAGAAGGCGCTCGGCCCTTTCAAGAAACGATTCTGGGATCTTCCCGCCGACGCGAAGGCTCGACTTGCGAAGGCATATGAGGAGAAATTCAGTTTTCTCTTCACCCAGCTCGCGGTCGCGAACACGCGGGACATAGTGGATCGCTTCGTGAAACCCGCCGAGCAGCACAAGCCCCAGCCACATCCCGATCTGGCAGTGGTGGAAGCGGCGCCCGATGATGCGGATCTGAGTGACTGACACTCGCGCGACCGACAAGGAAGCCGTTAAGGTCGTTCGTGAAATGCTGCGCCGGGCGGGTCACGAGTTGCGGAATGCACTGAGCGGCGTGTCGGTGAACGTCGAAGTCGTGCACAGCCGGTCTGAGCGCGGAGTCGCGGCAGGCGATCTGACGGCATTTGCGGACAGAGCCCGGCTGCAGGTCGGAGTGGCTACCATGCTCGCCGACGGCCTACTCGCGCTGATGAATTCGGTGATGAGCGCTGTAGCCGACGGGACGCTCAAAAGCGTCTCGGGCAATGGCGCCGGAAGTCAAATGGAGCTAATGATTTATGGGGATCGGCGCGATGCGCTCTTGGCGGATATACGTCGCCTCGCCAGCCTCACTGGCGTCGGCGTAGAAGAGCGCGGTCAGAGCGTTATATTAAAAGTCTTGCCCGAAGGACAAAGCCATTCCAAAGACTGAGATGAAGCACCCCAAGGTCCTCATCGCGGACGACGACCGTTCAATCACGGAAGGATTGAGCGCGATTCTACGCGACGAGGGATATGAAGTTGCCGTCGCTATCGATGGCCAGAAAGCACTTGATCAGCTGGGCACCGAGCCATTCGGTGTCGTTCTCGCCGATCTCAAGATGCCGAAGGTAGACGGGCTCGCTCTGCTCAAGGAGCTGCAGCAACGCGCCATACCGACCGAGTGCATCATCGTCACCGGGCAGGCGACGGTCGATTCCGCTGTACAGGCGATGCGTGAGGGCGCGTACGACTATGTCGAGAAGCCGCTGACTGCCGACAAGCTGAACCGCCTCAAGGCGCTCATTCCCAAGGCGCTCGAGAAGTTCACGGTCCAGCAGAAGAATCGGGAGCTGTCCTCGAAGCTGGAAGGCCTCACGCACTACGGCGAGCTCACCGGACAGTCCGAGGAGATGCGCGGCGTCTATCAGATCATCGAGGCAGTAGCACCGTCGAATGCAAGCGTGCTGATCTTCGGCGAATCCGGGACCGGCAAAGAGCTCGTGGCCCGCGCGGTTCACGCCAAAAGCGAGCGCGCGAAGGGGCCATTCTTCGCTCTAAATTGCGCTGCGCTGCCGAAAGACATTCTGGAAAATGAGCTGTTCGGTCACGAGAAGGGTGCCTTTACAGGCTCGGTCAACGAGAAGCCGGGTGCGTTCGAGATGGCGGACGGAGGCACGATCTTCCTCGATGAGGTCGCGGAAATGCCGCCCGACATCCAGGTGAAGCTTCTGCGCGCGATCGAATCGCGAAGCATTCGCCGCCTCGGGGGCAAGAAAGAGATCGACGTCGACATTCGCATTCTCGCAGCGACGAACCGCGATCTTCAGAAGGCGCTATCGGATAACGATCTGCGCGAGGATCTCTACTATCGTCTCGCAGTGGTCGAGTTGTTCCTGCCGCCGCTGCGCGAGCGCCTGGGTGATGTGAAGCTTCTCGCCAACGAATTCCTGGCGCGCTACGCTGAGCAGAATGGCAAAGCGCTCAACGGCTTCGACGATGCCGCCTGGGAATGGATTCTTTCCTACAACTGGCCCGGCAACGTCCGCGAGCTCAAGAATGCTGTCGAGCGGGCGGTGATCATGAGTCGAGGCGACAAGATCAAAGCCTCGGACATCATGCCTCGTCACCTGCAACGCACTGGCGAGTTCGCTGCGGCGATTACCGTCCCGCCAGGCGCTACGCTCGCCGACACGCGGCGTCAGCTCGTCCTGCGCGCTTTCGCCTCGACCAACGGCGACTACGCCCGCACAGCGACTATCGTCGGAATGTCGGCTGCCGATGTGCGCGCCGAGATTGCATCGCTCCTGAATGGTGAGGGAAGGGCAGGCGAAGCGAATGCCGCTCCCGCCGGCAACGGTGTGCACCGCCCAGCAAAGCCCGCTGACCCTGCGCCCGCAGCCGCCAAAGCCAGCAAGGCTCCTGTGAAAGCGTCCGCGGCCGGGGCGAAATCGAAGGCGAAGAAACGGTAAAGCAGTGATCGCGGCAGGCCTTTTAACCTAGAGGCACAAGCATGAGGTGGAGGACGAGCATGGCCGACAATGATTGGTACGAAGACGAGGGCGAAGAGTACTACCCGGCTCCATATGTCGTCGTAGAAAAGGGCGAGATGGGGATTGGGCCGTTTCTTCTAGGTATCGCGCTCGGCGCTGGGGCCGCGCTGCTTTTCGCGCCGCAGAGCGGGCAGGAGACTCGTAACGGTATCGCGCGGAGCGCGCGGCGTGCACAGGGCGCGGCGCAGGATTTCGTCGAAGACATGAGCGAGACGGTTTCCGACAAGTTCAGGGATGTGCGCGCGTCCGTCGAGGAGCGGATCGAGGCGACGCTTGACGCGGTGGACGACCGGAAGCGTCGGGTTACAACGGCGTTCCAGGTGGGAAGAGCGGCAGCGCGCGAGTCACGGGCAGAGCTGGAGCAGCGCATCGCCGATACTAAAGCGGCGTACAAAGACAGCTAGTGCCGCAGCGCGGGCTTGCGGCCCGGCTCGGCTGGTTGCTTCGCGACTACGCGAAGCGTGTCTGGGACAACAGCGGCGAAGACAACGTTTTCTTTCTGGCCGGTGGGATTGCGTTCAACATCCTTCTCGCCGCTGTTCCGTTTTTCCTGCTGCTGGCGACGGGTCTCGTCTATCTGCTGAATCAGTCGCCGGACACCACGTCGGCTGAAGTTCTGACGATCGTCGACAAATTTCTTCCGCCGCATCCGCCTGGCGATTCAGGCCCGGCAGCCAGCATCCTCAACGAGGTCATCAAGCGCAGTGGGGCTCTCGGTATCTACAGCGCCGTCGGCTTTATCTGGTTTTCCACGCGCCTCTTCGGATCCCTTCGCACCGTGCTGGCCGCGATCTTCGATATCGACACGGATCGTGGCATCATCGCGGGCAAGATCTTCGACATTGAGATGACTCTCGTGTCGAGTTTGCTGCTGGTGGCCTACACGGCGTTGAGCGCATACCTCGCGCTCGCTACCACTCGCGGTGTGTTGGTGCTGTCCGACCTCGGGCTCCGAAAGGAGTTGATGGGCCAGCTCAAATACAACTTCGGGCAGCTGCTGGCCTTTTCCTTCATCGCTACCATGTTCTTCTGCCTGTATAAATTCCTGCCGCACCGGAAGATTCGCTGGCGGACCGCTCTCATTGCGGCCCTGTTCACCAGCATAATGCTGGAAGTTGCTAAACGTGCGTTTTCAGCTTATGTCAGATCGTTCAATCCGGGGTCGTTTTATAGCGGCACGGTCGCTGCATTGGTGTTGGTGGTTATCTGGGTTTACTACGCCTCATTTCTCTTCATTATCGGCGGAGAAGTCGCCCAGGTGTACGAGCTTCGTCGCGTGCGGAAGATGCAGCGCGAAGCGTTCGAGGACTGAAGGATCCCGATGTCGCCGGGTCTTCCGGCCTACACACTTTTGGAGGGGAGGCGTCTCGTGCGCAAGTTCGCAGCAGTAGCGGCCATCATGGCCGTTGTGTCGATCTCAGCTTGCAAGAAGACCGGAGATGGCGAATACCAGGTCGAGAAGCCCGTAGTTGGGACGCAAACCGACACGATCCACACTCCAACCGTCGATGTCGGAACGGACACGGCGCAGGTAGCAGTGCCCAAGGTCGAAGTAAAGAAAGACACGGCGACGGTGAAAGTGCCGACGGTCAGGGTCAATAAGCCGAAGAAATAGTGCGCCTTCGCGCAAACAAGAAAGCCCCGCTTTGCAGCGGGGCTTTCTTGTTTTACGGTAGTCGTAAGTGGCCGTTAAAAAACCCTCCCCCCGCGACTATATTTCCTTTGCCCCAGGTCCCGGAGGGCGTAAGCCCACTAACTCCGTCAGGACCCCGAAGGTAGCAGCGGCATGTGGTGTCTTTCGTTGCTCCGTAAGGCCTGGGGTACTCCCGCCTCGCAATGTCTCTCGCACTCGCCCGCAAATACCGCCCGAAGAACTTCGCTGACGTCGCCGTCCAGTCGCACGTGTCCAACACGCTGCGCGGCGCCATCGCCAGGGGCCGCGTTGCGCACGGGTATTTGCTCTGCGGCCCGCGCGGAGTGGGGAAGACGACTCTCGCCCGCGTGTTGGCGATGGCGCTCAACTGCGAGAACAAACGCGACGACGGCGAGCCGTGCGGCGAGTGCGTCTCGTGCCAGCGAATCTGGAGCGGTGCTTCGAGTCTGGACGTAGTCGAGATCGACGCGGCTTCGAACCGTGGAGTCGATGACGCTCGCGATCTCCGCGAGCGCGCGATGTACGCTCCTTCCGGCGCTGACCGCTACAAGGTCTACATCGTCGACGAAGCGCACATGCTGACCCGGGAAGCGTGGAACGCGCTGCTCAAGATTCTCGAGGAGCCGCCACCGCGAGTGATCTTCGTCTTCGCCACCACCGAGCCGCAGAAGATTGCCCAGGCAGCGGCGCCGGTTCTGAGCAGGTTGCAGCGATTCGATCTCAAGCGCATCGGGCTTGCTGACATCGCCCGCCGTCTGGCGACAGTTCTGGCCAGCGAGAAGGTGCAGATTTCCGAGGATGCAGTCGCGATGATCGCCCGCGCCGCGGACGGCTCAATGCGAGACGCGCTCAGTCTCACCGACCAGGTCATCTCCATCGGCGAAGGTACGATCACCGCGGAACGTGTGCGCGAGGCCCTTGGCCTTGTGCCGGAAGATGAATTCCTGCGCATCCTCGACATCATCGCCGAGCACCGCGCCGGTGACATCTTTCCTGCGGTTACCAAACTGGCTGAGGCAGGCGTCGACTTCGGTGTTTTTCTTACGGGGTTCGCGGATATTCTGCGTGCCCAGCTCACCGTCGTCCTGAACGGCAAGGCAGAAGGAGTTTCAGCTACGGCAGCCGCCGCCCTCAAGAAACGCAAGGACTCGTTCACGGCCGGCGATCTGCTGCGAATGATCAGCGCTGTTAACGCCCTCGAGCCGACTTTCCGCAAGAGCGCGCAGCAGCAGCTGCTGGTGGAGATGCTTCTCGTGCGGATGGCGCTCCTCGATCGGACGGTAGCTCTCGAGGATTTGCTCAAGGGTTTGGGTGGCGAGGGTTTTTCCGAGAATCGTGAGGCGCCGAGCGGCTCGGTTAGATCGCCGACCGCTCAGGCATCCGTGGCGCGCTCTGCGCCGAGACCGGCGACCCGCCCAGGATACCCGCCACAGCTTGACGCTCCAAACGCGGTTCCAGTCGAGAAACCTGCTCCGAAATCGTCCCCCGCTGCGAATGATGCACAGCTGCGGGAGATGAAACGCGCGATGGAGACAACGGCACAGGACTCAAACCGGAGCAGAATGACTCCCGAGGCCTTGAAGGAAGAGCGCATTGGGATGCTGCGGCAGAAGGACCCCGCGCTTGGCGCGGCGATCGACGAGCTGGACCTGGAGCTTCTCGACTAACTCTCACTGAATCGCAACGGCAATGGCTGATTTTGGCAAGATCTTCGAGCAGGCGCAGCAGATGCAGGCGCGCATGCAGCAGATGCAATCCGAGTTGGAGAAACAAACAGTTACTGCGGCTGCGGGTGGTGGCATGGTCACCGTCGAAGCCGATGGTAAAGGAACCATCAGGCGGGTGAAGATCGATCCGAGCGTCGCCGACCCCAAGGATGTCGAGATGCTGGAGGACCTCGTGCTGGTGGCGGTCAACGAAGCGCAGAAAAAGGCGGCCGATCTCGCCAAGGACGAAATGGGCAAGCTTACTGGCGGCCTGAACCTGCCCTTCAAGCTGCCGTTCTAGCGTGGGCGCGATCGACGATCTGGCCTCCGAGCTGTCGAAGCTGCCCGGCATCGGCCGCAAGACGGCGCTGCGCCTCACTTATCACCTGCTCAAGCAGTCGCCGGACCAATCGAAGCTGCTGGCGTCGGCACTGACCACGCTCGCCGAGAAGGTTCGGCCGTGCTCCCAGTGCTTCAACCTGACAGAGGAGGATTTGTGCTCCATCTGCCGTGACGCGCGCAGGGATACGGCAGTCATCTGCGCAGTAGAAGAAGCGTCCGATATCGGCGCCATCGAGAGGTCCGGCGAGTACCGGGGCGTTTACCACGTCCTCGGCGGGCGCCTTTCCCCGCTGGATGGCATCGGCCCCGAGGATCTCACCATTCCACAACTGGAAGCCCGAGTGTCCGCTGGAGTTGTCCGCGAAGTGATCATCGCCACCAATCCGAGCATCGAAGGTGAGTCGACTGCCTTGTACGTGCAGCGTCGTCTCGCGCGGTACCCGCTGACGGTTTCACGCATTGCGCGGGGATTGCCGGTTGGCGGGGATCTGGAGTACGCGGATGGCGTGACCATTGCCCAGGCGTTGACAGCCAGGAGGGCAATGTCATGAGCAGACAACGCGCATACGTCGCGGTGGGTTTCTTCAGCGGAATGGCCGCAGGTTCACTCGTGTGGAGCAGGATGCAGCGGAATTGCAGGCGAAACCTGTTCTCGGCGAATCCGCTGTTCAGGGTTGCTGCACTTGGCTACCTCCGCGCCCGTCCAACCGTGAATACCGCGCAGCTGCTGCGCGAGTACGTCGCGTGGGAGCGCCGGCCGATTCTGCGCCAGCGCGGCGCGCGGATGCTCAAGCGTCTCGAAGCAACGCTGTGACCGGAGCACGATGACCGCCGGCACGGCAAACTGGTCGTTTACTCAGGACGACTTCACAGCTATAACTGAATCATTGAGCCGCTTCCTCGGCGAGACGAAATCGCGTTGCGCGCTTCTCGTCGACCGATCCGGTCAGCTCGTCACGACGGTCGGCAACGCCCCGGGCCTCGATACCACGGCGTTCGCGACGCTGACCGCGGCGGATTACAGCGCGAATGATCAGTTGGCCAAGCTGGTTGGTGAGAATGATTTTTCAAGCCTGTTCCACCAGGGCGAGAAAGAGTCGATATACGTCGCCGACATAGCGCGGCGGCTGTTGTTGGTCATAATCTTCGATTCCCGCACGACCGTTGGTCTCGTCCGTTTACGCATGAAGGATGAGGTCGAGGAGTTGACGCTGCTTATTGATCGTGTATTCTCACGCGGTCGCAGTGGCGCCGCACCCGAGCATTTGCTGAAGGGCGCGGATGACGAAATCGACAAACTGTTCAACTGGTGAGGAAAGACTAGACAGTGTCGATGATCAACTACGCCTCGCGCGAGATCAACTGTAAGATCGTTTACTATGGTCCCGGGCTCGGCGGAAAAACGACGAATCTCGAGCACGTTTACGGCAAGGTTAAGCCGGAGACGCGAGGAAAGCTCATCTCACTGGCAACAGAAACCGAACGAACGCTGTTCTTCGATTTCCTGCCGGTCGACCTGGGAACCATCCGCGGCTTCAAAACGCGCTTCCATCTCTACACCGTTCCGGGTCAGGTTTACTACAACGCCAGCCGGAAGCTCATTCTCAAGAACGTGGACGGGATTGTCTTCGTCGGCGATTCGCAGGCGGAGCGTATGGAAGCCAATCTCGAATCGATGCAGAATCTCTACGACAACATGGCTGAGTACGGATACGATCTGACGCAAATGCCGTTTGTCATTCAGTACAACAAGCGCGACTTGCCGAACGCCGCGCCAATCGAGGATCTGCAGGCCGCGCTCAATCCGGGTTGGGAAGTCGAGGATGCCACCAAGCATCGCGTCCAGCCCGATCCTTATCACGCCGGCCAGAATCTCGTCGAGCAGCTTTCCGGCGGCGAATGGGTTGAAAGGGCGCCGTACTTCGAGGCGATAGCGGTGCAGGGCGACGGCGTGTTCGATACGCTGAAGGCCGTCAGCAAGCTGGTGCTCAAGGCGCTAGCCTAGCGGCTGGAAGAGCCGGGTGAATCTTCCCAACACCATTACGGCCGGGCGCATTCTAGCGGCGCCTTTCATCGCAGCACTTCCATTCATAGCCTCGCCTACCGCGCGAGGCGTCGCGTTCCTGCTTTACGTTGTCGCCGCGCTAACGGACTACTACGACGGTTGGCTGGCGCGCACCCGCAATCTCATCACGGACCTGGGGAGATTGCTCGATCCCCTCGCGGACAAGCTGCTTCTGTTCGCCACACTCATTCCGATGTTCGTGCTGATGGCACCCCCCACAGACCCACTGGTTCCAACGCGGGCGGAGAGCATCGACGCCGCACGCCTCCAATTCCTGACGTCGTTCGGCCGCATCGGCCTGCCGTGGTGGATAGTCGCCATCGTGATCGGTCGTGAGATCTTCATGACCATCTTTCGCCAGGCAGCGGCTCGCCGTGGGGTGGTCATCTCGGCGATTGGCCCGGCGAAGTGGAAGACCGCGTTTCAGTCGCTCTGGGTCGGCTCGGCCTACTTTTGGTTTTTTGCGGCGACCGTGGCCGCGAGAAAGCACTGGAGTAGCGCGGCGTGGAGCGCCTTCGCTTACTTCAATGGAACAGTGGGCACACTCGCAATGATCGCTTCAGTCTTCCTCACCGTTTATTCTCTCGTGCTGTACCTGCGACGGTACTCCGGAGCGTTTTCCGCTTGACCGGAACGCAGGTGGAGCTGATCACGATCGGTGACGAGCTCCTCCTCGGATTCACGATAGACACCAACGCGGCTCACATTTCCCGCACTCTGGCCGCGGCGGGCGTCGAAATCGTCCGCCGCACTACGGTTGGCGACGAGGCGGATAGAATCGCCGCCGCAGTCGGCGAGGCGTTGGAGCGGACGGGCGCCGTAATCACGACCGGTGGACTGGGGCCGACGAGCGACGATCTCACCAAGCCATCGATCGCCAGAATCTTCGGGCGCAAGATGGTGCTCGACGAGGAAATCGCAGACGCGCTGGAGCGTCGATGGAAGGCGCGATTTCCTGACGGGAAATTTCCGGCGACCAATCGGGTCCAGGCCGAAATTCCCGAGGGTGCGCGAATACTCACCAACCGCCACGGCTCGGCCCCAGGCATCTGGCTCGAGGATGAAACAGGCCGTTGGGTAGCAATGATGCCCGGAGTTCCGCGCGAGATGCGTGGCATGCTCGCCGAAGAAGTTCTACCCGCGATCAACAGGATCCGTGGCGACGCGGACAGTGCGGTGATTTCGGGAACCCTCCGCACGACTGGCATCGCTGAGTCAGCAATCGCGGAGCAACTGGGACCCAACTTTCTGGGACCGCCGGGGAGCGAGATGGGATCTCTGCCCCTGGCGTATCTCCCCGGCATTCACGGGGTGGACCTCCGCGTCACTGCAAAGGGAATGGAGCGAGCTCGCGCCGAGCGGCTGGTCAATGACGCGGTTTTGAAACTCCGCGGTCGAGTCGGAGCGTACGCGTATGGAGAGGGCGACACTGATCTCGCTGCGGTTGTTCTGGAGCAATGCCGGTCGGCGGGGCTTAGGCTGGCAGTTGCAGAAAGCTGCACCGGTGGGCTTCTTGGCGAGCGGATCACCAGCGTGCCGGGATCCAGCGACGTTTTTCTTGGTGGCGTCATCGCCTACGAGAACCACGTTAAGCGGGATTTGTTAGGAGTTCGGCAGAACGACATCGATGAATACGGAGCTGTGAGCGAGCAGGTCGCGCTGCAAATGGCGTCGGGGGCAAAGTCCAAGCTCGGAGCTCAGATCGGCATCTCTATAACCGGCGTCGCAGGGCCTGGTGGCGGAACCCCAGAGAAGCCGGTCGGTCTCACCTGGATAGGCGTGGACTTCCTGGAGGCGAAGGCACGGCGTTTTCTCCTTATTGGAGATCGCCCGGAAATCAGGCAGCGGGCCGCCCAGTCCGCCCTCGAGATGCTGCGACGCGCTCTTTCAAAAGGTTAACTTAGAGAAATGAGAAACTCGAAGAAGAAGTCCGACACAACGCCTTTGCCAGACCAGGATACCATGGGCTCCGACGATGACTACGCCCCGGGCGCAAGTCAGGGCGACGGGCAGAGCGGTGATCCGGCGTTCGCCAGTTCCGGCGACACTGCCGCGACGAGCTCCGGCGGATCTACTGAAACGACCTCCGACACCGGGGGCCGGGGCGAGCCGGATCTCGCCAGCGAGCGCGACAGATACCTCAGACTCGCAGCCGAATACGATAACTATCGCAAACGCTCGGCGAAGGAGCGTCAGGACGCCGGCGCTCGGGCGCAGGCAGACCTGGTTCGCCAGCTTGTCGAAGCACTCGACGATGTAGCGCGGTTCGCCCACGTAGATCCCGCGACCACCGACTCGAAGACTATCGTCCAGGGTGTGGACATGGTCGAGAAGAAGTTGTTGAAGGCACTCGGTAACGCCGGTCTCGAAATCATCAACCCCGTTGGCGAGACCTTCGATCCGGCACTGCACGAAGCTGTGGCGACTGAGCCGACCTCNGCGCAGGAAGACGATCACGTCGTCTCTCGTGTGTATCAACCCGGCTACGTCTTCAAGGCGCAGCTGCTGCGGCCAGCACGTGTAGTCGTGAAGCAGTGGAACGGCTGAACGAAACGGCCGGTCGACCTTAGATGCCCCCCACGAAGGATTTCTACTCCGTACTCGGCGTAGGCTCCAGCGCTTCCCAGGACGAGATCAAGAAGGCGTATCGCAAGCTCGCGAAAAAGTATCATCCCGATGCGAACGCCAGCGATCCAAAGGCCGCTGAACGCTTCAAGGAAATTTCCGAGGCAAACAACGTCCTTGGCGATCCTGAGAAGCGAAAGCAGTACGACGAGATGCGCAGGCTCGGCGCATTTGACGGAGGCTTCGGTGGTTTTGGCGGCGGTAGATCGAGCCGTCCTGGCGCGCCGCGCGGCGGTGCGTCCCAGAACATCAACTTCCAGGATTTCGACATCGGCGGCCTCGGAGGCCTCGGTGATCTTTTCAGCTCGATGTTTGGCGGTGGTGAGAGCCGGCACAGCGCGCGCCAGAACGGGCCTGAAAAAGGCCAGAGCGTCGAAGCCAACCTGGATATTCCCTTTCGCACCGCGGCGCGCGGCGGCAAGGTACCGATAGATCTCGAGGTCAGCGAGGAGTGTCCGACGTGTCACGGGACCGGAGCGGCTCCGGGCGCCTCGCTCAGGATCTGTCCCGAATGCAGCGGACGCGGCGTGATCTCATTCGGGCAGGGTGGATTCGCGGTGAATCGACCGTGTCCTGTGTGTCTGGGTCGCGGGCAGGTACCCACTGAACCCTGTCCGACCTGTCACGGCAACGGCGAGATAAGAGCACGTAGAAAGGTGTTGATCAACGTGCCGCCGGGGGTCGACACCGGTTCAAAGATCAGACTGAAGGGACAGGGCGGGAAAGGCACTCGCAACGGCCCACCCGGTGATCTCGTGATCACCTTCAACGTACTGCCCGACAAGTTTTATCGGCGCGACGGGTTGGACGTCATCGCAACGGTGCCCCTCAACATCGCCCAGGCGACGCTTGGCACGAAGATCAGCGTGCGCACGCTCGACGGAAAAAAAGTCGCCATTAAGATTCCTTCGGGCACGCCCTCCGGGAAAAGGCTCAGGGTGCGAGGGCAGGGAATTCAGAAGGGCGACAAGACGGGCGATCTCATCGTCGAAGTGCAGATCCAGGTTCCGGAGAAGTTGTCCGAGGAACAGGAGAAGATGATGAAGGAATTCGCCGAGTCGGGTGGGATGAAATACTAGGCTAGCCGCAGCGGATTCTCGGGCTTGCACCCACCGGCGCAATGAGATGAATGTGTCGTGCTAAAGGCGCCTGATCCAGATATTCCGGTAGCGAATGGGGTTGCCGTGGTCCTGCAGTGTGAGTGACTCCAGCGGCGCGTGCGGGATGTAGACCGGCGCGCGATCGTGATAAGTAATTCCGAAAATTTCGACGTTGTTCTGAATCAGCACTCCGTTGTGAAGCACCGTTATTCGTGCGCGATCCAGAGCTTTCCCCATTTCGTCGAAGTGCGGCGCGTGGAAGACAATGTCGTACGTCTGCCATTCGCCTGGTTTGCGCGACGCATTTACCAGCGGCGCGTACTGTTTGTAGACAGCGCCAGCCTGGCCGTGATAGTAGGTCTCATTCTGATAGGAGTCGAGAACCTGGACTTCGTAGCGACCCATCAGGAAGACGCCACTGTTGCCGCGTTCCTGTCCCTCCCCTTTGACAACTGACGGCGTTGCCCATTCGATGTGCAGCTGCACGTCGCCGAATTTCTCGAGCGTGACGACTTGTCCTGCGCCCGGTTTCACTTCCATGTATCCATCGCGCACGATCCATTTGGCCGGGCTCCCGTCATCTGATCGCCAATGCGATAAGTCCCTGCCGTTAAACAGGACAATCGCGTCGGAAGGCGGATCCGCACTGGTTACTCCCGGCGTAACGATGGGCGGCGCAGTTTTTGGCGCCGGGTATGGCGGTGCAGCTTCCGGTGCCTGAGCAGCGGCTGATGCAGTCGCGCACACCAGCACGGCCATGATGACCAGTTCGGGCTTTACCACGGAAGCTGGGGCGACCGGTAGTAATTCATGCCGAGGTAGGTCCAGCGGGGCTCGTGGGTCACGATTCGGGAGCGAAAGCTCTCCCAGCTTCGGTTGGCTTGCGGCGTCCAACCGATCTCGGCAACAGCCGGCAGTCGTGGTAGCGCGAGATATTCCACCGCACCGATGTTCCGCAGTGTCTCGCTCCAGAACGGAGCTTCAACGCCGATGATTTCGTTCTCAGTGACTCCCTTCATGAGCGTCGCGGGATCCCAGTCGTAGGCATCGCGCACCTCGACATATGCGGCCCAGTGCAAGCCAAGGGTCGAGGCGGGAGTGTACTTCATGTCGAGATAGATCTTCTGCGACGGCGAAAGGATCAGTTTCACGTTTTGCGCGACGGCAGCGCCCACTGAATCGCTCTTCCACTGCTGCGCGATCGTCGTCGGATTGAGGCGGGCCTGGGTGATTTCTTCCCAGCCGATCATCTTCTTGCCGTACTTGTTCACTATTCCTTGGACGCGTTCAACGAACTTGATGTACTGCTCTTTGCTGAGCGAGTGCACCTCGTCGCCGCCAATGTGGAAGTAGGGTCCGGGAGTCATGGCGCTGATCTCGCGGATGATGTCGTCGACGAATGCGTAGGTCTCTTCCTTGTCGACGCACAGCGCGCTCCAGCCTACATCCGTACCCGTGTAAAGCGCTGTCGGCCGCTGACTGCACGCGACTTCGGGGTAACCGATCAGGCCGGCGTTGATGTGGCTCGGCATGTCGACCTCAGGGACGATCAGTATGTAACGCGCGGCGGCGTAGTCGATGATGTCTTTATAATCCTGCTGAGTGTAGAAGCCACCCGGACCCCCGCCGACCTGGGTGAGAGATCCCATCTGTGCGAGCTTGGGTCTCGAGTTGAGCGCGAGGCGCCAACCCTGGTCATCCGAGAGATGCAGGTGCAGGACGTTGAGCTTGTAAAGGCCGAGGAGATCGATGAATTGCTCGACCTCGTCAACAGTGAAGAAATGCCGTGCAACGTCTAGCATCGCTCCGCGCCAGGCAAAGCGCGGCGAGTCTGTGATGGTGAGCGCCGGAATCTGCCAGGTTGATCGCTCACTGCCCATCTCAGATTCGATATCGGCCGGAAGGAGCTGACGGATCGTCTGGATCCCGTGAAACAATCCAGCCGGCCGGTTCGCTACCAGCCGAACCGAATCGGACGACACCGTGAGGTTATACCCTTCCTCGCCAAGCGCCGCTCCGCCGTCCAGCCTCAGCACAATCGCTCCCCGTGCAGCGGCACCGTTGGATATCGCCAGCGGGAATTCGGTTGGCCGTCTGAGTTGCGCGGCCAATTTCTCGGCGATGGCCGACACTTCGGGACTCGTCCCGTCGACGACGATCGTCGAAGTCCGGGAGAGGTCGAACGGTGCGCCGCCGGTGAGGCTCATAGATGCGGGCGCAGGCACTAGCTGGGGAGCCGATGCAGCGGGTCGAGGAGCTGTTTGAACTGCGGCGGGCTGGCAGGCAACCCCGGCCAGTGCGGCGGTCAGTGCTACAATACGCAGAGATCCTATCCGTTGCATGACGCCGGGTCTCCCTCGCGAAGGTTTCCTCGGCGAAGCGCCGAGTGTTATGCCGCCAAGACTGGAAGCGAAGTGCGCTTTTGCCGGGCCGACTCGATGAACCCGCCGCCGATTACTCGCTCGGCGTCATAGAGTACCACCGACTGGCCCGGAGTGATAGCACTGACGGGCTCGTCGAGAGCGATCTCCATCTCGTCGCCGTCCATGCGGACTATCTCCGCCGGAGCCAATGGCGCGCGATGGCGCACACGGACGCTCACTCGCTGGCCAACTCGCGGGCGCTCGACGAGCCAGTTCACCTCGCGGGCGATGAGTCCGTTACCCAGCAACTCCTCACGTGTGCCGATGACAACCGCGCGTTGCTCCGGACGAATCGCGATCACGTACATCGGTGTGGCAAAGCCACCGGGCACGCCGCGGCGCTGTCCGATGGTGTAGCGGGCGAAGCCATTGTGCTCACCGATCACCGCGCCCTTCGAAGTAACGATCGGACCTGGCGCGAGTGCCGGGGCGTCGGACGGGAGCCTCTGCTCGAGAATTCGCGCGTAGTCACCGTCGGGAACGAAACAAATCTCCTGACTCTCCGGCTTCTCGGCGATTACCTCGAGGCCCATCGCGTGCGCGCGTGCGCGAGTCTGCGCCTTGTCCAGCACGCCGACCGGAAGAATCATCCGCGAGAGAACGGAGCGATCGATTCCCCACAGGAAATACGTCTGGTCCTTGTTCTGGTCGATGCCGCGATACAGCTCGCCCTCAACCACCCGCGCGTAATGCCCGGTGGCGATCCAGCGCGCATCGATCGCATCGGCCTTTTTCAGGAAGTCGCGGAACTTGGTGAAGGTGTTGCAGCGGACGCACGGAATCGGCGTTCGGCCCCGCGCGTACTCTTCCACAAAATTGTCGACGACATCGTGCCCGAAGCGGGTCTCGAGATTGAGCACGTAGTGCGGAATGCCGAGCTGCTCGCACACTCTGCGGGCGTCGTTGACGGAATCGAGTGAGCAGCAGGGACGATCAGGGACGTCTTCGCCGTGACAGAACAGCTTCATCGTCGCGCCGACGACGTCATAGCCTTGCTCGACCAGCATGGCGGCGGCAACCGACGAATCGACGCCGCCCGACATCGCGACAAGAACTCTCTCGCGAGCCATCGCTACTCGGTCGCGGCGAGCTGCCGCGCTTTGGCGACGAGCGCGGGGAAGATCTCGATCACGCGGTCGATCGCGCTGTCGGTCGTAAGAGATCCCAGACTCATACGAACGGCGGCGCTGGCAAGGTCTGGACGAACGCCGAGCGCGCTCAGGACGTGCGACGGCTCGATGCTCCCGCTCTGACACGCCGAGCCGCCCGAAGCGGCAATGCCGCGCAGGTCGAGCGCCATCAGCAGCGACTCGCTGTCCGTGCCGGGAACTGAGATGTTGGTTACATGCGGAGCCCGCGGCGCCCCGCGACCATGAATAACGGCATCAGGAACTTTGGCAAGAATTCCGGCCTCAAGTCGGTCGCGGAGCTGCGCCAGACGCGCACAGTGTGCATCGCACTCTGCGACGGTGAGCTCCGCCGCGCGGGCGAGGCCGACTGCCGCAGCGACGTTTTCAGTTCCCGGTCTGCGTCCACGGTCCTGGCTGCCGCCATGCATCAACGGCTCGAGATGAACACCGCGCCGAATGAACAGCGCGCCAATTCCTTTCGGCGCACCGAACTTGTGACCCGAGATGGTGAGGAAATCGAACTGCTGCTCCTGGGCGTCGATCGGAATTTTTCCAAACGCCTGGACGGCATCCGTGTGGAATAGCGCCCCGTGCGCCTTGGCTTTTGCGGCCAGCTCGGGAACCGGCTGAATCGTCCCTATCTCGTTGTTTACCCACATCATCGAGCAGACTGCGACGTCGTCGTCGAGCAGTTGATCGAACGACGCGATCTCAGCCGTCCCCTGCGCGGTCATGGTGACGAACCGCTCTTCGGCGCCTTCATGCGCCGCCTGATGCACCGCGCCCAGGACAGCCTTGTGCTCGATAGGAGTGGTAAGAACAGCTTTCCGCCCCTTTGCCTTCAAGGCACGCCACGCACCGAGGATGGCGAGGTTATCCGCTTCGGTGCCGCCGGAAGTGAAACAAATCTCGTCAGGTCGTGCTCCCAGACATCGACCGACTCTCTCGCGGGCCTCGTCGAGCGCCGCTCGTGCCTCGCGTCCCCAACGGTGTGTGCTGGAAGGATTTCCGAAGCGAGGGCCGTAGAATGGCTTCATCGCGTCGAAAACTTCGTCGCGCACCGGCGTCGTTGCGGCGTGGTCGAGGTATATGGGGTCGTTCGCCATCTCTGAAATTTAGCTCAACCCTTGAAGAATTTGCTCCGAACTTCCCACAATTTCGGGAAGAAGCGCTGCGAGATTGTCTTCTGCAGGTACTTCGAGCCGAGCGTTCCGCCCGTGCCAGAGGTAGCCGGTCCAATGATCCGCTCCACGAGCTGGACGTGAAGGAATCGCCACATGCTGAACCCCTGTTCGTACTCGAGCAGGCTCTCGGCAAGCATCTGAAGCGGCCGCTGGTTCGGTTCGGCGTAAATCTGCTCGAGCGTCACGTTGTGGGCGGAGAGCAAATCGTCGAAGAGTTGTTGAAGCGTCGGCTTACCGAGCGCCTGCTTTACCAACGGTGCGATCTCGCCATGCGCTTTAAGGACCTGCATGAAATGTGGATCGCGCATCCCCGACATAGCTTCGATCGCACGAAACTGGATGCTCTGTGATCCACTCGACGTGCCGAGGTAGCCGCGGAACTGTGCGAAGCGTTGTGGCGGGAGCGTCTCCAGCGCCGAGAGCTGTCCGGTGACGATGTGCACGAGCGCGTTAACGCGCTTCACAGATGTGAGAGCTCCCAGGGTGTCTCGCGCTTCGAGCAACTGGATGAGACCTTGTAGCTCGTGGAGTATGAGCTTGAACCACAGCTCGCTCGCCTGGTGAACGATGATGAAAAGAAGCTCGTCGGGGTGCTCGGGCTGCGAGCGCGTTCGCTGGAGGTTTAGGAGCTCCTCGAGTGCGAGATACGAGGGGTAGGTAACCTCTTCGACGGGCGTCCTCTGCGCCTGGCCGGGCGTTTTTTTGCGGGGCTTGTCGGTCAAAAGGTGGAGACCTCGAGCGCGCCAACATCATCGACCCGCATCGTCTCGGTCGTGTAGAAGGGCTCACCATAGCGGCAGCGGATCAACGAGCCGTAGTGTGCCGCGTGATGCCTGATCAGGTCGGCCAGCGGCTCGCCGTTCGGATAAACCTCTCCCGCCTGAACCGCGTCACCAAATTGCGACTCGTAGCACCCAATCGCCTCCAGCTTTTTCTCGAACGAGTCGCTGATGTCGACCACGAATGTCGGCTTCTCGTTGTCTTCGCGGAACGAGAGCGCATGAAGAACTTTGAGCGGCCGATGCACGGGAATAGTCGGCTCGATTTTCTTGAGTCCAGCGACGAAGCAGGCGTCACGCACGAGCTGGGCGACGATCGGATGATCCGGATGCCGCCCGTGCAGCGAATGTGTAATGACGATCTTCGGCTGCAGGCGCCTGATGACGACGGCGACTTGAGCTCGCGTCTCGGGCGTGTTTCGAATTCCACCGTCGGGCATTCCGAGATTCTCGCGCACCGATACACCCATGACCTTTGCCGCCTTGCCAGCTTCCTTAGCCCGCAGCTCCGGAGTGCCTTTGCTGGCCATCTCGCCGGCGGCGAGGTCCAGGATCCCGGTCGAACGTCCGAGCGCGTTGGCGCGGATGAGCGTGCCCCCGCAAATGAGCTCCATGTCGTCGGGGTGGGCGGCGATCGCAAGAACATCGACTTTTTGCATGCGGAAAATCTACTCGTACCGCAGCGCGGTGATCGGATCCATTTTTGCCGCGCGCTGGGCCGGCAGCATTCCGAAAATGATGCCGATGCTTACCGAGACCACGACCGCGATCACGGTGAGCCCAATCGGGACTGCCGCATCGATATTCATTGCCAGCGTCACGACCCGCCCGAACGTCAGCCCGATCAAAATCCCCATCGCGCCGCCGAAGCCGGTTAGAGTGGCTGCCTCGACGAGGAACTGGAACAGGATTTCTTGTCTCGTCGCGCCGAGTGCTTTGCGGATTCCGATTTCCCGGGTGCGGCTGGTGACGGAGACCATCATGATCGCCATCACCCCGATTCCACCTACCAGCAACCCGACGCTCGATAGTACGATCATCACCAAAAAGAAAACGCCAGTGATCTTGTTGAAGGTGTCGAGGATCTGATCCTGGGTCATGAGATCGAAATTGTTCTTGTCCGCCGGCCGTAATCTGCGCATCTCCCGCAATGCAATAGTGACGGCTTCCTGGGCCTGCTGCGTGGTCACTCCTTTGCGCGGCTTCACCGGGATGTACAGCGCGTTGGTTTTATCGATGGTGAACTGATGGTCCATCATCTGATACGGCACGATCGCTCCAATGTCCTGTCCGGGCGGCGAGAAAATATTGTCGGGTTGAGCGTAGAGTCCGATCACCCGCGCGGGTCGCCCACTTATCCGGATCTCCTTGTCCAGGATGGATTCACGTCCGAACAACTTTCGTGCGGCCTTCTCGTCCAGGACTGCCACGCTCGCACCCGAGGCCATCTCGGCGGGTGTAAACCAACGGCCGTCCAGAAGCTCTCCGCCCTGGATTTCCTGGTATCGATCATCAGCGCCCATGACGATCACGTTCTGGGTTCGCTCGGCTTCGTATGAGAGCCGGCCGTTGTTCTGGGCCCATATGGCGGCGTATTCCACTTCCGGCAGCTTCTTGATTCTGTCGGCCTCGTCCTGCTCGAGGTTGGGCCGGACACGAATCCATTTGGGTAGCCGGTCTGGATTCACCGGGGTCTGCGAAAAAACTTTGACTACGTAGAAGGTCGTGGGGCCGGCGATCTCGATGGTGCGGACGATTTGCTCCTGGATGCCCTGAACTATCGCGGCCATCGTCATGACGGTCGACACCCCGATGACAACTCCGAGAATCGTCAGCGATGACCGCAGCTTGTTGGCGCGGATGGTGTCCACCGCGATCTGAACGTTGCTCCGAATGCGCTCTGCGATAATCATTCTGCGCGCAGAGCTTCGATGGGATCCAGCTGGGCCGCGCGCGACGCCGGGTACACCCCGAACAGAACTCCGACTCCCGCGCCAAGCCCGAGTGCAAGCATCACCGACCAAACGCTTACTCTTGCGGGAAGCGGGGACGCCAGGCTGACGAGACTCGCTAGTCCCCAGCCGGCGACCACACCGCACAGTCCGCCGATTGACGCCAGAACAATCGACTCGACGAGAAACTGCCGCTGGATGTCGGCGCGTTTGGCGCCCATTGCTTTCCGCACGCCAATCTCGTGAGTGCGCTCCGTCACCGACATCAGCATGATGTTCATGATGACAATCCCTCCGACGACGACACCGATGGCGACGATGGCAGGAATGACGGAGAAGAGAATCCGCGTCAGGTTCTTCCAGAATTCGACCAGGGCATCTGCTGTCTCCACCGAGAAATCGGGCTCGTCGGCCGGGCGGAGATGGTGCGCGATGCGCATCGCCTCTTCTGCGCGCTGCATTCCGCTCGCGACCATATCTGCCCGGGGCATTTTGACCGAAACGTTGTTTGTCTTCCGTCGGCCGAAGAGCATCTCCAGGTTCGGAAGAGGCAGCAGCACGAAACCATCGAACGATTGGCCGAGCACACGTCCCTTCTTGGCGATCGTCCCGATGACGGTGAATCGCTGGCCGAGGATGCGAATGTCCTGTCCGACGGGGTCGACGTTCTCGAAGAGCTTCTCAGAGATGTCCGCACCGATGACCGCAACGGCGTGGTGCTCGCGAACATCGATATCGCTGATTGGACGCCCGCTCGCAAAGACGTAATCCTGGACTACCTGGAAGGGAGCAGTAATACCGAAGACCGCGACGTCCGCCTGTGTCTTGTTCTTCCAGACGATATCCGCGATCGGAACAGGCCACCCGGTCTGCATGCTGACGGCAACCGCTTCGGGCACCGCAACCATCACAGCTTCCGCATCTGACTCGGTGATGCGTGGACGGCGCTGCAGCTTCCGCCATTCGTCGTCATCGAACAGTCCTATCCGGATCGGAGTCCGCCGCACCTGGAAAGTGTTGGCGCCGATGAGCGCGCTGGCCAGGTTTTCCTTCACGTACGCGTTCATGCCCGAGATGATCGCCACCACGGCCACAAGGAAGGCAACCGAGACGATGATCCCGAGCAGCGTGAAAAACGACCGCAGCTTGTTGACGCGGATCTGTTCGAGCGCGGTGTTGATTACGTCGGCGAAGCGCATGCCGTTAATTTCGGCGCCGCGCGCTCCGCGCGCTACAAAGAAGTTGGGGCTGCTTATTCGTAGCGAAGCGCTTCGACGGGGTCGAGCCGTGCTGCGCGCGCCGCGGGGAGAAGGCCGAACAGAATTCCGGTGAACGCGCTCGTCGCCAGCGCAGCGGCCACCGCCGAAAGCGGAGTTGACGCCGGGATGGCAGGGAAGGCGTTCTTGATGCCCAGCGCGACCAGGACCCCGAGGATCAGTCCGATCGACGCCCCGATGCTGGTGAGCGTCGCCGCCTCGACCAGAAACTGCCATAGGATCGCGCTCTTCGTCGCGCCTAGGGCTTTGCGGACGCCAATCTCGCGCGTGCGCTCGGTGACGCTGATCATCATGATCGCAACGACGCCTACGCCGCCTACGAGAAGGCCAACCGAAGACAGCGCCAGTCCGACCACGAAGAAAGTACCGAACAACTGGTTGTAGATCCCCATCAGCCGGTCCTGCGTCACGATCTCAAAGTTGTTCTTGGCTGTCGAGCGAAGACCACGACGTGCGCGCATTAGCGCGGTGACATCGTCCGTCGCTTCCTCAGTCGTTACGCCCGGCTCCGGCTTCACTATCAGATCGACCCCGCGCATCCAGGGGTTGAGGCTTCGTCTCGCTGATTCGAATGGCACAATCGCCTTCGCCTGGTCGCCACCGCCAGCGGAGGTCGGCGTCCCCATCGGGCTTGCGGTATAGTGATAGACTCCGATCACCTGGAACCCGACTCCGTCGACGTTGATCATCTTGTCGATCGGATCCGATGTTCCGAAGAGCCGATCAGCCAGCTTCTGATTGACGATGATCACGCGCGCCGCGGTAGTGTTCTCGGCGTAGGTGAAGCTCCGTCCCGGGTAAATATCGCCGCCGTCGACGTCCACCCAGTTCGGTGTGTAGATCTCCATCCCGGTGTTCACCTGCTTGTCCTTGTAGGTGAACTTGGCACCGCTGCCGAGATGAGCCGTCACGGCCTTGATGGTCGGCAGCCGCTCGATTGCAGTGGCGTCGTCCGTTGTCAGTGCGGGATTGCGGCGCTCGGGACACGTCTCGTCCGATCCATCGCACGCCTGGAACCCGCTGATAGGCCGGCGATAGATGTAGAACGAGGTCGGTCCGGCCGCCTCGAGATCGCGAGCGAAGCTCTCGTTGATGCCACGCACGACCGATGACATCGCGACGACGACGAACACGCCGATCGCGACGCCCATGATCGTGAGGGCAGCTCTGACACGGTTGGACTTGATCGAGTCGACTGCCATGCCGACGCCTTCAAAAGCGTTGAAGATCCTTTGCGCGATCCGCATCGCTATTCCTTCCTCAAGGCTTCGATCGGATCGAGCGACGCTGCGCGCTTCGCTGGATAGACGCCGGAGATGATTCCGACGATGGTGCCCAGCAGAGTGGCGAGCACGATTGACCATGGCGCGATCGCCGCTGGCAGCGGCGTCTTCCACTCGACGACCTTGGCTATCAGAATGCCCAGCAGAATTCCGATCACCGCGCCCAGGGTGCTCAGCGTAGCCGCTTCGACGAGGAACTGGCGCATGATGTCGCGCCGTCGCGCGCCAAGAGATTTGCGGATGCCGATCTCGCGTGTGCGCTCAGCGACTGCGACGAGCATGATGTTCATGATGACCAGCCCGCCGACGACGAGTCCGATTGCGGGAAAGGCTGTCCCCGCCACGGTCATCACCTTCTTCAGCTTGTCCATGAACGCCAGCGCACTGGCAGACGTCTCCATGAAAAAGTTGTCGGGGTCGCTCGGCCGCAGCTTGCGCCTGCCGCGCATTACTTCGCGCACCGACTCCATGGCGTCTTCCATTGTCAATGCGCTCGCCGTCTGCACCATGATTCCGTCAACGTCACCGCGAGGATTCGTGAAATGGTGCAGCGGCGAGTTGTACGGCGCGATTGCGACTCGATCGAGGGATAGGCCAAAGACAGAACCTTGCTTCTCCAGAACCCCGATGACGGTGTAAGGCATGCCCTTGATGCGTAGCGGGCGCCCGAGCGGATCGAGATCCGGGAAGAAATACTTCGCCACCTCATCGCCAATCACGACGACGGGCGCGCCGAGCTGGGATTCCTGGGGCGTGAACAGACGGCCTGAGTGTACGTCGTACTTCTTGATCGTGAAGTAATCACCGTCCACAGCGTGGGCCTCGACCTGCTTCGGTCTCGCCCACTGCGTCTGCGCCTGTAGAAATTCCTGGCTTTCCACTGCGTAGCGCGAGCCCTCGGGCACCGCGCTGGCGACAAGCGGCAGATCAGAGTGATAGATGCGCGGGCGTCTCAGCCAGCTGCGCCATTCCTCCTCGGAGCTCGCGCCATCGCCGAACCAGGGGAACCGCCGCAGGGTGAACGTATTCACGCCGAGCATCTTGGCGGCGAAGTCGTTCTCCATGTAGCTGCTCATGCCCTGGACGATCGATATCACGGCGATCAGGAACATCACGCCGATGCAGACGCCGAGTAGCGTGAAAAAGCTTTTCAGCTTCTGAACGCGGATCTGCGCCAGAGCGAGCCAGACGGCCTCGACGAACGGCATTCTTACGCCTTACGAGTGAGGTCGGGCGGAGCGATCCCGGCTGACTTGATGAAAGTTGCGCGCTTGTCGTCGCTGGCCACCCGACCGTCGCGAAGCACGATTACGCGGCGCGCATGCGCGGCGATGTCGGGCTCGTGGGTGACCATGATGACGGTCTGACCCTGTTCGGCGAGACCCTCGAACACGCGCATGATTTCTTCTGACGTCGTGGAATCCAGATTACCCGTTGGTTCGTCGGCGAGAAGAATCGCCGGCTGATTGACGAGTGCGCGTGCGATAGCGACGCGCTGCCTTTGACCGCCGGAGAGCTCGTTCGGCCGGTGATGAATACGATCGGCGAGCTGGACGCGCTCTAGCGCTTCGGTTGCGCGCTTCCTTCTTTCGTCGGCCGAAACACCGGCGTAAACGAGAGGTAGCTCGACGTTGTGAAGGGCGGTGGCGCGAGGCAGAAGGTTGAAAGTCTGAAACACGAAACCGATCTCGCGATTCCTGACACGGGCGAGTTCGTCTTCGTCCTTGTCGGAAACGAGCTCGCCAGCCAACCAGTATTCACCGCCGTTCGGAGTGTCGAGGCATCCGATCAGATTCATCAATGTCGATTTGCCCGACCCAGACGGACCCATGATAGCCACGTACTCGTTGCGGCGGATAGCTATGTCGACTCCGCGGAGCGCGTGCACGACTTCGCCACCCATGTCGTAATCCCGCTTGAGGCCGCGGGTCACGATTACCCACTCCTTGTCCGGCGCGGCACCCGTCTCGGCCGCGACCGCCTGACGCTCAGCGGTCGTGCTGAGCGGGATTTCATCAGTGACCATTATGATTTCGCCGGCTCGCCGGCTTTTTTCGGTTGTTCTTTCTGTGCGCGCACGGTTGCGCCGTCCTTGAGCTCGCGGATGGCCTGATACGTTCCGCCGACGATATTCTCGTTCTCCTTGAGACCGTTCACGACCTCGAAGTACTTCTCACCCGCGATACCAACCTTTACGGGACGGAAGGAAACTTTGTTGTTCGGGCCGACGACGAACACGCCCTCGACGTCGCGCTTGCCGACCTGCTTGGTCGGTCCCTTTCTCGCTAGCGTGAGCGATGTGTCCGGCTTCACACTGTCCTCGCGGACCGTCAACGCGATGATCGGGATCGACAGCACGCCGTTTCTGGTGGACGTTATGATCTTCGCCGTCGAGGAGAAGTCCGGACGCGTCTCGGGCGGCGCGTTGAGAAGCTGAATGGTGACTTCGTAGTCGATCGCCTGATCCGTCGACCCTCCCGTACCTCCGGTTGCAGCGCCTTTCACGGAGCTGTTGGAGATGTCCGATACGCGACCGATGAAAGTGGTGTCCGGGAACGCGTCGAGTTGGACGACCGTCGAGTCGCCGATCTTGATGCGCGACACGTCGGTCTCATCGACCTTCACCTTCGTCTCCAGCACGCTCATGTCGCTGATGGTCAGCATCGTCGCGGCGTCCTTGTTGAACGTGCCCTGAATCGCNGTCTCGCCCTGCTCGACGTTGAGACGGGTCACACGACCGCTCATGGGTGCCACGATGGTCGTCTTGCTCAGCAACGATTGGGCATCGCGCATCGAGGCAGTTGCCTGATCGATGGAGTGGTTCGCAGCTTCGAGTTGTGCCTCGNTGACGTCGACTTGGGTTCTCAGCTGCTCGAGCTGCTCGTCGGAGACGAGGGTTGGATTCGCCTTCTTGAGAGCCGCCAGTCGATCGTAGTTGCGCTGTGCCTGGACCAGCGCAGGCTTCGCCTGGGCTGCCTGTGATCTCGCCGACGCGACGGCTGCCGTAGCTCTTTCAACGCTGGCGCGGTACTGCGAAGGATCGATCTCCAGCAGGAATTGGCCGGCGGTGACCATCTGGCCTTCCTTCACGGCGAGCCTCACAATCCGGCCGCTGATATCCGCGCTGATGTCGACTTTGGTGTGTGGCTGGACCTGGCCGCTCGCGGTCACGGAAGCGACGAGATCGCGCTTCTCGACCTTTTCGATACGGACTTCAGTCGCCTTGTTGCGGCCCTTCATGGCGCTCGTGACGCCGATTATCACGATTGCCAGTGTGATGGCGCCAGCCACTGTCCACTTGGTGCGTTTCTTCATGTGAGTCGATCCGATTAGCGAAGGGGATGACCGACGGCGCTCTCGAGAGCGGCGAAGGCTTTGTGGTAGTCGTAAACGGCGGTAATGCGATCACTCTCCGCGCGCTCGTACGTCGCGCGCGATTCCGTCAGGTCGACGAAGGTGGTGGCTCCTATCCTGTAACGATCTGCAACCAGCTTCAACTCCTGCCGTGCCTTGGCGGCGTTCGACTCCTGCAGCGTGACCGTCTTTTCGGCAGTAACCAATGTCAGGTAGGCGGCGGTGACATCGGCGGTAAGCGCGAGCTCTTTCGCCCTCACGCTGTAACGCGCGTCGGACCGGTTCGCCATGGCTTCCTGAACGCGTTGTTCGCGGGCGAAGCCGTCGAAGATCGGAAGTGACAGCGTTGCCGAAATGGCTTTCGGCGAAGAAGAAAAGTTGAACGGAAACTTGGCATTACCGGACCGAATCGCCGATGCCTGCGCATCGGTAAAGGTCATCGAGGTGCACTCCGCCAACTGATTGGAAAGGTTGAGCGCGGCACGAACCTCTTCCGTCCGAATGCAGCTCGCACGCGAATTATTGAACTGCGAAAGCGCCTGTTGTACCGGGAAATTCGAGTTCGTGAATCCATAGGTGTAACCGCCGATTCCCGTCGCGAGCGAGAGGGTTGGCGAGTACTCGCCCTTTTCGCGCTTAACATTCAGATCTGCGACGTGCTCTCTCGACCTGAGAGCAACCACGCTCGGATTCTGGGTGTGTGCCGACGCGATCAGATCCTGAAGATTGAAGTTCGTGGGCTTGACCGTGAACTCACTCACCAGCTGCACACTGGCGGGCTCCGGAGTTCCCATTAGCTGGAACAGCCGCAGCTTCTCGATGTCGATCTGATTTCGCGCCTGAAGCGCCTGGACCTTTTGGAGGCCAAGGGCAACATCGGCCCGGTTTACATCCAGCTGAGTGCCGGAGCCTACGATCTCTCTCGCCTGCGCCAGCACGAGCTGCTGCTGGGCGGCGACGACGAGCGAATCCTGAAGATCGGCGTTCGCTTCAGCGCGTAGCGTCACCAGGTATTGCTGCGTGACGTTGCTGCGGAGGTTTTCCGCGGCGCCGGTGATGTCTGCCTCGACCGCATTTCTGTTCGCTTTCTGCAAGCTCGGCGTGATCAAGGTGGCGCTGTTCAACCGGTAGCCGAAACCGATGTTGTAGTTCGACTGCCGGATGTCGGCGTTCGCGCCGAGAGCGCTTCCACCGAGAATCTGCTGTCCACCCTGCTGCTGTTGCACGTTGAGCGACGCATCGGCGCTTGGCAGTAGCGCTCCGTAAGCGCTACGGACCGCGGCCTGGGCGCCGATCCGGTTATTGCTGATCTGTTGAAGCTCGGGGTTATTCCTGCGGGCGAGATCGATCGCCTGATCGATCGTCAGCGTTGCGGAAGAGGTTGAATCGGGGGTGGTGACCTGGGCAGAAGCCTGTCTGGCAAATGCAATTAGGCCAATGAGAAGCAGTGTTCGCATCATTGTAGGGAGTGGAGGACTTTTGGGAGCCGTACGGCCAACTATATAACAGAGTTTCAGCCGCTCAACACGGATGATTTTCTTAAGTTTGAATTAAGCTCGCGTGGAGCTTATTCCGTCGGGGCGGGAGCCAGAAAAATCCGGTCGCTGATCTTGGAATAAATCCGCTCCCAAAGGAGCTTGCCTTTCTCCGCCGACGCGAGGGAGGGGCGTCCGATGGAGCCCGCACTGCCACTGGGCACGGTGAGCGAGCCCCGACGGTACCGCCGTAACTGCTCGCGTGACATCATGTAGTCCTGTGCCTGATCGAGACTCACCATACCCGGTGCCAGATAGAGCATGATCGAGGTATCGACCTCGTCGCCGTGCATCGCCTCGCGCTGGCCTTCCAGCAGATCCGACAGGTTGACGCCGAAGATGTCGACAACCCTGACCCGCGCAGCCGTCGTAATCACCGTTGCCAGCGCTTCCTGATGCGGGTCGTGGCCGTGTGCCGTCAGCAGGATGAATTCTCTGACCCCGGTAGCTTCCCATGAGTCGATCAGGTCATTCAACATCCGGTGCAGGGTCTTCTTCCGCAGTGACGCGTTGCCGGTGAAGCCGCGTTCGGTGTCGACGTTTACGCCGTATTCCACCGTCGGGGCGCGCAACACCCCATATTCTGCGGACAGGTCATCGGCCATCCGCTCCACGATTATGGTGTCGCAGCCGAGCGGGAGGTGAGGACCATGCTGTTCGCAGGTGCCGATCGGTATGATGAGACGCGGATCATTGCCGAGTATGGCAGTGACCTGAGCGGGGTTGAGCTCCTTGACCCGGAGCGGTCCCGAAACTGGAATGGGGGAGGGAAGCGTCATCGCGTCAGCCGGTATCTCTAATGTAAGAAGCGGTCACCTGCGCCGGGATGCAATCCTCCTCGCCGCCGCGGTACCGCTCTTCCTGATCGCGATGTGGGTACGAACGCCGGCGCTCCCGCGAACCGCGGGTCCGCGCGAAAGTAATGGCGAAAGAGTTGGCGCGGCAGAAGCCGCCAACCGCGCTTTGGCGCGCGCGCTCAGTGACACACGCGCGCGACTCGACGAAAAAGCGGCGGCGGCCCTCACCGCGCCGGCAGACCCAGGGGATGCATTCCACTTCCTGTCGACGCGCTCACCCGCGCACGATGGCGAGTCGGTCATCCTTTTCGAGGGCGAGCGGCCATTTGCGTGGTCGGGCGAATTCCGCAACGACGTCGAAGCGATCAGAGCACCGCTCAGCGTGACTTTCAGCCCGTTCTATCTGACGATGAACGTGGCAGCATCTCGGGGGACGCGACGGGCCGTCGCCTCGGCTGTCGTGCAGGCTTTGCCGCCAGCAGATCGGTTGACCGAGTCGGTGGAGTCTCAACTCGCGCCTGCTCAAGGCGTTGAGTCGTATGACTTCGCCGGTCCCGAGAATACACGCTTTGGGCAGGTGGTCCTTAGTGATAAAGCCTCTCCTGTGTTACGCGCGTTGCCACATCTCGCGACCGCTGAAGCTGTCGGGTTTGCCCGCGCCTCGATGCTGCGAGCGAGGGGGGCTATCGCGCTCATGATCCTGCTCGTCGTGTTCCTCGCATATGCGTGGCGCGTCAGACACGCCCTTACGCGACGCCTGCTGGCGGTTCTTGTCGGCCTCGTCATCACGGCGCTGGTTCCGTGGAGCTCTTTCTCGAACACCTCTCGAGTGTTCGACCCGGCGTACTATTTTTCCCGACTGGGCGGTCCGCTTACCGCCAATGCCGGCGCGCTCTTCATCAGCTCGGCGTTGATCCTCATGGCTGTTTACGCGTTGATACGCGCGCGACCCGAAGCCCACTGGCCGCGTCCCTTCGCGCTGGGCGGCGGCATCGTGACTCTGGGCGTTGGGATTCCAATCGCGTCAAACGTGGTGCGGGGAATCGGACAACCGCCGTGGGGGACAACTCCCGGACTTTGGCTGTCGTGGGAGATTCCGGTTTTCCTGATTCTGTTTGCAGTGTTGCTGGCCGCCTACTGGATGCTGCGGATGGCGCTGGGCCGGGCTGGCAGGGTGAACTTCAGGGACAGTGTGATAATTGGATCGGTGGCGGCAATCGTTGCTCTCGGCGGTCTCTGGATGACGACCTCGCGTCAGCGAATGCAGCTCGCGGAGGAGGACGTTGCCGCGCTCGGCCACGTGGATGACTACGCGCTGCAGCTTACGCGTCGTTTCGTCGCCGATCTAGGCAGCAGTCCGCAACCGCGGACGAGATCCGAACTGCTCAAGGCGTACGCTGCTTCCGATCTGGCGGCCGCTGAGTATCCGGCGGTGGTCGCGTCGTGGGATCAGAACGCGAAGGCTATCTCGGACTTTGAAGTCGCGCCGACAGAGCCGGATACCGCGGCCGTCGTGAATGCGGTTCTCGAGGCAGTGACGACGAAGCAGCCCGTAACTCGAAGCGTCCTGGGCGCAACCGGTGTTCAGATTCTGGCAGCCGTCTCACATCAGACCGGCGGCGCCACATCGGTGCTCGTGCTTCCTCGTACGCGACTTCTGCCACCGAATCCTTACGCTGCGCTCCTTGGCATGTCGTTGCCATCGGGAGGCGACCCGCCCTATGGCGTGGCGCTCACGGCTTTATCCGTGTCGTCGGATTCGGCCGAGACAACGGCAGACACCACCGCCGTGAGATGGCATCGCACCGGCACGGAGCTCCATGGCGACCGGCTGATCTCCACAAGCTCGGGGACGATGCGGGCGCACGTCGAGATCGACTTACGCTCGCTGTGGGCGCGCGGCGAACGCGGCGTGCTGGTGCTTCTCGTCGATCTTCTGCTCGCCGGGCTTTTCTGGTTGCTTGGTGCTTTGACCGAGAAAGGATTTGTCAGGTGGCTTCGGGTTCGCGCGACGAAGTGGATCTACACTTACCACGCGCGTCTCACGCTGGCGCTGTTTGCATTTTTCGTGATACCGGCAATCGCGTTCGCGATCTGGTCGTATCAACGCCTGCGCGGCGACGATATTCAGACGCGCGAAGTTCTCGTCCAGGAAACTCTGCGCGCCGTTGCTGCCGGAAATGAATACGAGCAGTTACCGGGCGCATCGCGGAGGTTTGACACGCCCTTCCTGCTTTATGCGAACGGTCTGCTCGATCGTACCAGCGACAGCGTTCTTGACGCGCTCGCTCCCACCGGCCAGACGCTTCCGCCCGAAGTGCAGTTACGCCTTGGTGTCGCCGGTGAGTTGTCGGCGGCCGCTGAGGCGGATCTGGGCGACGGGAAGATGTTGTTCGGATACAGCGCGGCTCTCGGTCCGGCTCAGCAACGATACGTCCTCGCGGCGCCGGCACGCAGCGACGACCTCGTTCTCGATCGGCGCCGACGCGACCTCGGCATGCTCGTGCTTTTCGCCACGGCAGCGGGAGCGCTGGCGGCGCTGTGGCTGAGCGGGATCGCCGCGAGGCGCCTCGCTCGTGACCTCGAGCTGAGTAGAATCGAGGTTGCCCGCGCTGAGCGAGTCCTCGCGTGGGGCGAAATGGCGCGGCAGGTCGCGCACGAAATAAAGAATCCGCTCACGCCTATCAGGCTCGGCGTGCAACATCTGCGACGCGCGCGGAGCGATCCGCGGGTCAATTTTGACGCAGTGTTGAACGATAACGTTAAGCGGATTCTCGCGGAGATAGATCGATTGGATGAGATTGCGCGCTCGTTCAGTCGTTATGGGAGCGCACCGGCTGATCTTACACCGGCGGAGCACGTCGATATCGCGGCGGTGGTGAAGGATGTGGTTGGATTGGAGCAGATGGGCGATCGCAAAGTCAAATGGCAGCTGCGTGGGGCGGACAGACCGCTTTGGGCGATGGCGCTAAAGGACGAGATGCGCGATGTGCTGCTGAACGTGTTCGAGAATGCGCGCCTTGCGGGTGCGCGCCACGTAGACATTAATCTCAGTGAGGAAGACCGCAGGGTGTTGATCGAAACGCGCGACGACGGGTCGGGGATTTCGGCGGCGATTATGCCGCGCATCTTTGAGCCGCATTTTTCTACGCGGACCACTGGTAGTGGATTGGGGCTCGCTGTGAGCCGGCGATTGATCGAAGCCTGGGGCGGCGAGATCGCGATCACGAGCGAGGAAGGAATGGGGACGCGGGTGTTGATATTGTTGGCGCGGAGCGAAGCGTGAGCTCGACGAGTCGCGGCGTCGTAACACCGCGGGCTACCAAGGTTCTGCCCGCGCATATCGTTGATTGGCAGCTGCCACCGGACTGGTCGTGGGGACCGGGCGGGATGTTCGGTGATTATCGCCACTATCAGGAAGTGGTGGACGCCCTCGGGCGATCTCTATCGCTGGTCACTGCGCCAGATCCCGCGCACGCTGCGTGGCTGTTCGAAGAGGCAAAGCAGCTCGCCCATCGAAGCCATCCGTCGATCCCGACGACGTACCACTATTGGACGCTCTATCGCGATGTCAGGCGGGGTCCCGGTTACCTGCGCCGCTGGGTCACAGGCGAAACGGTGCGCGCGAGACTGGCTCGTCTCGGTCTTGCCGACATTCCGTATGTGTTCCAGATGCTGCGAGGAGCATGTTCTACTCTCGTGTATCTCCACGAGACGGGAATCGCGCACGGGGGTTTGAACGGCGACGCGTTGTGGACGACGCCTACCGGGCGACTGTGGATGCTGGAGTGGCAGTGGGCGGTGCCACGAGAAACAATTCCACCCAATGTCCGTCCCGGCGGTGGGCCATTGGATGGCCACTCGACCGAAGCATCGCGCGCCATGAGGCACGAGCTCCTCCCGACGCCGCCGGAATGGGAATCAAAGGAGTGGCTGCCCACGCCGGCCAGCGATCAATGGCAGCTCGCCGCGATGTGCTTTACCGCACTCACCGGCGAACCGCCGCCGGCTCGTGGCGTTCCGCCAATCAAACTCGTGCGACCGGAAACGCCGGAGTCACTTTCATCTGCACTCGATCGGGCGTTGATGCCGAATCCATCGGACCGGTTCGAGTCGCTGGCGGTAATGCTGCGCGCGGTCGAACGTGGCGATCCGTCACGGTCGGTGCAGATGGTGCGCGGAGAGCCGGAACGGAGCGCGGGCGACTCTGCGGAACTGCGCGTCCGCTGGGCCGTGGGGGACGACTACGAAATACTCTCGAAGTTGGGTACAGGTGCGTTCGGTACCGTTTGGCGCGCACGGGATCTCTCTCTCGAGCGCGAGGTCGCGCTCAAAGCGCTGCACCCCGCGATCGCGCGGGACGACAAGGCCGTGCGGGCGTTTCTCCGCGAGGCGCGTCTCGCCGCGCAGCTGGCCCACCCTGCCATTGTGCCGATCTATGACTGGGACTCGAGCGGTGATCTTTCGTGGTACACGATGGAGTTGGCGGAAGAAGGCAGCGTCGCGAGTCTTGTCGCCCGGTCGGGACCGCGCCAGATGAGTGAGATCGCGTCGCAGGTCGATGAGATTCTCGATGGCCTGATAGTCGCGCACGCAAACGGGATTCTGCATCGTGATCTCAAGCCCGAGAATATTCTCATCGATCGTTACAACCGGTGGCGCATCACCGATTTCGGAATTGCAAACGTCACGGGCGAAGATGTCGCGGGTACTACCGGCACCCCAGCGTTCGCAGCGCCCGAGCAGCTGCTTGGTGAGCAACAGGGACCTGCCGCGGACTATTTCGCCTTGGCGGGGATTGTGTACTTCACGTTGACCGGCGAGACGCCGTTCGGCGAGGACGATGCGCAAGCGATTCTTGCGCGCCAGCTCGGTCAACGGGTCGACCTGGGTATGTTTCCAAGTGTGCTCGGCAACTGGTTTCGAACAGCGTTTGCCGCGCAGCCCGAGGAACGGTTCGCGGATGGAGGCGAGATGCGCGGGGCCTGGCGCGCGGCGACGGACAGAATGCTCGCGCGTCAGCGCGGATCATGGTGGAGACGCGTGGTCTCGTAATACCTGATCGTGCAGCGCACCCTCACTAAGGTGTAATGGCTGCGTTAAACCAGCGAATGTGACTTTAACCAGCCAAAATACGGGAACTTGGGGCCCTGATCTCAGCATCTGCATCTAAAGTCGCTGATTCCCCCGGTGTCTGCAGAGGCTGGCGTGGCACTTGCAAGCCGTTTTGGCCACGACGAGTACGGCTACTGTTGCCGCAAAATCAGTGAGTGTGACGAATGTTTGTCATGCTGTTTTTTGGAGACGCGTATCACTAGCGTCTTGGAAAAGACTGACTAGTTTGTCGAATTGTGAGGCGGACGGTCTGGAGAGTGCGNTGGCGCTCACTGGGCATGCATCCTGCCTCACGACGCAACGTGCGACCGCAGTANCCGCTGGTAAGTATCTCCACCCTTTGAGAGGAACCAATCATGTTGAGAAGAAGTTGGACCGTCTGCGCGATGACGGCCTTACTCCTCGGCGGATCGGCGTCAGCACAGTCGCCGGGTACGTTGCTGGTAGGAGGCTTCGTCCAGTGGACCAAGTTCGATAGTAACTGGGGAGTATCCACTGACTTTGGAAATGCGAT
>C688J18823_10000191_pt1:2500-34500 | contig 34500 bp, 19 predicted proteins | sample HopSoiMetagenom1_FD_18823 | JGI IMG/M metagenome (IMG submission 18823) | reverse complement strand
CGGCGACGACAGAGGAACCAACCCGCCTGCTGTGGCGGGGCGGCTTTTTTTTTCACAATAAGACCTGGACGATTATCCCTACCCTCGGTAGCTTACGAGTTTACGTCCATCCCTGGTTGGGTACAGTTTCCTTTCGATTTTTCCCTTGTAGCCGTTACCCGAATTCGCGCAAGTGTGTCCACACCCCCCAAACTTACTTGACGAGGAATCCATTCTCGCGAACAAACACAACCCCTACACACACCTAGGAGCACCCCTTCCTGCATATCCATACAAGACCCGAGTAGGCGGGTCGAGGTCCTACGAGGTACCCACTACTCGGAGTACCCTCCCAAAAGGAAAAAGATGTGTCTGTCAGGTTCGGTTCGTCTTAGTTGGGTTGGGCGGGTTCGACCAGAAATGCTATGCTTACGCACAAGACTACCCCTCTTCCCGAAAGCTTCGCGGGGACTACTTTACGACGGACGACCGCCCGTAGGGGGTTTACTGCACAAGGCCCCTGCAGAGGAAAAGCTTTATCCCAGCGAATAGAAGATGCTCAGCTCCGCACAACATAGGGATTAGCACGCTTTCGGGAAGAACATAGAATAGTAGAGGATCCAGCATGCGGAACACGGCGATCATTAGAAATTCACGAATTAGAGATGCTGTAATATACTCTTTCCCATAACTTCTCATACCAGACCAACCCACTAAAATACAAATAGGGATCAGAAATGTGGTCAATATCACGAAGAAAAAAGAGAGACCGTCTATACCCAAATTAAAATTTATGTTTTCATAAGGAAGCCATCGAAGGCTTTCCACAAATTGAGATTTGGCCGTAGAAGGATCGAATTGTATCCGAGGAACAGGGGAATACAAAAAAGTAATAAGAGAGGCACACAGACCAATCAATCGTATCGGTCGTATTCTTGAATTTGGAATGAAAAGAGGAATAATGCTTCCTAGCACGGGACACAGAATAGGACCACTTAGATCAGAATAGCATTCACAGAAATGTTCTAACATAGAGTAGAATCGAACATTGAAGAGATTAGTTGACAACAGTCAAAAGATGGGCGCCTAATTCCAATACAATAGGGGTCTATCAGTGCAAGTCAGCTGAACACCGTGATTGATGAGTGGGTAGGTGGGTTAGGTGCGCCTCTCGTCCAGTGGGAAGTATTGAGGCGAGTCTCCTCCCCCCTTCCTTTTTTTACTTTTCCTCTCTCCTTTTGCTTGTGCTTCTACCCGGGCTTTTCATTTTTATAGATTTTTAGAGACCCGAGGAGATTTTTATAAGATTCATTGCTCGATTTTGCATGCTCTGCTCCCAAAATGCAGAGAGACTTTCGAGGGCAGATCCGGGTTGGTCCGGGGAGAGGCGGGCTAAGTGAAAGAAAAAAAAGAATTTTAATATAAATGGAGCTATGTCGACTTACGTACGTCTCGTTGACCAAACGATCAGGTATACCACGCCACGTATCATCCCCTCTTTCTATAGAGGAGAGATAAAGAAAAATAAAAGAGATAGCGATCGTGCCGTAAGACCTTGTTCGTTTCTACTTGACGTTATTTTCCTCGGTTTTTTTATTTGACATTAAGGCCTTTAGTTTTAGTAGGTTTGGGCTAGGTCGTTGCGCTCCTGCCACGTCTTGGCAAAGTAGGCTGATGGGCAAGCCTCCTCCTGCCGCAATGGTGTGGGGCGTCAGAGGCTGTTGCCCCGTCGCCAACTCGAAGGGGCTTAAGTTCGACGCAGAGCTTTTTGGTTATTAATTTCTAGCAGCACTGAGCAACATCCAACAGCTCCAGTCCTTCTGGTTGGTTTGCTTGCACTAAAGTGCCTTAAGTAGCCCTCGAGGAGTCCGTTTATATCCGTCTGAGCTTTCAAAGATATACCGACCGTAGGTATCTTACTTACCATCAGATACCGACAGTCGTCTTCTAACATTACCGACCTTAAAATATCGGGTTTTCATCATCAGAAACAACCCGATTTCCGAGACCTCTTGCATTGCATTACCATAACGAAAAAAAAAGAGATAAATTGCTCTTGTGACTCGGAATGAACCTTTCTCGGTGGAAGAAAGGAATAGCGATGGATTCCTATGAAGCATTCAGGAACAAGAAGATTCAATCGGACGACGAATTCATACGTGGTCCAAGGAAATCAAAGGTCCGCTTCCACGATTTCCTCTATATCGAATCTTAATATCAGAATAGCTTATATAGTCATGATTCAATTCAGGTCCACTGACTTTTGATTGATTTATCTTCGGATCTGATTGGAACATTTGAGAAGTAGGAAGACTTTGGCGGGCGATTCATAATTGGTATCTAGAATATCTATGTCCTAGGACATAAAATATGAATAATGAAGATAAATGAAAGATAATATATATCTAATCTAAGAATTTTTAGGCTGTACACCTAATTTTTTTTCCTGGGATTGTAGTTCAATCGGTCAGAGCACCGCCCTGTCAAGGCGGAAGCTGCGGGTTCGAGCCCCGTCAGTCCCGACCTAGGATCCGATGAATCGATCAATTCATCTCTGTAGGGGGGGCTTAGGATCTAATTCCCAGCAGGAGGATCCTTCTTTCGTTTCGCATTTCTCATCGGACAAATAAAGGAATAAAAATTACAATAACTAGTACCGATTGATGGAGGAGAGACATATGTAGGTTGGTACAATCGGGGGTATCACCATATTAAGCATATTAAGTAAGGATTCAAAGAGAGACCGTACAGGTCTGGCTTTTTTCGATTGTTCCTGGCCCATCGAATAGAGTAGCAATTTATTTCCCATAACATTTAATTTTTTTTTTACGATACGCAATTAACTTAACATAGTTACCCCCACAGAGTACTTTTCAGATTAAACCTACCTTTTCTTTATAGCTCCGATTTTCTTTTATTCGCTACACCTATTCTTCTTCCAATAAATTTTTAATAATCGTCAACTGCTCTACTCTAATTCATAGGTTTTTTTTGTATTGATCCCGGGATCTATCGATACAATAGTATGGGCATAAAAAAAAAGCAACCAAGTCATCCCTTAGCACAAGCACTAAGTAAGCAAGCTACCTTTTTTTCTATAAGAAAAAATAACCCATAAAATATTGAATGACTGAGCACTCAAATCCTATCGCGAGTCTTGATACATAGTCTCTTAAGTCCTTTCCACAACTCCTAATTTGATTCTCCATCGGCCCATCCAATCTAATTCACGACTCAGTCAGTAGACACTACACTAGTAGGGTAGTCAGTTATGTAATTAGTAATTTTTTAACCAAAAACCCCTTCTTGGCTTGGATCCTAGGAGCAAGGATTTACAGTCCTTTAGAACAACCTTTTGATCCTGGCCCCTGACTTTCGTATTTTTGAATATCACAATTGAATCTTACTACCCAAGTCGATCCTATTGGCATAGGGCAAACGACGGCGGGATCTCGGTGCCTTTCTCTTGCTCTTGAAAGAATAGAAGTTGAGTTCGAGTTGTTATCATGCCGGATCAGAAAAGTAAAAAGCCATACTAAGAGCCTGCGGACCTGCTCACGGGAGTCAGGCCTGTTCTGTAGTGGGCAGACGTAGCAGGGCCATCTGAAATAATATAGGAAAAAGAGCCGCTGGATAAAACCAATTACGCCGGGTTCTCAATTCCATGGAGTATGTAGTGAGTTTGAATTTACCCGGTTAGCTATAAGGTTCCTTTCGCTACCGTCCTAAGGTTCAACCAACCGTTGGTTTGCTTTAACAAGATTTAACTGAAGTGAACCCGACGCGAAGTGAGCGTAGCTAATGAAAGGGAATACCTAAAATTATAACAGAACCGACTATAAGCCCTGAGAGCCAGCAAGCAAACCCCCCAGACTCTCTCTCTCTAAAAAAAAAAGCCTGCGTAGTAAACTCCTTGTTTGTTTTCTTTCCGATAGCTGCCGTTTTTAAAGTTTTCAAGTCAAGCGAGAAAGCAAGTGGAATAATACTTTACTTTTTTCGGCCATTTCTCAGCAATAGCTACCTGAATGGAAGCAAGCTACGGGGATAAGAAGAAGAGTGGTCGAAGACTACGAGTCGAAGCTAAGACCAATCTAAGCCAATATCCCTCAGCTGGAAACTATCTAGATAGCTTTTTAGCGCTTAGCTACTTTATCCTTCTGCGCCGCTAGCGCTACTACTCCTAGTGATAGGAATAACCTACTCTTTTTCGCGAGAAGGCCCATCTCGTCTCGGACCGGTGACGTATTCTAATGATCTGGATCTCTGGCTTATCTCTTACTTTACGGATTCCATTTCGGCTAGTGGGATTTAAGTGACGATAATCAGGGAAAAGGGTTGATTGGCTCTGATCGATACCATCTAAAAGTGCTTGCTTCATCCATTCGTTACTGGTTATTATTACGCCTCTAGTGACTCTTGGAATCATGCGCATGGCTCCATGTCGGCCTTAATTTGGCGTCGGTGTAACGACCGGTGCAAGTAACAAATACTACCTACGAGTCTCATTCTCTCGCATTCGTCCTTACCTGTGTTCTATTCTATTGATCCAGTTTAGGCAGCTTTCAGTCTCTATAAACTTGATGGAATATTTCTTACACAAGATACGAAGTCATCAATCAATGGCATGAAGGAGTTCAATCAGGAACAGAAAGACTTTATTTAGGGTCAGATCAAAATGGGTAAGCAAGCAAGCCTTGCAGTGTGACCGCAACTTGCTAGCCGACACCGGCTACCGCAAAGAGTTCAGTGTAAAAAAAAAGCTAAAGAAAAGACCCTTCCATTATTATACTTAATATTACCTTTCAACCCCTTACGCAATGAAGCAAAGTTCAGAACTTTAGTCAGGGTCAACTCAAGATAACTCTTTCATCCGTCGAAGCAGAGACAGGAATTGCTACTTGAACTAGAAAGCATACTACTTAGATAATAGTAATTCATGTACACATCCCGTAGGCAAGGAAAGAGATTATTAGAAAGCCAAGCCAGTGCAGAGAGATAAAGTATAGTTACATAAAGAAGAGGAACCTGTTGCCAGAGGAGGCTATGAAATAGTTGCCAGTGATTGCTTTGGCAAGCTAACTGAAGGATCGAGGATAAAACCTCTTGTCAATACAGACAATTTTCATAGAAAAGTAAGCGAGTGGAATAAATGGAACGAGTATAAGGGCTAGTTAGTAGGTGAGTTTTCTAAGTGTGAAAATTGTAGTAAGCAGTAGTTAAGCTCTCAAGCGAGTCAGTCGTTAGTTTAGTTGATAATCCTGTCCAGTAAGGGAAGTAAGTAGAGTCAATAGAGTTGAGTAAGTCCTTGTTTCTTTCCCTTTTACGTTGAGGGAGCTAGTAATGTAAGTGCTCGTCATGAAGATAGTATAGGAGAATATGGCCCCAATGACAATGATAGCACGAGCAGGGAAGCCCATTAAGTTGGTTTCAAGCCCGTTTAAACGCCTTTTAACGGCCGTTTGATGGCTGTTTAAGGTAGGTCTCAGGAGTTAAGTTTAAGGAAGATAAGATGTGCCAGTTATAATTACCAGGATCTGCCAGCGGTATTTGATTGAAAGAGTGCGGTACCGGTACGAATTACTTTTTTGAATTAGATAGCCCCTCCTCTAATTCCACGAATAGATTCGATCCATTAGATTATTTTTTACTCTTTCTTCTTTAGATTGCACGAGTTTTCTGAGCCTTAGTTTGCAGCTTTTGTTGAGCCTGCCTACCTTTCCTTCTTTCATTCTTTGTTGGCTCGCAGTGAGGGATATCGATTACTGGTCGTAAGGGGCGGGATATCTGGTTCAGCAGCAGATCCTAATTACCCTTCTGGTGACCAATAAGCAGGAGCGGGTAGTGGATTCTGCAGATTTATAGTCAGTTTGTTCTCGTCCCCACATAAAGAGAAACAAAGCGAGCAGTACCCTTTGGTGTTCTCTACCATGAGTCAAGGGCTAGGAATCCACTGAATAGCTAGTAAGATAGATTGTGTCTAACAAGCTAAGAATCTCCAGGTCGTAAGCCTTTATACCCAGCTCTAGCTTTTTCTAATTATATATTTCTTTACTTCATTATATCATAATCAGTTTAATTTCCTTCGAAAGATATGGCTTCTGGTTGTTGTGTCCGATAATATAAATAGTCTCCGCGAATATTAATGATTCTACAGTGGCATAGCTCCAGACATGGGCTTCTTCCCTTCAAACTATGGGTAGCCGGATGTTTAGCAATAGGATACCCTTACTTAAGTAAGTCCGCACTTGGGCATAGTATAGGTTTGCCACTTAATCCACTATCAATGTATCAATGGTGGTGGTCCTTCTGTGTAAAGTTAGCTAGTGTGGATTCGCCAAACAACCTCTTGACAAGAGCCTATTCATTTAATTCTTGCTATTTCCGCACCCCTGCCCGGTCCGGTTTTTTGAGAAAGAAAGTCGAGACATTCAGAAAGAGAGTTATGGCATTTCTAGGATTATAATACGGTCCTATTGATTAAATCTTTATGCTTGGCACGGAACTCTTGTTTCGAGTGAAAGGGAGAGCTGTGGCCCGCACCGCATTCACAGGTCAATTTCCCTCTACGGGGCGGGGTGTGGAAAGCACTATAAGTTAGTTGACTTATCGACTTCTTACCAGTATTCCTTCTCTTACTAGCCTAGCTTGATTCTTTATAAAAGACTAACGGCAAAGATTTTATACCTCCTGTAAGCTCGTTACGCTTAACGCCCACTTACTTAAAGACTCGTTGGTTTACGACTCTATAAATTTTAATAATAATTTGAGTCGTTACCTACAGAAGCAGTTGCCCTTCTCCGGATTTACCCGGTGAGGGTGGCGCTTGTGAGTCAAAGTTGAGACTTTCCATGTATGTTTGGCATCCTGGGAGAGTAGTCCTAGGTACTGAAGTTACTCCCGGGTAGAGAAAGAAAGTGCTGGCAGAAAGGAACTCTCAAAGCATGGGGTTTCGCCGGGCGAAGCTCCTATCCCCAAAGGCTGTTGTCGGCATTTCCGTTCTTTGCATGTTAGCACTTTTACCTGACCCTTTGTCACTACTTTCTGATCATGTGGATGCCGCTCTTAGAGAATCCGCGAAAGGACACTGTGAGGGGGATGGGTCCTAGCTACTTCTTTCATACCAAGAAAGAGAAGAAGGGATGCTTGCTATCATTCCAGTGCCACTGTCCAATCTGTGAGTCCATATTTTGGAATAGAATTCCCAAGCAAAGGATTAGAAGGTAAGGTGCCAAGTTCAAGGCAAAGCTTAGTCGGATTTTTCCCCTACCCCTACGTTAACTACCTTTAGCTTTCGATAAGACAGTTCAAGCAGAAGACTAACTTGAGGATGTCACGTGGAAGCTTTCCTAAATCCATTTTACCGGAGCCGGGATAAAAACTACTTATATATGTAAGGATATACCACCAAACCTGTGAGCCTTCCCAAATTCAACAGATTCCACTATAGCAAACTCTTCAGATCAGGAATCGCCTTGATTTTCTATTTTCTTTCACGCCCTGAGCCTGAGCTAACTCATTTATCTTTCGGTCTAGTCCAGTTCGGCGTAGCTCCAAGCGAAAACATCAAAGAATTCTCTGAGTAGATCCATGTACTGTCAAATCTCTTTCATTTGAGAAGCTTGCACTTAGGAATACAGGGCGAGGATTGTCAACAGTCCCGAGATCCATTTACTTGACCTCGTCCTCTTTAGGGGGCACAGGCTCTACATCCAATTCTTTAACTTACTCTCGTCTCTTTGCTCTTTGTTTTACGTTTATAGACAATTGGAAGAGATCTGAAAGAAAGATCTCCATAACTTTCGGCGTAAGACAAAGTTTTCGGCGCAGGGAGCGGAGTTGGCAGGTAGCCCAAGCCTATGTTTTCTGAGATCGACGTACTGGCCGGCTAGCCAAGCTTCCCTTTCTTCTTCACTTAGATGCGGCTCGAGGGGTACTTTTCTGCCTCGACCGTTCTTCACTTCAGCCCGACAGGCTCCTCAAGGTCATAGCCCATGTCCTTCGCTTCTTTGCAATCGGACTGTACTTTCTCTTTCTTATCTCACCATCGGTGACGATTCTTTCCAGCGTAGAATAAGACTTCCGGGCTACCCTGTGAAAGATGAGGAAAAAAACCTTCCATTGAGAGGACGAATGTCGCTCCACTCCATTAGGGTCCTCTGCCTGAGAAGGTTGCTGTAATGCAGGAAGTGGCATCTTTACCGAGAGTTGAAGTAATTCCCCCAGCCCCTGTTTAGAGATTTCGTCAACGGGGTCATGCTCTTTGAGATAGCGTTGACCGTAAATCCCTTAGCTTTCGAGGGATTCGGAGAGGTCTACGAACCTGTGCTTCGGCTTTCGCTGGCGGGCTTTCGTCATCCATCACTGTCTGGGCCGTCGTTGTAAAGACGCGCATCCGTACAGACAGTATGCCTAGACTCCTTTAAAAAAGGGCTTATTGTCGGCAAATACCCAGTTTATCCCTTCTCATCAACGTATTTGAAGCATTGATGAAGGGTGGAAGGTACCACGCTGTGGATCCAAGCAGGAAGTTTAGGAGGTGTCACCGTCAATCACGTAAGAAGTGACCTCAGTCTTCAGATCCGCACACACAAGAGACGAATCTTGCCGATGGCTCTTTGCGAGTCGGCATTGTACCCCGGAATAGTCACCTTGGTCTGACTTAGCCGGCTCGTAGGAAGTAATTCCTAGATCGGCTAGGGCCCGCAGTGGCATCACGTTGATGGAGGCCCCAGGGTCCCGCGGTAGCCTTCTTTCTTTCGCCGATGTCACCGGTGAGATAAAGGGGCCGCTTATGTATGCTTCTTCCTGTCCAGCAAGATGTCTTCTGTCGATAAGGTTATATCTGCACTCTGGACTTTCTTCATTGGTGCTTCCATGTACTCATCTTCGATGCTTTGAACTTCCACCCTGTTGACATGTAGGGCATACTTTTCTTTGCTTCCTTCCTACTACTAAGCTGCTTTCTTTATAGGCTAAAGCCTCCTATCTACGGTAGCTGACGCAGCAAGACCCGAGGAATCGGATACGGATCTTTTTCAGTCTCTTTCGCTGGGGCAAAGCAAAGAGGGAGGACTTTCGGAAGAAGGCGTCGTCCGCTGATGATCTTGAGGTTGGGAGGCAGGTCAGGGGGAGAACTAATGCTTGTGGATAGCCCGCGAATACTCCTTACTTAGGCTTTCCCCCCGGAAGAGCTGATGCTACTTACTAAGAGACTTCCGTTAGTGAGGAGAGAACTATAGGCTTTAGCCCAAAGACATAGTCAGGGATTTCTTAACAATCTAGTCCCTCCTGAAATAAGACAACACAGGGGGTGGAGTGAGCCTAGAGTAGAATAAGACTCCCTCTTAGACTCTCAACTCATACCAGGGCGGGCAGGGAAAGACTGAGACTACCGATACCGAGCCGGGGTTGGATCACAGGATAGATACCCTATGGTTGGTCTCTATGCCTGCTTCACTTCGTAGCATTAAGGGGGCAGTGCCATGAGGGAAATCGACTAGGAACGCGATGTCTTCCCAAAAAATTAAGAGTGGAGGGGACTTCGACTGCCTTCTTGTATCGGGTGAAGAGAAGGGGGTGCTAGGCTTAGTAGGGCTCGAACCTACAATATTACCGTTATGAGCGGTACGTTTCAACCAATTAAACTATAAGCCCCTACGGATCTCTACATGCAATTCGCTCACTTCGGGAAGAGTGGACGGAAAGAGGAGGCCTTTGCTCTATCTGCTTCTTCCTCTTCCCAGGAATGAACAATTGGATAAAAAAATACTTTTTTTCTTTGTTTGTATATATATAATAAAATTAAGATTAAGCAAGCGGCCCTTTCGTGACTCAAACTGCCGGTACGCTTTCCGGCTCGCAACGACTCAAACGGGCGGGGGCTATCTATTTGCTTGCAAAGCGGGCTGTTCGCCTTTCGGATTCGGAAAGGGCTCGCCTATTTGATTCAAAAGGCGCTACTAAACTACTCTAGTACAGCTAGTGTTAGTAGTACAACAGAATGCCGTTCACCCCGCAATCCCTTCTTCTTCAAGAGCTCCCTATTCTCTAGCAGCCCCTTCTTTCACAGCTCCTTCTCAAGCACTTGCCATTGTCTGGAAATTTGCCTTGCCCCATTCTTCGATTATTGGCGCATCAATTCCTTGCCTTTGCTCTCATTGCTGCTTGAAGTCCAGTCTTTTAAGTGAAATCCCAAAAATGGAAAGTCAGTAGTCATTGTCGGGATGGAAAGCGACTCTTCAACCACTTATTTAAGCGCTATGCACCTAAGCTCAGTCTTTCTGGCAGCTATCTTGCTAAACCTATATTCTTGCAGTTCCTTTTTATTCTCTCTTTATGCTCGAAATCGTACTCATTCGACATCTAATTTCATGGGCTGGGCATACTTTAGCTCATTTTTATCTTTCTTTGACTTTGAGGAAGATCCCACGAATCGTCTTCTATCGACATCGTCTGCTTACTCTTATCGTACGCTCTTCTTACCCAACCCAAATCGTCTGGTACTTTGTCCGCTCTCCCTTTCCTGGTGAAGGAGAGAGAGTTTTACAAGCTGATGCAGCTAAGAAAGTATCGTTGAAAGCAGGAACGAAGACTGTGACGACTATTTGAACTAGTTTCAAAGGCTTGATTTACCCTTGGGAGTTAATCTGGCTAGGGCGCCCTCGTAAGGCGTAGGGTAGAGATTTGAAACCGGAGGCCTCTCCTCATCTAGTTCTTTCGTTACGCCGAGAAGAAGCAGAAAGAAGCTTGGAAGAAGAGATGGTCAATCTTCTCTTATCTTATGGGCGAGACTGCTAAAAAAGAGGCTCTTTAAAGCCAGAACGAGTCCTCTCTTGCGGGAGGGATAGGCGGGAAAGGGGGAGGAGGTCTTCAGTAACTCCGTTTTTGAATTGGGTCACGAATGGTATTCGATTTCTTTTAACAGCATAAAAGCATTCGAACTTGGGAGATGCGAAAAAGAAGAAGGTTCTTTTGTATATTCCTTCTTGAAGATAGTACGCACAGGTGAGAACATCCCTAATCGAATGGCCTAGCTTTGCTTCTTCCTCTTTCTCTGCTTCGGTTTACCAAAGGGGGTGAGGTCGACCTTCTTTCGGTGGTACCTTTTCTGTCTAGCTCGTTCTCTTGGTCAAAAGCCACCTTAGTGGCCAAGAATAATAAGAATCGCCCGGGATGAGTGAGAGCTAAAATAAAAGCCTAGCGGCAATTCCCGATCTTCTCTTGATAGAAAGATCATATCAACACCGAAGACAGATCGTAGTTACGATAAGAAAGGTATGCCGGTTGATGGATGTAGTTCATTCTAGAAGTTGTTTGTTAACCGAATAGAATTGTTCGGTCGTGGTACTTTTGCTTGCTATTCAAACACATTGTCGAAAGGGGAAGATCGAATTAGCTCTGGTTCAAGAAGCCCAGCCTTCTTTCTTCGTAATTCTACTGAACGGGGTCGATCCACTTTACTATAAGTAAGTAAAATCGGAAGCCGTTTCAGGTGCATAAACAAAAAGGCGCGCGCCTTCGGATACAGAGGGGCTACTCTAGTCACTCAAAGTCCTAGCTAAGTAAGGAACAGACTCTCCAAACAGAAGTACGTACTGCGCGGCCGAGGAAGCATCCGAAGCATCTAAAGTCGAATAATCCGAATCCGTTGAATAGGAAGCCTTTGATCCGCTTTCTGAGAGCGCTGAATCATTCGATTCGAAAAAGGTGGAAAAAAGGTCATAGCACCAGCACCTGAACGCTTACTCTTACTGCTTCAGGTTCACCTCTTTTCTTAGGATTGGCTGCCCTGAGGTTCTTGTTTGGAGTCATTTGTTTATCACAGAACAAGTCCCCCTCAGTCACTGCCATAGTTGACCCAGTATCAACCCTCTCTTCCAGATCCTCGCTTCTATGGGCCAAATCACTCTCCTCGCTCGTTAAACTCGCACCTTTACTACACCCTTCTCGGCTTTGTTACCCAGACACTCATCCTGAGCAATCTCTTCCGGTTCAGCAGTGTCCAGCTCCCCCCCTTTGCCATTGTCACTACTGGTACCTGACCCCGTCGGCTCGACATTTTTGCAAACACCGACCCTTACTCAATAGGGCAATGAAAAGAGGAGAACGAGGACAGCTGACTACCGCTAAAAGTCAGACTACGAGTACACATTGTATGATTGAAAACTGCCGCTGCGTACTACCCGGTGCTTGCAGGTCTGACCGGTGTCTTCTCTCCAACAGCTGCTTCAATCAATGTTAAGTCTGACTACTCGGCTTGCTTAACACAAGTGTGATTTAACCTTCACGGACCACTTCACTACCCGGCGAGCTCCGGCTCGAAAACAACAAGCAAGGGATTGAGCTGCGCGAAAGCCTAAACTCCTGACTCTAACTTCACCCCTCTCCAACCAGTCGAGTGGCAGATTTTTATGGAGTCTCGCTCATAGATAGAGGAAGAGTACGCGCGCTAGCGCGCTACGGCTTACGCAGTTGATCGGATCAGATAGCCCTTCGGGCAACCAACCGCACATCAAATTCCGATCAACAACTTGGAGGTATGGCTGAGTGGCTTAAGGCATTGGTTTGCTAAATCGACATACAAGAAGATTGTATCATGGGTTCGAATCCCATTCCCTCCGGCACGGAAGTGGAACGGGCGGGCGAAATTACGTGAGAGAAAGAACCTCTTGGTGTTGGTGGAGTCCCCCGGAGGACAGAATAGCACTACTTAGTGAGCGGAGAGCCCGTTGCGCGTTGTTTTGACCGGCCTATCTTCTTTTTATAAGCAAGCTCCCTCCGGCAGTCCCTGGGCGGCTCTCGGTTCTTGAGCATGTTGGGAGAGGAGATTAGGCGGCAGTTGAAAGAGCTGCTCGAAAGCTTGACGAACGAAAAAAACCCTTTCTTTCTTGTTATTAGTAAAGGGCTTTTCCCTGACTAGTCAAGTGGTAAGTAAGGTAGGGCGCTATTCGATGAAGAAAACATACTTTAGGAAAGTGGTTCAGGTAGCTCAGCTGGTTAGAGCAAAGGACTGAAAATCCTTGTGTCAGTGGTTCGAATCCACTTCTAAGCGGGCTTTGGGTCCAAAGGACAGGTAGCCGAGCCGGGTTTTCTTAAATTAAAGTTAATTAAAGAGGAAGCCAAAATCAAATGTGAGCGCTCCTGCACTATACGGCTTTTTGGCGTCGCCCTATCTTGTCTTGCTGGAGTGGAGGCATATTTTCTAAAAAAAGCGGTTGATTAGGTTCTCGCGTCCCTATGCCCAAAAAAAGGATGGGCGAGTTCGGTTCGAGTGTTCATCGATCGGGTGGATCTATATGCTGAGGGGGTGAGACGAGGTGTAGCGCAGTCTGGTCAGCGCATCTGTTTTGGGTACAGAGGGCCATAGGTTCGAATCCTGTCACCTTGATGTGATGGGCTGAAAGTGCACAGCCCGGCACAGCCTCTTTAGGCTGGCGAAATTTAGGCACAATTTATTAAAAAAAGCAAATTAACTATATTCTTCGATCCATGCTTTTTGTAACTTCCACGGGTTTTGCGCATAAATGGGTTCTTGATTCTGATCACCCATTCTTGAAGAAGCTTTCTCTCTCTTTTGGTTGGTTTCTCTGATAAAATTTTTATCTTCTGAGTCAATACAATCATATCTTTCGCTTCTGTGGATGCTGTTTCTCGGGGAATTGATGCTGCTGATCCAAGGTTGATGCACTAGAGATGGAGAGGATGCTCATGGTGGGGCTTCTTTGTGTGCACCCAGACTCTGAGAAGAGGCCAAGAGTTAGAGATGCTGCTAGGATTATTAATTGTTTGTGTATGTGCAGTCCTTCTGTGTGTAGAACATTGGCTCATGCGTCCAGTCCAATGGGTGGCACCTGACTGTTCCCAGTTCAGTTGGAACAGAAGTCACCAGCTTTCATTGGCGGGAAGCTGACTGATGTCTTCCTAGTTGACGACAATGCTAAACCTGTCACGACCGTAGTGGGTCAAATAGAATGATTCCTATATTACCTTGCATAAAGAAAGCAGCTCGGTCTATGAGTCCAAGATATCCGTACCTGTCAAGTGGAAGAGTCGGAGTGGCAGAGTCTTGGAGAGCGCAGAGTCTAATCTGGTAAATATCTCCTATAATAAGGCGGAGAACGGATAATAACTCGGCAAATGTCCGATTTCGGAGATAAGTGTGCCTTTCTTTTGATCAATAGAACAGGAAGAGGAGTCAGCCAAAAAGATATTTAAAAGTAATGACCACCAAGATACGCATAGTGATTCGATCTTTTGATCACCCATTTTTAGAAAACCATTTTGGGGGGCTTCCGCCTTACACACGGAAGATTGGATTGCCTGAATCACGAGTCTTATATACTGTGTTACGATCACCTCATATTGATAAAAAGTCCAGAGAACAATTTGAAATGGAAATCAAGAAAAAATATCTGGTCATAAAAACAGAAAAGCATGAATTGCGAAAGAAGTTTTTTCGGTTAAAACGCCGTGCGACTCGGAGGACATAAGACTTCTTGGTCAAGCCAAAAAGATTGCCGGCAGAATGCTCCTACCCCACCATGCCTGGCCCTTTACCTTACCTTAAGAATACAGGGGGTATGCAGCGTGGGAAAGAATTAAAGAAGTGTCTGATACAACAGGTAACCTTAAGGAGTGGCGGCAAAGCTCTTGATTGATCAACGCGAGTGAACTGTGCTTAGACGCTTCGTAAAACCGCACCGATCTACGAGAGGAGCTGATGGATGAGTAGGCTTCCCCTTTCGATTTACGGAATGTGATCTGGGACACGATGGGGGTTTGCGTGCCTCGGTAGGAAAGAGATCACCGGAGTATAGCACAAGATCGCCTTTTTTTTCTTGCTGCCATGGGGTCGACCTGTAAACAAGGTAAACCCAATGGGAACCAAAAACGGGAGGGTACCACATTGACATTGGGCAGAAGACGATCCAAAAAGCGAAGGCTCACCCTGCTGAAGGCGATCGGCAGTGAGGGATGCTTACCTTCTTCTTAGAGAAAGGGGAAAGGGGCAACCTATCTTACTAATAATCAGAAAGGGGGTGAGATAGGCGACAGGTAGCTTGCTTCCAAGCCGGCCCGGCCGCGAGGAATCAAGAGATCTTTGCCGGTGCTGACTTGGATCTCGGGTGACGGAAAAAGGCGCCCAGAAGTGACGAGCAGTCGCGGTCGAAGCTTGGCTCTAGGCGATAGGCTAGCAGTAAGCTTGGCTACAGCGAAGCGCTTACCAAGCGCGAAGGATTCGTTCCTCTCTCCCAGCAAGAGGATGCGCGAACCTCCAAGTCAAGCGCGCTAGCGCGCTTTACCAAGGCTTTCTCTGATAGGGGCTCGCCGTTGCTTGTTTGGGTCGAGCGTCTTCAAACCTTCGCCACTTGAGCCGTATGCGGGGGAACTCGCACGTGCGGTTCTTAGGGGGGAGAGCTAGTAGGAACCATCCTATCCCAATAGCGTTTATTTGGAGCTCAATATGAAATCCTATTTTTTTGCAAGACCCGTTCGGATAAGGGAAAACTCCAGAGATTGCTTCGAAGTAAGATCCTTGCGTTGACCCTTTCCTGAACCAGAACCGGGGGGGAGAGGAAAGAAAAGGGGATCAAAATTTCCCATCAATAAAGTTAGGGCTTTCCGGACCTTCCCCACCCCTCTTTTCATTCTCCCTTCCCCTCTCACTCCCCCTTTTTAAAGAAGGAAGCCCCGCTCCCTAAGAAGGGGCCCCTCTCTGATCAGGAAGGAAACGAAAGAATCTCCATTTTATGACAAATCCGGTCCGATGGCTGTTCTCCACTAACCACAAGGATATAGGGACTCTATATTTCATCTTCGGTGCCATTGCTGGAGTGATGGGCACATGCTTCTCAGTATTGATTCGTATGGAATTAGCACGACCCGGCGATCAAATTCTTGGTGGGAATCATCAACTTTATAATGTTTTAATAACGGCTCACGCTTTTTTAATGATCTTTTTTATGGTTATGCCGGCGATGATAGGTGGATCTGGTAATTGGTCTGTTCCGATTCTTATAGGTGCACCTGACATGGCATTTCCACGATTAAATAATATTTCATTCTGGTTGTTGCCGCCAAGTCTCTTGCTCCTATTAAGCTCAGCCTTAGTAGAGGTGGGTAGCGGCACTGGGTGGACGGTCTATCCGCCCTTAAGTGGTATTACCAGCCATTCTGGAGGAGCAGTTGATTCAGCAATTTCTAGTCTTCATCTATCTGGTGTTTCATCCATTTTAGGTTCTATCAATTTTATAACAACTATCTCCAACATGCGTGGACCTGGAATGACTATGCATAGATCACCCCTATTTGTGTGGTCCGTTCCAGTAACAGCATTCCCACTTTTATTATCACTTCCGGTACTGGCAGGGGCAATTACAATGTTATTAACCGATCGAAACTTTAATACAACCTTTTCTGATCCCGCAGGAGGGGGAGACCCCATATTATACCAGCATCTCTTTCGGTTCTTCGGTCATCCAGAGGTGTATATTCCAATTCTGCCTGGATCCGGTATCATAAGTCATATCGTTTCGACTTTTTCGGGAAAACCGGTCTTCGGGTATCTAGGCATGGTTTATGCCATGATCAGTATAGGTGTTCTTGGATTTCTTGTTTGGGCTCATCATATGTTTACTGTGGGCTTAGACGTTGATACCCGTGCCTACTTCACCGCTGCTACCATGATCATAGCTGTCCCCACTGGAATTAAAATATTTAGTTGGATCGCTACCATGTGGGGGGGTTCGATACAATACAAAACACCCATGTTATTTGCTGTAGGGTTCATCTTTTTGTTCACCATAGGAGGACTCACTGGAATAGTCCCGGCAAATTCAGGGCTAGACATTGCTCTACATGATACTTATTATGTGGTTGCACATTTCCATTATGTACTTTCTATGGGAGCCGTTTTTGCTTTATTTGCAGGATTTCACTATTGGGTGGGTAAAATCTTTGGTCGGACATACCCTGAAACTTTAGGTCAAATCCATTTTTGGATCACTTTTTTCGGGGTTAATCTGACCCTCTTTCCCATGCATTTCTTAGGGCTTTCGGGTATGCCACGTCGCATTCCAGATTATCCAGATGCTTACGCTGGATGGAATGCCCTTAGCAGTTTTGGCTCTTATATATCCGTAGTTGGGATTCGTCGTTTCTTCGTGGTCGTAACAATCACTTCAAGCAGTGGAAATAACATAACAAGGGCGAACATTCCTTGGGCTGTTGAACAAAATTCAACCACACTGGAATGGCTGGTACAAAGTCCTCCAGCTTTTCATACTTTTGGAGAACTTCCAGCTATCAAGGAGACGAAAAGCTATGTGAAGTAAAAGAAGGAATAAAAGGTCGCCGACTGCTACTAAGAACCTAACAGAACTTTTCAAAATGTGGGTTCCAACGAAGAAGAGTTGAGGACCAACTTCGACCTAATTTAAGAGTTAAGAAAGCAAGCTCAGTTCAGAATGGCTACTTACCAACAGAGGATAGCGAGGTACTACAAGGCCTGAGTTAAATTTTGAAATTTGATCGAGCTGAGCCGGAGCTGCTCCTACTGACTATGACTGGACAGCAGTGGACTCTTTCTCAAAGTCTGACCCTGCCACCTATATTTGATTTGATGAAGCAACCATCACTGAAGCCATTTTTTTTGTAGCCAGCTCAACTCCATTTAACAGGTTAGTAGCGAAAGGTAAGGCTTCATTCCCGAGTGGACGAGAAGAGGGAGCAAGCCCTATTCAGGTTAAGGGAAGAGGCTATTTTACTAGACTAGCTACCGAGCTGACTCAAGGAAGCCGGAAAGAAAGGGCCTAAAGACAGCTTCGGCAACATAAAGTCGAGCTGAGGAATACGGAAGAGAAGCGGATTCAACTCAATCTTAGCCTAAGAGCTGTTCAGAGAAGAGAATCAAAGGTCAACGGCCAATGGAGGATTTCTCCCTCCCCCGGATTCATCTTAAACCGACCGATATGCCGAGATTACATCCAGCACGAGAGCAAGAAAAGGAAATGGTCTCCGTGCAGCTTCAAGTCACGCCACTCTCACCAAGATAGAATCATGGTCACATCTGTAGTATATATATAGTTTCTAGAAGCGGAATGCCAATCGACACTGGTAGCCATCGGGATTGAGTTCAGCTGCTTTGACGATACTGACGAATGGAAGAATGAATGAATCAGATGAGCTCCAGTCTGGACTCTCATTGGTCAAACAGGCGCAACGGGCCAAGAGATAATAAAAGGACACCAGAAGAGCAATAAAAAGAGCTGTATGATAAGAGTCCTTATCCTACCCACCCAATTTATTTAGTTTATGGGAGTAGCAAGAACAGCTCCATTTAAAAGGTTAGCCGCGTACCAAAGAGCTCGATCAGCTATTCTATTTTTAAGTCCGGTTGACGCCACTCGATAGGAAGAAAAGAGCATAAAGGTTTTTCGAAGGCTTCAAGCCCTGTTTCAGCTGAGAGCATTGATTCCCCTGGCACCTCTCTTCCACAGCTTGGCACGTTTAAAGAAGGTGCCTACACTAAAGTGTACAAAGTGGCATAAAGTTATTCTTTTCGGGTTCGGTCAGGAGGGACAAAAGAGAGATGCTTTCTATCAGTCAAAAGCGGATATCGCCCCCCCTCATGCTCCCACGGTCCGCTTACCGAGGAATAGAAAGGGAGGACCGGGGGCCAGAGCAAGTTGGGTTGGGGTATAGAGCCGTAAGCGCGGTGGGGGGGTTACAGAGGACGTGCTCGTACGGTTCAAAGAAGGGTATGATCAACTCGTTGTTGGGAACTTTCACTCCTCTATATTCGAAATATGCCTTTCTAGGAGCATTACGATCTGCAGCTCAAATGGTCTCTTATGAAGTCTCTATTGGTCTTATTCTTATTGTGCGCCTTGTGAGCGCGTTTGGATCCGCGAAGGCAATCGCTCGGATGTTCCCCTAACCCAACCCGGGAACGGACCGGAGGGAACCGCAGCATGGGGGATGTCCGCGTCTCGTCGCAAGGCTCATTTTTAGTTTTTGGTTTAAGGGCGGGCGGATTTATCTGATCAAGGGCCGGGGCACAAGGGTCCTGGTACTATCCAGGTGCGAAGAACCCCGGAGGTGACTGCAATGAGCAGAAATCTCACTAACCGGCCTAAACGACGAGCAAACACTCGAACGTGAGAGCAAGGGATCACCTAACGAATGGACGAGCTCCAAGGAGGGAGGAAAGAGGAAGGCAATAACCATGCTTTCAGAGAAGTGGCGGTCCGAATCTTATCTGAACTGCGAGAATAACTGACTAAGCCATGCCATAAGGGTCATTCTCCAAACGGGACGGGGTCAAGCCTTTATATTTTTGAGTAGGTTGGGTGACAGATCGGCCATAGGAGTACTCCGGGATATAAACCAGGGCAACCAATGTCGAGCATACGACGATGCCGCCCGTTTTCATTTCGTGGAAGTCCCCGGCAGAGGAAAGGGCTGTAGGTGATGGCGCGTTCTGCTTCTTATCTAGATAGGGGCGCTTAAATCGTTCCTATTGGGTCGTGCGTGGGGCAGCTGGTATAGATGAATAAAGGCGGGCCGCTTGAACGGGACCTATTCTCTTAATAGGCGGCAAAGCTGAATAGGAAAGGGGCCGAGCTGACTGATGAGTTTTTAGCCTGAAAAAAAGGGCTCTCTCATGTGAAGCTAACATGGCTGGCTACATACAAGTATAGCCAAATCAAGATGAGACGTAACGGACGGTCAGAGGCCGCAGCGGGACTATCATAGGAAAGCCTGCCCCCGCTAGCTAACATAGAAAGAGATTCCCGGATAGCAAAAGTCTCTATGTGAATCTCTTCCCGACCAGGCCAGGCCGAATCGGGCCACCACTTGGGATGGGAATGGCTCAGCCCATATGCATCATTTGATGAAAGCACTCCAGTCGCTTCCTCGAAGTGGCTTGTCAACCACGCTTTCCCTCCCTCAAAACAATGCTCCTCACCAACCTTAACGGCCTTGGGTTGGGGCAAGACTGCAATGAGTAGTTCGCTCCAGGACCCCACCCCCTCGAGAGCTGGATGCCGGCCGATATTGAGCTGGGAGCCAGACTTTCCTGGGGCTTGCCTTGCCCCTACATCTAAAAAAAATGCGGGCGCCGAACCGAAAAGGAACCAGCCTCTTCAAGAAAGCTTTGCTTGGTAGGCGCTGCCTATTCACTCGGACAATGCTCTAAACACGAAAGTGTGACGTGACGCCCTCTTATCCCATGCTGAGTCACAGGCAGCGCCTCGGAAAGCGCGGACGAGCCACATGCAGGGAAACTTGCACGTGTGGTTCTGGCCGGGGACCCCGGTATACTGTACTAATATGTGTAGGTCCCCGTAATTCGAGTGAGATTGTCATGGCGCAAAAGCAGATATGGTCCGGTATTCCCTTGTTCCCTGTATTGGTTATGTTCTTCATTTCTCGTCTAGCAGAAACTAATCGAGCTCCGTTTGATCTCCCAGAAGCGGAAGCTGAATCAGTTGCAGGCTATAATGTAGAATATGCGCGGGATGCGATCCTTAATAGTCCACTGTTGGCGGAAGCCAATGTCCCGGGGTCCCGGGGACTCATTCTGACTGAAACAAGGGGTGGGTCTTTACCAACTTAAAAATCTAAGATTTTAGGTAAGCCAAAAAACGTGAGCGCCCCTACGCGAGCCTTATTGAAAACTCAAGTTCATTTTTTATTTTATATGTATTCTATTAATGCGCTCAAGCATGCGAAGAAAGCTACAAGCGAGAAAAGCCCTTTCTATGTTATTAGTAAAGAGCTTTTATTGCTTGTTTAGTAAAGTAACGCTTTTAATTTTGATAGGAGTAGGTGCTTGCTGGGGCACTCTTCATTCTTCATTCGAAACTAATGAATGTCGGGGGTTTCTGCCTTGTTATCAAAAAGGGAGTTGGGTAAAGCAAACTCCCTCCTTGGACGAGCACGGGGCTTAGTCAAGTAGAACCGGGTTGCGCTGCTTGATGCTCCGATCGAAAACAAATCAGTGGGGCCATGCCGGTACGAGTGAATATGCGTTAAAAAGGTAAATCCCTCCCCTACGACACCAAAAAAAACCGGGCCGAACTTCTAACAGCCCGCCCGCTTCCATAGAACAATATCGTGGCAACGTAGACCTAAGTGGTCATATATATTGGATCTTGGGGAACCATCACAAGTGCGGCCGGCCTATATTTAAACGAGAATGCCGTGTCGTCCAGCGGAGCCTAGAAGAAGGTGACTCGCGCAGACAGCTGACTCCTTCTTTTCAATAGAAAGGAATAGCCAAACCAACCCAGCTGGCTGGTCAATCTCAGAGATCTTATCGGCCGGCAAACCTGAGACGGACGACCACGGTCCCGACCTTATCAGCACCGGAGGTGTACTAATCAATGAACCCACCCCCGAAACCTACTTTCTTTTCTGACAAAATCCACCAAGCCTAACCGGTCACGACATGTTGTTGATATTGATTGAGTTTGAGGGACTTTCGCTGACAAAATCCATCAATAAACCTAGACCCCGGCTACTTTCGTAACCAAAGCGTCAAGACAACAGCCAAAGGTCACCTTTGGATTCTTAAGTAGGGGGCAAAGAGGAGCACGTAGGAATGCCACTACATAAGCCACTGGTGGCTGAGAGAAAGCGAGCAGCACCTTGTATAGGTTGGGCGGAGCTTGAAGAAGCGAGCCCCTATCAGAGAAAGCCATTGCGCGCTAGCCTAGCTAGCTAGCGTTTTTCAGCTGGCTGTTATGTTAGTTGTAGCGCGCCTTCCCTCCTTCTCTCACTTCGGAAAGATTTCGCAGTATTTTCTTATGATGACCTGGTCGAGAGAGTACGATACATCGGTGTAAAAGATGGAGTGGGATCTGTGAGGTTGGTTATAGTAAGGCCTGGCCGGAAAGTCTTCTTGCCTCTATCATTGAAGGAAAGGTTGGTCAACAATTTGGAGAGTTTGCTTTTATTTCATCTTTCTAAGAGCAGTCTGTTTGATCAAATCAGGGATCAGACCGCTCCTGGTGTTCGAACTAGTCATTAATGGTCGGCTTCATTGGTATCCTTTCGGTATGCGTTGCGAACACTTTCATTTTTAGCGTCTCATCTTATCTAGAGAAGCGAAACTCGAACGGATAGAGCAGATGGTCCAACTACATAACTTTTTCTTTTTCATTACTTCTATGGTCGTGCCTCGTGGCACGGCAGCACCCTTACTATTGAAATGGTTCGTCAGTAGAGATGTTCCCACAGGTGCCCCTTTTTCCAATGGGACTATAATTCCTATTCTTATCCCTTCATTCCCTCTTTTGGTCTATCTACATTCCAGGAAATTCATACGCTCCATGGACGGAGCAAAAAGTGGAGTCTTGGTCAGAGCAAGCCGCCCTATTCTATTACCAGACATAATTGGGAGAAGCTCATCCGAAACTAGAGCTGGAAACGCCTCATTTCGTTTCGTTCCCGTTCTTCATTTCCTTCTTATCGAATCCAAGGGGGACTTCTCATATTTAGAATCTTTCTGCGGTGTGCTCTGTTTACTATTCTTTCGTACTCTCTTCTCTTTACCACGCGATAGGTCAGCAAAGCGTGAGCGGGCGCGGAGAAGGATACACCAAAGACTTCGGCCTAACCCTAACGGGAATGAGCAACAACGAAATGACAGGATGGGGTGCTCCGGGCACCCCCATTTAGAAAGAAGGGTCGAAGGTTTTGGGCCTGTAGCTTTCCCCGTCCCCCCTTCGTCGGGTGGTGCTTGTGTGGGGGGTGTGCCACCTGAACCTGAAATCGGGCTTGAAGCTCTCGCCTTACCAACGAGCCGACAGCTGATGGCTGTTGGTCACGACTACCACCAAAAAGCTCCAATGAAGATGAATATTTCACATTTTGGAGTGTGCATCTGTATGTTGGGTGTTCTTCTGTCGTGCGACCCGGCGGCTTATGTGCGACCTGTGGCCCACGCCTCCTATTTGTTCGGGGCGGGCGGCGTGAACTCTGACTCGATCCGGGTATTCAATCCCGCCGCTGAGATGCTCAGTTGACTCCTTAACCTTGATAGGAAGATGGCTTATTCAATAATTCGTGCATAAGGGTAAGGAACTTTGGATGAACTAATGCGAATGGGTGTAAGCCTCGCAGCTCGGAAACACCCAGTGCTGACCACACTGAGAGAGACGAAAGCGCAGGTAATGCCAGTTGGCGAAGTGGCGTTAAGCATCCCTAGCGGTACGAAAAGAGAGGTCGTGATGATATCATCTACGTCCGTACCGCTCCTCGCGGAGTAGATCCCGCATCCAACCAAGTCTTTGACCAGGGAACGGGAAAATTCCCACTACCGCTGGAAGGCCAGCCGGGCCGTGAGCGCGGTGGGAACGGGCTTCCCAAAAAGCCAGCCCCGGGCCGGGGTCGGCATAGAATGAAGGGGACGGCCCTAATGTTGTGTTGGCAAAGCCAACTTCTTGGGTTGCGGGCGGAGAAGAGCGGACGTGGGGACTCAGACCGGGGCGCAGCGTAACTAAGAGAGCCATTCCATTTAGGGCGAGACAGAGTGGGCGGGCACGAGTGGTCTGGTGTCCGAGCCAATTGGTCAGACGACGACTACTTCACTTATTAGATTAGTATCCGCCGCCTATCCCGAAAAAAAAGGGATGAAATAGAAAGAACGCGAAGCGCTAGCGCTATAGTATCTAAATGGATTTTGGGGGGGATTTGCTTCTTCACAAGCTTATCCCCGCCCCGACCGGCAGCTGCTGGGTCTCCCCATCTCTCCTAAACTTCCCCCGGTCTTCGGCCCGAGCTGTATGAGGCAGAAACTCGCCCCACGTACGGTTCGGAGGCCGAGCCCCACCCCAGCAGTAATGGTGCGGCTTAGGTCAACTAACACAAAGAAGATACAGTTCACTCAACGATTGCCTTTGGGTTCCGAACTCCATATGGGGAAGGAGCGTTGTTGTTTCCGAGGTCTCGATCATTTACATGGACCCACTTCTCATTCCATTTGTGGGAATTTTATGATCTATAAACCGTCCCTAACGAACGATCGCCTCATGTTTGAGCATGATGAATCACTTCGTGCCGACCTGTTGCCAATAAACTTTCCGGCCTCATATGAGAATGGAAAACTGGATAATTTTCTGCATCGGTGGATGAAGAATAGCGAAAATAAGAATTTATGGTTGACCATGTTCCCAGAAAAAAGATACTTTAGAGAAACAACGAGCACGACTGAAGTGGCTATACATACAAATCCATTTACGGATAGATATGCTTCGATTGGAACTGGAAGTTCCAGAACAGGCGGCTGGTATACCACCATAATTAAACTGCCTTTTATTTTTTTTATTCGGATAGGATTTATGTTGGCTTCGTCGGGAGGCTCGCGTAGTTTGTTACGTCAGCTCCAAAAGGATAAGTTGCGTTGGAATCGATAAAGTTCCGTGGAATTCTTAATTGCATTAAAAAAATCAAAGGAGTCTTCAACCCTCTCAATCAATAGAGGCTAGATCGGACTAAGGAGAGAGACGGTTGAGTACGGAAGCGAAAGCGGAGATATAGGCTAGCTAAATGCCCTGTGATAATACTGACATGAGTCAGGATAAATCCGAATGACTAGTGGCCATAACTCATTAAGCAATCTTAACCTTTTTCGCTTAGCCTTTCCTCTTTCTACCGTTACGAGATGCAGTATCCTCTAACGTCTTTGCTTGGAATTCCGGTGTTCAGCCCGCGGCTGAAGCAGAGAACCGCACATCTTCCCTCGAGCAAGGAGAGGGTCTCGGAGCACATAGAGGAGCAGTCCGTTTATAAGGACTTTCTGAGGGATCGCTTTCAGCTGGATCGAGCTCTCATGCTGATCGGAGGAATGCCAATCTCTCTTTCTTTTCTGAGAAAGCACTCTTTTTCTCTTTGTTGCAAAGTCGTCTTATGATTCCGAATTCCCTTCTTGAAGGTTGCGTCATCAGAGAAGGTCCTTGTTCTGTTCTGGCAGTCAGAGTGATGGCTCCTCATCCTCGACAGAGCAATGTTAGGTTTCTGAGACAGTTGAAGAAGAACCCCAAGTCTCAGGTGATGTAGATAATAAGTCCAAAGATAGAAGGTGATCCTAATTACATTGAACCAATGGTTATAGTTAGACTTATGGAGAAGGCTATTATGCTTCTTCACTGCCATCCAGATGGATATGCTAAAGCAAAGGGTGCAGGAACATCTGATACAAAGGTAGAGACTATAAGTAAAGAATCGGATAGGGTAAAAAAGGGAGTAATTCCTAGTCAAATAAACAAAAATGAAGAATAAAAGCATGTAGTTGGGAATGCTACTGAGGGCTAATCCAGAGTGAAAAAGGCGATGGCGCTTGCCGTAGAAAGAGATTAGACCGGTTTGGTACTCCAACTACCAATGAAAAAAAGTTTTCAATACAAATCCGTGAGTTGAGTCTAGTCATGCTGCTTCAAAAGAATCCTCTGGGTCTTTTCTTCCTATCTGGTTCTCTGGAACCAACCCCTATGTTCATAAGCACACTGAGCCTTTCAATAATATCCATCCAATAAAGAAAGATTGAAAGAAAGTTTTAGACATAATTAACTACACTTACTAGTCGTTGGGCTTTTCCAGCCAGGCAAGCTCGGGAAAATAGGATTCATTACTTAACTCCTTAGAGTGAAGCGCGTTTATAATGTCAGTAAGCAAAGACTCTTTATTACGGTCTCCGGAGAAAGGTCTGAGAAGGATCACCCCTGCGCGGGGACCTAAGCCCGGAATTCCGGAAGATGAAGACTTTATCGATTCCTACATCTTCCCCCCAACCACAGTCGTTAGTAGATATTATGGGCCTTTTAATTCCTTGCTTATGGATGGGAACATGCCTTCTGTTAACCTCCCCTCCGGAACTTCTTCAACCAATTAGTCAATCCGCCTTTCCTTTCACTCTGCCTCTTTTTCTGGGTTGGGACTTGCGATTGATTCGCCGAGCGGGAGTGACATGACTTTTGCAGCAAGGGTTCATGGAGAGATTGAGCTTTCCTCAATATAACTATAGAGAGCCAATCTTAAACCTATCTTTCTACTTTCTTGCCTCTAAACCGGGTCGATAAAGCGTTTATCCTAGCTCATCACTGCTTCAGTTAGCTCATCCTATCCTATACCACCAGCCAAGCATAGATAAAAGATATACGCGCTTCTCCTTCATAAAAGAGCGAAAAGGCCATTTCGAATTCTGCTTAAGCGGATTAAGAAGGAAATTAAGCCCTTGGCAGAAGGGGTACAGGTAGTACGCGTACTTGGTGGCAGAAGACAGATGAAAAGGAAGGGCCAGATCGAAAGTTCCCCAGGACAAACCTGTTAGGAAATGCCCCAACCCCTGATGAAAGAGCTTTTCCTAGCGGCTTTTATTAGAGACAGGAGGGGGTTCACCCCAAAGCATTCTCCAAAACCAAGACCGCCGCTCCGAATCGAAAGAGGAGACAGACAAACTCTATTCGGAAAGTCTTCCCGGAGAAAGAGAAGAACCTTGTATGTATACTACGATATACGTGCATACTCCAATGCAGCCTTCCAGGCCCGCGAGAATAAGTGATCGGACTAGGATAAGGTTGTTAGGCTGAGGTCAAGTAATTCCTGCTACTTAGTCGGCAGTTTGACCAACTGCCTAAAGGTCGAAATAAAGAAATGCAATTGGCCCTGGCTATATGCTTAACACTTAGCAATCGTACAATGCATACTCTCTATCCCGGAAGGAGAAGTCGGTAATCGATAACCTAAGCCGCTACTCTCGCCCTTAATGTACTACTAATCGCTCACTCGCTGACCCAGCTCTGGCACGCTTGCTTCCAGTCGTATGTAGCAGGTTAAGGGTGCTAATAACTCAACCAAACAATAAACTAACAAAGACTATGAAACTATGGCTACACAGCACAAGTACTCAATCATTGAACTAGGCCATAGGGATTCATTCAATGCTTAAAGTGAGAGCTCAGGGTTGAGTTCAACTAGTAAGTATTGGGTTAATAGGGTAGATAGCTTGGATCTTTTTTTATCCTGTTAGGAGAGGGTGAATGCACATAGATAGGATGCACGCTCAGAGTGTACTGCCGTCCGAGGAAAAGATGCGATACAAAAGAGAATTCAAGGTGTACTGGAAGCAAAGACTGCTAGGCGAACAAAGAAATGAATTGACGAGATCCCAAAGGAACCATCTGAATTCCAACCTTTTGTCTAACCGTTGGAAATAGGCAAGCTAGCTCTTATTCGCTATCTGAACTAGCGCCCTCTTCTCTCATCAATTCATAAATCTTATCTTTCGATTCCCTACTCTAGACCTTCTGAAAAGAAGAAAGAACGTATGTAACAAAGTGAGCCGGACCCCTCCTAGTCTATGCCTAGGCTTCCAGAAAGGAATGAGAATCCATACCATATCCCGATACGCGCAGACCGCCCACCCTATGATTCCAATTGAGGCTCTGCAAGACCTTACCTTTTTGGTTTCACTGCCATTACTCACGATTTGATGGCACCGCTTCCCTCTATATAACATATTTTCGCTATCTTGTGCAATCATAAAATCTGCCTATTTTCAAGCATTATCGACTCGCTATTCCTCGTCTTTCAATGTGCAAATATCAATGTACGACGAGGTCTACCACCTCTTGTCCTAACACTAGTTCATCTCGGTATGATGATGGGTAGTCACAACAGCAAACGAAGAATGAAGCCTTTTTAGACTAAAAGCCCACTGATAAAGAGGTATTGTCATCAAGCTAGTCTTTCACACCTATGAAGTTGTCTTGAATGAGTCCTCCTTTGGCCGGTTCAAGTGCTTTCCTTTTTTTTAATAATAGGCAGGCGCAGGAAAATCTCAGTCGCATTCACCGGGCGCATACCATATCTTAGGTCTCGAGCTTAAATTGGCTTCAAACCCGCTTTTCTCGCGTGGCCCTCCGGCAAAAAGAAAAGAAGCTTCAATCTGTCCAATTTCGCCCGAGAAGGAGTGCCGGTTTTGGATTCTTTTTTTGCCCGCGCGTAGTTCCTTCCTGCCCATGCATTCCTTCTGTCTGGGTATAGGGTTGGGGGGGAAGAAATAATTGGGATTGGAAGGGAGTGCTCTTTATATCATTGATTAGTGCCACTATTTTGATCCTGTTTAACCCCAGTTTGAAACTCTATTTAGGAAATGGCGTATAATAAGGTAACACCTCTTTCGTTCAGTGACTATTGTGATCCATACTTTATGGTGGTGACTTATTCTTCCCTTTCTTGCACAGGTTCGGCGGAGATTAGCCCATCTGGAACATTTCTCATAACAATGTTAGGATCTAAAGACGGTTTCTGAACATATTGCTTTGGCTGTTTTAGCCTCCTTTCGGAAGATAAAAAGATATTTTTCCTGCTTCGACAAGGCTCCTCACGGGTATTTGGCCCGTAGGCAGGAAAGAAGAAGAGACTTTCCAACACAATAAGTCACAATAAAGAGAATCCGCGAGACTGCGACACTAGGGAAAGAGGGATAGCTGGGAAAAGAGGCGGAAGTCTCAGAAGAAGAATTCGGAGTAGCGCATATAGTGGCTTGCTGTGTAGCTCCGCTAGACGACCGATCACCCCTTGCCCCAACCCCTCTTGAGAGGGTGGTTTGCTTCCCTTCCTCTTTTGAGGACGAGATGCCTTTGAAGTCATCCTAGAATAGCGAATCACTACCGTACCCCGACTCGTAACCACAGAAGCTACGGTTGTCAAATGTCTTTCCGTCATACCTAAAAAGAGAGTCAATCTTTCCAGCCCTAGAAAAGAGGGAGTGGTCTATTTGCTTTGCTTTTAGAATTATAGAAAGCTAGCGCCTTCCATTCCAAGGGGGCCGGCCGTAAGATAGGCTAGGCGGAGTACTCGCTCTGAAGCAGGTTTTCTTCGACTGGATCAGTGTTATTTGATTTTCCATTCAGCTCATACATATGTCGATTCTTATTAATGGTTCTCCAGCGGGCTATTTAACCTGTTCGCGAGGAGTTCGACAAGGAGACCCTTTCTCTCCGTTGTTATTTTGTGTTGCAGGGGAAGTGCCGATATATTGACCTTTAAGCTCGGCGGGTTCTTTGCATTTGTATCGGTCCGGGGTTTGCCTTTCCCGTCCTACTTATTGTATGCTGATGACATTCTGCTTTTCTGCGCGGCATCTATCTCTAATGCCAAGGAGATTCTTAAGATCTTGAAAGACTATGCTGAAATTTCAGGCCAGTTCCATAATCCTGACAAGACAAGTCGAAGGTCTTCTTTGGCTCTCGACTCTCTCATTGGAATCTCATTCATCGTATATAATGGATCTTGGTTATCCAAACCAAATTACCTATCTACCACAACATCTCTCACATCAGCGTCATCACCTCTTGGTTGGGCGCTTTCTACTACTTCTTAAGTTCTCTATAACTTCAATTCTATTTCACACATGAGAGTTTATCCAATTAGATTATGATATGCCCGTACCCGCGTGGCGAAGATGCTTCGACTAAGTGCTCCAAGCTCTGCCCCGCCATAGCTCTTTCGGGAAAAGTGACTTGCGAGGTTGCCGAGGGATCAAGGTGACGCAACGTTGAGAAATAAACCCCGAATTCGTACTTTGAAAGGGCCTGTATTCTATTTAAGAGAGACTACCAGCTATATATCCATTGGTGGCACCTTCACCTTCTTGAGGTCTCTCACATCATCGGACCACTGCTTTGGCATCCCCATCTGAGTGTTCAGATTCGTCCACTGGGATGGCCTTGTCATCATCATCTTTAACTGGAGAGATGGACCGCGGAGCATCTTCTCGACCTGGAGGAATATCCCGGATTGGAGCATAAGATGGAGATGCGGCAGACGCTCACAGATCGCTTCCTATATTAGACTTCCATTGCAAGTAAGAATGAGTCGTCTTTCTCGATTCCTGCGGCAGGATTAGCTTCTTCCCTTTATAGTGGCTTCTGTAATTTTAACAGAAAAAGAGAAATTCCCCCTATCTCTACTTCTGCTAACGAACGCTAGAATTGGGATATCGAGAAAGAGGGTAGACCGTAGAAGGTTCAACAAAGAAAAGCAAGTACATTCGAGCATTCGATTCAGGCCCTGCAAGCCACGAAGCGAGAGCAGCTGCCAAATAAAAGTTAAGAGGGACTCGTTGAATGAAATCTTATATAATAGATTAGCCAATGATCTCATTAACAGAAGCAAAAGGTCATAGACCAAAGAAAGGGGACGGGCTATATCCCACTATGAACGAAAAGATGCACAAGCTAGATCCATTATCCAATCCCTTTACTTGAACCTTAACTTATACAATCTGTATAGTTAGAATTCATGTCCGAATCCGGAACTAGGCATTGATTCCCATCTCGGTCAATCAATCGGCCCTCCTAGGCGAGGAGGAGCAGCTAACTACTTTCTACATAGCACACGTTCAGGATAGGGGACTTTAGCAAGTACTGCTGTGATCTTTGCCTTTAGCCTAGCAGTAGGAGGATTCTCTATTGCCGCTTTCATGTGACCACGAATGGCTCTTGTTCTCAGGAATCCTATATTCCTAAACATCGTCTCGCATGCTCGGCCAGTAAGTACCTCTGCTTTTTTTGTCAAGGCCTAGTGGTCCACATAAACCATTTTGTGCCTAATCTAATAGCTAATGTCGAAACTTCTGTACATAATGTACCATGTGAGTCCTTCTCTTTCAGTTATGGTGTAATTGCGCTCTGTCGGTGACAACCTCCTACCCCACAGACAGTGAGTGGGATGATCCAGTTTGGAAGGCCCTTCTTGAACCAATGTATAATATATAGCGGATCCGAGAAAGAAATCTATCTCAGGGCGAAAGACATCTTTTTGACCCGGGTCCCTAAGTCCGGTTTTAGCGAAAGGGGATTTTAAACCCGATGTCATTTTCAAGATTCGTCATGGAAGGGAAATCCGGTTGACGACAAGAGGGGGATTGGTCGATCAAGTGCCTTTTTCATCCTGCCATTGATTGAACTAGGCAAGATAGCGTACATTGAACCAGATGCCATTTAACTTCTTGCTGTTGTCGACTTTGAACGAATGCTTGGTGACCAAGAAAGGAAATATAATAGGGGATTTCTTTTTACTCTTGAGAGATATGCCAGTCCAGTGTTAGCATCCGCTGTTTCCGCTCTTTTCTTTTCTGCTGTTGGAGGAGATTGATTTGACTTGCCTCCTTAGGTAGTTCCGTTACCCGAGGGGGAAGGTCGGGGTCTTTGCTTTTGCTGGTCGAGATGCTAGGCTTTCTAGCCACGGTAAAGCCTAGAAGGAATCAGTCTTCGCCTTTTAGGGGAGAACGTGGGAAGCATTCTCATAGTTAGAGAGAGTCTATTCTTTCTTCTTTAATGTTGAATGTAAGGAAGTGGCTGCAGTAGAAGAGGAGGTCTTTCTGTTCTCTCTTGGTCAGCTAGGGCTAATGGGCGAGGGCCTTCCTCTGCTAGCGACTACCAGATCAGCTTCGAGAGCATCTGTGCGGTAAGCCGTCCTGAAAGCAGCCAAAGACCCTATTCTATAGTTTCAAGAGCCCTTTCTATATAGACAGTTGCAAACAATCCCATCTGTCTATTAGTGATTGCTCCATCCTAAACATCGATTGAATGAAGTCCTTCTGAACTGTAATCATGGATTGGATTCGAACCAATATCTCTGGGCGACTTACCAATTAGTCTATCATGATGGGAAGACCCCGCCGCCCAGGATCCCGGCACCCCTCCCACCTTTCGGCGAGATATTAGCCTTCATTAATTAGCGGCCCCGCTACAACCACTAAACAAATAAAGTTTCGCCTATCAGCTCAGTTAAATACTTAAAACTTAGGTGACTTATGTACGGATCCCCAGCTTTCCAACTGCCTTATTTTCAGAGGAACTGGCGAATTAAACTCCAACTAAATCTCCTGGAAAGAGAAGAGGACAGGTAAACGGCCTATTTTGATGAAGGAGAAACTGGCTATATTCTTTTATTTTACGCCATGAAAATGGGATAGCATAGAACCCTTTCTTTCCTTTGGTCGAGCT